>Ga0209591_10008838_pt1 | contig 10944 bp, 9 predicted proteins | sample MAT01_FD_187207 | JGI IMG/M metagenome (GOLD analysis project Ga0209591, IMG submission 187207) | Freshwater microbial communities from Lake Fryxell liftoff mats and glacier meltwater in Antarctica - MAT-01 (SPAdes) (version 2) | ecosystem: Environmental > Aquatic > Freshwater > Ice > Liftoff...
CGCCCAGCCAGACCATGGCAGTACGTTGAGCACCAAGGCTACCAACAATGACACCAACACCAGCCGCATTGGTGCGGGTGGTCGCAGGATATCGTGCGAGGCGGGGGAAAGGTCCATTCGTCAGCTATCGCTCTCGCAACGCACGCCTGGCCGCGAGCTTGGCTTCACGTTTTGTCGGTGCGTTTTTTTCCTGCCCCGTTCGCTCTGCGACGGCCGCGTCAGTCTTTGGATAAGCGGCCTCGCCACCAGTCAGCACTTTCACGAAGCGGTGGTGGTCCGGCGCCGTCGATGGCATCGCAATAATGCGAGCAAATGAGAACGCCGGGTTCTTGTCGACCAGCGTGACAGTGGCGACCGACAGACCTGCCGGGTAGGTGCCGTCAATTCCGGAGGTCATCAATTCGTCGCCCACCATGATGTCAGCGGCTACTGGAATAAACGGCAGCTCGATGGTTCCCGCGCGACCGCTACCCACGGCGACCGCACGCAGCCCGCCGCTGCGCTCGGCCCCGCGCTCAACCGCGGCTCCGGCTGATGCCGGCGCCACGGCATTTGTTGCGCCGGATGCCGAGTCTGTGTTTGCCGCCGCCATGCGAATGACGATGACCGGCACCGACTGGTCCTTGTCGGTGGTGAGCGTCACTTCCGCCGATGTCGCGCCGATCGCCGTCACCTGGCCGACCACACCGGCACCATCGATCACCACCGCGCCCGCCTTGATGCCATTCGAATAGCCGCGATTGATGATGATCTTGCGCGCAAATGGGTTGCGCGCGTCGCGGATAATTTCAGCCACGACACCCTCACGGCCAAACCGTGCGTGTGCCGCCTGCAGCGCCGCGATCTGCGATTGCTCGGCGGTAATCAATCGCGCCCGTTGCCCTTCCGCAGCGAGCATCAACACTTGCTTGTTGAGCGCTTTGTTGTCGGCAATCAGCTTGTCCTGCGCGACCAAATAGCCTCCCGTGTCACGGGCGATTGCGCCAGGCCAGCTCAGCACATGTTCGATGGGTCCGAGCACGGTGGACAACCCGGCCCTGACCGCACCGAGCGCCTGAAAACGATGGTCGGCAATCATCACCGCAACCGCGATCAGGCCGAAAAGCGTGAGTCGGGCCAGCGGCGACGGGCCGCGCGTGAAAAAATTCTCTTGATATCCCGCCATTAGCGACGGTCCGCGCGACGCTGGCTGTTTGCAGTTACCGTGCGCTCAGCCATGCCGGTCCTACGTCTCGTTGGTGAACACAGACCCGAGCTTGTCCATTTCTTCGAGCGCCCGCCCGGAGCCGCGCACCACACAAGTGAGCGGATCGTCCGCAATGATCACCGGCAGGCCGGTCTCTTCGACCAGCAAGCGATCCAGCTCGCGTAACAATGCACCGCCACCAGTGAGTACCATGCCTTTTTCGGCGATATCGGCACCGAGTTCAGGTGGCGTTTGTTCGAGCGCGGATTTGACGGCGGAGACGATGGAGTTGAGGGGATCGGTAAGCGCTTCGAGGATCTCGTTCGAAGAAATCGTGAACGATCGCGGAATACCTTCAGCCAGATTGCGACCTTTGACTTCCATCTCGCGCACTTCAGCGCCGGGGAATGCCGAGCCGATTTGTTTCTTGATCGCCTCGGCGGTCGCTTCACCGATCAACATGCCGTAGTTACGGCGGATGTAATTGATGATGGCCTCGTCAAACTTGTCGCCGCCAACACGCACGCTACCTGAATAGACGATACCGCCAAGCGAAATCACGCCGACTTCCGTGGTGCCACCACCGATATCAACCACCATCGAACCGGTCGGCTCGGAGATCGGCAAACCTGCACCGATCGCCGCGGCCATCGGTTCTTCAATCAGGAATACCTGCGAGGCCCCCGCCGCCACGGCGGATTCCTTGATGGCGCGGCGCTCAACTTGTGTGGAACCACACGGCACGCAGATGACAATCCGTGGGCTCGGCCGATACCACTGCGCGTCGTGCACTTTCTTGATGAAGAACTTGAGCATGTGCTCGGTGGTGTGAAAGTCTGCGATCACGCCGTCTTTCATCGGCCGGATGGCGGTGATATTGCCCGGCGTTCGCCCCAGCATCATCTTCGCGGCGGTGCCGACCGCTTGAATGGTCTTCTTGCTGTTGGGGCCTGAATCCTGCCGGATGGCGACGACTGACGGTTCGTCGAGAACGATGCCTTTGCCGCGCAGATAGATAAGGGTGTTGGCGGTGCCCAGATCGATGGCCAGATCGCTGGAGAAATACTTAGAAAAAAACATGTTGCCTTTCTGCTGTCTTGCTTCACCACAAGCTGCGCCGGTTGCGATGAAAAATGTGTGGGCTTCGCGTTCGGATCCTGCGCAAAAACGCCTTGTAAAACAGCATCTCTTTGCCAAAATCCCGCATCAAACCGTGTTTTTGTCTCGGGTGCGATATGATACTCCAGCCCCTCGTAAATGTTGCTAGGCTACCTATGAAATCTGCTAAAAATCGGGCCCGCGTCAAATCCCCTTGGTCGTGTCTTTTTCTATTTCTCGGCAACCCATCCCGTTTTGCTCACCATGTCTTTCGACGCTGAAACCCTGAAGCGCCTGTCCCGCCTCGCGGCACTCGATATCTCGCCCGACCAGCTCCGCTCGCTGGGTGGCGAAATGGACAGCATTCTGGCGTTGATCGCCCAGCTGCAAGTGGTCGATACGGCCGGGTTGACGCCGCTGGCGTATCCGCTCTCCGCCCTCGGGGAAATAGGGCTGCGGCTGCGCGCGGATGTCGCCACTGCCGGCATTGACCGCGCCGCCAACATGAAAAACGCGCCTGCGACGGAAAACGGCCTGTTTCTGGTGCCCAAGGTGCTCGAGTAACCATGACCATCTTGGACATCGCCAAGCGGTTAGCCGGCCGCGAGGTGTCTGCGGTGGAATTAGCACAAGACACGCTCGGCAAAATCAGCGCGCAACGTGACTTAAACGCGTTTCTGCACGTCGACCCTGACCTCACCCTGGCCGAGGCACAGCGCGCTGACGCCCGGCGCGAAGCCGGGGAGGCGGAGGGGGGCGCCAAGCCGCTGTTAGGCGTGCCGGTCGCACACAAGGACATCTTCGTCACCCGCGACTGGCGCTCGACGGCGGGTTCAAAGATGCTCGAACATTACGTGTCACCGTTTGATGCCACCGTCGTCACGAGGCTGCGTGAGGCGGGCATGGTGTGTGTTGGCAAACTCAATTGCGACGAGTTCGCGATGGGTTCGTCGAATGAAAATTCGGCGTTTGGTCTGGTTAAAAACCCGTGGGACAAAACGCGCATTCCGGGCGGCTCTTCGGGCGGCTCCGCTGCGGCGGTGGCGGCTGGCATTGTCCCCGCCGCGACCGGCACGGACACTGGCGGCTCGCTGCGCCAACCGGCGGCTATGTGCGGTATCACCGCGATCAAGCCGACTTACGGCCGCGTTTCGCGCTATGGCATGATCGCCTTCGCCTCCTCGCTCGACCAAGGTGGCCCGATGGCGCACAGCGCCGAAGACTGCGCCCTGTTACTCGACGCGATGGTCGGATTCGATCCGCTCGACTCGACTTCACTCGACAGCCCGGAGGCCAAGGTGCCCGTCTGGCGGGTGTTTTCAGAACAAATTGCTTCGAAATGCCCGCCGAATGGCGAGTTTGCCGGATTACGCATCGGTGTTCCGCGCGAGTTTTTCCAGGGCGTTAACGCGCCCACGGAGCGCGAGCAGTCGCTCTTTACCCACAACGCCGTCAGCGAGTTGGTTCACCTGGCGATCGAGGCGTTTGCGCGTCGGGGAGCGACGCTCGTCGATGTAAGCTTGCCGCGCACGAATCTGTCGATCCCGACCTACTATGTGATTTCATCAGCCGAGGCTTCGTCGAATTTGAGCCGTTTCGACGGCATGCGCTTCGGCCACCGCGCCAAGCACTACAGAGACCTTGGCGACATGATTGCCAAGAGCCGCGCCGAGGGCTTCGGTCGCGAGGTGCAGCGGCGCATTTTGACCGGGGCTTACGTGTTAAGCCACGGCTACTACGACGCCTACTACCTGCAAGCCCAACGCGTGCGGCGCTTGATCGCCGATGATTTTCAGGACGCCTTCAAAACGTGCGACCTGATCATGGGGCCGGTGGCGCCGACCACCGCGTGGAAAATCGGCGAGAAAACGACCGATCCGGTGGCCATGTATCTTGAAGACATCTTCACGCTCGGCGTTTCGCTGGCGGGTCTTCCGGGCATGTCGGTGCCGTGTGGATTCGATACTTCAAACCTGCCGGTTGGCCTGCAAATCATCGGCAACTACTTTCAAGAGCCGGCGATGCTGGCCGCCGCGCATCGCTACCAACAGCTCACCGATTGGCACCTGAGAATCCCGGTGGCGGCAACATGACCTGGGAAATTGTCATCGGCATCGAGACGCACGTGCAGCTCGCCACCGAATCCAAAATTTTCTCGAATGCCCCCACGGCATTTGGAGCGCCGCCCAACACGCAGGCGTCAGTCATCGATTTGGCGCTACCGGGCACGCTGCCGGTGTTGAACGGCCAAGCCGTGCAATGCGCCATCAAGTTCGGCTTAGCGGTCAACGCGGGTCGCCGCGACAACATCGCGCGGCGATCAGTATTCGCGCGCAAGAATTACTTCTATCCGGATTTGCCCAAGGGCTACCAGATTTCGCAGTTCGAGTTGCCGGTGGTCACCGGCGGCTCGGTGACGATCTATGTCGATGGCACGGAAAAAGTCGTCACGCTGACGCGCGCTCACCTCGAAGAAGACGCTGGTAAATCGCTGCACGAAGGCCTCGACACGCCAGACGTGTCCGGCATCGATTTGAACCGTGCCGGTACGCCGCTGATCGAGGTCGTGACTGAGCCGGATATGCGATCTGCGGCCGAGGCGGTCGCCTACGCGAAGGCGTTGCACGCTATCGTGACGTGGATCGGCATTTGCGACGGCAATATGCAAGAGGGCTCGTTTCGTTGCGACGCCAACGTATCGGTCCGTCGTGTCGGCGCGCCACTCGGCACGCGCTGCGAGATTAAGAACCTGAACTCATTCCGATTCATGGAAAAGGCGATCAACTACGAGGCGCGACGCCAGATCGAATTGATCGAAGACGGCGGCAAAGTCATCCAGCAGACGCGGCTCTATGACGCTGATCGCGACGAGACGCGCGCGATGCGGTCAAAGGAAGATGCGATGGACTATCGCTATTTTCCGGATCCGGATTTGTTGCCGCTGGCGATTTCGGATAACGACATCGCCAAAGTTGAGGCCGTCATGCCGGAGCTGCCCACGGCGATGGCCGCGCGCATGGTCGCCGACCTCGGCTTGTCGGATTACGATGCGCGCTTGCTGACGCAGTCACGTGCAACCGCTACCTACTTCTTTGGTCTCATTGAAAAGTGTCCGGGCCAAACAAAGCTGGCGGCGAACTGGATTACAGGCGAACTTGCCTCGCAGCTGAATCGCGACAGCTTGGAGATTGACGTGTCGCCGGTAGGATTCATTCAGCTGGGCAACCTACTCAATCGCGTGGCGGACGGCACGCTGTCATCGAAAATGGCGAAGGAAGTTTTCGGCTACATGTGGGCCGGTGAGCTTGGCGGCGATGCCGACGCCATCATCGCGGCGCGCGGCCTCAAGCAAGTCTGCGATGCCGGCGCCATCGAGAAAATTGTCGATGCGGTGTTGGCAAGAAACGAAAAATCCGTCGCCGAATTCAAGTCCGGCAAGGAAAAGGCGCTGCAAGCGCTGGTGGGTCAGGTGATGAAGGCCTCTGCCGGCAAGGCCAACCCGGGGCAAGTCAACGACATCCTTCGTAACAAGCTGGCTGGCTAACCGTTTATCAGCGGCGCGGCGCGTTGCGCTGCAACGGCGCGTCGATTACGACGTTGCCCTTCTCGTCAAGAACGGTACCGGGACGCATGCCGCCCTTGAGCCGGCGAAAGCGTTCTTTTTCCGATTCATAGCGAGCAACGACATCCTTCTTGTCGTTTTCCAGCCTTGCAATCTCCAGCACAAGGCCCGAACGATCTGACTTGGCGCGATCGAAGTCGGCCTGTAGCTGCGGCGGCACCTCACGCCCGGCTGACTTTGCGTCTTTGCTGTTGCCTCTGCCGTCTTTACTGTCTTTTGCGTCTTTGGCTTCCCGAACCTTGGCGGTTTTACTCTTGCCGGCGACGTAGAACTCCATCAGGTTGTTCACCTTTTCCAGCCGCGCATCGACGTCGGTGGCACGCGCTTCCAAGAACTTGCGGCGCAGGTCGAGCTGCGCAACGTCCTTGTCTCGAATCACGTCGATTTCGCGCTCGGTACCATAGGTGCCAAGCAACGCAAGGTCTTTCTGACGCTGGTCGGCAACCTTGCGATCGTTGTCGCGCTGTTTGGCGTCGGCCTCGTCACGGACTTTTTGTTGTTCCGGCGTAAGCGGGGCGTCGAGCTTGCGAATGGTGCGACCCTGCTTGCTCAGCTCGGTCACATCTTTTTTCGCGCAGGCGACCGGCATGGTTTCGCCATAGTGCGTAGCGCCCTTGTCGTCGACACAGCGAAACAGGGTTGACTGGGCGTAAGTCGCGCCGGAGGCGGCCAGCAGTAATGCGAACAGAATTCGGGAATCAGTCATGGGTCGGGAGAGTGCTTGGCAGAACAGACGTCGCCGTCGTTGATTTAAGCTCCGTACTGGCTACGGTAGAAGGCGATTCTCGCCAGTTTATCGCCTTCGCCGGATTTTGCCGACAAGAATGCAACGATATCGGTGAGGCTGGCCACAGAAATAACGGGAATGCCGTGTTGTTGGCTGACTTCCTGCGCCGCCGAAAGTTCGCCAAGGCCCTTTTCTTGGCGGTCCAGCGAAATCACGACTGCGGCCGGGGTGGCACCCGCCGATCGAATCATGGCGACGGATTCTCGGACTGAGGTGCCCGCCGAGATCACGTCGTCAACGATCAACACCCTCCCCGCTAGCGGCGCGCCAACAAGCAAGCCGCCCTCCCCATGGTCCTTCGCTTCCTTGCGATTGAACGCGAACGGCACATTGCGCCCCAGCTCCGCCAGCTTGATGGCCATGCCCGCCGCCAGCGTAATGCCTTTGTAGGCGGGGCCGAAAATCATGTCGAACGGCACCTCTGACGCCAGTGCCGCACGGGCGTAGAAGCTAGATAGCGCCGCCATTGAGGCACCGTCATTGAACAGCCCGGAATTAAAGAAGTAGGGCGAGAGACGCCCCGCCTTGGTCTTGAATTCGCCAAACCGCAAGGCATCCCGCTGGATGGCAAATTCAACAAACTCGGTGTGGAAATCGGTCGGTGACATGGGCGGCAAGGCGTAAGAAGGAAGGCGAAAACCATCGTAGCGGGTGACGAGGGGCGCGCCCGATCGCGCATAATCCCGTTTTGCCAATTTTACGGGTCTCTGGGATGCGCGTCATTTCTGTCAACGTCAACGGTATCCGCTCGGCGACATCGAAGGGCATCGTTGCTTGGTTGAAACGCCAAAAACCAGATGTCGTTTGTCTGCAAGAGATCAAGGCGCTCGAAAGCGACATCCCTGAGGAAGTGCTGCGCTGGAAGAATATGCATGCCTTTTACCATCCGGCTGAGAAGAAGGGCTACGCCGGGGTGGCGATTTTCTCCAAGCGCGGGCCCGACAAGGTCATCATTGGCACCGGCATCCAATGGATCGATGCGGAAGGCCGTTATCTGGAAGTCCAGTTTGGCAATTTGTCGGTGATCTCGCTCTACCTGCCGTCCGGTTCGGCGTCAGAGGCGGCGCAAGCCAAGAAGTTTCGCTTTCTCGCCGTCCTCATGCCGTACCTGAAGAAACTAAAGCAGTCGGGGCGCGAAGTCATCATCGGCGGCGACTGGAACATCGCCCACAAGGAAATCGACCTCAAGAACTGGCGCGGCAACAAGAAAAACTCCGGTTTTCTGCCTGAAGAGCGCGAATGGCTGACGACATTGTTCGACAAGGTTGGCTACGTCGATACCTTTCGCACGCTAAATGACAAACCCGATCAGTACACTTGGTGGTCGAATCGTGGCAATGCGCGCGAAAACAACGTCGGCTGGCGTATCGACTATCACATCTGTACGCCGGGTATTGCTGCAAAGGCGAAGAAGGCGAGCGTGTACAAAGACACATGGTTCAGCGATCACGCGCCCCTTAGCGTGGATTACCAGTACGATTTGTAGGGAAGCTCTGATTAAATTCAGTTCGAAGCCAGACTAGGCGCCGCAGTTGCCAAACGCAAAAAATGTTGACGCAGCCTATGTCTGATATGTAGGAAGATATTTTTTGTTGAGCAACAACCTCATTTAGCAAAACTGAAGCGACGAAATGGACTTAATCAGAGCTTCCCGATCTGACAGAGGTGGCACCCGGAACCACCAGCCGCTACTCAACCAACGAGCATCAACACTTTGATTCGAATCTCCAATCTCACCCTTGCGCGCGGCACCAAGCGGCTTTTTGATAGCGCGAATTTGACGCTGTTCTCCGGCCACAAGGTCGGCTTGGTCGGCGCCAATGGCATCGGCAAGTCGACTTTGTTCGCCCTGATGCGCGGCGAAATGCACCAAGACGCGGGCGAGCTTGAAATGCCGCCGTCGTGGGTCATTGCGCACGTGGCGCAGCACACGCCGCAAAGCGCGTTGTCTGCGCTCGAATATGCGCTCGACGGCGACCACGAATTGCGTGTCATCGAAGCCGAACTCGCCAACGCCGAAGCGGCCGAATGGCACGACGAAAGTGAGCACGAAAAGCTCGCCGCCGAGTTGTCGAACCTACACACACGCTATGAGGAAATCGGCGGTTACGCGGCGCGTTCACGTGCGGCGGCGCTGTTGTCCGGCCTCGGCTTTAACGAGGATCAGCAGGAGCTCGCCGTCAGCACCTTCTCCGGCGGCTGGCGCATGCGCCTCAATCTCGCGCAGGCGCTGATGTGTCGCTCCGATCTGCTGTTGCTCGACGAGCCGACCAACCACCTCGATCTCGATGCCGTGATGTGGCTCGAAGACTGGCTGGCGCAGTATCGCGGCATGCTGTTTTTGATCACGCACGATCGCGACTTTCTCGATGCGGTCGTCAACCGGATCGTGCACGTCGAAAACCAGAAGCTCAACGAATACGCCGGCAATTACTCGACCTTCGAGCGCACCCGCGCCATGCAGCTCGCCAACCAGCAGGCGCAGCACGTCAAGCAGCAGCGCCAGGTTGCGCATTTGCACAGTTTCATCGATCGCTTTAAGGCCAAAGCGACCAAGGCCAAACAGGCGCAAAGCCGCATCAAGACGCTTGAGCGCATGGAAATCATCGCCGCCGCGCACGTCGATTCACCGTTCGAATTCGCGTTTCGCAAGCCGGCGGCCGCGCCGCGCCAGTTGTTGCACTTGAAAGAGGCAACGCTTGGATACCCGGGTGAAAACGGCGGCCGTGACGTGCTGCCACACGTTGAGTGGCGCTTGTTCTACGGCGACAAGATTGGTTTGCTTGGGCCGAATGGCGCGGGCAAATCGACGTTGGTCAAAACGCTGGCCGGCACGCTCGCGCAAAAGAAGGGTGGTCGCTACGAAGGCCAAGGCCTCAAAATCGGCTACTTCGCGCAGCACCAAATCGAGCAGTTGCGCACCGACGAGTCGCCGCTGATGCACTTCAAGCGCCAGGATCCGACCACGCGCGAACAAGAATTCCGCAACTTCCTTGGCGGGTTTGATTTTCGCGGCTCGCGTTGCGATGAACCGGTAGGGCCGTTTTCCGGCGGCGAGAAGGCGCGCCTCGCGCTGGCGCTGATCGTCTGGCAAAAGCCGAACCTGCTGCTGCTCGACGAACCGACCAATCACCTCGATATCGACATGCGCGAAGCGCTCGCCGAGGCGCTGCAGGAGTTCGAAGGCACGCTGGTAGTGGTGGCCCACGACCGGCACTTGCTGAAGGCAACCGCTGATCAGCTGTGGCTGGTAGCCGATGGCGAAGTGAAGGAATTCGACGGCGATCTCGACGACTACAAGCTGTGGGCGAAGAATTACGCGACCGCCAAAGCCAAAGGCTTCAAAGAGTATCGTGATACCAAACCCAATGAAGCAAGCGCACCTCCAGCCAAAAAAGCCCCAATCGCCGCGCCAGTGCTAGTGTCTGCCCCGGAATCTACGGGGGATCGAAAGGAGCAAAAGCGCGCTGGTGCTGATGTCCGGCAGCGTCTTGCCGCGGCACGCAAGCCGCACGAGAAAAAACTCGCCGAACTTGATAGCAAACTAAAGGCGCTGACCACCGAGCGCACCAATATCGAAACGTGGCTGTCGGACGAATCGGCCTACGCGGAGGACAAGAAAACGCAATTGCAGGAAATGCTCAAGCGTCAGGTCGAGCTGGTCGCCGCGATTGGGGATTGTGAATGGCAGTGGTTCCAGGCGTCGGAAAAACTAGAGGCCGTGGTGGCCCAATGATTGAGCGCGCGCTGAAGTGGCTGCTAATGGCGGTCGTGTCGACGTTGCTGGTGGCGTGCGGCAGCACGCCAAAGAAACCCACCCCGTCCGTCGCCTCACCGACCCCGGGTACGGCTAGACCCGGCGCCTACTATCTTGACGATGGTCCGGGCACCAACGTGCCTGACAACCTCGACAGCATTGCCGATGCGGTCCCGCGCGCGGAGAAATTTCATAGCGGTGCCAACAAACCCTATACCGTGTTCGGTCGCAGCTATGCGCCCACACTCAACAACGACCCGTTTCGGCAGACCGGCATTGCCTCGTGGTACGGGCGAAAGTTCCACGGCAACATGACCTCGATTGGGGAGATCTACAATATGTACGCCATGACCGCTGCGCACCCGACGCTGCCATTGCCGTCCTACGTGCGTGTCACCAATCCGGCCAATGCGAAGTCTGTCGTTGTTCGCCTGAATGATCGTGGGCCGTTTCACTCCGGCCGCGTCATTGATCTCTCATATGCCGCCGCCCAC
>Ga0209591_10008840_pt1 | contig 10944 bp, 8 predicted proteins | sample MAT01_FD_187207 | JGI IMG/M metagenome (GOLD analysis project Ga0209591, IMG submission 187207) | Freshwater microbial communities from Lake Fryxell liftoff mats and glacier meltwater in Antarctica - MAT-01 (SPAdes) (version 2) | ecosystem: Environmental > Aquatic > Freshwater > Ice > Liftoff...
AGATGTCTTCTGTGGTTTTGTAGGAGGCAAGAGCACCTTCAATCTGCTGATAGCTGGCATTTTGCTCAAAAATCGGCGTGCCAGTGAAGCCAAATAGCTGGGCATTTGGGAAAAATTCCTCGATCGCCCTATGGTTTTCGCCAAACTGCGATCGATGGCATTCGTCAAAGATGAAGACGATGCGTTTTTTACTGAGCGGCTCCAACCGTTGCTTGTAGTTGCGCTTATTGCCACCATCCAGCGCCAGACCGAGCTTCTGGATGGTGGTGACAATCACCTTATCGGCGTAGTCGTCGGAGAGCAGCCGCTGCACCAGGGTTTCGGTGTTGGTGTTTTCTTCGACACAGCCTTCCTGAAACTTGTTGAACTCTTCCCGCGTTTGGCGATCGAGATCTTTGCGATCCACTACAAATAGGCATTTTTCAATGTCTGGGTTGTCCTTGAGCAGCGTGGATGCCTTGAAGGACGTAAGCGTCTTACCGCTGCCTGTGGTATGCCAGATGTAGCCATTGCCGCAGTTCTGGTGAATGCACTCGACAAGGGCCTTGACGGCATAAATCTGATAAGGCCGCATCATCATCAGCTTTTGCTCGCTGGCCACCAGCACCATGTAACGGCTGATCATTTGCCCCAGCGTACATTTGGCCAGAAACGTCTCGGCGAAACTATCCAGATGGGTAATTTTTCTGTTGTCTTTGTCCGCGAATTGGTAGAGCGGCAAAAACCGCTCGTCAGCGTTAAAGCTAAAGTGGCGGCTGTTGTTGTTAGCGAAGTACCAGGTATCGCTGCGGTTGCTGACGATGAACAGTTGCAGGAAGCACAGCAGGGTTTTGCTGTAGCCGTTGCCGGGGTCGTTTTTATAATCGACGATCTGCTGCATGGCGCGGCGCGGGCTAATGGCCAAGGTTTTTAGCTCGATTTGTACCACTGGCACGCCGTTGATCAGCAGAAGCACATCGTAGCGGTGATGGCTGCTGTCGGTGTTGATGCGGAGTTGATTAACCACCTCAAAGGTGTTTTTGCACCAGTCCTTGATATTGACCAGGGTGTAGAACAGCGGCGTGCCGTCGTCTCGCTCAAAGCTGCTGCGCTCGCGCAGGTGCCGGGCGGCGGCAAAGACATCAGGCGTGATGATCTGCTCCAACAGTCGGGAGAACTCGCCGTCTGTGAGATGCACTCGATTGAGCGCCTCGAACTTTTCGCGGAAATTTTGCTCTAGTGTGGCGCGATCGCGGATGTCCGAGCGATAGCTATATTTGAGGTCGCCCAGTTTTTCGATCAAGGCTTGTTCGATTGCTTGTTCGGTCATTGTCACGCTCAGTGGATACAGACAGGTGCCCTTCTGTCCGCAGGTCCTTGGACAAAGACCTATATATTACTGATAATTTCTGCCGTTCTGACTCGTAAATACTCATTTGGGGGCAGTGGCTGCTGGAATGAAAGGGCTGACCATCCAGTGGGTGAAAATTAGGGGATAATGAACTATCGGGTTTGGTTACTGCCCATGACTCAACAACTTCTCTATCCTGAAGAAATCATCAACGAGCTTGACATCAGCCATCTGGTCATTGAAGACGATACGCCTGTGGACAATTTGCAATCTGAGAAGCAGCAACGGCTGTTAGTAGAACCGCTCTACAGTTCTAAAGCGCTGCCGTCGCCGTTTTTAGTGGCTGCGAATGTAGGGCTATTCTATAAACTCAAGGGTGATCCGGTTGTCCCTGATGCCATGCTGAGCCTAGGAGTGCAGTGCGCGGACGACTTCTCGAAGAAACAAAACCGCTCCTACTTTGTCTGGGAGTTTGGCAAGCTACCAGAGGTCTGTATTGAAATTGTCTCCAATGAGGAGGGCGACGAACTGATCGTCAGCAAGAAGTCGCAGCAGAAGGGAAAGACAATCTCAAAGAAAGATCTGTACGCCCAAATCCACATTCCTTACTACGTAGTGTTTGACCCGTTGAAGCAGATTCAGGGTGAAACTGAGATGAACAGGTCGCTACTCCGGGTCTGGGCAAATTCGGCAGGGCGCTATGTGGAGTTGACCCCGCTGCCAGGAATCAGTGAGATTGAGCAATCAGTTTGGTTAGAGGAAGTGGGTTTAGGACTGACGCTCTGGTCAGGACAGTTTGAGGAAGACGTGACGCGACTGTGGTTGCGATGGTGCGATCGCACTGGGCAAGTTATTCCCACTGGGGCAGAACGGGCAGAACTTGAGCGCCAGCGAGCCGAGCGCTTAGCTGAACGCTTGCGAGCAATGGGCATCAACCCAGATGAAATCTAGTGCTAGGCTGGAATTGATATAAATCCGAATTGCCCTGTTCTAGTTGGGATAGGGCTTTTGTAGTTTCTACAAGAGTTACAAACTCTGTAAGTTTGTAACTTTGTGAAGTTCGAACTCTGTGACATACTTGCTTCATCAGATTTATATAAAGACAAAAACCATGAAAATCGTAGCGATCGCCTCTGGGAAGGGAGGAAGTTGCAAGAGCACTACCACTCTATGTCTTGCGGCCGTTCTGTCGGAAAACCACAAAGTTTTGGTAGCAGACACAGATCCCCAAGGAAGCTTAGGGTGGGTAGCTGACCGCTCAGAGGCGAATTTTGATGTGGTGAATGAGACAGATCAGAAGATCCTCTCCCACTTTCGTGAGATTGGCGGTTACGATTTTATTTTGTGTGATACTCCTCCAGCATTAGCATCAGAGGCACTTGAGGTAACGGTGAAACTGTCAGACTTTGCTGTTCTTCCCAGCCCCACATCCCCACTCGACATCAGAGAATTAACCCGAACGATTAAGGAAGTAATCGCCCCATCTGGTACGCCCTATCGTGTGCTACTTGCGCGAGTAGACAGCCGACGAATCAACGAGGCTCTGTCGATTCAAAGTCAGCTAATGTCAGCAGGTGTGCCAACCTTCAATGCGATCGCCCGCACCTTTGTCGCGCACGAAAGGTCAATCATTGAGGGAAAGCTAATTACCCAATACAAGGGCAGTGGTGCTAAAGACGCAGCCGACGATTATCGCCGCGTAGCCAGTGAACTCCTTCGCGAAATGGGAGTATAGATCATGGCACGGAAAAAAATTACAGACTTACTAGGTTTAGAACTTACAAACTTACAGAGTTCAATAGAGCCGGAGGTGCTAAATAGCTTAGATAATGTAAGTCAAGTATCAGAACAGCATGAGAAAAAATATACAGAATTACAGAGTCCAAAGCTACCAGAGTTACAGAGTCTTGAAGTTCCTGAACTACTAGTCTTAGAGCGTCAAGAATCCAAAACAGTGCAGCAAGAGCAGGGAAACTTACCGCCAATAGCAAAAAAATATACAGAGTTACAGAGTTTGAGAGTTTCTGACAAACAAAGTTTCGGACAAACAGAGTCTGTAGACTTGGAAGTTCCAAAGTATCTCCAACTAGAGCGTAAAGAAGTTCGGCTACGTCTAGACCAGTTGGACATCCTTACTGCCTTAATTCGACGGCTTAACCGCACCAGAAAGGGGAAAGGAGAGCGGCTAACTGAGAACACTCTAATTCGAGTAGCGATCGATCTGCTGGTAGAAAATGCCGACCGACTTCAAGGAACTACTGAAGATGAGTTGCTAGCTTCAGTAGGACTTTTATCAAAAGATAAATGAGATCAGCAGCCATTGGGGTACGGTTAGACTCCGCTGAGTTGAACCATATGCCAATTAGTGTGTGAGACTCCACTTACAAATCTTTTATTAGGGAGTCTCACATACAGTCAGGCTATACCCTATATACGTTTCATTTCACCAATAGCGATAGCGCTTTGCACCCAACTTCTCCACTCGATGACCAAAAGTTTTGCCCAATTCAACAGATTGATTGCTACTGGCAGATGCCTACGCTTCATTTTGGGGTGCGACCAGCCTGACTTGTTGACCGGGACTCATTTTGGGATGATCAACGCTACTTTTCAGGCATTTTGGTCAAACGAATCTGCCGCATCCCTTTAGAGTTTGCGGTTGGAAGTGTGTGTGTGTGGTAGGCTCTAGGCGGCTTTCGGGATATCTGGTGACCTTTCGTATCGCCCACCCGCATCCGCTTCTTTCGGCTTGAAGATTTCCCTTTCCCGCTCGATACGTTCCCCGATCGCATCCATCAGTGCAGGGAGGAGTTTTCTGAACAGGTTGCTACCGCTGGACTCCATGCGGATGAAGACCAAACAGTAAACGGATTTGGTGTTTGTTGTATACCGCTGCTTGCCGCCGCTGTTGCCATTCTTGTGCAACCCCTCAACCTCTCGCCATGCGGTGCCTCCACTGGACTCGTAGCCGTAGCCTTTGAGAACCCGTTTGCACACTTCGAGGAAACCCTCTAGAGTCTCAATCTCAGGAAATAGCTGTAGTAGCTCTGGGTCAGTTTTGAATGTTTCGAACCGACTGAGGACATCATCACTGCCGTTACTGCCCGATATCCAAAACCCAAATTTCTTCCAGTCATCTTTGCTGGTAGCCTGCACTAGCCCTTCCAGGTCGAGGCGATTGAAAATCTCATTGTTCCGATAAACCTGATAGCGCTTGCTGGCTGTGGAGGTGAATCTGGTCTGGATTGCATGGAGGATATTAGCCCGGTCTTGCTCGTTATTCTGCCTTGCCTTCTCGCCTTCATAAAGCTTTTCAATCCGGCTGGAGGATAGAAGCCGCATCTGTGCAACAAACTCCCCATCACCCATCTTGGAAACCATGACCAATTCTTTCAGTTCTTTCAGTTCAACCTGGCACTGATCGAAGAAACTCTTGAGGTCTTGAACCTCAGCTTTTGCCGCCGCCAGTCGCTGGCTGGTTTCAGGTGTCTTGCTTTCGTTGCGAATGCGGCGGGATACGTCTAACTCTTCAGCGGCATGGGCAAAGGCTTCATTTAGTTCTAGCTCGTTATCCATCAATCTAGCGATCGCCGATTCTACTGCCGCGATGCCACCTAACTCTGTAACCCTTCGTTCATTGTCAGGTGCTTGGGTTGTCAACCATTGGCAATAATCCTGGCGAAGCTCGCCAACATATTCTGGATACTTGCTGTAAATTTTGGCAGCGTTAATGTCCCAGACCTCGGAGTCGAGCGACGGCGGGCGTTTCGCTTTAAGTAGCTCACCTCCATGAACGCGATCGCCTCTCAGCAGCTTCCGAGCCTCATCATCCTTGATGACATCCCGTAGTGCATCCCACTGTTGGCAGGCTGCAACCTCAACCTTGTCCACAGTTTCATAGCCATCTTGCAGTAGTTCGTAGATACACTCACTGTTAAATTTCTTCTCAATCTCTCGCACCGCCTGGTTGATTCCCGCCCAAGCTTGCACCCGACGATCGCCTTTAGCAGCCCACAAGCGGATGAGGGTATTTTCCGCAGCGTATTCCCATCTCTTCAACCTATCAGCATCGAGAGTCTTGAAACTAAGGGCTGAGTCTTGGCTGAAGCGTGGCGCACTTACCCACCATTCGTAACATTTACGAATTCTACCCATCATCTGAATCATCAGAGTCGGTGGGAGGATACCAGTACAAATCAGAATGCCTCGCTCAAAAGGCTCCTGGATATCAAGCCCCGATTGGGCTGTGGGACTGTAAAGAAGGTAGTGGATTTTTTCTTCCCGAATCAGATCGTCGGGACTTGGCATGAACGAATGGGAGTCCTCAATCGTTTGAGATGAGATCAAGATTCTCCTTTCAGCGCAACCAGAATCGATCAACCATTGCTTGATGATATTCAACTCTAGAAGGCTGTCAGAGGCGATCGCGATCCTGTTAATAGGAACGCCCTCGACCACCCACTGACCTAGCAGTGAGAGCGCCACACCTTTATGCGAGAGGCTAATCAGACCTTCCTTTGTAATCGACTCAATCCAGTGAATCAGTTTCTTTTCTTTGACCTCATTCTGGGCTAGGAGAAGACGGTCGCTGCCCCGGTACAGGCTCAAAACCTTCGTGTCAACATCACTCAAAAATCTGTCTAAAGCGATCAGGTGTTTGCACTCTGTCATCATCCGAATCAGATCAGGCAGCTGGTCGGACGCGCCAGGCGCGGTTTGACGGAAACTAGAAACTTCATCGATTGCTACAATCGTCTGACTCCAATCAACATCACCCATGTGGTAATCCGCAAAAGATTCCTTACACATCACATAGATGCCCGGATGTCCGTCGCGCATAGCTTCCCTCGCTGCTCCCACATTGTCTTGGAAGTGAGCGGTAGGGAGACTAATACCAACCTTAAGTAGTGCAGCCTCAATCCTTCCCTCCAGTTGGCGGCACAACCCGTTTGTGGGGTTAAGAATGACGATTTGTAGAGCGTTCGCGCCTTTGACCAACCCTGAAAATCCACGTTGCTTTGCCTCAGCCACAATCGCTCGAACCAAGGCTTCTGTTTTCCCGCTGCCCAACCCGCCGCGAATTCCGATTGTTTTAGCAGTCTTTAGATCTAGATCAAAGTCGGCTGCCGAGCCATCGTAGCGGGTCAATGGGCGATCGCTTGTCTCGGTGAGCTTCCAGGTTCTTTCCCAGACGGGCTTGAGTTGCTGAAAAGCGAAGAGTCTGTTGGAGATTAGGCTATTGCGCTTTTCCGCCTCAGTAGGCTCTGCTTCAGTTTTGCCACCGTCGATTGCAGTAAGTTTTTTAGTTTCCCACTCCTCGCGGGAAATGGGGCGATCGCCTACATCCTCATAGGGTGTCTCCTCAGTTTCGCCCCGGAACCAATCCAGAATCCCCTGGTGCGTTATCCGTTCATCAACCTGGTTGAGGTATGCCGCGATCGCTTTAATTGCCTGTCCTGGGGCAACAGTACCGCTCCATACCTTGTATCGCCCACTGCCCTTATGAACGTGGAACCCATCGCTTGAAGTTACACCAGGCGCGGGAATCGCTGCCGTATCCCACTCAGAGTTCTTGGCAAGGTGATGGGGTAACAACTTGATAAAGTTGCGAGGATCACACGGGTCATCCCCCAATGGGATTTCAACCGCCGCTCGGCTGTGGCATCCTGTCGCCTGCGCGATCATCTCCTCATTTGGCTGGGGCAGAGCATCATCGATCGCCCACCAACGTGCCTCTTCCCCGTCCCAAGGTCTAACTACCCTCACAGGAAAGCGAACGATCACCCCATCTACTATTTTGGTGTGGTCAAACGTTGGCAGTCGCATCAGTCGCGGGGAATCCCAGATTGATGAATCACTGCCGAAATGGGCGATCGCTCTCAGCTGATGAATACTGAAGGCTAGTGGATCGTGGAACGCATCGTGAATGAAGTAGTTGTGGATAGAAGCGTTAGTCTCAACCGCAATACCGCCGCCCCAGTTCTCCTGGCACTCGTCAAACGTAGCAAGCTGGTCAGCCTTCGATTTATTGTCATCTTCCCAAAACAGGACTCTAGAGCCTTCAATTTCTGCCTCAGAGTGCCCGCCTGGGTTGACAACGAAGTAGACCCCAAAGCCTTCCGCATTCTTCTTTTGGAGGAACTCCCAAGCATCACCCATGGGACTTTCGCCCTTACGAGTTATCCAGAAGATTTTGCCGCCCACCATCCTTAGCTTGAGTCGGCAGGGGATTCGTTTTCCATCCTTTTCGTAGGAGAGGTCGGGGTACTGATCGTAGTGTTCCGCCTCAAATCCTTTGGGGGGAAGCAGTCGGATATAAACCGAGCCGTTTTGATAGCCCAGTGCTTTGAGGAAATCTTTAAGCTCTTGTTCCTGAGCAGCGCTGGGTGCGTCTTGAGAATCTACCGACCGACCGACATCCTCATGGAATCTATGGTTAGATTGTGTAGATTGGGGGTTATTATTATGACTGGAAGCTCTAAACCCTCCGCCTGCCTCATTCTCGAATCTCCGGTTGGCTAGCGGGGTATCACTACCTTTGTTATGCTGGGATGAGGGTTTCTTGCCAGAAAATATACCGTAGTCTAATATCGTCATAAGTCAAGTCGTTCCCGTTTCGACGGGGATTATTGGGTAACGACATCGCTCTTCTCCCCTGGTAAGGTTTCAAGCGATGTCAGGCGTTCGACAAAAAGCGTTTCCAGAAATGGGGGCGCTTTTTAGTGTTTTATGCAGCGGCGCTGAAAGACTGAGCAATAATCTCGTTGCTCTCGCAGACGGAACCAAGACATACAAAATTCTCTGTCCGGGTGAAAGGGCAGGAGCAAGAGCCGTTTGTTCGATCAGTAAAAGCTATCGATCGAGGTCAGTTTAATAAAAAGTTTATTAAAAGACGTAAAAAAGCTCTCAATCCCATGTGTAGAGCGGAACAGAGAGCCATAGAGCTAATTCAAAATCATTGCAAGAGTCTTGTCAACTCAAGCAAAATGATTCTAATATAGACACATGATCATTTGGGTACCTAACCTTTGGCCTGCTAAAGCGTTCAGTTAGAGTCCCCGACCCTATTCCAACTAGATTAAAAATTTAATGTCAGCCTTCGATCCTCATCTGTTACCACCAGTTGGGGATTTTGGCTTTCTAGGGCTCTTAAATCATTGGAGTAACTCCTCGCGCTTCAAAGGGTAGAACTGAGTAAATCATAGAACCTTTCTTACTTCTGTGATACAAGTTCTGACGCGACCTGCACCTCACGAATCCCATTGGTTGGGTCTTTCCCTCTGCCTTAGCATTTCCAATACGCAACTGATTTACTGTTGGTTTCGGTCTCAGAAGACAAAGAAGTCACCTATAAAAAACTCTTTGATACTCGTAAAATATCATAGCGTTCTTTTTAAATAAGTAAATAGGTACTAGCGCTCAAATATTAATTTCTCCTAACTTTAACTTAACCTGTATCTCACGCCTAGCAATGCTTAGAACTTTATCACTTATCTTTAAGTTCCTCTTAGCTAGGCGTTTTAGCTATTATTAATACCTAAATTTTGACGTATTTAACTATCAGGAATTCTCGATTTTTCATCCCCAGGCAAAGCCCACGGTTCTGCCCCCAGTTCCCGTAGCTGCTGTTCTAGAAGTTTTTCCCGGCTTAATGCGGTGTCAGCTTCTTCAAAGGCTGTAGAGAGATCGTTTTCAAGCTGGTTAATGATGCCTGCCGAAAGTCGCTGATCCCACTCATCCTCTGACCGGGTGATGCCGAAAGCGCTATCAAACCGACGTTCTAGGGTTTCGGTAGCCAGTGCAACGAGTAGCCCCATTGCCTTTTTATTGCCTCGATAACACTGATAAACCCAGTAAATGACCACTACTTCCAGCGGTAAAGCTCTAATTCGACTTTGTCCGCGTTTCTGATCTTCCGATTCGATGTCAAAAATCGCGGGCGTATACTCCGCTCCAGATAAGCGTTTGAATATCTTTGAGTCCAAAAAATCGCGGGCGTTTCTTTCGGTCAATTCGACAATTTCTGCTGCCTGAGTTTGGCTCATCCGGTACGACCCATCTGGCAGCATGAAGCCATCAATGACGATGGAACCAAGGGTAACTGTGGCACGAGTCGCTTTGACTGAATCACTCATTCTTTAATCCTCAACACTGTCATGCGTATACTTCTCATCTAATAAGGTTTTGATAGCTCTTGAGTTCCAAAATCGTAATGCGTAAATTTACTTAAGCCTCCCCTCAGATAAAGCTTTAGCAACCGTTTCCTTAATAAGTCGCTCTAAAAAATTGCTCACACTTCGATCCTCCATTTGAGCCAATTCCTTAAGCTTCTCGTTTAGCTCATGGTCAATATAAGTTGCCACTCGTGCTTTATCTGTGGGCATTTCAAATTGGGACATGTAGAAGAACTCCCTATATTGTCTACTCCATGACTTACTTTGCTCTAAGTAGATTACTTTTAACTACTTATATTAATAGTAGTCTACTGTAAGCTATAATAGCGCGCATGGAACGGCAGCGAGACAAAATAACTGTCTCACCGATATTCCACTCGAAAGACTCTCAAGGTATTCAAAACACTGAAACCATGAAACAGACTGAATTGCAGCTAACAGCTTCTGAACTACTGGAAGCCTTGAATGTGAGACGGCAATGGGACGGATTAGAGCCTGTGGCGCGTTCAACCTTCTATCGCTGGGTGAATAACCGAGTTGGGATAAGGCATTTCTATACACAAGAACATCTCGATCAGATCCACTCGTTTGGACTGGCTATCAAGAGAACTCGCAATGCTTCAAGAGCTTTGCTCATCGCGTAAACCAATCACTTGCAGGATATAGGACCATGAAAAAGACTCAATTACTTTCTGAAACCAAGATCACTGCTTCTCATCTATTGCGGGTTCTCCAGTCCGCTGGGATTCAAGAAAAAGAAAACTTTAGTGCTGATGAAGTTTCGGCTATCCATCAGACGATCGCCACTGATACAGCCGGACAAGGCTTCACGCCCAAGGCGAAGGGCACCCGCGGTATCTGCGAAGCAGCGTCCCCCTCCACCGTCCAACCTCAGCCCCAAACCTGCACCGCTATTCCTACCGCCCGAACCCACGCCTTGGCGCTGTCGGCTGAAAGCCACGATGCAATGAGCGCCTTACAGTCCACAGGATTGGGCAATGCTGCCGCCTATGTGCAACGGAAACAGATGGAGCGGAATGCGGTAGTGGAACGAGTGAGTGATGCGATCGCCTATCTCTCCGACCCCGATTTGTTGGAGTCAGACATTATGAGCGCCGCTGCTGCGAAAGTTGCGGCACGATCGGATGCTTGGGGCTATGCCGAACCCGCTGTAGATTTCGATAATCTTTTCGCTCTGCCTACAAGCTCACAGCGGATGTTGGGTGGTGTTTAAGCTCAATAGCAAAGGCGATCGCTGCCGTTCAAAACTGCGATCGCCCTCTACCTCGACCCTTCTCAAAATCAAAGGATTCAAAAACTATGACACATCCAATTGGATATTTCACCAGCGACGATCGCGCTCGACTGCTGACAGAACGCTTTGGCGACAACGACCTCCAGCAATTGCCACAAATTGACCAGGCGGCTCTGACCATTGCC
>Ga0209591_10008843_pt1 | contig 10943 bp, 7 predicted proteins | sample MAT01_FD_187207 | JGI IMG/M metagenome (GOLD analysis project Ga0209591, IMG submission 187207) | Freshwater microbial communities from Lake Fryxell liftoff mats and glacier meltwater in Antarctica - MAT-01 (SPAdes) (version 2) | ecosystem: Environmental > Aquatic > Freshwater > Ice > Liftoff...
AAAGCAAGCGCGCTACCGGGCTGCGCCACACTCCGACTGAACTTCAACAGCCGCAAATTATACCGCGCGGAAGCGCCACTCACAACCTCGGGACAAAGAAAAAGGCACTGGAGTCCAGTGCCTTTTTTGCCCAAACCGCGGCCGGTTTACTGCGGCTGCGAATCCGGCGCTGCTGTTTCTGCTGCGGCTTCAGTGCGAGGTGACTTTGCCGGCGCGTCAAGGAGCGCTTTCATCGATAGCCGAACGCGACCCTTGTCATCGGCTTCAAGAACCTTGACCTTGACGATCTGGCCTTCTTTGAGGTGATCCGCCACGGCATTGACCCGCTCATGCGCGATTTGCGAGATGTGCAGCAAGCCGTCCTTGCCGGGCAGCAGTTGAACGATGGCACCAAAATCGAGAAGGCGTACCACCGGGCCTTCGTAGATGCGACCAACTTCAATCTCGGCGGCAATGGCTTCAATACGCTGCTTGGCGGCTTCGCCGGCTTCACCCGACAGACACGCAATCGAAATCGTACCGTCGTCCTGGATATCGATCTCAGTGCCGGTTTCGCGGGTGATCGCTTGGATAACGCTGCCGCCCTTGCCGATCACTTCGCGAATCTTGTCCGGGTGGATCTTGATCTTGATGATGCGCGGCGCGAACTGCGAGAGCTCCGAACGGGCTGTCGGTACGGCTTGCTTCATCAATCCCAGAATGTGCATGCGGCCTTCGCGCGCCTGCTTCAACGCCACGTCCATGATCTCTTTGGTGATGCCGGTGATCTTGATGTCCATCTGCAGCGCGGTGATACCCATTTCGGTACCCGCGACCTTGAAGTCCATGTCGCCGAGGTGATCTTCGTCGCCGAGAATATCGGTCAGCACGGCAAACTTGGCGCCTTCCTTGATCAGACCCATCGCGACACCAGCAACGTGCGCTTTCATCGGCACACCCGCATCCATCAACGCGAGACAGCCACCGCAAACCGAGGCCATTGAAGACGAGCCGTTCGATTCCGTGATCTCGGAGACGACGAGCATCGCGTAACCAAACTCGGCTTCACTCGGCAATACGGCGATCAGCGCGCGCTTTGCCAAGCGGCCGTGACCGATTTCGCGACGCTTCGGCGAACCGACCCGACCGGTTTCACCGGTTGAATACGGAGGGAAGTTGTAGTGGAACATGTAGCGGTCTTTGTACTCGCCTTGCAGCGCGTCGATGATTTGGGAATCCTTCAACGAACCAAGGGTTGCGACCACCACCGCTTGTGTCTCACCACGGGTAAACAACACCGAGCCGTGGGTGCGTGGCAGCACCGACGTGCGAATCGAGATCGGACGCACCGTGCGCGTATCACGACCGTCAATACGCGGTTCGCCGTTCAGAATCTGGCCGCGAACGATTTTCGACTCGATCGCGAATAGCAGCGACGAGACGGTATTTTTATCCGGCGCGCCTTCGGCTCCGGTACACATGGCAGCAATCACACGCTTGTTGATCTCTGAAAGCTTTTCCGAGCGGGCACCCTTCGACTTGATGCGAAACGCCTCGTTAAGATCGTTGGCCGCCATTGCGTTGATCTGATCGATCAGCGCTTGTGGTGGGGACGGCGCCGTCCATGCCCATGCGTCTTTACCAGCTTCATCTGCGAGATCGAGAATCGCGCTGATTACCGCCTGTTGCTGATCGTGACCAAACACCACCGCGCCGAGCATGATGTCTTCCGGCAATTCCATCGCCTCTGACTCAACCATCAACACTGCGGAGTCGGTTCCGGCAACAATCAAATCGAGCTTCGACGTCGCGAGTTCGGTCTTGGTTGGGTTCAGGATGTACTGGCCATCGACATAACCGACGCGAGCTGCGCCGATCGGGCCGTCGAACGGCAGACCGGCCAGCGTCACCGCGGCGGACGCACCGATCATGGCTGGAATGTCTGAGTCGATTTCTGGATCAATAGAGAGCACCGTCGCGATGATCTGCACTTCGTTGTAGAAGCCGTCTGGAAACAGCGGGCGCAGCGGACGGTCGATCAGCCGGCTGGTCAGGATTTCTTTTTCGGAAGGACGGCCTTCACGCTTGAAGAAGCCGCCAGGGATCTTGCCGGCAGCGAAAGTCTTCTCTTGATAATCGACAGTCATTGGGAAAAAGTCCTGACCTTCTTTCGCGTCTCTGCGCGCCACGCAGGTTACCAGGACGACCGTGTCGTCCAACGAAACGAGTACAGCGCCGTCGGCTTGACGGGCAATTTCGCCGGTTTCAATGGTGAGCGTGTGGCGCCCGTATTGCAGTGTCTTCTTAATGGCTTTCATTCGGGAGTTCCCTCGATATTTGCAGTGAGTTGTGTCTGTATTGCTGTGGTATTCGTTAAAGTCTCGTCATTCGCAACTAACCATGACGCGGCATTTCTGTGATGCAAAAGTAAAAAGCCCCGCTGCCAATAAATCGGACAGTGGGGCTATTCGAAATCAGACGCTCTACTTGCTTACTTACGCAGGCCGAGTTTGTCGATCAGTGAACGGTAGGTGTCAAGTTTGGTGCGCTTCAGGTAATCAAGCAGGCTGCGGCGCTTGGATACCATGCGGAGCAGACCGCGGCGACCGTGATGGTCTTTGACGTGCTTCTTGAAGTGGTCGGCGAGTTCGTTGATGCGGTTCGTCAGCAGCGCAACTTGCACTTCCGGCGAGCCGGTGTCGCCTTTGGCACGGGCGTGCTCGGCGATGACATCAGCGGTTCTTGCGGTGGTGGTCATGATGTGTCCTGTCAGTTCAAACATCCTATCGTGGATGATTACGGCGTTCGGAAGCGTTCCTACTAGCAAGGCCAAAATTATAGCGGATATCGGCTAAAACTCGCAACAAAATCAGCCGGTTTGCGGGGGTTTGCGTATATCTGGGCTCTTAAAGTCAGCTGACAGTGACTCGTGTTGGTGACAGTCTGGTTTTGCCCGCGAGCCCTGAGACATCGCCGACGCCCAAAAACGATCGATCTGGGCCATACACGGCGTACTCGCCCACAGCGGGCGCGCCAGCGTTGATACCGACCCAGCCACCGTGGCAAAAAATATTTGCGTCCCCCGCGTCTAACTGGATCTCGGGCAACCCGGTGCAAAGCGATTGGGGCGCGAGCAGCAAATGGTCTAGTCCGTTCTGCGGGTACCCCGCCAGAGCGTCCAATGAAACCGCACTCGTAACATCGAACCCGCCAGTCGCCGTGCGCCGCAGGTCCGTCAGATGCGCCCCACAGCCAAGCGTGCGGCCGATGTCCTCGGCCAGTACCCGAATGTAGGTGCCTTTGCTGACATCAACGTCAATGACCATTTGCGAACCAGCGAGCGACACCAACGAGATGGCATTTATGGTGATGGCCCGGGGGGAGCGCTCGACTTCAATCCCTTTGCGTGCCAGTTCATAAAGCGGCACGCCGCCGTGCTTAAGCGCAGAGTGCATGGGCGGCGTCTGGCTTTGCGGCCCGACAAATCCGCGCAGAACGTGTTGAACCTGCGCCCCGTCAACCGCTACGCTAGATTGTCGCGTGATGACGCCTTCGGTGTCGCCGGTTGAACTCACTTCGCCCAGTTTCAGGGTGGCGCGATACGCCTTCCTTGCTTCGAGCATGAATCGGGAGAATTTGGTCGCCTCGCCAAAGCAGACGGGTAGCAGACCAGTGGCAAACGGGTCCAGTGTCCCTGTATGTCCGGCCTTGGTCGCTCGAAAGAGGCGTTTGGCGGCCGCCATCGCCTGGGTGGATGATAGGCCGACCGGTTTGTCGAGCAGCAGTACACCGTTGACCTCACGACGAACAATGGGTGCGCGCTTTTCCGCCATACCGCCTTGTGGCGACCTTTCGATATCAGCGGGGACCGTCATCTCCGTCCGGCGGATGCAAGGCGTCGTCAGCCACCGCATCGCTGATCAGTTTCGATAGGTGTGCGCCACGCTCGATGGAGCGATCCACTTCAAAATGCAGCGCTGGAACCGTTCGGATGGTCAGCTTCTTGGCGAGTTGCATACGCAAAAAGCCCGACGCGCTGTTCAAGCCTTTTCGGCACGACTCTGCCTGCAGCTCGTTGCCCAGCTGTGTGAAGAAGATCTTGGCGTGCGAGTTGTCGCGCGCCAACTCGACGCCGGTCAATGTCACCATCGAGACGCGCGGGTCGCGCATCTCAAGGCGGATGAACTCCGACACCTCGCGCTGGATTTGATCCGCAATTTTGCGGTTTCTGGCTTCAGACACGGAACGTCACCGGGCAGTCGAGCACACTGGCAGGCTGGCGACTAGGCCAGCGTGCGGGCAACTTCAGTCGTCTCAAATGATTCGACCTGATCGCCTTCCTTGATGTCGTCAAAATTCTTGATCGACAGTCCGCATTCGAACCCGGCTTTCACTTCCTTGACGTCGTCTTTGAAGCGCTTCAACGAATCGAGTTCGCCAGTGAAAATCACCACGCCGTCGCGCAACAAGCGGATCGACCCGCCGCGCTTGATGACGCCATCGAGGACGAAACAGCCGGCCACCGAGCCGATCTTGGAAATCTTGAAGACGGTGCGGATCTCGACCAAACCGAGAATGACTTCCTTGATCTCTGGTGACAACAACCCGCCAAGGGCCGCCTTCACGTCATCGACCGCTTCGTAAATGATGTTGTAGTAACGAACCTGTACGCCAGATGTTTCAACCAACTTCCGCGCACCGGCATCGGCACGCACGTTAAAGCCAATAATGATCGCTTTCGAGGCGAGCGCAAGATTGACGTCCGACTCGGTAATGGCACCGACGCCAGCGTGCACGACATTTACCCTGACTTCTTCGGTCGTCAATTTGCCGAGCGCGTGTGTAAGACCTTCATAGGAGCCCTGCACGTCTGCCTTGATGATGACGGTAAGCGACCTGGTGGCACCCTCACCTATTTGCTCAAATGCATTCTCGAGCTTGACCGCCTGCTGTCTGGCCAGTTTCACGTCACGATACTTACCTTGTCTGAACTGGGCAATTTCGCGCGCCTTGCGTTCATCGTTCAAGACCATCATGTCTTCACCAGCGCCGGGTACATCCGTCAACCCCTGCACTTCCACCGGTATCGACGGTCCGGCCGAATCAATACTCTTGCCGTCTTCGTCGATCATGGCACGCACACGACCGAACACGCCGCCCGCGAGTAGCATATCGCCCTTCTTGAGGGTGCCTGACATCACCAGCACGGTGGCGACCGGGCCGCGCCCTTTGTCGAGACGCGCTTCAATCACCACGCCTTTGGCAGGCGCATCGGTCACGGCTTTCAGTTCGGCGACTTCAGCCACCAACAAAATCGTTTCCAGCAGTTTGTCGATGCCGTCACCCGTCCTAGCAGACACGGGTACGAACATCACTTCGCCGCCATACTCCTCAGGCAAAACGTCATTGGCAACCAAATCCTGACGAACGCGCTCAAGGTTTGCTTCCGGCTTGTCCACTTTGTTGATCGCAACAATCATCGGCACATTGGCCGCTTTGGCGTGTGCGATCGCTTCTTTGGTCTGTGGCATCACGCCGTCATCCGCAGCAACGACCAAAATCACAATGTCGGTGATTTGTGAGCCGCGCGCGCGCATGGCGGTGAAGGCCTCGTGTCCCGGCGTATCGAGGAATGTGATCACGCCCTTCGGCGTTTGCACGTGGTAAGCGCCGATATGCTGGGTGATACCACCGGCTTCGCTTGAAGCAACGCGTGCCGTGCGAATCTTGTCGAGCAATGACGTCTTGCCGTGATCTACGTGGCCCATGATCGTGACCACCGGCGGCCGTGTAATCATGTCCTCAGGCTTGTGCTCGATTGCCTCAACCAGATAAGCTTCCGGATCGTCTGCCTTGGCGGCGCTCGCGGTGTGACCCATCTCTTCGACCACCAGCATGGCGGTCTCCTGGTCCAACACCTGATTGATGGTTACCATCGAGCCAAGCTTCATCATCGTCTTGATGACCTCGGCCGCTTTTACCGCCATCTTCTGCGCGAGTTCGCTGACCGTAATCGTTTCGGGTACCAGCACTTCACGAACCACCGGTTCCGCAGGCGACTGGAAATTGTTGCCGCCATCTGGATCCTCGTGATGCGCCTTGGCACGACGCCCGCGCCACCCCTCACGTCCGCCTGATGCGTCGCCACGCGTCTTGATGCCGCGGCGCTTGTTTGCGTCATCTGCCCACGTCGAGCCAGTTTTGGCAGGTTTCTTGACGGGCTTCTTGTCGGTCTTGACCGTTCCGTCGGCGTCCTTGATGACAGGGCGGTGCAACGTACCCTCGGTTGGTGCGGGATCTTTCTTCAGTACTACGCGCTCGCCGATACGCGGACGGTTCGGGTCGACGGCCTGGGCGGCGGCGGTGCCAGTGACCTTCGGCTTTACAGCAGTCGTTGCGGCATCAACTGCCTTGGCGGCAGGCACTTCCGCGCTGACAGCGGCTGCGTCGACAGCGCTTGGCTCAGCAACTGCCTCTTCTGCAGCTTCGTCAGTGGCTTTTTTCGTTTTGCGTTTTGGTGCCTGCGTTTTGGCGCGTTCTTCCGCCTGCCTGGCGACCAGCGCGGCCATGCGCTCTTCTTCAACTTTGCGCTTGGCCAGTTCTTCGTCATTAATGATGGGCGCTTGCGGCTCGGCGATAACTTCGACCGGCGCTTCGCTCCCAGCCTCGACCTTGACGAACGTACGCTTCTTCCTGACTTCAACCTGAATGGTTCGCGCTTTGCCGGTCGCGTCCGACTTCTTGATCTCCGACGTCTGCTTGCGGACCAAGGTGATCTTCTTCTTCTCGTCCTTGTGCCCGTGCGATTCCTGCAGATAGGCGAGCAGGCGTGTCTTGTCCGCCTCGGCTAGCGAGTCATCTGGCGCAGACTTGGCCACCCCGGCTGACTTGAGCTGCTCGAGGAGCAGTTCTGGCGTCAGCTTGAGTTCTTTGGCGAATTGTTCGACGGTCGTTTGTGGCATGCGTTACCTTGTTTCTACGTACTAATTATGCGGTTTTGAACTTATGAAACGCCTGGGCTCGACGAGTAATCAAACAGACTCTGCCGCGAACCACGGCGCTCTGGCAGTCATGATCAACGCCTTTGCCCGCTCAGCATCCATCCCGGTCATTTCTATCAACTCGTCAATGGCGAGATCGGCCAGATCTTCCATTGTCCGAACGCCCTGTGTCGCCAGTTTGTGGGCCGTCTCGGTGTCCATGCCTTCCATTGCCAGCAAATCCTCCGAGCCGGTTTCCATGGTTTCCTCTGACTTGATCGCTTCCGTTACGAGGGCATCCCGAGCACGACGACGCAACTCATTGACGGTGTCTTCGTCGAGGGCCTCGATTTCAAGCATTTCGTTCAATGGCACGTAAGCCACTTCTTCAAGATTGCTGAAGCCCTCCGCGATCAGGATCTGTGCGACTTCTTCGTCAACGTCGAGCTTGTCGATAAACAACTGTTGTATCGACGTTTGTTCAGTCGAGCGACGTTCGTTGGCGGTTTCCTCGGTCATGATGTTGAGCTGCCAGCCGGTAAGCTCGGATGCGAGGCGCACGTTCTGGCCGCCGCGGCCGATCGCCTGCGCGAGTTGCTCTTCATCGACGACCACATCCATCGAGTGTTTTTCTTCGTCGACAATGATCGACGATACCTCGGCCGGTGCCAGCGCGTTGATGACGAACTGTGCGGGATCAGCCGACCATAGGATGATGTCAACGCGCTCGCCGGCGAGTTCGCCAGTGACCGCTTGCACGCGCGAACCGCGCATACCGACGCAGGTGCCGATCGGATCAACCCGTGGATCGTTGGACTTGACCGCAATCTTGGCACGCATGCCCGGATCTCGGGCAGCCCCCTTAATTTCCAGCAGACCCTCTTCAATCTCCGGCACTTCGAGCTCAAACAGCAACCGGATGAAATCCGGCGAGATACGCGAGAGGACCAATTGCGGGCCGCGTAAATTGCGATCGATTTTCAACAGAAATGCACGAACACGGTCGCCGACGCGAAGATTCTCTTTCGGGATTAACTCTGATTTTGGCAACAGCGCTTCAATGCGGCCGGACTCAACGATGACGTTGCCCCGCTCCATGCGTTTGATCGTACCGGTGACGAGCTGCTCGTCGCGCGCCAAAAAGTCTTGCAGGATCTGCTCGCGTTCGGCGTCACGGATCTTTTGCAGGATGACCTGCTTGGCCGTTTGCGCGCCGATACGGCCAAAATCTACCGCCTCGAGCGGTTCTTCGATCACATCGCCAAGCTGTAGGTCTTCGCCATGTTCTGGCGCATCGGTGATGGCAATCTGATGGGCCGGCTCTTCGTGCTCTTCATCCGGCACCACAGTCCAACGTCTGAATGCGTTGTACTCACCGGTGAGTCGGTCGACGTCGACGCGAACGTCCGCCTCTTCTTGCAGAATCTTGTCTGCAAACTTCCGCTTAGTCGCTGACGCCAACGCCATCTCGAGCGCCATGAACACCGTCTCGCGGGGGACACTTTTCTCCCGGGCAAGGGCATCAACCAGCAACAGAATTTCTCGACTCATTTTTTACGTCTCCATCTCATTCGGCGAACCCGTAATTCAGGCGCATCCACGGTGTTTTTAGATCTGCGGAATCAGACGAGCTTTCTCGATCTGACCAAGCGTCACCCGCACAGTTTTCTGATCGATGCTCGTTACATCAGCGGCTTTTTTGGCTGACTTCCCAACCTTGGCACCCTTCGTTCCCGCCGCAGCATCATCGGCAGTTGCAACGGAAAACACGATCTCGTCATCAATCACTTCAGTTACCAACCCGTCGAACCGCTTGCGGTTGTCGACAAGCGTGTTTAAGCGAACGCGGACGGGCTGACCTCTAAAGCGCACAAAATCCTTCGCCGACTTGAGAATCCTGTCCAAGCCCGGCGACGAAACTTCCAGTCGCTCGTATTCAACGTTTTCCACCGTGAGCGCATGGGAGAGCTGATTGCTAACCTTAGAGCAGTCCTCGACGGTGACAAAGCCGTGACCGGCCGGCCGGTCGATGAACACCCTGAGCAAGCCGCGCGGCGCGCGCTCAATCTCGACGAGTTCCAGCGAGAAACTCGTTAAAGCGTCATTTACGATTTTTTCTAGGTTTGCCAATCTACAATTCCTTTGCGCTTGCTCCTCGCGCCAAGGTCGTACATCGGCGGTGCAGGCAAGGCTTCCGCACTTGCTCTTGAACTGACATCCGCACCAAAAAAACGCAAGAAACAAAAAATGGGCCGAAGCCCACTGAGCAAAATTATACCACCGGGCGGCGGGCGGCGTTGGGTTTTTGGGCAAGCGAAGCCGTTCTCGCTATAGGGAGGCTTTCAGCCGTATTCCAAGCTGGGCTCCACGCGATGAAACGGGGTGTCGCAATATTGCAACAATGACGCGCAAAACGTGTCTTTTTCGTCACCTATTGCGGCCCAGCTATTACACTTGTTTCACTGCGATACGGAGGTTCCCAATCATCGGTAGCGATCACCGGGTGGGGCGGAACTGAGCCATCAAGCGCTGAAAACGTCTCGCCATCAAGCCTTCACCACACGAGGATATACATGAGAAACAATAAGTTACGCATCGTTTGCGCAGCACTCGGTTCGGTCGGACTGCTGACGCATTTTTCGGTTGGGGCCCAGCAAGCAGCAACCCCTGCGGTCAAAACCGAAAAAATTGAAGTTACGGGCTCAAACATCAAGCGTGTTGATGCCGAGTCGGCCTCGCCGATTACCGTCATCACGCAAGAAGAGATTCGCCGCAGCGGCTCCACTTCGGTGCAAGAACTCCTCAACAATTTATCGGTATCGGCCGGCAGCGCGCTCACGGATATCTCCGGAGGCAATGGTTTTTCAACCGGCTCCGCAACGGTTGCTCTGCGCGGCCTCGGTTCCGCAGCAACACTGACGCTCATCAATGGTCGGCGCGTCAGCCCCGCGGCCTTCAACGACCCTAACGTCGGCTCGACCAACATCACCAACCTGAATTCGATCCCTACCGCAGCCATCGAGCGTATCGAAGTGTTGCGTGACGGCGCATCGGCAATTTATGGCTCTGATGCGATCGCCGGCGTCGTAAACATTATTCTGCGAAAAGACTTCACCGGACTCACCGCGACCGGATCATTCTTCCAAACGCCTGGTAACGAGTTCCGCGTCAAGCAGGCAAGCGTTGCATTTGGATTCGGCGACTTGACAAAAGACCGCTACAACGTCTTCGGCACTTACGAGCGCTTTGAGCGCCTGCCCGTACTGATCAGGAGCGAAGACAACGTCGATACCTTTTGGACGAACCCCGTTTTTCTGCAGCGCCAGTCGGTACTGAGCTCGTTGTCATATCCGGGCAACTACTACCGCCAAGGAGTTCCTGGCAGCAATATTTTCGGAACTTTCCAAGCGCTCGGGCCTAACTGCCCGGCAAACCTCGTCATCAACGGTCTTTGCCGCTACAACCAGTGGAATGACCTTGAGCAGCAAGGGCGTTCCGAGCGCGACACCGCATTTGTCCGCGCTACCGCCGAGATCAACGCGAACTTGAGCGCCTTCGCTGAGGCGAATTTCTCGCGCACGACGAATACCTTTACCGGTGCACCAACATCATCTAACCCGCAGACCGCCACCCTCTGGCGCAATGCGGCTGGCCAGGCACTGCGCTTCCAGTTGGTGTTGCCGGTGGGCCATCGCGACAATCCTTTCGCCACGCCGATCGGGCTCCGCTACCGCTGGGTTGATCTTGGCCGCAGCCAAGACATTAGCCGCACCGAAGATACCCGCGTGCTGGTCGGTCTGAAAGGATCAATCGGCAATTGGGACTGGGAATCAGCACTCTTGCTCAACAAGAGCACGGCAAACGTATCGAGTGGCCGCCGCTTATTGTTCCCTGCGGTGCAAAACGCGATCAACGACCAATCATGGCTGTTCTTCGCGCAGAATAGTCAGGCGATGATCGATCGCATCAGCACGCGCACGACCA
>Ga0209591_10008846_pt1 | contig 10942 bp, 11 predicted proteins | sample MAT01_FD_187207 | JGI IMG/M metagenome (GOLD analysis project Ga0209591, IMG submission 187207) | Freshwater microbial communities from Lake Fryxell liftoff mats and glacier meltwater in Antarctica - MAT-01 (SPAdes) (version 2) | ecosystem: Environmental > Aquatic > Freshwater > Ice > Liftoff...
CGGCAATGCCTGACGTCGGATTGCTGCACAACGGGAACCGAAGCGACGGGACCGGATACCTATGAACAAGACCGATGCCACCCGCCATTACCGCACGGTGTTCATCTCGGACACCCATCTGGGCACGCGTGGCTGCCGCTCGGATTTCCTGGTGGATTTCCTGCGCCGCGTACACTGCGAACACCTGTTCCTCGTCGGCGACATCATCGATGGCTGGCGCCTGCGCAAATCCTGGTACTGGGACGCCGACCACGACGAGGTCATCCGCCTGATCCTGCAGATGGCGCGCAACGGCACCGAAGTAACCTACATCCCCGGCAATCACGACGAGATGTTCCGCGACTGGCTCGGCCTCGAGATCGCCGGCGTGAAGCTGGCGAACGAAGCCGTGCACCTCGCCGCCGATGGCCGCCGCTTCCTGGTGATTCATGGCGATCAGTTCGACAGTGTCGTGCGCTACGCCAAGTTCCTCGCGCATCTCGGCGATTGGGCCTATGATTGGGCGCTGACGCTGAATCGCGGCTTCAACGCGGCGCGGCGGCGGTTTGGTTATCCCTACTGGTCGCTCAGCCAATGGCTGAAGCGCCAGGTGAAGGAGGCTGTGAAGGCGATTGACCGGTTCGAGACCGCGCTGGCCCAGGAGGCCCGCCGCCAGGGGCTGGATGGCGTGATCTGCGGCCATATCCACCATGCCGAGATGCGCCCCGTGCAGGGCGTGCTCTACATGAACGATGGCGATTGGGTGGAAAGCTGCACCGCCCTGGTCGAGCACGCCGATGGGCGGTTCGAACTGGTGGACTGGGCGCGCGAGAATCGGCTGAGTTTCTATCGCGGCGCGGCGCAGCCCGTGGCGGAAACGGCCTGAGCGGAGAGCGATTGGACGCAGTCGAGACCTGGGGCATGGGCGCGCTGGTCAAATTCCCCGAAACCGTCGCGCCGCGGCGAATCCTGATCGTCAGCGACGCCTGGACCCCACAGGTGAACGGCGTGGTGCGCACGCTGGCCGCCGTCAACGAGGAATTGCGCAAGCGCGGCGATGTGGTGGAGGTGGTGGGGCCGGACCGGTTCTTTTCGGTGCCCACGCCCGGCTATGCCGAGATCCGCCTGGCCATCGCCCCCACGCGCGGCCTGCGCCGCATCGCCGATGCCTTCCAGCCGGAGGCGGTGCATATCGCGACCGAAGGCCCGCTCGGCTGGGCGATGCGCAAGCTCTGCCGGCAGCGCGGCTGGCGCTTCACCACGAGCTTCCACACGAAATTCCCCGACTACCTGCACGCCCGCACGCGCATCCCGACCGCCTGGTCCTGGGCCGCGCTGCGGCGCTTCCACGCGGCGAGCGATGGCACCTTCGTGGCCACCCCTTCCTTGGCGCGGGAGCTCGCGGCGCGGGGCTTCATCCATGTCGTGCCCTGGTCGCGCGGCGTCGATCTGGCCCAGTTTCGGCCCGAGGCGGGTGAGCATGGGGCGCGCGAGGATTGGGAAGACCTGCCCCGGCCAATCTTTCTGTGCGCCGGTCGCGTGGCGGTGGAGAAAAACCTCGAAGCCTTCCTCGCCCTCGATCTGCCAGGCAGCAAGGTGATTGTGGGCGACGGCCCGGCCCGGGCCGGCCTGATGCGCCGCTTCCCGGCCGCGCATTTCACCGGCTGGCGGGAGAACGGCACGCTGGCGCGCGCCTATGCCAAGGCCGACGTCTTCGTCTTTCCCTCCCGCACCGACACCTTCGGGCTGGTTCTGCTGGAGTCGCTGGCCTCGGGTACGCCGGTCGCGGCCTATCCGGTGACAGGGCCGCTCGATGTGATCGGCGACACGCCGGTGGGCGCGCTGGACGAGGATCTGGGTGCCGCCGCGCGGCGGGCGTTGACCGCCGACCGAGCCGCCTGCCGCGCCCATGCCGAACGCTATTCCTGGGCAGCCTGCGCCGAACGTTTTCGCGACAGCCTGGTGCCGATCAACGGGCGGTAGAGCGTGATGGCCGCAGGTGCGAAGGCACCGGAGGGCCGAAGCATGCGATCAGAGCACGATCCATCCTCGCGGACGGTTTTCGTGCTTTGCTAATTCCCAACGCCGTACAGCTCCAGCACCCGTTCCTCCACCGCCGCCAGATCGCGGTCGGGGTGGCGCATGACACCGCGCACCGGGCGGGGCTCGCCCTGCTCGGCGTTGAGGGTCACCGCGAGCGCCAGGCAGCGGCCGATCAGCTCCACGCGCTTGGCGCCACGCAGCGGCAGGGGCACGCGGGTGCGCTTGCACAGGCGCAGCAGCAAGGCCAGCACCTCCCCATCCACCAGCTCGCGCGCCGGGCGCATCGTGCCGTCACGCAGCCGGCGCGCAACGCGCAGCGCCACGCCGCCGGCCACCGTCGAGGCCATCTGGACTGAGAAATTCACGCCCCCGAGCTGTGCCCCTGGCGTCGCCTCCGCGGCCTCCTGCATCAGGGCGGTGAGCACCTCCTCCGGGGTGAACAGAAGGTAGCGGACCTCCTTGGGCATTTCGTCGATTCTCCGGTCGTTCCTGCAACAGAGCCCTGGACAGGTTAACCCATGGTTGAGGCCCACATTCCGGACGGCGCCGCGGCGTGCTACCGCCGCAGCATGGTGAGGTTCAGCCCTTCATGCGCAAGCTGATCCGGCACCCGACCGTCCAGGCCGGGTTGGCCTCCTTGCTCGGCGTCTATATCGGGCTGGTGGTCCGCACCACGCGCTGGCGGCTGGAGGGCGCAGGGCCGGCCCTCGCCCTGATCGGCGCGGGACAGCCAGTGATCCTCGCCTTCTGGCATGAACGCCTGCCGATGCTCCCTGCCCTGTTTCGCCTGGCCGCGGCCGAGGAACCGCGCGTGGCGCGCCTCACGCCGCGCGTGTTGGTCAGCCAGCATCGCGACGGGCGTTTCATCGGCGCGGCGGTGGCGCGGTTCGGGGTGCGGATGGTTTATGGTTCGTCGCGCCGCGGCGGCGGGCCGGCGCTGGTCGAGCTGTTGCGCCTGCTGCGCGGGGGCGACCCGGTGCTGATCACCCCCGACGGTCCACGCGGCCCGAGGCGCGTTGCGGCGGCCGGCGTGGCGCAGCTCGCCGCGCTGTCCGGCGCGTCCGTGGTGCCGGTCGGCGCGGCGAGCACGCGCCACCGCCTGCTGCCCTCCTGGGACCGGATGATGCTGCCGCTGCCCTTCGGCCGCGGCGTGCTGGTGGCCGGGCTGCCCATCTCCGTGGCGCGCGGCGGGGCGGAAGCCGCGCTCCCCGGCATCGCCGCCGGAATCGACGCCGTGACGGCGGCAGCCGACGCCGCCTGCGGCATCGCTCGATGATCCTGGCCGGCTGGGCGCTGCATTGGCTGGCCACGGCGCTCGCGCCGCTGGTGCCATTGCATCTGCGTCGCCGCGCGGTGCGGGGCAAGGAAATCCCTGCCCGCCTGTCCGAGCGCCAGGGCTTCGGCGCCGAACGCCCGCCCGGGCACCTGTTCTGGCTTCACGCCGCCAGCGTGGGGGAGACCCAATCCGCCCTTCCGGTATTGGCGGCGATGGCAGCGCGCGCGCCGGCGCTGCATTTCCTGGTCACCACCGGCACCGTGACCTCCGCCGAACTGCTGGCGCAGCGCCTGCCGCCCGAACTGGCGGCGCACGTCACCCACCGCTTCCTGCCGCTGGACGTGCCGGCCTGGGTGGCGCGCTTCCTCGACGGCTGGCACCCCGAGGCCGGCGCCTTCGTCGAAAGCGAATTGTGGCCGAACCTGCTCGCCGCCGCCCGCGCCCGCGCCTTGCCGCTCGCCTTGGTGAATGGGCGGGTCAGCGGGCGCAGCTTCGCGCGGCGGCGCTGGCTGCCGGGGCTGACCCGCGCGACGCTTGGCGCCTTCCACCTTGTGCTGGCGCGCAGCGAGGCGGACCGCGCACGCCTTGCCGTGCTCGGCGCGCCGCGGGTGCTGTGCTGGGGCGACCTCAAGGCCGCGGCGCCGCCCCTGCCGGCGGATCCCGCAGCACTCGCCCGGCTGCGCGCCACCATCGGCACCCGCCCGGTCTTCCTCGCCGCCAGCACCCATCCGGGGGAGGAGGCGCTGGCGGTCGCCGCGCATCGCCACCTCGTCGAAACCATGCCGGACCTGCTGACCGTGCTGGTGCCGCGGCATCCGCAACGCGGGGCGGAGGTGGCAGCCCTCGCCCTGGCCGAGGGCCTCGCCGTCTCCCGCCGGCAGGATGGCGGCGCGCCGGGGCCGGAGGTCGCGGTCTATGTCGCGGACACGATCGGCGAGCTCGGCCTGTTTTATCGGCTCGCGGGCGTGGCGCTGGTCGGCGGCTCGCTGGTGCCGCATGGCGGGCAGAACCCGCTGGAAGCGGCGCGGCTCGGCTGCCCGATCCTCATCGGACCACACGGCGCCAATTTCGAGGAGGCCGTCACCCGGCTGCGCGAGGCCGGGGGGCTGGTGCCGGTCGCGGCCTCCGCCGCCGCGCTGGCGGAGGGGGCACGCACCGTGCTAACAAATGTTTCCTACGCGCGGGGTCTCGCAGACGCGGCCGCCGCCGTGGCCGAAGGTCAGGCCGATTTGCCGGACCGGGTAGCCGAGGCGCTTCTGGCCCTATTGCCCCCGAAAGGGGCAAGCAAGGCGGCCAAAGGGGCTGATTAAGGGGTTGGGAAGGCTGCCGGCGCGGCAAGCGCCGAGCATTTTGAACCAGGGTATTGGAGCAGAACGAGCGTTGATGCGAGCACCCGGCTTCTGGTCCGGCAGTGGCGGAATTGTGCCCCTGCTACTGTCACCGATCTCGGCGCTTTATGCCGGCGCCACGGCGCGGCGCATGGCGCGGCCGGGCTGGCAGGCCCCCGTGCCGGTGATCTGCTGCGGCAATGCCACGGCGGGCGGTGCGGGCAAGACCACGGTCGCGCTCGACCTCGGCCAGCGCCTCGCTGACCGGGGCATCGCGTCGCACTTTCTTCTGCGCGGCTATGGCGGCACGCTGCGCGGCCCGACCCGCGTCGATCCCGCAAAGCATGACAGCACGCAAGTGGGCGATGAGGCGCTGCTGCTCGCCGAGCGCCGCCCGACCTGGATCTCCGCCGATCGCGGCGCTGGCGGCCAGGCCGCGGTGGCGGGCGGCGCTCAGGCCATCGTCATGGATGACGGGTTGCAAAATCCGGGGCTGGAGAAGGATCTGTCCCTGCTGGTGGTGGATGGCGGCTATGGCTTCGGCAATGGCCGGATCATCCCGGCCGGGCCACTTCGCGAACCCGTCGCTGCCGCTGCATCGCGCTGCCGTGCCGCGGTGCTGATCGGCGAGGATGAGGCCGGCGTTCTGGCGCAGCTCCCCCCCGGCCTGCCGGTGCTGCGCGCCCGGCTGGTTGCGGGGCCCGAGGCGGCGATGCTGGCGGGCCAGTCGGTTTTCGCCTTCTGCGGCATCGCCAGCCCGCGCAAATTCTTCGCCACTTTGCAGGAGGCCGGGGCGATCCTGGCGGGGCGCGAGAGCTTCGCCGACCACTACCCCTTCGATGAGGGCGACATGCAGGCGCTGCTGGTCCAGGCCGAGGCGCTGCGCGCGCTGCCCGTGACGACGAAGAAGGATTTCGTGCGTATCCCGCCCGCCTTCCGCTCCCGCGTCACCGTGGTGACGGTGCGGCTGGCCTGGGAAGAACCGGCGGCGATCGAGAGCCTGCTCGACCCGCTGGCCGCCCGGGTGCCGATCCCGGCCTGACATGAGAAGGGCCGCCCCCTTGCGGAAGCGGCCCTGGTCAGACCCGGTGCGGTGAGGGTGTCAATGTTTCACGTCGGCCCAGACCTTGCGCTTCACGGCGTAAGTGAGGCCCGCTAGGATCGTCAGGAACAGGATGATCCGCACGCCCATCTGGCGGCGCTGCTCCAGCTCCGGCTCAGCGGCCCAGGCCATGAAGGTCGCGACATCGCGCGCCATCTGATCCACGGTCGCCTTGGTCTTGTCCGCGAACTCCACTTGGTCCTCGTTGAGAACCGAGGGCATCGCGATCTGATGACCGTTATAGTAGGCATTGTAGTACATGCCCTCACCCAACGAGAAGCCGGCCGGCGGGTCCTGGTAGCCGGTGAGCAGCGCGTACAGGTAGTCCGCCCCGCCGGCGCGCGCCTTCACGATCACCGACAGATCGGGCGGATAAGCACCGTTATTGGCGGCGCGGGCGGCCTGCTCGTTCGGGAAGGGCCGGCGGAAGCGGTCCGCCAGCCTGCCGGCGCGCTCGAACATCTCACCCTGGTCGTTCGGGCCGTCCGGCACCTGGAAGTCGGCCGCGATGCGGCGCGCCTGCTCCTCGCTCAACCCGATTTCGACCAGGTTTCGATAGGCGAGCTGCTGCATCGCGTGGCAGGAGGAACAGACCTCCTTGTACACCTGGAGGCCACGCTGCAGGGAGCCGCGGTCGAAGGTGCCAAACAGCCCCTCGAAGCTGAAGCGCACATCCGGCAGGACGATCGCCTCCCCGGCGGCCCTAGCGGGCGCCGGGTTCAACGCCGCGGCAGCACCCAGCGCGAGCGCGCCGAGCAGGTTGCGGAAGCCGCGCATCATGCCTTCTCCATCGGCTTGGCCGCCGCGCCGGCCAGGATCGGCCCACCGCCGCGCAACACCGGCATGGAGATGCTTTCAGGCAGGCGCAAGGGGCGCTCCAGGCGGCCGAGCACCGGCAGAACCACCAGGAAGTAGCAGAAGTAGTAGGCCGTTGCGATGCGCGAAATCGTCACGTAGATGCCCTCGGCCGGCATGCCGCCCGCCCACATCAGCACGAAGAAGTTCACGCCCCAAAGCAACAGCAGCCACTTCGCCACCGGGCGGAAGCGCATGGAGCGCACCGACGAGGTGTCAAGCCAGGGCAGGATGAACAGCACCGCGATCGAGCCGAACATCAGGAGCACGCCGCCGAGCTTGTCCGGCACCGCGCGCAAGACGGCGTAGAAGGGCAGGAAGTACCATTCCGGCACGATATGCGCAGGCGTCACCAGCGGATTGGCCGGGATATAGTTGTCCGGGTGGCCGAGGTAGTTCGGCATGAAGAACACCAGGAAGGCGAAGACGATGAAGTAGACCACGAGGCCTACGCTGTCCTTCGCCGTGTAGTACGGATGGAAGGGCAGGGTGTCCTGCGGGCCCTTCGGGTCGATGCCGAGCGGGTTGTTGGAGCCCGTGATGTGCAGCGCGGCGACATGCAGGAAGACCACGCCGGCGATCACGAAGGGCAGCAGGTAGTGCAGGCTGAAGAAACGCGACAGCGTCGGGTTGTCCACGCTGAAGCCGCCCCACAGCCAGGTCACGATGTGCTCGCCGACGATGGGGAAGGCGCTGAACAGGTTGGTGATGACCGTCGCACCCCAGAAGGACATCTGGCCCCAGGGCAACACGTAGCCCAAGAAGGCGGTGGCCATCATCAGCAGGAAGATGGTGACGCCCAGGATCCACAGCAGTTCACGCGGCGCCTTGTAGGAGCCGTAGTAGAGCGCGCGCCAGATGTGGATGTAAATGACGATAAAGAACATGCTGGCGCCGTTCATGTGAACATAACGCAGCAGCCAGCCGTAGTTTACGTCGCGCATGATGCGCTCGACGCTGTCGAAGGCCATGCCGGTATGGGCGGTATAGTGCATCGATAGGAAGATGCCGGTCGCGATCATGATCATCAGGTTGACCATGGCGAGCGCACCGAAATTCCAGAAATAGTTGAAGTTCCGGGGCGTTGGAAACGACCCGTACTCCTTCTGGATCATGGTGAAGACCGGTAGGCGTTGGTCGACCCAACGGATCACCGGGTTCTTGAACGTGCTGTCGTGAAGGCCGATGGCCATCGCGGCTGGCTCCTCGGGTTTGAGGGCTGAGGGGTGAGCGCGGAGGATACCGCGCCCTCGCCGCACTCAGCCGATGCGGATCTGCGTGTCGGACATGTAGCTATAGGGAGGCACCGGCAGGTTGGTCGGCGCCGGGCCGAGGCGGATGCGCCCCGAAGTATCATAGTGGCTGCCGTGGCAGGGGCAGAACCAGCCGCCATAATTGCCGCGCGCGTCAGTCGCCTTCTGGCCGAGCGGCACGCAACCCAGATGTGTGCAGACGCCGACCAGCACAAGCCACTGGTCTTTCTGCACGCGGCTCTGGTCCGGCGCCGGGTCCTTGAGCTCGGACATCGGCGTCGCGCGCGCGGCCTGGACTTCCTCGACGGAGCGGTGGCGGACGAATACCGGCTTGCCGCGCCACATCACGGTCACGGCCTGGCCCACTTCGATCCGGCTGATGTCCACTTCCGTCGAGGACAGCGCCAGTACGTCCCGCGCCGGGTTCATCGAGTGGATGAAGGGCCACACCATGGCACCGACACCGATCGCGGTGAAGGCACCGGTGGTCAGCATCAGCAGGTCGCGCCGCGTGCCGCCGGTCTCGTCGTCACCGGCGGGCGGGTGGGCCGCGCCGGAGGGCGCGCTCGGTTCGGCCATGTCGTCATCCCCTTTCGGCAAGGCTTCGGGCGCTGTCCCGGGCCGTGCCGCATCGTCGAGTCTGTATCGTCCGGGATCCCCTAACGTCTGCTTAACACCCCCCAAAAGGGCGCAACTCAGGCGGTTCTGCCGAGGACCGATCGGCGCGCCGCATATAAGGGTCGCATCGGCGGACTGTCCACCCGCTGCGGCACCTGAAATTGCTGCAACTTTGCCCGGAAACGACCTTCCAGGACCGAGGATCGCCTTTCCGTTAACCTCCTGCCAATCTTTGGCTCGTTGCGGCCACCGCGCCGCCTGGAGGAGACGTCCCGACCATGTCTGAAGTGCCCCTCGCCGCGCATCCGAAGGTGGCCCCGGCCCGCGCCTGGTTCGAAAGCCTGCGCGACCGCATCTGCGCCGCCTTCGAGGCCTGCGAGGATGAGCTGGGCAGCGGCCCGCACACTGCAATGCCGCCTGGCCGTTTCGCCCTCGTCCCCTGGAGCCGGCCCGAAGGTGGCGGTGGCGTGATGGGCGTGATGAAGGGCCGCGTCTTCGAGAAGGTGGGCGTCAATGTCTCGACCGTCTTCGGCGAGTTCTCGCCGGAATTCCGCAAGCAGATCCCCGGCGCGGAGGAGGATCCGCGGTTCCTCGCCACCGGCATCTCGCTGGTGGCGCATCCGCGCAACCCGCGCGTGCCGGCTGCGCACATGAACACTCGCCTGATCATCACCACGAAATCCTGGTTCGGCGGCGGCGGCGACCTGACGCCGATGGACCATGCCGCCCCCCACAGCCTGGAGGATGCCGCGACCTTCCATGCCGCCTTCCAGGCCGCCTGCGACAGGCACGACCCGACCTACTACCCGCGCTTCAAGAAATGGTGCGATGAATACTTCTTCCTGCCGCACCGCAACGAGCCGCGCGGCCTGGGCGGCATCTTCTACGATTGGCTCGGCGACCGCACGCCAGGCCGCGGGCAGGAGCTCGACTTCGCCTTCACCAAGGATGTCGGCCTCGCTTTCCTGGAGAGCTACCCCGCCATCATCCGCCGCCGCATGCACGAGCCCTGGACCGAGGCCGAGCGCGCTCACCAGCTGATGCGCCGCGGCCGCTATGTGGAGTTCAACCTGCTCTACGATCGGGGCACGATCTTTGGCCTGAAGACGGGCGGGAATGTCGAGGCGATCCTGATGTCGCTGCCGCCCGAAACCGGTTGGCCATAACGCTTGGTGGTGCCCTCGGACGCCGGACGCGGCCGTCCGGCCGCTTGGCTTCGCGCTACTGGCCGCGGCGCCCATTCGGCCGCTCGCCCGCTGAGAGAGGGCGCCTTGATGCTCAGGAACGCCCCGCACAGTGCTGCGATGCGCGGCCCCGCCTGGCCATCCCCGAAAGGCGACGCACCGCCTGCCATCGCTGCATGGGCAGCGGGGTCCGACAGCAGTCGCGTCGCGGCGGCGAGGATCGAAGCGGTTTCGGTCCCGACCAGGACAGCGACGCCGGCCTCGATCGCCTCCGGCCGTTCGGTCTTGTCGCGCAGCACCAGCACAGGCTTGCCGAGTGCGGGCGCTTCCTCCTGCAACCCGCCGCTGTCGGTCAGCACCAGGGTACAGCGCGCCAGCAGCGCGGTCAGCGTCAGGTAGTCCACCGGCTCGACCAGATGCGCGCGGTCCAGCCCGCCGAGCATCGGCTCGACCGTCCGCCGCACCGCCGGGTTCGGGTGCATCGGATAGACCAGCTCCACATCCGGAAAGCGCGCCAGCAGGGCGCTGGCGGCGGCGCAGATCCGAGCCAGCGGCGGGCCGAGATTCTCCCGCCGATGCGCCGTCAGCAGCACCAGGCGCCGTGCCGGGTCGCGCGGGAAGGGGCTGGCCAGGCCTGGCCGGGCCGCGGTGGCGCGCAGCGCGTCGATTACCGTATTGCCGGTCAGGTGGATCAGCCCCGGCGCCACGCCCTCGGCCAGCAGATTGGCCCGCGCCCCAGCGGTCGGCGCGAAGTGCAGCGCGGCGAGGCGCGTGGCGGTCAGGCGGTTGAACTCCTCCGGGAAGGGGCTCTGGAGGTCGCCGGTGCGCAGCCCGGCCTCGACATGGCCGAAAGGGATACGCCGGTAGAAGCAGGCCAGGGCCGTCGCCATCACCGTGGTGGTGTCGCCCTGCGCCAGCACGAGCGCCGGCGCGTGCGCGACAAGCAGTGGATCGAGGCGGCTGAGCAGGCCCGCCGTCAGCCCCGCCAAGGTCTGGTCCGGCGCCATGAGGTCGAGGTCATGGTCCGGGCGGATACCGAAGAAGCCGAGCGTCTGGGCCAGCAGCTCCCGGTGCTGTCCGGTGCTGACCACCACCGCGCGGCACCAGGGCGAGGCGCGCAACGCCTGGATGACCGGCGCCATCTTCACGGCCTCCGGCCGCGTGCCGAGCACGCATACCACGGTCCTGATACCGTCCGTTGCCACCATCACCCCAGATGAAGCTTCAGGTTGACGATAGCTGTCAAAACTTCGCGCGTCGAGCGAAACCAGCGCTGCTTGGTCTTGTGCCGCGGGCGCCATAAA
>Ga0209591_10008847_pt1 | contig 10942 bp, 9 predicted proteins | sample MAT01_FD_187207 | JGI IMG/M metagenome (GOLD analysis project Ga0209591, IMG submission 187207) | Freshwater microbial communities from Lake Fryxell liftoff mats and glacier meltwater in Antarctica - MAT-01 (SPAdes) (version 2) | ecosystem: Environmental > Aquatic > Freshwater > Ice > Liftoff...
GTAGGCCAAGTCCTCCATGTGATGCAACGACACAACCTTGCGCCCAAGAGCCGCACCATGAACATCGTCATGATGGGCCAGGGTGAGCCACTTATGAACCTCGACAGTGTCTTGAAGGCCACGCGCATCCTGATCGACCAGCGAGGAATCGGCATGGGTGAGCGCCGTATCTGTCTGTCTACATCGGGTCTGATTCCCAAGATCGAAGAGCTGGCTCAAGCCGCAATCCGCCCCAGGCTTGCCATCAGCCTCAATGCCTCCAGCGAGGAGCAGCGTCAGGAGATTATGCCAATCACCAAGAAATGGCATCTCGCAGACTTGCTCGAAACTTGCCGCAATTTCCCGCTCAAACCCAAAGAACACATCTTCTTTGAATATGTCTTGCTGGGTGGCGTTAACGACAGCGACGCAGATGCCGAGCGTGTCGTGGCATTACTTCAAGGTCTCACCTGCAAGGTGAATCTGATTCCGCTCAACCCTGGCCCGGGTATTCCTTACGAAACGCCCACAGACGAGCGCGTAGATCGATTCCAGCGCATCATCATGAAGTCCTTCCACTGCTATGTGCGCAAGCCCCGGGGCCGCGATATATATGCAGCCTGTGGACAGTTGAAGCTGGTGCAGCTAAGTTCCCCCACAGCTTAGGTGATAGCGGCACACAAGAAAAAGTAAATTGGGACGCGGTAGCGACCTATCCTATAAGTATGCAGAAGCTGGCCTGGGCCTTCGTCGGATACCTGATCTTTGTCATTCTCTTCGGGGCCTGGGTGCGCATCTCAGGATCTGGGGCAGGCTGCGGAAATCATTGGCCGACGTGCCAGGGAGTCGTTCTCCCTGTCGAGCCCAGCGTCAAAACGATCATCGAATTCACCCATCGCATCACGAGTGGACTATCGGGCCTGATGGGTCTTGCACTGCTGGTTTGGGCCTGGCGCAAAAAGTCTCCGGCATTGCCGTGGGCTGCCGCGATGTTCTTTTTTCTGCTCGTCGAAGGCTTTATCGGTGCCGTGCTGGTAAAGAAGGAACTAGTTGAAAACAACGCCTCCATGAGCCGGGCGGTAGTGATCTCTCTGCACTTGGTGAACACAATGATTCTCATGTTTTGTGCGGTAGCAACTGCTGTAAAGGCTGGTGCGGAGCGATACCGCAACGCCTACGGTGGAGGCCTGATCTGGCTCGCTATGGCTGTGCTGGTGATCACCAACGCAACTGGCGCCGTCACCGCCCTGGGCGACACGATTTTCCCCATACAACCGTCTATGGGTCCCGAGTTGATCGCAAAGATCCGTGAAGACGTCTCACCCGGACAGCACTTCCTGATTCGTCTGCGCGTGGTGCACCCCGTAGTTGCAGCAGTTACGGCAGCGATTGTTTTTGGAGTGCTGAGTTTTCTCCAGCGCCGCAATCGGAGCCGATGGGCTTTGGCTGGTATGGGTTTAGTTGTGATTCAGGTCGCGCTGGGCGTGGGCAATATATGGCTGGCTGCACCAGGATGGATGCAGATCTCGCACTTACTCACGGCGCAGCTCCTGTGGGTCGCCATTGTCGCGGTCTGGCTGGACTGAGAGCTATTTCCTGCGGGGCTCAGCCTTCTCGACGGCGAGCAAGTTCTTCACACCAAAGACTCCTGAAACTCCATTAGCGAGAATATTCGCGCGGTCAGAATCAGACTTGTTGTCGACGATTCCAACGAGGATCACATTCCCTTCCTTTACGATGATGTGAATCGGGAAGGATCCGAGCGGTTCAAGAGTCCCGGCAGGCATGTTCCAACTTTCAAAGGGCCCACCGAAGAAAGCTCCACCGCGTCTTCGACTGATTGGACCACCGTACAAGCCGCCGCCCGGGGCGTAGCGGGACAATGCGGGATCCCGATAAATGGTGCCAAAGACTGCCCAGCGAATCTGGTCATCGTTTGGGGAAAGCGGCAAAACCTCGATCTCGTTTTCTACTTTCGAGATCCGCTCAATCGACTTCAGGCTGCGCTCGGCGTCATCCTTAAGCGTTGGCCGCATCGCATAACCGCCCAGGGTCACTTTGGTGTCTTCGAGTTTGAAGGTCAGATAGTCGAAGCACCCGTAGTAAGGAAGCATGAGAAGTTCTTTACGGATCTTCTGAATCAATTCAGACTCGGTCTTTTGCGCAAGCAGTGGGGCTGCCGCGCCAGCTAAGAGTACGCATCTACGTGTCATGGCAACCCCATTTTATCGAGTCTTATGGCAGGCGTGTGGTCTGGCGAGCGGTCAACTGCCAAACACCTTTATCTTTCACCCAAACCATCAGAACGCTCAACGGAGTTGTCTTCGGCACACCCTTTTGGGCATTGTTCACCATCATCTTGGTCTGAACGATTCCGACGTTGCCAAACATGCGGTAGGCGGTTTCGGTCATGTCCATCGACTTGTAGACCATGTCGGGCGAGATCATCGCGGCTATCATCTGATCGCGGGTTTCCATCATCGCATTGGAATGCGAATAGGTCACATTAGGTGATGTGTGCTTTTCTAGCGTCGCCTTGTCTTTCTTGACGACGGCCGTCTTCCACTTCTCGATTGTCGCTTTAAGATCCTCTTCAGCGGAGGCGGCGAACATGTGGCATCCCGCCACAATCGCCAGCAGTAGTAATCTGGTTTTCATGCCGACAATCCTATCGCAGTGTGGCCGCGTCTGGATCGAAATGGTTCGCGCCAGCCTTAGCCTGACTAAACTCGACAAAAACTTTGTCGCCAAACGGAGATTCTAATGAACGTGAATTGGCATGGGGTCTACCCTGCACTGACGACGCAATTTCGAGAAGACGAAAGCATCGATATTGAAGCCACGGCAGCTCATCTTGAGAAGATGATCGCTGGCGGAATCCATGGAGTAATTCTCCTTGGAAGCGTTGGCGAAAACACCGCCCTGAGCTACGAAGAGAAGCTTCTGGTCTTACGCGAATTGCTCCCTGTAGTAAAGGGTCGCATCCCGGTATTGTCCGGCGTGGCCGAGAACACAACGCGCACTGCCTGTGCTTACGCTCGAGACTGCGAAAAGATCGGCATCGACGGAATGATGGTTCTGCCAGCCATGATCTACAAGGCGGACCGTCGCGAAGCGATGGTGCACTTCCGCTCTGTCGCTCGCGCAAGCGGCCTTCCGATCATGGTCTACAACAACCCGCCCAGCTATTTCGTGGATCTCACGCCGCAGTGTTTTGTTGAGCTCTCAGACGAGCCGACGCTGGTTGCGATCAAAGAATCTGCGGGCGATCCGCGACGTATCACGCACCTCAAGAACACCGTTGGGGATCGCTATATCCTCTTCAGCGGAGTCGACGATCTGGTGGTCGAAAGTGCGATGCTTGGGGCCGTCGGTTGGGTCTCAGGCCTGGTCAATGCGTTCCCCGATGAGAACCGTGTGCTCTGGGAACACTGCGTGGCGGGGCGCTGGAAGGAAGCAATCGATCTTTATCGCTGGTACACACCGCTGCTTGAACTCGACACCCGTATCAAGCTCGTTCAGTACATCAAGATGTGTATGGCAGAAGTTGGCATGGGCAGTGAAGTGACTCGCGCACCACGTCTGCGCGTAGAGGGTGCCGAGCGTGAGGAGGTTCTCAAGGTCATTCGCCAGGCGCTCGCCACAAGGCCCAAACTGTGAACCGTGTCCGCGTCATAGATTCTCACACGGGTGGTGAACCAACCAGGGTCGTCGTTGAAGGCGGCCCCGACCTCGGCTCAGGCAGCATGGCAGAGCGGCTCGAAAACTTTCGCCGCAACCACGACGGCTTCCGCAGTGCCGTAGTAAACGAGCCCCGCGGCAGTGACGTAATGGTTGGGGCACTCCTGCTTGCTCCAGTAGACAAGTCTGCAAGCACAGGTGTCGTCTTCTTCAACAATGTCGGGTATCTCGGCATGTGTGGGCATGGCGCAATCGGGGTAGTCGCAGTCCTTGACTATCTCAATCTCATAGAGCCCGGTGCGCATCGGATCGAAACTCCTGTGGGTTTGGTCACGGCCACTCTCGCCTCCACAAACGACGTTACAATTACAAACGTTGCCAGCTACCGCTACCGAAAAGCGGTGCCGCTTGAGGTGATTGAACTCGGCCTCATCCATGGCGATATCGCCTGGGGCGGAAACTGGTTTTTTCTCGTCGATGGCTTAGCCGAAAAACTCTATGTTCAGGATGCAGAGCATTGGACCAGAATCACCTCCAACATTCGCGATGCACTTGATCGTGATGGGCTTACTGGCGAAGATGGTGCCGCGATCGACCACATCGAAATCTTCGGCCCTGGACTCGATGGGGGCGACAGCCGGAACTTTGTGCTTTGCCCCGGCAAGGCTTATGACCGCTCGCCTTGCGGCACGGGTACCAGCGCCAAGTTGGCATGTCTCGCTGCCGACGGGAAGCTGAGCCCTGGCGAAGTCTGGCGGCAAGAGAGCATCGTCGGGAGCCAGTTTGAAGCCCGCTATGAATGGGAAGGCGAACGGATTCGCCCATCGATCACCGGACGAGCCTATGTCAATGCCGAGTCCTGGTTGGTGCTGGATCCACGCGATCCTTTCTGCTGGGGGATTCGCCGTTGAACCCTGACGTACTGATCGTGGGTGGCGGCATTGTTGGGGCAGCTTGCGCGAGAGCCTTTCTTCGACAGGGGATGCGGGTGACGATCGTTGAGCGTGCGCTCATTGGTGGCGGAGCGACGGCTTCTGGCATGGGCCATGTCGTAGTGATGGACGACAGCGAATCGCAATTTGCGCTGACACACCGATCCCGTGATTTGTGGGACGGACTGATTCCTGAAATGCCCGCTGAAGTGGAGTTTGAACAGCGCGGGACGCTCTGGGTAGCTGCCGATGAGGAAGAACTGGCAGCGGTCACAGGCAAGAAAGCTTTCTATGGGGAGCGTGGCGTCGCAACTGAACTGCTAGATAGCAACGCGCTTTACCTGGCCGAGCCGGGGCTGCGAAAAGGGATGGCCGGGGGCTTCCTCGTCCCGGGCGATAGTGTCATCTATGCGCCTTGCGCCGCCAATTGGTTGAGCCAGGGGGCCACTCGCATCCACGGGGATGTCGACGAGATGGGAGACGGCTGGCTGAAACTTGGCAACGGAGATCGCATGAGCGCGCAGATTGTTATTTGCGCAACAGGTGCCTGGGCAACCGAACTCTTCCCCGCTCTGCCGGTGAAGCCACGCAAGGGCCATCTTGCGATCACGGATCGATACCCGGGCGCGGTTCACCACCAACTCATCGAGCTTGGCTACCTCAAAAGCGCTCATGGCCATTCCACAGAAAGCGTCGCCTTCAATGTTCAGCCGCGCAAAACCGGCCAGCTTCTGATTGGCAGCTCCCGGCAATACGGGGTTGAAGATAAGGCCGTAGAGCAACACATGGTCTCGAAGATGCTGACGCGGGCAATGGAATACCTGCCATCGATTCAGGAGATGAGCGTGATCCGGCTTTGGACCGGCTTCCGCGCAGCCACCCCCGATAAGCTCCCCATCGTTGGCCTTTGCCCGGGACTTAAGCACACCTACCTTGCCACCGGCCACGAAGGCCTGGGCATCACAACTTCGCTGGGAACGGCAGAACTCCTTGTGAACCTTGCTACCGGACAACAGGGAGTCTTGAATCCTTTAGATTACGGGGCAGAGAGGTTCGCTGAATGCCGCGCATAAAGCTAAACGGGACGTTATACGGTGTGCCCGCACAAACGAGCGTAGCGGCTGCGCTAATGAATGCCGGGCTTGTGGCGCGGCAAAGCATCCGGGGAGAAGCCAGAGGCCCTTTGTGCGGCATGGGGATCTGTTTTGAATGCCGCGTCACAGTAGACGGGATCGCCCACGAACGCGGATGCCAGTTGTTGGTTCGTGAGGGCATGGAGGTGACGACGGATGCGCCATGACACCGTCATCATCGGCGCTGGCCCTGGAGGCCTTGCAGCGGCACGCGCCGCCAAACGAGTGGGCAAGCGTGTCCTGCTGATCGACGACAATTGGGGACCAGGCGGACAGATCTGGCGGGGCTACGCTGGCCTCGAAATAGATGGGATCGAGAAGCGCTATAGCACCCAGATCTCGGATCTCGATCTCGATTGCGACCAACTGATCCTGGCTTGCGGTGCGAGAGAACTCTTTCTTCCCTTCCCGGGCTGGACGCTGCCACATGTTGTAGGCGCTGGCGGCTTGCAGGCGCTAGTGAAATCCGGCTTGAACATCAAAGGTAAGCGCATTGTCATCGCCGGTAGCGGACCATTGCTGCTGGCCGTCGCTTCGAACTTGTCGAAGGCAGGTGCAGAGGTTGCGCTGGTTGCGGAACAAGCCAGTTGGAGCAGCCTGATTCGTTTTGGTCTGAACCTTTGGCGTTGGCCGGGGAAGATTTCACAAGCGGTGGGGCTGGCTACATCCCTCTTTCGCGCCTCGCTATGGCCTGTTGCCGCTGAGCCTGGTAGCGTTCTGATGTCGGACGGGCAAACCTGGCAATGCGATTATCTCGCCTGTGGCTTTGGGCTGGTGCCTAATCTTGAACTCGCGATGTTAGCTGAGTGCAAGATTGAGAACGGCTTCGTAAGAGTGGACGCAATGCAACAAACGAGCGTGAAAGGCATCTACGCTGTTGGTGAACTGACGGGGATAGGCGGAGTAGAAAAGGCTGAAGCGGAGGGGGAAGCCGCCGGCAGTGGAAGCCGCCTCAAAGGCAACCATAAAAGATTTGTCAGCCTGCTGCGCGAACACTTTACGCTACGCCCGGAACTCAAATCACTCGCCAAACCAGAAACGATTGTCTGCCGCTGCGAGGATGTGCCCCTGGGCAAGATCGAAGCTTGCACTAGTAAGCGCGAAGCGAAGCTACAGACGCGCTGCGGGATGGGGCCCTGCCAGGGCCGCATCTGCGGGCCAGTGCTTGAGTACCTGCTTGGATGGCCGCCAGACACGGTGCGCCAACCGGTTCACCCAGTGCCGATGCGAAAACTGCTCAACCCAAGAGAAACCGCCAACTTCTGAGGTGAAACGCGGCTTGCGCCGACGGGATGGGAAAACCAAGAACCCTCACTCAGATGACTTCACCCTGGACAGGGGTGACGAAGGCAGTGTGGATCCCGCGAAAAGGAGAATTCTCGTCATCTTCTATGGGTGACGAGTCACGGCAGCTCCCGGCGAGTCATTACCCTGCGACGCTGCTGTCCCAAATCACCATCTAAGAGAATAGTGCCTCCCGCCCTGTTGGGCGGGAGGCACTTACAAGAGCCAAGGAAGAAAATCGGTCAGCACCCGTTGAGGGTCTTGACTGGCTTTTTGCTATCAGAACCCGAAACGCAGCCCGAGGCGGAAAACTCGTTCGTCGATGCCTTCCCGTCCAGTGCCGCGCACGCTGGTGATCTCCATGAAACGCGAGTTTGACACGTCGGAGATCGGGGCGTTAAAGTGCGGAGTATTCGTCAGATTGAAGACTTCAGCGCGGAACTGAAGGTTCACCCGCTCCGTGACGCGGAATGACCGGAAAATGCTGGCATCCACGTTGATCACGGCTGGGCTCTGGAGGTTGTTCCAGCCGGATGTGCCGAATCGGGCCTCACGTACCTGACCGAAGGCCGTCGGGTCAAACCACTTCTGGCCTGGTCCGGCACCGCCGATTTTCTTGACTACGGGATTCAGAAGATCAGCTCTCTGCGCGTTGCCGGGTGCGTTCAAATCGGTGCCAGGGGCAGTCACCGAGAAGGGCGGACCGGAGTAAGCCGACATGAGTCCATTCATCTGCCAACCGCCGAGGAGCCAATTGCCTGCGCCGCTGGTAAAGTACTTCTTGCCTTTGCCGAAAGGTATTTCATAAATGCCGGTGAACTGGAAGTTATGAGGGGAATTCAAATCGCTCACCGCGCGGTTCAGATGGAAATGCGAGGGGAGGTGAATGCGCGGGCTACCGTCGGAGTTGACGTTGCCCGCGGTGCCCATATTCTTGGAAAACGTGTAGGCGAAGAGGGCCTGCCAACCGGCGGCAAAGCGGCGCTCGAGTTTTGCCTGGAGCGAGTCATAGGCGTAGGTGCCCAAGCCGGTGACCTGGATGGTATTGGCAAAGCGGCCGAAGCGCTGTGCGAGGGGACGTCCCGCGTTTCCTCCACCGATGGGGCCGGCGTTGCGGTTGAGGTTGCCCAACTGATTTACAGCGCGCGTCGCCACATAGGCGGCCTCGGCCACCCATCCTCCACCCACCCGCTTTTGGAGAGCTACGTTCCAGCTCTGGATATAGCCGCGGGTCCACTGGTTTGCAATTAGCGTGTTTGCTTCCACAAACGGGCCGATATCGATGATGCCGTTGCCAAGATTTGGCGCGACAACGGCGGGTATGCCCGCGTCAAACTGACTGGCTGCCGTCCAGGCATCCGCGGAGGTCTGGTTGAAGGGAATCAGCAAGGGATGATTGGTCCTGAATGGGCGACCGAGGTTGAAGGGATCGTTAGTGATGCCGTAACCGGCTCGAATCACCATATCGTCCGTTACGCGATAGGCGAGGCCGAAACGGGGAGTAAAGCGGCGCTTGCTTTCGTTGACACCGCATCTGAGCGGAACAACGCCCACGCCACAAACGAGCATCTTGTTGGTGCCAAAGTCATACTGTTCCAATCCGCGATCGCCTCGAGTCGGGAATGGGAAGTACTCCCAGCGCACGCCGATGTTGAGTGTGAGTTTATTGGTTACCTGCCATTGGTCGCGCAGGAAGGCCGAATAAAGGTTGGTGCGGGTGGTGAATTCGTCGGGGACCATGAGCAGGCGGCCGAGGGAGTTAGTGCGGCCCAGCATAAACGAGCCCCAAGAGTTGTATTCCGATGCGTTGGGGGCGACTGGGCCACCGGGAGACGCGCGAAAACTGGTTTGCCCATTGGCAAAACCGAAGCCGCCAGAAGCACCCCATGGCGCACCAACAAACTCGGGCTGAGTCTGGTTCAATTGCTGCTGGTAGAAATCGGTTCCGAAGCGGATCTGATGCTTGCCTCGTGACCAGTTCGCGTTGGCGACATATTGGAACTGTGGATCCCGGTTGATGTAAGGCATGAAGTTGTTTGGATGCCCGAAGTTTGAGAAACCGGCTACCTGAAACTGCGGCATGCCGCCCTCGAAGAAGCGTGGACCGTTAGTGCCCGGCAGTTTGAGGATGTCGAGGCCCACTTTTTCTTCAAGGCGTGGCTGGCGGGAATCTCCCTTCATGAGGGTATAGCCGAAGTAGGCGTCCACGATGAAGCTCGGTTTGACGACATAGGTAGCGGCAAAAGTCGTGGAGTAGGAGTTGCCCGTGGCACGGCCGACCTGACCGCCGGCAACCGGATCGCCGCCCAATTCATTACCAAGCCTGCCAGGATTCGCCACCCGGTAATCGAGCAACGACAGCCGGCCATACATGGTTAACTTTTCGCTCGCATTCCAGTTGACCTTGGTGTCGAGGGTGTCGCGGTCAAAAGCGTAAGAGTTGCCTGTGAAGTAATTGTTTACAGTTCCATCGGCGGTGGGTGTTGGGAAAAGAGCCGCCAGACGCACAGCTGCCGGGCTGAAGCGCGAGGCAGGAATCTGCTGATTGGGGAAGGGCTGGCGTCCGAAGTTGGACGCGTCTCCCGTCATGGGATCGAACACGGGGCGGACACCCGGTGCGCCGGACAGATCGCCATTGCGCATGGCAGGGGTAGGAATAGAAGCCAAGGACGAGGCGTACTGGCGGTCTCGGGAACTCTCATAGCTGGCGAAGTAAAACAACTTGTTCTTGATTACCGGCCCGCCGATCGTCCCGCCAAACTGGTTGTAGACCAGTTTCGGCATCTTCTGACCCGCAGGAAGAAAGAACGGCTTTGCTTTGGTCGCATTCGAATTGTGATACTCGAATCCCGATCCGTGCAGGCCATTCGTGCCGGACTTGATCTGTACGTTAATCGCAGCTCCGCCTGCCAGACCCTGTTCGGCGTCGAAAGAGTTGGTTACGACGTTCACGGTTTCGATGGATTCCAGCGCGGGCACATATGCCACCACATGGGGGAGCCAGACGTTTGTCGAAGAGGCCCCGTCAATACGGGTGTTGTTGGAGCTGGAACTGGTGCCGTTCACATTGAACTGAAGTGCTCGAGAAGGATTTGCCGGCACTGAGTGGGCATTGCGCGGCGGAGAAAATCCGGGGATGGTTACAAAGAGACCCTGATAGTTGCGGCCAGGCGGGACCGGTACATTGAGCAACTCCCTGCTTGTTACTTCGGCGCGAACTTCGGCGCGATCCGTCTGCAGAGTCGCAGCGCTGGCCTCGATGGTTACCGACTCGCCCACCGCGCCTACTTGCAATGCCGTGTCGGCGCGCGTCACGGTATTGATCGCAACATTAAGACGCTGCTCTTTTTGTACTTTGAATCCTTCTTTGGTTAAGGTGATTTCATACGTGCCAGGCAACAGGGTTGCGAAACCATAGGCACCGTTCTCGTTAGTGATGGTGTCGCGAGTTTGTCCCGTTTCGGAGTTCAGGAGCACAACGCGGACGCCGGGGATGCTGGCTCCTGATTGGTCGCGAACATTTCCAGTCAAAGAACCGTGCAAGATTTGGGCGTAGCCGATAGAGGCAAGCACCATGATGAAGAGAAAGGCAATGGATAGCCGACGCATAGAAAAACTCCCGTTTCTTATTCCAACGAATTACTGAATGATATTCCATCGACTGGGCCAATGCAACCTCTTTTCCGGCGGCATTCACGTCCCTATTAACCAAGTGGATTGAACCAAAAATTCCTCGGATTCACATGCCTTACCAGTCAGGCCCGGAGGGGAGAGGGGGAGTTTTTTCAAAGGCTGGATTTGTCGAGCAGGCTATGGGAGGAAGAGAAGGGAGGGAAAGCTGCGAAATGGCAATGGCAGCGGTTCGGTATCTGCTCCTCGTTTCGCGCGCTAGAATTGAGGTTTGGCTGAACGCACGACGTCACTCCTGTTAAT
>Ga0209591_10008848_pt1 | contig 10941 bp, 7 predicted proteins | sample MAT01_FD_187207 | JGI IMG/M metagenome (GOLD analysis project Ga0209591, IMG submission 187207) | Freshwater microbial communities from Lake Fryxell liftoff mats and glacier meltwater in Antarctica - MAT-01 (SPAdes) (version 2) | ecosystem: Environmental > Aquatic > Freshwater > Ice > Liftoff...
CGAAGACCGCAAGCAGACCCTCCTGACCGGATCCGTCACACACATTCACATTCCCCAAGAAAAAAACCTCCACTCCGTCGCATTCGTAAGCCCCCGCACGCTGGCGAAGTTTTTCGACGGTAAAGTCCCCGTAAATGCCGCGCAGGCCGTCGTGGATATTGGCGTCACCATCTCCGGCAAAGAGGGTCTGCTCGCCATTTCGACGCTCAAGGGCTCGATAAAGGGCGACAAAGGATGGTGGGACAATGTTCAACTTTACACCCCGACCCCGGGCTTCGTGTTGAACAAAAACGACACGCCGTTTGCTCCTTTGGAATGGGACTACTACGAGGCGATCAAGCCGAAGGCTGCGAACTAAGGCACCGTCCCGGAAGAATCCCAATGGCCAAACCCGAACGTATTCTCGCCCTCGACCTCGGCATGCAGACCGTCAGTCTCGCCGAGTTTCGCAAGCTCCCTAACGGGGGCCTGAGTCTCCATGCCTACAAAGAGAGCGAGCTCATTGCGGACCCTTCTGCCGACGCAACGCGAGGTCTCCAAATTGAGGAAGCCGTCAAGGAACTCGCCACAGCTTTTAAGGCCACCAAAGAGTCGGTCAATTTCTGTCTTCCGTCGCAGTCCGTCTTCGCCCGCTTCGTCAAACTTCCGGGCAGCACACCCGATGATGTCACGGGCATTATCGGCTTCGAGGCCCAACAAAACGTGCCTTTTCCCATTGATGAAGTCGTCTGGGACTACCAGATCATGGGCCAACAGCGCGACGGAGCATGGGACGTCGTTCTCGTTGCCATGAAGGCCGACCAGCTGACCGAGGTGAGCGGATCGGTTTCCAGGGGAGGGCTCATCCCGCAGACCATCGACGTGGCTCCCATGTCTGTCTTTAATGCGTTTCTCTACAATTACCCAGAGGCTACCGGTTGCTCGCTCCTTGTTGATATCGGTGCTCGCACAACCAATCTGATTTTTGTCGAAGCGGATCGCGTTTTCAGCCGCAGCATTCCCGTCGGCGGCAACACGATCAGTGCGGCTGTCGCCAAGGAGTTCGGCCAGGATATCACACTCGCCGAACGCCTGAAAATTGAGCGCGGATTTGTCGGGCTTGGCGGCGCGTATGCCGAGCCCAACGATCCCACCGAGGCCCGCGTCGCCAAGGTCATTCGCAACACGATGACCCGTCTGCACGCGGAGATTGCGCGCTCCATCAGCTTCTACCGCACCAGTCAAGGCGGCAGCCAACCGCTCCGGGTTTTTCTTTGCGGCGGCACTGCCAGCCTGCCTTACATGCCGGAGTTCTTTAGCGAAAAACTTCAAACGCCCATCGAGTTTTTCAATCCCCTCCGCAATGTCACCGTCGCCGACGCAGCGGTGGCCGCTCAGCTTTCCACCAAAGCCCACACGGTCGGCGAACTCGTTGGCACGGCCCTCCGAGCGCTGGGAGATTGCCCCATCGAGATCAACCTTCGACCTCCCTCCGTCGTGCGCGAGCAGGATCTCGCCCGGCGCAAGCCGTTTCTGGTTCTGGCTCTCATCTGCCTCCTCGCCGCGCTCGGCGTTTGGTGGCTCTATTTCAACCAAGCCACGAAAGTCACTGAAGAAGTCCTCGCGGGCGTGCAGGCCGATGTTGCCAAACTGCAAGGGTTCTCCTCCGCGATCGACAAAGTCGCCGCCGAGCGCAAAGTGCAGGAAGCCCTCGCGGCTCCACTGCTGGTAGCTGCCGCTGAACGCTCAGCGTGGGCGACGATTCTCGACGAACTCGGTGCCAAACTCCCTTCACGTTACATTTGGATCACCGAGCTTCGGCCGATGGTCGGTGGCAAAGCAATGTCGCTCGCGGACCCGAAAAGCACACCGGGCTCAACCTCCGCCACACCGTCTGCCCAGCCTGCAGTCCCGCCCAGACCCGGGCAGGCTCCCGCAGGGCCGCCCGCGATCGACGCGCTCGAAATCAAAGGCCTCTACCTCGACAATCCGCCCAACGAAAAACAAGCGCGTATTATTGACGAGTTCGTCGAGAATCTCAAATCCTCTCCGACCTTTGTCATCGGCGACGACAAAACCAAAATAATTATCCAACGGACCACGCCGACCGGTGAGTCATGGGCGTATGGTTACACGCTCATCCTCCCCCTTAGCACCCCCATCCCGCTTCCATGAACTGGTTCAAGGAAAATCCCTTTCTCGCAGGTCTCGTTGCCGCCGCTGTCATCGCTGGCGGTGCGATCAGCTATATGGTCTTACAGTCTTGGACGGCCTACACCGCGGCGAGCGACTCCTACACGGCGGCAGTCACCGCCCTGCACCAGCTCCAGAACAAGGTGCCTTTCCCTAGCGAGGCCAACCTGAAGGTCGCTCAGACGGCGGTCTCCGACTACTCGAACAAAATCACCCAACTCCGCTCCAACCTCTCGAAGATGGAGCTCCCTTTGGATACAACGATCGCCCCGCAGCAATTTCAAGACGGACTTCGCGCTGCCGTCAACGACCTCAAAGACCGCGCCGCCGCCAACAATGTCAAATTACCAGCCAACTTTTACCTAGGCTTCGACACCTACCAAACTCAGGTTCCGACCGATGTGGCGGCACCGTTTCTGAACCGTCAGCTCGCCGTCATTAATGCGCTCGCCGTCCGTCTCGTCGATCTCAAGGTGCAAAGTATCGACTCGCTCGTCCGTCAGCCTCTTCCGCAAGAAGCCCCTGGGGCCGCCACCGCCAAGGCTCCCGACGCCGGTAAGGTGCTCGAGAAGTTTCCCGTAGAAGTTTCCTTCACTTCCGAGCAAAGCAAATTCCGCGTCGCCTTCAATTCCCTCCTCGGCAGTGAGCAGTTTATTCTCGTCCGTGCTTTGGGACTTCAAAACACCGCCTCTCAAGCTCCCACCCGGGGAGGCGCCGAAACCGCCACGCCAACTCCCAACCCTTTCGCCACCGGCCAGCCCGGCTCGCCGGACGCGAAAACCTCGCTTCAGGTCATTCTCGGTCGCGAACTCGTCCAAGCAACCCTTCGACTCGAACTTTTCGATTTCGCCGAGCCACCGGCCGCCAAGAACTGATTTCCCATGGACTGGATTAAGACCAACTACGAACGCGCGCTCCTCGGCCTCCTCACGCTGGCCCTCCTCGCCTCCGCGGGCCTAGCTGCCTGGCAGGCTCTTTCGTTCCCGGAGAAATTCGCCGAACGCAACAGCTCCAAGCGCCCGGACAACACGATCGCGCCCCCCGATCTCGCCGCCGTGGATAACGCCACCGGCATTGCCACTTCACCGCGATCCTTCACCGCCCACGACGGCTCCCTTTTCGTCTCCCGCCCCTACGTTCTCAAAAAGGATTCCTCTGGCACCGAAATCATCGTTGACCCTCTCGAAGAGGGACAAGAACTCCACCCGCCAATCAAAAATTCCTGGCTCATTAAGTATAACCTCGACTACGCAGACCCTGCGATTAAGGAGCTGGATCCGGACGGCGACCGCTTCAGCAACCTCGAGGAGTTTGTTGCAGGAACCGACCCGACAAACGAAAAATCTGTCCCGCCATATTACACGAAATTGCGCCTCGTAAAGTTCGATCCTAAACCTTTCCGGCTCAAGTTTAGCGGCACGCCCGACGAGGGACAGACGTTCACCATCAACACCAAAGATCTCGGAGGCCGCACGCAGTTCCTCCAAATCGGCGACATGATCCAAGGTGCTCCCTACAAACTCCTTTCCTACGAGAAAAAAACCGTAACACGCAACGAGATGGACATCGATACGTCCGAACTCACGATCCAAAATACCGAGTCCGGACAGAAGATTATTCTCGTCTATGACAAGGAAGCCGACGACCCCACATCCTTCGGCGATTTCATCTATCTCTTCGACAATTCCATGCTCCGAGTGAAGAAGGACGACGAGTTTTCCCTCAAACCGGAAGACAATAAGAAATACAAACTTATTGACATTTCTGCGCAAGAGGCAGTAATCCAAGACATTGCCAGTGGTGATAAACACCAGATTGGCCGTGCGCAGTAAACCCAATGTGCCTGACCCTGCCTGAACCATTCATGAAGCTGAAAAGATCAAACGCCGCGAGCCGGATGTCCGCGTCCCTCCCGGGCCAACTCCTCGTTGCGCTCGTTGTTGCCACTCCTTTCTTCGTCCCCGCATCAGCTACCGCGCAATATCCTGGTGTCCAAGGCTCAGCCCAAGCGCAGGTTGCTCGCGCATCGGCATCGCGAGATTTTGCGCAAGGGATGATCGATAAGGGCACCACGGCCTTGGCCGCCCAGGACTACGAATCCGCGTTCGCCTTCTTCAAGAGCGCCGTTGATTCCCTCCCCACCGGAGGCTCCGCAACTGAAGACGTCCGCGCGGCAGCACTCCTAGGCTTCTCCGACGCAGCGGTGAAGCTCGCCCAGCAACGCATTTCCGAAGGGCGCTTCGAAGACGCCAAGACGACCGTCGCCGTCGTCCTCGAAGACCGTTATGACCCGACTTACAAACCCGCAATCGCGCTCAATGACCGTTTGAAAGACAGATCGAGCTACTTCAGCCAGACCATGACGCCGAGTTTCGTGGCCAATGTTGAGGAAGTGAAGCAACTCCTTCAAGAGGCTCAAGGTTTTTACGCGTCCGGTCGCTACGATCTCGCATTCAAGCGCTACGAGCAAGTCCTCAACGTGGATCGCTACAACATCGCCGCCCGGCGCGGGATGGAACAAGTCAACGTGGCCCGCGCGAAATACGCCGACACGGCCTACAGCGAGACCCGTGGAGACATGCTTCGTCAGGTCAGCAAGGCATGGGAACTCCCCGTCCGCAAATTTGACATCGGTGCTTCCACCATCATCGATCAGCCCCAAATCGACACCCGCGGAACCGCAGTTATCATCCGAAAACTCGACGAAATCATCATCCCCCGCATCGATTTTCGCGACGCCACCGTTCGCGAGGCCCTCGACTTCATCCGTCAGCGAGCCGCCGCTCTCGACACGCTCGAGTCCGACCCTACCCGCAAAGGCGTTAACGTTGTTCTCAAACTCCCGCCCGACTCGCCCGAGGCAGCAACCCGCATCACCCTCTCGCTCACCGACATTCCCCTCCGCGCAGCCATCGACTACGTCGCCCGTGCCGCGAATCTCAAACTTAAAGTTGAACCCTTTGCCGTCAAAGTCGTCCGCCAGTCTGAGCCGATCGATGTCCTTGTGACAAAGGAATACAAAGTACCCCCAAGTTTCATCACCGCTCTCCCCGCCTCGTCAATTACTGCCACCGCAGGAGGCGGCAGTAATGTCGCCGCAGGTTCCCAGCCCTCCATCGCCGCTCGATCCGGCGCCCGCGAGTTCCTCGAAAACTCCGGCGTCACCTTCCCCGAAGGTGCCAGTGCGAACTACATCGCCAGCACAAGTCGCCTCATCGTCAAAAATACCCAAGCCAACCTCGACCTCGTTGATGCCCTTGTTGACAACTCCCTCACCTCTCCCGAATCTCAGGTTGAGATCGAGTCTAAGTTTCTTGAGATTACCCAAAATAATCTCAAAGAACTTGGCTTCGACTGGCTTGTTGGCCAATTCGCCTTACCAGGCGGAACGGGATTTTATGGAGCCGGGGGAACGACGCCAGGTGGAACGACCATTGGAGATAACTCGTTCCCCCTTCTAAATCCCAATGGAACTCCGGTCGGAGCTTCATCAAACACGCAAGGTCCGATAACCGCTGGAAATCGATCGGGAACGAGCGCGATTGGCGTTAATGCTATTGATGGTTTGCTCTTTGGGAGCCCGATCGGGCCCGCTCCTGCACTTCTTTCCATCGCCGGGATCTTCACGAACCCCCAGTTTCAAGTGGTTCTCCGGGCTCTCAGTCAGTCCAAAGGTGTTGATTTGGTCACTTCCCCTCGGGTGACAACTAAGAGCGGACAGAAGGCAACCATTGAGATTGTCAGAGAGTTTCTCTTTCCTTCGGAGTATGACCTGCCCCAAGTTTCAGCGGCTTCGGGTTCGACGTTCACGCCAGTCATCCCAACGACTCCGACGGCTTTTGAGATGAGGCCCGTTGGAGTTACCCTCGAAGTTGAGCCGACGGTTGGGCCTGATGGATACACGATTGAACTCCGCCTTGCACCACGAGTCACTGAGTTTGACGGTTTCATTAACTACGGCAGCCCGATCAATGCAAGTGTAGCTGGCATTCTCGCCATTCTTCCAGGTCCACCCCCACTCGTTATACTCGGGCCTGGCACGGAGATTGTCGCAACCGAAAATGTTATTAATCAACCCGTTTTCTCGGTTCGTGAGGTCACAACACAAGTGTCCGTCGTCGATGGTCAAACCGTTGTTCTCGGTGGGCTCATGCGTGAAGATGTCCAAAAAGTCGAAGACAAAGTGCCGATCATTGGCGACATCCCTTTAATCGGTCGGCTTTTCCGTTCCAGTTCAGACCAACACTTTAAGCGCAACCTCATCATCTTTGTAACGGTTGGCCTCCTTGACCCCGCCGGCCAACCTCTGATCAGGGCAGATGAGGAGGGTGAAGTGATCGCGGTGCCAAATGCCAGCGGCATCATGGCTGAATCCATCGTCGGCGATCCGCTCTCTGTTCCTCTTCCGCAATGACAAACCACTCCACTTTGATGAAACGGAATCTTAACTTCATTTGGCCCTCCTTGAAGCCTGTTCTCCTGCCGGTTTTCTTTCTGGTTCTGAGCTCTTTGCCGCTCACGGCCCAGCAGTCTTCATCAGCCCTCGCTCAAAGAGAAATTGTTCGTCGGCAAGAGGATCTTGTTCTCGCCGAAAAACTTACCGCTCAAGGAGACCAGGCGACCAAAGACAAAGACTTTGAAACGGCTTATGTGAGCTACCTTGAAGCGATCGAGAAAGTCCCGGCGGGGTCAGCGACGTCAACACAGCGCGCACCCGTGCTCGCGAAATTTAGCGAATCCGCAATCGCCTACGCCAATTTCCTTATCGTAAACGGACGCTACAGCGATGCCGAGCGTGTTGCGAAAACCGTCCTCCTTCCGCAGTTCAATCCAACCTATAAACCTGCCGTTCAACTCCTCGCCAATCTCGAACAGCCGGACTACTACAACCGCACTGTTACCCCGCAATTTGCCGCGGACCGTGACGAAGTGACCAAGCTTTTGGTCGAAGCCGATGGCTACTTCGGCACCGGACGATACGATTTGGCGATCAAACGCTACGAGCAAGTGCTCAACATCGATCCCTACAATAGTGCCGCCCGGATGGGTATGGAACGCGTCAATAGTCAGAAAAGTAACTACTACACAGACGCGCGCAACGAGACCCGCAGCCGCATGCTCTGGCTTGTGGATCGGGCTTGGGAGCGCCCCGTGCGCAAGTTTCAAGGGCGCGACACCGGCGCTGGTGCTCAAAGCCGCGATAACTCAAATTCAAGCACGGAAGCAATTAATGCCAAGTTGAACCGGATCATTATTCCTAAAATTAGCCTTACCGATACCACGATCCGGGAGGCTGTCGATTTCCTCAAGCAGCGCAGCCGCGAACTCGACACAACCACTGACGATCCCTCCCAAAAGCGGGGTGTAAACATCGTTCTCAAGCTCCCAAATGTCGCCATCGCGCCCGTCAGTATCGAAACGGGGGCGGCCGGTTTAGGAACTGAATCCCCGGCTCAGCCAACCGTGACGCCGGACTCTAGGGTCACCCTCACTCTCAATAACGTCCCGCTCATCGAAGCGCTCCGCTATCTGACTGATTTGGCTGGATTGAAGTTTAAAGTTGAACCTTTCGCCGTTTCAATCGTTCCAATAACGGAAAACACCGATGATCTTTTAACGAAAGAGTATCGGGTCGCTCCTGGATTCATCCCCGCAAATTCAGCTTCGGCCGATGCTTCTTTGCCCGCAGCCGGGACGACACCAAACATTAGCACCGCTCGCATAGGTGGGCGAATCGATGCATTGAGCTTTCTTAAAGAGCAAGGGGTGCCGTTCCCGGTCGGCTCGTCGGCCCAGTATATTGCAGCCGGCAGCAAGCTCATCGTGCGAAACACCCAAAACGCTTTGGACTTGATTGATGTGCTCGTCGACGCGGCAAGTGGTGAACGACCAATCCAAGTGGAAATTGAATCGAAGTTTTTGGAAATTACACAGAATAACTTGAAGGAGCTTGGCTTTGATTGGCTTCTCGGTCCTCTTTCGATCGGCGGCGGTGTTTTCGGTGCGGGAGGGACGGAAGGGTTTGGCCAAAGCGTTAACGCGGCCGCTGCCTCCTCGAACCCATTTGGGGCAACTGGAGCCAACCCTGTAACCGGAGGACTTCGGTCTGGACGTGGCAATTCGGTGAATTCCGCGATCACCGCGAATTTCTCGACGCCCTTCTCGCGGGGCTCCTCCCTGGAGCTGCATCAATCGCTCCAGCGATTTTCGGGGTCTCTGGAATATTTTCCAATCCTCAGTTCCAAGTCGTCATTCGTGCTTTAGACCAGCGAAAGGGTGTTGACTTGATGTCGGCGCCGAAAGTAACGACGACGAGCGGCAATAAGGCCATCGTGAAAGTCGTGCGGGATTTTCCCTATCCGACAGAATTTAACCCGCCAGAGGTTCCCGCTGCTGCCGAGGGAGCAGTCTCTGGAGGAGTCATTGGCGGGGTTATTTCTCTGTCTGGTGTTGTAACCCCATCAACACCGACTGCTTTCGAGAGACGGGACGTAGGCGTCACTCTGGAAGTTGAACCAACAGTGGGCCCTGACAACTACACAATCGATCTCAGTCTTGCTCCAAAAGTCGTCGAGTTTGAAGGATTCATCAATTACGGCTCCCCTATACTTGGCCCGACCTCAACTGCAGGTGTGATCGGTGTGTTTGAAGTAACACCGAACGTCATCAATCAACCGATTTTCTCGAGCCGTAGAGTCGAAACCAGCGTGAGCATCTGGGATGGGCAGACTGTAGCTTTGGGTGGTTTGGTTCGTGAGGACGTGCAAAAAGTGCAGGACAAGGTACCGCTTCTCGGCGACATCCCGCTCATGGGTCGCCTCTTCCGGTCGGATGTGGATCAGAAGATCAAGCGAAACCTCATCATTTTCGTTACGGCGCGGCTCATTGATGCCGAGGGGCGTCCGGTGCGTCAAGACGAGGAGCAGGAGGAAGTCGTCGAGGTACTCGGTCTTCCTGAGAATCTGCCGCCGCCCGCATTCGAACAGCAACTGATCCTCGGGAAGTAAGCACAGAAACGTTTGTCTGGTTTTTAGGCGAGTCACCGTGGAAAGTGGCGATATGCCCGGCCAAAAACGAATCTCGTATCGCGGCCAACCCATATCGGGGGTATAGCTCAACGGTTAGAGCAGGCGGCTCATAACTGCTTGGTTCACGGTTCGAATCCGTGTACCCCCACTAATTTTGAATCCAGCGTTTGAAGAAGCTTTCGACAGAATTACCGAATTAACAGAATGGGTTAAAAAGAATTTGGTTTGGCCTGAACTATTCCTACAGCTTTGCCATAAGTGACTCATGCTAAATTTTGTAAATTCAGACATCCTGATGTCAGCCGGAGGAAATGATGGCGCGTGGAAAACGAATGAACCGCCCCGAGATGGTAGGGATGGCTCGCCGAGCCGTCCGTCGAGAGAAGTCGGCGGGCTCGGCGATCCCTCCCTACCAATAATCGTCTGAACCGCTTTCCTTAAACCTCAGGTTGTCTGAAATTCTCTCTAAAAGCCGTTTTTTGGCTAATTCCGCCTTTACCGGGTGTGGTAGGGAAGGTTCGCCGAAACCGCCGCGTTCTTCTACAGTTTGACCGTATAGTTGGTATGAGTCTCGCGAGCTTCCGCGCTGGGGGAGGGGAGCCTACAGCAACCAGTCCCGTTGGCGTTCTGAAATTCTGTTAATTGATTCCGCAACCTCCACCCTCCGGGCTGCCGTGCGGCGGTCGTTCACCGCTTCGCTCCGATTCTGTCAAAGGCCCCCCCCGGCTCCGTCAGTGCGAGAAAAGTTTTCTGTCTTTGATAATCGCCGCGACCTCCGGCGGAACCATTTTCTCCCACGATAAATCGTTCTTTTGAATGAGTGCGAGCACATCTGCGGGGCGGATGTGGAGATACTCCGAATGGAAATCGCGGATGCTCTCGATAAACCCGTTTTCAAGAAGATGGGCGTAGAGGTGGCGAAGGTTTGGGGCCACACGAAAATTATCCGCCGTGACAAGTTCCCCATTGGGCATGAGCCGGGGATAGACGTAGAGCTTCACGCCGCTTTTGAACAGGCGTCCGAGTCCCTCCAAAATCCCGCCATCAAGATCAATGTAGAATTTTTCATCGAAAATCTCACTCATGCCGGGAACGCCAACCGGGAGCCCGATGCGGCGATCTGTGTAGATCGTGAGATATTTGACGAGTCGGTGAAACTCCCCGTAGTTGGAAATGAGAACAGTGCGCCCGAGCGCGCCAAGCATATCCACGCGATCCAGAAAATCCTGAAGATCCAACTGCCCGCTCGCGAGGAGATTTTTCATCGTGATTTCCATCAGGATTTCCGGCTCCGTTCCGAGCACGTCAGGTTCTTTTTCAAACTGTCGCCGCGCGCAATCGAGCATGTCGTTCGTAGTGAGCGTCACCGGACGGAAGCTCCCGCGCTCAACCAGAAGCGGTTTTTTGTAGAACGCGTCGGCCGCCTGCACGACCTCGCCGTTTGCGCGGAACAAAGTCGCCTTGGTGAGCCCCTGCACGACGAGTTGAAGGCTCATGATGCGGTTGTCGATGGCGGGAAAAGCGGGCCCCGTGAAGCGAATCATGTCGATAACGATTCTGCCCGGTGCCAGATCTTCAACAAGAGTTCCGATGAGTTTCTCCGGTTCACCAGCGAGATGGAATGCTCCGTGGATCAAATTCACCCCGACAACGCCCAGTGCCTCCTGCTGCGGGAGATTCTCCGCATCCAACATGCGCACATGGAGAATGATGTCGCTGAACGGGCTCCGCGGCGCGTGTT
>Ga0209591_10008849_pt1 | contig 10940 bp, 5 predicted proteins | sample MAT01_FD_187207 | JGI IMG/M metagenome (GOLD analysis project Ga0209591, IMG submission 187207) | Freshwater microbial communities from Lake Fryxell liftoff mats and glacier meltwater in Antarctica - MAT-01 (SPAdes) (version 2) | ecosystem: Environmental > Aquatic > Freshwater > Ice > Liftoff...
TATCGGTGTCAGTGTCGGCAAAAATCGTGTCATTGTCTTCATTACCGTAAATTTCGTCGGCGCCGTCTTTACCTAAAATCAGGTCATTGCCTTTAAAACCGACGATTTTTCGATTGCCTTTGGTGTCTACGATCAAGTCATCGCCGTCGGTGCCTTTGGTGGTTTGTCCCTCTCCCATTTGCGAAATCGGCCGAACAAATCGCACTGCGGGCGGTTGCTGTGGCGGTGCAAAGTTAATTCCCGGTTTTTCAGGAATGGGCTGACACAGACAGTCGGTATCTGGTTCGGCGATCGGATTTAAGACGATCGCTGGTACGGTTGTTGGTGTGGGCGTTGGGGTTGGTGTTGGTACGACTCCAACAGGCCCCAAGATAGCAGCAACAGTAGCAGTACCGGGACTGGTAGCACCGCTGTTGTCGGTGGCGCTGTAGCTGAAATTGGCTCCGGTAAAGTCGCCTGTGGCTTGGAAATATAGTTGCCCGATTTGTGCAGGAGTCAGGACTTGGCCGGGTGTCACCGCTACGCCACCATTAGCCGGATCTCCTAAAAACAGGGTTCCTTGGTTGACTGTTGGTAGGGTGTTGATGGTGTAAGAGGCGATCGACCCGTCGGGGTCAGTTCCTCCCAATCCGAGCACCCGTGCGCTGCCGTTAGCCGGAACCGTGAAGTTGGCATTGTTGGCTAATGGCGGTTGGTTGCTCATCGGACTAATCGCAGCAACAGTTGCGGTAGCGGGGCTGACAGCGCCACTGTTGTCTGTGGCGCTGTAGGTGAAATTAGCTCCGGTAAAGTCGCCTGTGGATTTGAAAAATAATTGCTCTATCTGTGCCGGAGTCAGGACTTGGCCTGCTGTCACCGCTACGCCACCGTTGGCTGGATCTCCTAAAAATAGGACTCCTTGGTTGACTGGTGGCAGGCTGTTGATGGTGTAAGAGGCGATCGATCCATCGGGGTCAGTTCCTCCCAATCCGAGCACCCGTGCGCTGCCGTTAGCCGGAACCGTGAAGTTGGCATTGTTGGCTAATGGCGGTTGGTTCAGGGGATTTGGTGTGGGAGTTGCTCCTGTGGAACCGAGAGTAGCGGTAGCCAGGGGACTGGTAGCACCGCTATTGTCGGTAGCGCTGTAGGTGAAATTGGCTCCCGTAAAGCTGCCTGTGGATTTGAAATATAGTTGTTGAAGCTGTGCCGGAGTTAGGACTTGGCCTGCTGTCACCGCTACGCCACCGTTGGCTGGATCTCCTAGGAATAGGACTCCTTGGGCTGCTGGGGGCAAGGTATTGATGGTGAAAGAGGCGATCGACCCATTGGGGTCAGTTCCTCCTAATCCCGGAATTAGCGCGCTGGCATTGGGCGCAAGGCTGGAGTTAGCACTTGTGGCTAATGGCGGTTGGTTGGGTGTCGGAGTTGGCGCTGGCAGCGGTGTCGGAGTTGGCGCTGGAATTGGTGTCGGAGTTGGCGCTGGAATCGGTGTCGGAGTTGGCGCTGGAATCGGTGTCACAGCCGTGGTGACTGTAGCAGTCGCAGCAGTGCCGTTGTTGTTGGCGGGAGTGGGGTCTGGGGTAGTTGAACTACTGCTGGCTGTATCTGTGACGGTGCCGGATGCGGGTGCTACAAAGCTGATGGTGTTGGCGACGGTGGCTGCGTTGGCTAAGCTGACAACTGCCGGGAAGCTGACAATACCTGTAGCGGCATTGTATGTACCGCCGTTGGAGACGACTACTCCTGTTAAACCGGGAATGATGCTGTCGGTAACGATAACGTTAGCCGCGGCGCTCGGCCCGTTGTTGACTGTGGAAATTGTGTAACTCACAGTCGCACCCGGAAGAGCAGCCGCAGGGCCGGTTTTGGTCGTCACCAGGTCTGCTGTTGGTGTCACAGCCGTGGTGACTGTAGCACCGGGAGCGCTGCCGTTGTTGTTGGCGGGAGTGGGGTCTGGGGTAGTTGAACTACTGCTGGCTGTGTTGCTGACGCTGGTGCCGGATGCGGGTGCGATGAAGCTGACTGTGTTGGCGACGGTGGCTGCGTTGGCTAAGCTGACAACTGCCGGGAAGCTGACAATACCTGTAGCGGCATTGTATGTACCGCCGTTGGAGACGACTACTCCTGTTAAACCGGGAATGATGCTGTCGGTAACGATAACGTTAGCCGCGGCGCTCGGCCCGTTGTTGACTGTGGAAATTGTGTAACTCACAGTCGCGCCTGGAAGAGCTGCTGCTGGCCCGGTTTTGGTCGTCACCAGGTCTGCTGTCGGTGTGAGAGCTGTAGTGACTGTAGCAGTCGCAGCAGTGCCGTTGTTGTTGGCGGGAGTGGGGTCTGGGGTAGTTGAACTACTGCTGGCTGTGTTGCTGATGCTGAGCCCTGCGGGTGCGATGAAGCTGACTGTGTTGGCTAGAGCATTGGCCGCACCGATGCCTAAGTTCACAGGAGGGAAGGTGACAATACCCGTAACGCTATTGTAGATGCCACCGTTGGAGGCGGTGACTCCTGTTAAACCGAGAATGATGCTGTCGGTGACAGTGACGTTAGTCGCTGTGCTCGGCCCGTTGTTGACTGTGGAAATTGTGTAAGTAACTGTATTGCCAACAGTCTCCGCCACTGGCCCGATTTTTGTCGTACCGACATCGGCTAGAGCAACTGTAGTTGGGACTTGAGATGTTATAGAAGTACCGTTGTTGTTAGCTGGGTTGGGGTCGTAGGTGCTGGATCTACTAAAAGCAGTGTTAGTTATCGTGCTGCCGAGCGCCCCGGTGACATTTACGTTGATGGTGCGGACTTCAGTAGCACCGCTAGCCAGACTGGGAACCGTCGGCCAGGTGACAGTCCGCGTTAAAGTGTTGTACACGCCACCGTTGGGTGCGCTGACGAAAGTTAAGTTTGCGGGCAGTTGATCTTGAATGAGAACGTCTGAAGCGGTGGCGGGCCCAATATTGCTGGTGGTAATTGTGTAGGTAATGCTGCCGCTGGGAGCGACGAACGCGGGGCCTGTTTTCAGCACCGAAATGTCGGCTTGGCTTGCAGGAGGATTGATCGTTTCGACAAGGAGATTAGCAATCTCATGAATGTTTGTAAACGAGCCTGTCGAACTAGCAAAACCAAATTTAAAAGTAGCCGGTATTGCTATTGCTCCGTTTGCAGTGACCAAATTCGGTATGGCGATAAAAGTTTCGTTCGTCTCAAATACGCCGTTGCCGTTATCGTCTAGAGCAACTGAAAGACTGTTTGAAATCGGCAGTAATGTAATTTGGACTGTTTTTTTTACATTAGCAGCGGTGCGAGTGGTTGCCGAAACCTTATCTATGCCGCCGGGAACGGTAGCGTTACTTAAAAAGCCATATGTTGTGGCTGCGCTGCCTCTAATTGTTATTGAATCAGGTCGCTGCCCGGGGCCGCCTATGCCCGCTTGAACCGGATCGGAAAAATTGCCAAACTCGTCTAATCCGACACCTAAATAACCTCCTACAATACCAGGCGCTGTTGGGGCAGAATTTTTATTTGCATAGCCGAGAGCGCCGCCGTAGCCTCCCGCTGCTGTTGGCGTAGTTGTTCCGTCAATTAGGAAAAAACTAAGGCCATCCGCACCAATACTGCCGTTATAGGCAAATAAATCAAAGGTAACTTTTAGCCCATCAGCGGAAGAGATGGGGCTGTTGTAGATGACAAAAGCTGCTTGGTTCTCATTTGCTGATGTTAATCTCAAAGCGCCGCTGCCTGCTGGTTCGACGGGCCCTCCCACTACACCGGGAATAATGCCGGGGCCGGTGCCTGCGGTTAAGCCTGGAGGGGCTGAAGTGCCGCTAGTTCCATAAATCCAAGGCCCTAGGACTCCTGCATTTTGAAAGTTTTCCTGAACTAAAGTTGCCAGGACTGATGTGTAGGCTTCTAGGACTTCTTTTTCAAAGGCTAGTTCGGCATTGATTTGTCCTGTGGTAATTTCTAATTCCCAGTCGCCACCTAGTGCTGCACTCCCAGTTAGGTTCTGGGAAGCGGCAATATTGGCTCCCGTTAATTCACTGAGCTTTTGTATGAATTTAATCCCGGATTCGCCGGCGGCTACGTTACAGCCGTAAATCAAAATGTTGCCTTGCTCGTTAAAGGCTTTTCCCCACTGCTGCAATTGACTGCTGTAACTTTCTAAATTATCAATATTCAGTTCTGCCCGGCCGATCGCGATTGCTGCTTCTCGGCCGTGAGATACTACGTGTAGGCTGTTGATGTTGTGGCGATGACGCAAAATTTCGGTGATTTGGTCGATGCCATCCCGGGTTCTATCGAGCAGGATTACTTCTGTACCGCTTTTCACTCCCCTGAGAAACTCTTGGTAGTTTTCTACTTTTGAATCCACAATCGCTAGATTTTTTCGGCTAGCCGTCTCTGCTTTATAGCTGGCTTGTCTCAAGATTTTAGTTTCCATATTGGTATATTTCCGTGTTTGTGCGGCTGACAAGTTTGACAGATTTGGGATGGTTTTCATTTTTGGTTAATTTGGTTGCTAAATCTAAGCTACCCCTTTTCATAGATGATGATAAACTTTCAACTATAAAGTTTTAAAAGTTATTTTTTTAGGATACATAATAGTTACCTCTATTTGTTATTTGTGATGTTAGTCAATCATTAGACAGGATTTACTGCGATCGCCCTGGGATGTCCTGATGCGGCCGATCGCTGCAACTCCTAACATGAATAAGGGGTAACAGCCTTTGTATTAGCCAAGATGCTCTATTTTTGGGAAAAATGATCTCAGGTCTAACGTTACTTATATGGTAAATTACTTACGGATCTATCGGCATAAGGGGTCTGACCCCTCAGAAGACTTTTCTGAGTCGGGTGACATCGAGGCTGGCTCAGACAACTTGAACCGTAAATATACTGAAAATATTAATTTCCTAAAAATTGGCAGATTTTGACTTTGAGGTGCGATCGCTGTTAAAAGTTGAGAGGACCGAATTTCTAGAGATTTATACTTATACAAATTTGGCGTGCATTAAACTCACAGCAATGTAATAATAGCCACTCAACGCTACAAAAGTTAATAAAAAAAACTTGGCAAATTATATATGTTAATACCAGGATTGCGGTGACCAAAAAGAACGATCGCCCTTGAATTCAAAAAGAACGATCGCCCTTTACACCCTCTTTCTATCTAAATCTTGAAACTGCGTCGATCGTAGCCTCTAACGCCGCTAGTTAAACGTTAATATCGAGTTCCCGCACCAAAAAAGCCCATTCATCTGCCAATTCTTCAATAACTTTAGCGGTAGGTTTGCCACCCCCATGTCCCGCTTTAGTTTCGATCCGAATTAACACCGGCTTTTCTCCCACGTGAGTTGCTTGCAAAGCCGAAGCAAACTTAAAACTGTGCGCCGGAACAACTCTATCATCATGATCCGCAGTTGTAATCATTGTTGCCGGATAAGCCGTTCCCGCTTTCAGATTGTGCAGCGGAGAATAGCCGTGAATGGTGGGAAATTCTGCGGGATTGTCCGCCGAACCATATTCAGGAACCCAGGCATGACCAATGGTAAATTTGTGGAAGCGCAACATATCCAGGACACCGACAGCCGGCAACGCTGCACCGAACAATTCCGGCCGCTGAGTCATGCAAGCCCCCACCAATAAACCGCCGTTGCTGCCACCTGCGATCGCCAATTTAGCCGGTTTGGTATACTTATTGTCGATCAACCATTCAGCAGCGCTGATAAAGTCATCAAACACATTTTGCTTGTTCAACTTAGTGCCAGCTTGATGCCAGGATTCGCCGTACTCGCCGCCACCGCGCAAACAGGCTGTCACATAAACTCCACCCATCTCCAACCACACCAGCCTGCTAAGAGAAAAACTCGGAGTCAGCGACACAGAAAAACCACCATAACCGTACAGGTATGTCGGGTTGTTACCATCTAGCTGCAAGCCTTTTTTGTGCGTGATAAACATCGGTACTTGCGTACCGTCTTTGCTGGGATAAAATACTTGTTTTGTCTCGTAATCCTCTGGATTGAAATCAACCTTTGGCTGCCGATAAATCGCACTTTCATCCGTCAGCATATTGTAGCGATAGATTGTGTTCGGAGTCGTGAAGCTGGTGTAAGCATAAAAGCTTTCCGTGTCGTGCCGCTTGCCGCCGAATCCTCCCGCCGAACCGATTCCCGGTAAAGCAATATCTCGCACAAAAGAGCCGTCTAAGTTGAAGATTTTAATCTGAGTGTAGGCATCTTTCAGGTAGGAAGCAATAAATTGATTATTGAGGATGCCAATGCCTCCGAGGGTTTCGGCTGCTTCCGGGATAATTTCTGTGAATTGACCTTGACTGTCATCGCCAGCGAGGGATGATGGTGGTGGGTTGTTGGTGTCGATCGCAATTACGCGGCCCAGCGGTGCATTCAAGTCCGTTTGAAACCAGAACAATGAGCCTTCGTTATCAATGAAACTGTACTCAGCCTCGAATTTGTTAATGAGTTCGACAATGCTTGATTCTGGTGCGGTTAAATCCTTGTAAAAAATTAGGTTTTGCGGGTTAGTGCCGAGCCAAACTGATACAATCAAATACTTGCCGTCTTCCGTAACGCCGCCGCTAAATCCCCATTCTTTTTCGTCAGGGCGATCGCAAATCAATACATCTTCAGATTGCGGAGTGCCGAGCTTGTGGTAGAATAGCTTTTGATAATAGTTAACGTCTTCGTGTTTGGTTTTTTCGTTTGGTTCGTCGTAGCGACTGTAAAAAAAACCTTGGCCGTCGTGAGTCCAGGATGCTCCTGAGAATTTAAGCCACTTTAAATGATCTGATAAATCTTCCCCTGTTTCGACATTGCGAACTTTCCATTCTTGCCAATCGGAGCCAGAAGTTGACAAACCGTAGGCGATAAGTTTGCCGTCTTCGGTGATAGCTATGTCACAGAGGGCGATGGTTCCGTCTTCCGAAAAAGTGTTGGGGTCAATTAATACTTTGGGTTCGCCGTCTAGGGATGTTAAGGTGTAGAGTACGGATTGATTTTGCAGACCGTCATTTTTGTAGTAGAAATAGCGATCGCCCTCTTTGAAAGGTATACCGTATTTCTCGTAATCCCAGAGTTTAGTCAGTCGCTGTTTAATCTTTTCCCGCGCCGGAATTTCGCCGAGGTAGCCGAAGGTGACTTGGTTTTGGGCTTCCACCCAGGCTTGGGTTTCCTCTGAGTCGGGGTCTTCCAGCCACCTGTAGGGGTCGGATACTTTGATGCCGTGGTAATCGTCAGATGCGTCGGTTTTGTGGGTTGTGGGGTAGGTTAAAGGGCGATCGAATTTGGTCATATTTTTTCACTGTCAGTAACTTTGTTTAGTTTAACCTTTTTTGCAAATTTGCGATCGCGATCCTCGCCGCGCGATCGCACCGCCTTGGAATCTAGCAACACTTCGGACAGTTTCACGGCTGATACATGGGGCGAGAAACCCGGTTTCTACGAGTTTTGCATTGAGTGATGATAAATATACAAAGAAACCGAGTTTCTGGGGTCAACCTAGTTAATTCAACCATAGCCAATCTTCACCTAATCCAATTCCCTCCTTCCTTCCAAAGCGCGAGCCAAAGTTACTTCATCAGCATATTCCAAGTCTCCCCCCATCGGCAAACCAAAAGCTATGCGTGTCACTTTGGTAAAAGGTTTTAATAAGTGACCGATATAAAGAGTAGTAGTTTCGCCTTCCACGCTGGGACTAATCGCAATAATTACTTCACTAATTTTTTGCTGGCTGACGCGCCGCACTAACGGTTGAATGTTCAATTGTTCCGGGCCAATTCCATCCATCGGCGAGATAACGCCGCCGACAACGTGATATTTACCGATGTATTCCCGCGTTTTTTCTAAGGCGATTACGTCGCGGGATTCTGACACTACACAAATAGTAGAACTGTCACGGTTGGTGTTGCGGCAAATGTCGCAAACAGGTTCAGCGGATAAGTGAAAGCATACCTTACAAAAACCTACTTGTTTTTTGGCATCAATCATAGATTGAGCTAGGGCTTGTACGTCTTCTTCTGGTCGCTTTAAAATATGCAAAGCGAGTCGCTGTGCAGTTTTGGGGCCGACTCCTGGTAAGCGCTGCAATTGTTCGATTAAACGGGCTAATGGTCGAGTGTACATGAAGTTCAAAAATTAAAGCTGTTAATGTAGGGTGTGCACCGCGCACCTTATTTATGGTGCGCAGTAGTTATTGTAGGATAGTTGGTTAAAAACTCAATCGGTGCGCATTGCGCACCCTACAAACTGACTACGAACCTTGTTTTAAAGTTAAGTTAGCCTCCGCTGATTTTAGCTTTGTATCCTAGTTTTTTGAGAATTTCGGCTATTTTTTGTTTGTGTTCGCCTTGGATTTCGATTTCATTGTCTTTAACTGTGCCGCCTGTGCCGCATTGGGCTTTTAGCTGCTTGGCTAAATCTGCTAAAATTTCAGGTTTCCCCTGAAATCCGCTGATGACTGTAACTGTTTTGCCGCCGCGTCCTTTTCGGGATGCTTCTACTTTCAGATTTTGTTGATTTGGGGCAACTTCCGGGACTCCCCGTTGGAGGGCTGCCGAGTTGTCAACATTGCCAAACTCGGAGTAAACTATGCGTTTGCCGTCGGTTGTTTTGTTGTCTGAATCTTGGCGTTTGGATGCTGCCATATGTTATAATGCCTGAACTTTTTTTACGGGTATTTCTAGTTTTAGCGGGTTGGGGTATAGTTGCGATCGCTCGTTTAGACTCTGATATTATACCTATTGTATTAGCGCATCAAGGGTTCAGGGAATTATTAAGCGTCTGATAATTATCGATCGCTTTTGAGTGTTGTGGGTAAAGGCGATCGCTCTTGAATCGGATATCGACGTTGGGCGATCGTTTGTGTTAACGTTAAACTGCGATCGCCAGGTGCCGGATGAGTCGCTAACAGAGCAATATCTAAACGAGATTGTCGCGCCAATCGCTGGAAAAAGTCTGTTGCGCCTCCCGCGTGCCCGTAATGGGAAACCAGGAGTTGTAAGCCAAATTCATCGGCTTGGGCTTCCTGATTGCGAGAAAATTGGGCTTTGCTTAAATTAGAAGCGATCGCAGCGGCAACATTCGCCAACCCACCCGTGTCGCCTGCAAACACCGCCACCGCAAATTGTAGCGCCAATCCGCGCCCAATTCCCCGCAAATGATCGCGATGGGCGAAATGACCCAACTCATGACCTAAGATCATCATTAACTCGTTTTCCGATTCCAGTTGCTTTATTAAACCACGATAAACAATAATGGTATCTCCGGGTAAGGCTAGGGCATTTACAGTATCGTCTGGAATGTAAATTAGGCGATAATTGCGATCGATATTCTTTTGTTTGGGCAATTTCGTTTCAAGGCGATTCAGGAGTTGATTCAGGGTATCTTGTGCCGGAGAAGATTCGGCGAGACGTTCATAAGCTGGGATGACTAACGCCCCCAAACGCTGTTCCAGTTCGGGGGGAATTAATAAAATCAGCCCATCTACCAGTTTGATGCTTCCCCAAAGCAGTAAACATCCTAATGCTAAAAAAATTCCCAATAGGGTTAGCAGTTGCCTGTTACTTGTAGGTGGATTGCGATCGGTCATAATGTTTTTCAATCATTGTATTATGGTAGAATGCGTTGTGATAATTTAACGCATCCTACGAGTTATATATAGCAACCGCCACATCGGTGAGGGCATAAATAACTTCATGAATAGAGCAGATACCCGTACTGCATCAATGATTTGATTCCCGTTATGCAACTGTCAACTGTCAACTGTCAACTGTCAACTGCTATAAAAGCACCGAACTAATTGTTCTTTGTCGGTCGGAAGGGATTTAAAAAGTTAATCAGGGGAAATAGGTTGCGAGATTGTATCCACAGTTTACCCTCTCCCGTGAAACGACAAACTAAGCCTTCTCCACCTAAAATTCCAGTTCTCAAGTTTTTCCAGGATAGCCCGCCCATGACTTCAACATTATACTTCAGCGTATCCTCAAAGGCGACGATATAACCGGTGTCCACGATATAACTTCCATTAACTGGAATTTCCAGGATTGCGCCATAGGAATTAAACCAGATATCGCCTTTTCCAGTTGCTTTCAGAAAAAACAAAGATTCGCCAGTAAAGAAGCCTTTTAATCCCTGAAATTTACTATCAAGGTCTACAGTCGAACTCGATGCCACAAAAGCAGAAGATTGCAGCATCAAGCTATTTCCATTGAGGTGATAATGTTGAATATCACCGGGGACTCCAGGGGAAACGTAAAGTGTTCCAGAACGTTCGGGTGCAGTAAATTCGGTGATAAACAAGGACTCACCTGCTAACATTCGCTTGAGGCCTTTCATTAAGCCTCCTTTGACCTTTGATTTCAGGGTGATGTGACTATCCATTGCTGCCATACCAGAAGATTCTACCAACACTGTTTTGTTGGCAGGAATTTCTAGTTTTAGCTGGGCATAGGATGGAGAATGCTCGATTGTATATGAGATTTTGCTAGGCATATAAGTTAATAGTTGATAGTTGACAGTTGACAGTTGACAGTTGGGAGTTGGCAGTTGGCAGTTGGCAGTTGGGAGTTGGGAGTTGGGAGTTGACAAGAAACAGAGAATAGATAATAAGTAACTTTATCGGTCTCCCTTTTTTCCCAGTCTCCTCGTCTTCCATTCTTGCTACCTGGGAGGTAAACGACTACCGACGGCTTGACCGAATGCTGTGGTATTGTGGGTTTGACAGAACAGGCGACCGTTGCCTTTAAAGCGACAAACTAAACCTTCTCCACCGAGAAATGCACTCACCCAACTACTTCCTGGAGGTTTGGTAATTTCAAATTTTAAACTTTTCTCAAAGGCGACAATATGACCTGTATCAACAATGTATTCTCCTTTGACTGGAACTTCGTAAATTGCGCCGAAGGAACTCAAGAGTACGTCTCCATGACCGCCCATATCCAGCCAGAAGATACT
>Ga0209591_10008852_pt1 | contig 10937 bp, 15 predicted proteins | sample MAT01_FD_187207 | JGI IMG/M metagenome (GOLD analysis project Ga0209591, IMG submission 187207) | Freshwater microbial communities from Lake Fryxell liftoff mats and glacier meltwater in Antarctica - MAT-01 (SPAdes) (version 2) | ecosystem: Environmental > Aquatic > Freshwater > Ice > Liftoff...
GCGCGCGTGACCGCCGGACTCCCATGCAGCGCCGACGATTCGAGTTCGCCCACCACCAGTTTCACGATCGCCGACGAGTCCAGATAAACCACGCCTCAGCGTTCCGCAGCGCGTGAGCGCGCCAATCGCTCGCTGGGCGGCGGTACATCCCGCGCTGGAGCCAGAGGCGCACCAAGGACGAGTACGTCCCCAACACCAAGCGTGAGGCGTCCTCGTTCCGCCAGCAGGAGTCGCCGCCCAACCTGACGGACTGGCACCAACCGCGCCACCGGTTGGCCATGCGCCGTGACTTCAAGCGTTCGTCCCTCCTGCACTTCCTTGAGAAACTCGCTGGCGCGCCGACGGAATACGCGGGCACGTTCCGTCGTCAGTTTGCTGATGTCAATGGTGTCCGTCGATGGTGACGCGTTGAAGTTCCAGACGGTCACCCAAATGCCTGGTCGCAATGGCAAGGTCCCACCGATCAGTCCGCCGCAGAGGCTGGGTGTTTTGCGCGCAGGACCGGCTGCTGACTCTTGAGGGTCCGGCCGCCGGAACCCCGGCGGGTGAATTTGTGCGCGGATCGGATAACAAAGTGGCCTGGCTGCGCATCGGCCGGCTCCTGCGCCGCGTGAACTGATCTGGCGCCGGTGGATTGCCGGTCGCCTGCCGGTGTGTGACACACCGGACGTCGGGTGGGCGTCCGTCGGCGAAGTGGACATCCTGGCCGAACTGGGGGGCGGCCGGCTCATTGCCATTGAGGCGAAGGCCGATCCCGCGCCCACCACCGCCTCGGCGCGCCATCTGCCGACCATGCGCGATTCGGTTCGACAAGGTTTTCATCGCCGGCATCGTCCTGCACACCGGGCCTCGTACGTTTCGACACTCGGACCGCATCATCGCGGCGCCGATATCAACCCTCTGGGGGTGAATCGGGGAGTTGAGTGATGGCGCCGCCAGGATGGAGTTGTTTGGCGACATCGAAGTGTTCTATAACCGACGACGGCGGCACTCGAACCTTGTCCAGATCAGTCCGGTGGCGTAGTTAAACTCATGGCCGCGATCGACATCGTGGGGCACTTCCGTCTCGCCGACGCGCGCCGCCTCGACCATCTTCTCGCCACGTTGCGTAGCCTCCACGCGCTGGCACCGCTGACGGCGAGGGTCCGGCTCAACGTCGCGAACGGTCACGGGCTCTGCCGCCCGCTCGAACGGCTGCTGCGCCACACCGGTTTCCCCGACGTCGCCGTCTCGGCCGACGCCGGGCTCGCCTACGGACCCGCCTACAGCCGCCTCCTGGCGCAGACCCATGCCCCGGCCATCCTGCACATTGAGGAGGACCACTTTTGCATGGTCGCCGAGACGACTCCGCTGGCGAGGCTCCTCGCCGACGCCCGCACCCACGCCGCCGACCTGGTGCCGTTGACGTTCCACCGTCTCCAGCAGGAGCGTCTCGGCGCGCTGCCGGCGGAGCACGTGTCCGACTCTGGCCGGCTCGTCCGCTGGGACGCGGCGGCGCTCGCCCGCGTGCGCGCGGCGGCGCCGCCCGGCCGGCCGGGCGCCTTCTTCGTCGGCAACAACGCGGTGTTCGCGCGCGAGTTCGCCGAGCGGTACTGGGGCCGCTCCATCGACGGGGGTCGCCCCCACGCCTTCGAGCTCGTGGACCCGCCCGACGGCGCGTCGCTGCGCCTGCTGCAGCCGTCCTTCGAGGTCCTGCGCCCGATCGACGACGACCACGGCATCGCCGGCAGCTGCTGCCTCGCGAGCGCGGACCCGCGCTGGATCCGGCTCGCACGGCAGCGACATCCCGGCATTGGTTGGCTGCGCCGCCGATGGTGGGAGCGCGCTCAGCGTCGCGCGGGTCTCGTGCCGCGCTGACCGAGCCCAAATGAGGGCAGAGACCACCTCATCGGGCGAGGCGTGTACCGATCGCGAGACTCATGTCGATGGATCGCCGAGACGCTCAATGTCGCCGAGGTCCCTCGCGCGCCCTGTCGCCCGCTTGTTCTGAATCTGATTCGCCGGGCAACTCGCCACTGATGCGCAGGCGGTTCAGCGAGACATCGAGGCGGCAAGCCGCCTCCACCTGACCAAGGCCGAGCGGCTTCAGGTACTCCTCGAAGGTCACGACGCGAGTCGACGCAAAGACAAAACGCCAGGCGTGAGACTCACTTCCCACCCGCCATCTTCTGCTTCAGCTCTTCAAACCAGTTCAGCACCACGCAAAGTTGATTGGCCTTGCTTGCGTCCCCGGCCTCGAGCGCGAAGCTCTCCGGCAGAATCTTCAGCGCGCCATCGCGATTGAGGTTGGTGTCTTTCGCGCGATAGACCTCGCCCATTCCGCCTCTGCCCAGCTCGGCGAGGATCTGATACGGCCCTATTGTTTTTCCAATCATCGCCAGATCCTTGCCGGCGCGAGACTCATTGAAGGTAGGCGGACTATAGACGAACGTCACGTGACGGGCTGCGACTGCCGACGATCAGGCGATCAGATCCAGAGACCGTCGCTCGACCGAGCCCGGGCCGGTAAGCGCCGCAATTCGGTGGTCAAGCGTCGCCAATACCCCGCCACGATTGAGCGCGAGACCCAGCAGATAGGCATCGGTCACCTGCTGATGTCCCACGAGGCGCGGTCCGGCACACGCGGCGGCCACGGCAAACGGCAACACCCCGGACCAGAACACATGATCGTCGGCCGCAGTGTTGGCGGCAAGGAGGCTGGAGGCTTCGCGTGGCGTCACGGCGTCACGCGAAAACGCGGGGTTCGACACAATCCGCACAAAGCCCGCTTCGGTCAACGCGCACGTGGCCCAGCGTTTGGCGCGATGCCGCGTAAACCATCGCATCGCCGCATCATGCTGGGCATGACTCGACCACAACAGCGCGATCAGCACGTTGGTGTCGAGCAGGTACGCCTTCACGCTCCCTCGATTTCAAGCCGGCGCACGTCCTCGGTGGTGACCGTTGGCGAGTCGGACGGCAACCGGAACACCACGAGCCCGTTCTTGTCGGTGGACGGCGTGGGCGCATTGAGCCCCCGACGCACCAGGTCCGAGATTGCCTTGCCCAACGACAGCCCCCGTGCCTTGGCCTGGCGCGCCGCCAGTTCCGCCACGTCATCGTCTAGCGTCAGTGTTGTCCTCATTCAGAAATGATGACGTAGAGTGAAAATGATGTCAATTGTGACCAGAAGGCATCATCTCGCCTGACTGACGCGCCACGAGGGCGTGAGACTCATTTTTTCCCCGCCACCGTCTTCTTCACGTACTCGAAGAAGTTGAACACGAACACGACCTTGTCCTGCACCACGCCGGCCTGATCGACGGCCGCGGCGAGTGCTATGCGCTTGCCATCCGGGTGGATGTCATTGGGGGAGGCCGTGCCGGCGGGAACCGCGGCGGGCATCGAACAGACGTCTCGGCCTCCGCGATCGTCAGCGGTTTCGGGACCTTCTTCGTGACGGTGACAAAGAACTCCTGAAGGACCTGGACGCTCAGGCAGCCACTCCCGTCGTTCCACAGCCCTTCGATCAGGCGCTGTGCGCGCGCATGTCGATCGCCAGCCGAGGCATCGAATGCGTACACGAGGATGTTGGCGTCGACAAACGCGAGTTCCGGGTCAGCGCTCATGCAGGCTGTCGCGCGTCCAGGACCGGCGGCCCTGTGTGCCGAGCGACCTTCCCGCGGCCAATGCCACGAGCGCGCCCCGACGAGCCGACGTGTAGCGGCGTTCTGCCGACGCGAGTTGATCCAGCGCCTGCGCCATCAGGGCCGAGACAGACGTGTCGCTGTCGGCCGCGAGGCGCTTCACTTCGCGGAGCAGCGCCTTGGGCAGCGCCAGTGTAATGTTCTGTGTCTCGGCCACAAAATCAGTGTGGCACGTGTTTTCGTGAAGACCGAGGCGGGTGCCTCGCCTGAGGGCTCATCGCTTCGTCACGACATTCTTCCGCAGGTAGTCGAAGAACCCCGACCAGAACACGACCTTGTCTCGCGCGGAGAGCGCCGCCTGAAGGGCCACAGCATCGTCCGCGTCCAAAGACCACCCGCTTGCCGTCGGGATGGATGTCGAAGCCCAGCCGCGCCACTCCGTCTTGCGGCGCCCAGAACTGCGGCGAGCGCGGCACGAACGTGTCGCCCGCGGTGTACGGCAGGAGTTCGAGCGGGGTCACTGACCACCGCGGTGTCCCTCTCGTTGGCGGCCGTCCCCGTGAAGACGATGGGCGTGCCGGCCTTCCATCCCAGGCTGGCGTCGCCCTCCACGGGCAGGATCATCACGTCCCGTCCGGTCTTCGGCCTTATCTCTGTCTGATACGGCCCTATCGTTTTTTAGTCATCGCCAGATCCTCGCCTTGGGCTACGGCGTGAGACCACTTCATACGGGCCGAGGCGGGTGCCTGGGGTGAGACTCATTTCGACGAATCGCCGAGACGCTCAATGTCGCCGAGGTCTTTCGCGCGCCCTGTCGCCCGCTTGTTCAGAATGAACGATTCTCGACCAATGACCTCCACGACCAATGGACCGAATGGCGCCTGCGTGCGACTCGGCCACGTCTCCGCAAATGTCAGGCCCGAGAGTTCGGTGAGGACATCAACACGGAACGGCGGCAGTCCCATTTGAAAGACAATGCCCGGGCGGCTGAAATCGTCCGCAGTGACCTCGGTGAGAGGGGCGCCGAACTGAGCCAGCGCGCTCATCACACGGGACGCGTTGTCTGGCGTCGGGTCGACCCACACATCCAGATCGCCAGTGGCGCGCGGCGCCCCGTGAACGCCGAGCGCATACGCGCCGACGATCAGATATCGGACGTTATGGTCGGCGAACGCTCGCAACAGATCGAGGAAGTCCTGATTCACCGGGCCACTCGCCACTGAGGCGCCATTGCGCCTCGCTGAGTATCCACACCTGCAAGACCCGAACGTCCACCGGCAGTGCCGCCCAATACGCGGCATCGTCTCGATCCTGTGCGGCCAACGATGGATACACGCGCACCTGCATACGGCTTCGGCGAGTCTGTGCGGCGTCCACACGCAATTATCGCACGCATCACGTGCCGCCTTCGCGCATCGGGTACGCCGGCGCCGATGGCGGAGGCCACTTCGTACGGGCCGAGGCGGGTGCCGGAGGGAAGACTCATTCTGGAGGGCTGATTATAGGGGAGAAGTCTTCGCGACTTCCCTGCTGCGCAACGTCAACTACTTTCGCCGGTCGCATTGACTCGCCCTTTCTGTGACCGAGGGAGTGCGTTGCCTCACGAAGTCTGCTACCACTGTGGCAGACCAAAGGAGGACAGAATGGCAAGACACGTCAGCGCGGCAAACTCGCGAACTGCTGTTGTGCCTGCTGGGACGGCACACGGTCCTTAAGAGGCGGAAGCGCGCGCGGATGCCCACCGGTGATATAGGTACTGACACCATGATTGATGTTCGTGCCGAGATTGATATTGCCGCGTCCCCTGCCACGATCGCGGGCGTGATGTTCGACCCCCAGCGGTATGCGGAATGGATGAGTGCGGTGGAGCGGGTGGAGGTGATCGATCCCGCGCTGGCGCCTGGTGCGCGGGTGCGGCACCACGGCCGTTTCATGGGGCAGGCGCTGGTGTGGACCACCGAAGTGGAGACCGTGCATTTTCCACACGTGCTGGCGTTCAGGATTGTGGACGGCCCGTTTGTGGGCACCGCCCGCATCGGCATCCAGCGATCGGGTACGGGATCTCGGGTCCAGGTCCAGAACACGGGCGAGCTCAAGGACATGCCGTTCATCCCGGAGTCGATGGTGACGGGGCCGCTCCAGTCGGGCCTTCAGGCGGATCTTGCGCGATTGAAAGCCCTGGTCGAAACACCGATCTAAGGGCCTGTCAGGAAAGAAGTGACGCATTTGGAGCGTCGAGGCGCCCGCATGCCGAGGCGCGACGACCGAGAATACCCAGCGTATTTGAGGGAGGAGCAACAAAGCCAGGCGGGATGGATCGGCGGTCCAAATGCGTCACCTGTTTCCTGACAGGCCCTAAGGCCCCCGGATGCCTTGAAGAATGATGATGATGATGTGTTATGATGACGTCATCATGCGCACGATAATCGAGCTTCCGCAGGATCAATTGACTGACCTCGATGCTCATTGCCGACGCCAGAGCATCTCCAGGGCCGAGGCCATTCGTCGAGCGGTAGCGGCGATGCTGGCAGAGCAGCGGCAGGGTGAGGTCCCCGGGGCGTTCGGCCTCTGGCGCGATCGGGCTGCGGATGCGTTGGCCCAGCAGGAACGTCTCCGGAACGAGTGGGCGTAGGCATGGCGCGTCCACACGTCGAAGCGGTCTTCGACACAAACATCCTGATCGACTATCTGGTGGGGCGCGAGGAAGCCCAGCAGGAATTTGCCCGCTACGCCCGTCGCGGCATCAGCATCGTCACCTGGATGGAACTCCAGATCGGATCACGAACGGAAGACGAGGCAGACGTCATCGATCTCTTCCTGCGGGAGTTTCGCGTGATTGAGATTACGAGGCAGGTGGCGAGGCGTGCGGTCGAGATTCGCCGGCGTACACGCGTGCGGCTGCCCGACGCGATCATCTGGGCCACGGCTCAGATGGAGTCGGCTCTGCTGGTCACGCGCAACACGAAGGACTTTCCCCTGGATGATTCCGGCGTCCGGATTCCGTATTAGGCCGCGCGACTGCTCCAGTCATGGCTTTGGCCTCATGAGCGCCAGGAGCGACAACGGGTCCACCCGCGCGCCGTTCACCCGAACCGTCCAGTGAAGATGCGGTCCAGTGACGCGGCCGGTTGACCCCACCAGACCCAACACCTCGCCCTGCGTCACATCAGCACCCGGTGTGGCGACGATCTTCGACATGTGCGCAAACAGTGACACGATCCCCAGGCCGTGATCGACCACGACCGTGCCGCCTGAGAAGTAGAGCTCCTCCGCGAGCACGACCTTGCCAGGCGCAGGTGATTTGATGGCGGTGCCTGCCGGACTCAGAAAGTCAGCGCCGCTGTGGGCATTGCGCACTTCGCCGTTGAAGACGCTGCGCTTGCCAAACGCCGAGTTGGCTTTGTGCGGCACGGGAGCGACAAAAGAAAGGAAGGGCACAGGGTCTGGCCTGACGGCATTTTGCCACGCAGCCGCGATGGCAGCGGTCTCCCTCTTGATGCGGGCCGCTTCGCTCGCCGGGGGATTCACGAAGTCCGGGTCCACCGTAAGCCGTCGCGTGGCGAACGTCCTGGCGGTCACTGGAAGTGTGTGCTGGGTCATGGTGGTGTCGGCGCCGCGTCCGACCGACACCGACACGATGTGGGCGCCTGCCCGCACGTCCAGATCGATGCCGATCACCGAGATCCACGCGTGCGGTCTGGTGGGCGTTGGCGGCAGCGCCTGCACGCGTTCAGTGCGATCAAAGGCCCGAACTTCGAGTGTCGACAGCGCCACGTCGGAGACGATGGTCAGCAGGACGAGTTCGCCGGGTTGCAGCGAGCGGGCCGTGTGCGTCACCGTGAGCGTCGGCGACGTCGCCGTCCCGGTTGCCAGGCCCAGGGCCACCAGCAGTCCCAACGCGGCACGCCACAACATGCACTGATTGTAGGCGCTCTGGGTCGCAAGCACGCCGACCGCGCTGCCCTGCACCGAAAGCGACCAGCGCTTCGAACTGCCCAGGCGTCGTTGGCCGACGACGAGATCGACGTCCAGGCCGTGCGCCTCGTTCTCGAACTGATCGGGCGTGCCGCCCGCAGACCAGGGCGCGCCATTGTCTTGCGCAGCTGATCGAGATGAGACGGGTCTGCGTCACAATGCGCACGTGAGTTCCGGTCCGTTTGAAGCCGACCATCAGGCCGATGTCGCACTTGCCGCTGCGTGTGCGGCTGGTGACGAAACCGCGTGGGAGCGGTTCGTGCGCGAGTTCCGGCCGGGCTTGTACCGAGCGGCCGACGCCATCGACCCGACCGGCGGCGCACGCGATTTGGCCGACGCGATGTTCGCCGACCTGTTCGGCATGCGCGAGCGTGACGGCCAGCGCCAATCGCTCTTCAAGTACTTCCAGGGCCGTAGCAGTCTGGCCACCTGGCTTCGCGCCGTACTGGCGCAGCGCCATGTCGATCGCATTCGCGCCAATCGTCGCCTTGTGCCGCTGCCTGATGACGATGCCCCGCCGCAAGGGAGGGCGATCCGGCTGACGCCACCTGGCGCGCCGGATCTGGATGAATCCGGTTGTCGATCTGCCGTCAGGTCAGCGCTGTCGGATGCCATCAGCCGCCTCGAGCCACGCGACCGACTGCGCCTGGGCTGTTACTACGTCCAGGAGCTGACCCTGTCGGCCATTGGCAGGATGTTCGGTGAACACGAGGCGACCGCGTCCAGGCACCTGACGCGCATTCGGCGTGAGCTGCGGACCGCAGTTGAAGCGGCGATGCGTGACACGTATGGCTTCGCCGCGCCCGCCTTGATCGACTGTCTTCGCACAGTGATGGACGATGCAGGAGACATGGACCTGGGAGCGATGGTTGCAAGAACCTCCGGCAGGATCGTTCAGAATGAGAGGGATCCCAGTGACCACTGACGCCACACGCGAGCACTGCCTCGACGCCGAAACACTGGCGGCGTGGGCGGACCGCGGCTTGCCGGCCGCAGACGCCGAACGGGTGGAACGGCATTTGTCCAACTGCGAGCGTTGCCAGGAGGTGCTGGCAGCGCTTGTGCGGAGCCAGCCGTCACCGGCGGTGGTGATTCCCTTCTGGTCGCGCCCTGCCGTACGTTTGGGAGCGGCCGGACTCGCGGTCGCCGCGTCACTGGCGCTCGTGGTCTGGACGACCCGTCCGCCGACCGTCACGGAGGCGGACTCCATCGTCGCCTCACGAGAGTTGGCAGCCCCGACTCCGGCGCCTGTAGCGACCCCTCCTGCGGCAGCGCCGACAGATGCGCCGGTCCCGCCGCGTCGATCCGCGCCTGCATCGCGGCCGTCGCCATTGCCTCCGTCTGTGACTGCGGCGCCTGCCCCGGCGGCACAGGCCCCGCCGGTCGTGTTACCTCCGGCCCCTCCCCCAGTGGCCCAGGCCGCCCCTCCGCCGCCTGTGCACGTCACAGCGGCCTCTCCTCCTGGGGCCGGAATGGCCCGGACAACGTCAATCTCCGCCGCAAGACAGACGGCTGTCGTCGCCGACGTGATGGCTGAACGTACCAAGGCAGAACTGGCCGCGATCGAGATCGTGGCGCCGGACCCGCGTGCCAACGCCGGCGCATTGGCCCCTCGCGGAGGTGTGGCCGGGGGCCGCGGAGGGGGAGTGATGGTTCCCACGCGATGGCGAATCCTTGGCGGCACCAGTGTGCAGCGCTCAGTCGATGGCGGGGCCACTTGGTGGGGCGCCATTCTTCCGGCGACGTCGTCGTTCACACTGACAGCGGGTTCGGCGGCGACGCAAACCGTCTGCTGGCTGGTGGGGCGAGACGGCGCCGTGTTCGTCACACGTGACGGACTCACTTTCGCCCGGGTGCCGTTTCCAGACTCGGGCCACCTGAGGTCCGTCCAGGCCATCGATGCCCTTCACGCCCTCGTCACCACCCAGGATGGCCGGACGTTTTCGACCTCCGACGCCGGCGTGACCTGGGTCGCCCGATAGCCCTTGCAAGGTTTTTCGCCCGCCACGTTCTAAGAACGAGGTGAGTGATGATTCGACGACTGTTCGTTCTTCCTGTGTGTGTATTCGCAATCCTGTTCGGTGTGGCCGCGCCAGGCGCCCAGCAGTCCGGGACACTGATCACCGGCACTGTTGTTGACGGGGCGCTGTCGCCCCTGGCCGGTGCGTCCATCACGCTCGAACGCCAGGCCGTCGTGGTGAGCCGCACGACGTCCGATGCGGAAGGGCGATTCACCTTCCGCAACGTTGCGCCCGGCGACTATCGCGTGCGGGCGACCCATCGCAGTGCGCCAACGCTGATCCGCGACTTTCGCGTGCAGGCAGGCGCCGCAGCGATCAAGTTACCGCTCGTGATGGCGCCGGCGGTGGAAGTCGGCAAGGCCTCGCAGCCCGCCGACATGGCGTCGCCGAACGCCCCGCCTCCAATCGCGACGACCGCCGCGGCGTCGGCGAGGGTGATCTCGGGCGCCATGGCCGGTGGGCGCGCCGGCGGCGGGCAACCCTACTTCGAAGACCGCGAGCGCTACGCGCCGATCGATCCCAATCGATTCCAGGACACCCGGAACCAGCCGCTCTCGACGTTTGGCGCTGACGTGGATACCGCGTCATACGCCAACGTGCGCCGGTTCCTGTCGTCGGGCCAACTGCCCCCGTCCGATGCGGTTCGTGTTGAGGAGTTGCTCAACTACTTTCATCCCGACTACGCGCAGCCCCGTGATGGCCGGCCGATGGCGTTGACCACCGAGGTGGCCGCCTGCCCGTGGGCGCCTTCACACAGGCTCGTGCTCATCGGCGCCCGTGCCCGGGCCGCTGCGCCGCAGACACGCGAAGGCCGCAGCATTGTGCTGCTGCTCGATGTGTCGGGATCGATGGCGCCGGCCGACCGTCTGCCTCTCATCAAGACCGCCCTTGGCCTGTTTGTGGACACGCTCAACCCTGACGACCGCATGGCCATCGTCACCTACGCGGGCTCGAGCGGTGTGGCGCTCGCGCCCACGCCGGTTCGGCGGCGCGACGTCATCCAGCGTGCGATTGCGAACCTGACCGCGGGCGGATCGACCAACGGCGCGCAGGGCATCGTCACGGCCTACCGCTTGGCGCGCGAAGCGTTCATTCCGGGTGGCGTCAACCGCGTGATGCTGGCCACCGATGGTGACTTCAACGTGGGTGTGACCAGCGAGCGTGACCTGGTGCGGCTCATCGAGCGCGAGCGCGAGTCGGGCGTGTTCCTGTCTATCTTGGGCGTCGGCCAGGGCAACCTGAATGACTCCGCCCTGGAGCAGATGGCGAACAAGGGCAACGGTCACTACGTGTACCTGGATTCGCTTCAGGAGGC
>Ga0209591_10008854_pt1 | contig 10936 bp, 9 predicted proteins | sample MAT01_FD_187207 | JGI IMG/M metagenome (GOLD analysis project Ga0209591, IMG submission 187207) | Freshwater microbial communities from Lake Fryxell liftoff mats and glacier meltwater in Antarctica - MAT-01 (SPAdes) (version 2) | ecosystem: Environmental > Aquatic > Freshwater > Ice > Liftoff...
GTGGGACTTGAGCTGCAATCAGCTCGCAGAGAAGTCATTCAGTCTGAACGTCTGGCTGCGGTGGGCGAACTTGCCGCAGGCGTGGCGCATGAGCTTCGCAATCCGCTGACGTCCGTGAAACTGCTGTTGCAGCATGTATCAAAACGCGCCAATGGATTCAGGATCGAGGCACCTCAACTGCAGCTGATCCTTGAAGAAGTGGGGCGGATGGAAGGCACGATCCAGGGATTGCTCGATTTCTCCCGAACCCCGACGCTCAATCGGGTTCAACATGATCTTCGCGACACGCTGCGCAGAAGCATCAATCTGGTCGAGGGGCGGTTGAAGCAGGAACGCATTGAGTTACTGATGACGATCTCCTCCACGCCTCTCATGATGAATGGCGATGCCGAGCAACTGAATCAGGTGTTTGTCAACCTGTTCCTGAACTCCATCGAGGCCATGCCGGGCGTTGGCCAAATGACGATCGTCGCGGAGCCATGCGGTGATGGCAACGTCGCGCGCGTCGTGGTGAAGGATAATGGCGAGGGAATTGCGTCCGAGGTTTTAACGCGACTCTTCGAACCGTTTGCAACCACGAAGGAACGGGGCACCGGACTGGGTCTCGCGATCTCGCGTCGAATCGTGACTGAACACAACGGCACAATCTCCGCTGAAAATCTACCGGGCTGCGGCGCAATGTTTATTGTGGAACTGCCGCTCGGTCCTCGCTCTGAAGTACAGGGAAAGTCACAACACCATGGAAAAGCTGCTCCTGATCGATGACGAAGCCGGCATTCGGTCCACCATTCAGTCGATTCTTCAGTCGGACGATCTGCAGGTCTTCGTGGCCGCTAATCCAGAAGAAGGTCTGCACCTGATGGAGAAAGAATGCCCGCCGATTGTGATGCTGGATATCCGACTGGGGTCCACTTCCGGACTGGATGTGTTTGAACAACTGCGTCTCATTAATCCGCGAGTTCTTGTAATCTTCATCACCGGACATGGGACCACCGAAACAGCGATTGAGACGATGAAACTGGGAGCGTACGACTATCTGGTCAAACCACTGGATCTCGATGAACTCTCCTCCACTGTGGAACAGGCACGAAAGATCTGTCGCCAAATGTATATGCCGGCGGCAATTGATCTCCCGTCGCCGAATGACGCAAGATCAGACCGATTGATTGGCAGTGGACCAGCCATGCAGTCTGTCTGCAAACAAATTGGCCGAGTTGCTCCACAGGACGTAAATGTCTTGATCCTTGGAGAAAGCGGCACCGGCAAGGAACTGATCGCCCGGGCGATCTACCAGCACAGTCGCCGAAGCCAGGCACCTTTCCTGGCGATCAATTGCGCTGCCATTCCCGAAATGCTGTTGGAGAGCGAACTGTTCGGGCACGAAAAAGGAGCCTTTACCGGGGCAGATCATCGGCGCATCGGGAAGTTTGAGCAGTGTCATCGGGGAACTATTCTCCTTGATGAAGTTGGAGACATGCCGCTCGCGACCCAGGCCCGGATTCTCCGGTTGCTGCAGGATGGACAGTTTCAACGCGTCGGCGGAAATGAAACGCTGACAGTCGATGTGCGCGTGATCGCGGCGACGAACCAGCTGGTAGAAACCATGATCACGGATGGAAGATTCCGTCAGGACCTTTACTATCGGCTGCGTGGTGTCACCATCACACTTCCTCCGCTGCGGGATCGACCAGAAGATGTACCCGAACTCGCTCACTACCTGATGTTTCGCTTCAACCAGCAGTTACGAACATCTGTGCAGTCTATTGCCCCGGAAGCTTTGGAGAAGCTGCAGGCACATCGATGGCCAGGCAATGTCAGAGAACTCCAGAGCGTAATTCGGGAAGCACTGATCGCTTCCACCGGGCCAACATTGCTCCCCGAGTTCCTGCCTTTGGAGAATCGACTTGAGGTCTTTGAGGATCTGCTTCCGAACACAGCAGCGCCCGCCCCAACCATGGATACCTGGCAGGAGCTTGGTCGATTTGTGGAGCAGACGTTGTCTGAAGAACGACCGGACGCGTATCGCAGAGCGGTTCAACGATTTGACCATTTGGTCGTGATGCAGGCGATGAGCCTGGCCAACGGCATGCAATCGCGAGCGTCGGAGATTCTGGGTCTGAGCCGTCCGACTCTGAGATCAAAACTCCGGAGCATCTTCGTATCGGCCGCCACTAACGAGACAATAGCGGCAGCGCATTCCTACGATGACTGAACATCTGCGGAAGCACTCGCTATGGAATTTGCTGCGATGCGTTAGACTCGCGCGCGTCGAAGCCACGATGTCGCGAAAGAATGAAAGCACTCAAGGAATCTGTCGCATGAAATCTGGACTCGTCGCCTTCATCGCCGGGGCTGAGTCATCATTGCCAGAACTGTACGCCCACTCGTGCCGCGTTGATGAGCGGCCAATACGGCGCTCGCACGGGTGTCTACCCGGTCGGTGCGACGGATCGCTTCGACGGGAGCAATCGCTCGCTGCGGCCCGTGGACAAGGTTACGGAATTGCCGCTTGACCGCGACATCATCGCGAAACAGCTCAAGGCCGCCGGTTACGTGACCGGCATGTTCGGCAAATGGCATATCGGTCAACAGGGCGACCGCCGGCCCGGCAAGCGCGGCTTCGATGAAGCCATTGCCAGAATGGGCAAGCACTTATTCGGTAGATGAAAGCGTGGGCCGCGTGATGCAGACGCTCGACGATCTGAAGCTGGCCGAAAACACGGTACTCATCATTACCAGGGAGGCTACGAGCGCGAAGGCCTCAAAAAGGCTGGCGACATCACCGACAACGCTCCGCTTCGCAGCGGCAAGGGCAGCCTCTATGAAGGTGGTGCGCGCGAGCCCTTCGTCGTCCGCTGGCCGGGCGTCACTCAGGCCGGCTCGACATGCAACGTGCCGACCATTCATGTCGATATTTTCCCGACGATGCTTGAACTCGCCGGTGCGCCCAAACCGCGGCAGGTGCTTGACGGCGAGAGCCTGGGATACGAAAAATGGGTGCCACCTACGAAAAAGGGGTGCCACCCACCCGGAATATATTCAAAGGGAAGATGTGCCACACTCATGAAAGTCTCGCTGTCGCTCAGACGCCTGCAGTCTGAGATCGTTTCTCGCCACGCTTTGAGCGGAACGCCCTGATTGACGGCAACAAACCAGCTTCGTTGCGGAAGCGTTTGCGGAAGTTCTTTACGAAATCCAGCCAGGTTTCGGCATTGTATTCCAGACGTTCAAGGATCGGAGCACAATCCTCCGGGATTCTGCCTGCCTTGTCTTTGCGGATCTGGCGGTCGGTCCAGTCCAATAGTTTCAAGTACTGGTCCAGAGTCATCGACAGGCAGCCTTTCTTGCTGGCTCGAGGGGTTGTCGACTTCTCGCAAACCTTCTTTCGAGACGGCTCAAGGGCAATCGGAGCAAGCCACCCGGCCTTTTCACCGTGCTCAACTCGATCGTCATACCGATTCTGATTCGAGCGACTGTTCCCCATCTTCCCAGGCGAGGCATCGTTCGTTTGCTGACTTGTGCCTGCTGAACACTCGCCACTGAACACTCAGGTCCAGTTCGCGGTGGGCAAGAAAATTTTGGCTAAGATTGGGAACAGGCTGAGTTCAATTTTCTTGCCTCTCATGTTCTTACCTGAAAGTAGTGCTTTTAATCGTGACGGACGTACGAGTTTCCGGGTAGTCGACGGATCAGGCGTCGCATTTCCAGCATGGTCAGTGTCGCGAGGACCCGGGACGATTCCATCTTGCAGGCACGCAGGATCTCGTCGATTCCCGTCGGCTGTGAACTGATCTGATTCAGGACTTCGGTTTCCTGCACGGTCAGTACCAATTCGCGCGGGGAATGAATCGTGACGCTCGCGGACTGAGTGGATGGCACTGGCAGCGGACCAAGTTCGCTCAGCACATCATCAACATTCCTCACAAGTGTCACACCGTCGCGAATCAGCTCATGGCAACCTTCACTTGCCAGACTATCGACCGGCCCCGGCAGCGCGAAAACTTCTCGCCCCTGTTCCAGTGCATGTCTTGCTGTATACAACGCACCGGAACTGCGGGTGGCTTCGACCACAATCACCCCGAGACAGATTCCACTGATGATGCGATTGCGTTGCGGAAACAGCCCCGGCAGAGGACGCTGATCGAGCGGCATTTCGCTCAACAGCGCTCCTTGCTGAGAAATCTCTTCGGCAAGGTCTTTGTGTTCGGGCGGATAGATTGTCTTCACACCGCTGGCCATGATCGCCAGCGTACGGCCTCCGGATTTCAACGCACCACGATGTGCGGCCGCGTCGATCCCGCGTGCCAGACCGCTCACGATGGTAAAACCTGCTCGGGAAAGCGCAGCAGCCATGCGTTCGGCCTGCCTGCGACCGTAAGCCGTGCAGCGCCGCGAACCGACGATGCCGATGGCCAGTTCATCCTGTGGCAGCAACACGCCTTTACGGTACAGGACGGTCGGTGAATCACAGATTTCTCGCAGCCGTTGCGGGTAGTCGCGATGCTTCTGATCCAGCACATCCACCTGCAGAGCGTGGCATTCCGTCAATAACAGGCGGGCTTCGTCAAGTAGATCTTTATTCCCGATCGACGTTGCCGTTTTTGGGCCTATGCCGTTGACTGTCAGCAGCACGTCTTTTGTCTGCGACAGAGTTTCGCAGGCCGTGCCGAACTGTTCCAGCAGAGCGGACTGCAGTTTCGGTCCGATCCCGGCTGCGAGCGATAGCGCCACGAGTGCCACAAGTTCGTCAGAGAATTCTGGAGAGGGTGGCGAGTCGGGTGTCATAACTACTCAAGCAATTCCGGGTCACTGTTTGTTGCATCGCGCGGCCATGCGACTTTGCCATGCTGTAGCAGACAGACCAGTTTCGGAATATGCACTTTGGTCCGTCGTACGTCATGCCAAGTATCGGCGGAGGATTCGAAAACAGCAACCGTGGCCGGTGCAACCGACAGACTTTGGTCCGCCCAATCGCAAATCAGTCCGGCAATGCCCGGATTGTGGCCGACAACCAAAACCGACGACTCGTCTTCAACCGGACAGTCGCAGATCGCCTTTTCAAACTTCTTTGCAGGGGCCAGATACAATTCATCCAGATCCATCCGAGCTGGCGTGAGCTGCATTCCTTCAGTGATCAGATCCGCAGTTTGCCGAGTCCTCTCGGCGGCCGACGAGATGATGCGATCGATGCGAATTCCGTGGCTGAGCAATGTCGCTGCGGTTTCCGAGGCTGTGCGGATTCCGTCTTCGGTCAGGCAACGTTGGAAATCCGATTCGTGCGGTTGTTCGGCTGCTGCTTTCGCATGTCGCATGAGCAGAATGGTCTTGATTGCATTACTCCCATTCAATCGTCGCTGGCGGTTTGGAACTGACGTCATAAACCACTCGATTTATGCCCCGGACAGAATTGATAATTCGTGTTGAGATCTTTGCCAGGATCTCGTAGGGAAACTGATACCAGTCTGCCGTCATGAAATCTTCCGACTGAATGGCTCGAATTGCTGCCACGTTTTCGTACGTGCGATCATCACCCATCACGCCGACAGACTGCACTGGAAGCAACACAACAAACGCCTGCTGGATATCGCGATAGATTCCGGCGAGATGCAATTCTTCGATCAGAATCGCATCGGCCTCACGAATCACGCGTAAACGCTCTTCAGTCACTTCGCCCAGACAGCGGACTGCCAGGCCAGGACCAGGAAACGGATGTCTCCAGATCATGACGTCCGGCAGTCCGAGTTCAAGGCCCATGCGACGGACTTCATCCTTGAAAAGGTCGCGCAGTGGTTCGATCAGCTCAAAACCCAGCTCCGCCGGCAGGCCACCGACATTGTGGTGAGACTTGATCGTCGCCGCTGGGCCGTCCGGGTTCGCTCCGGATTCAATCACGTCAGGATACAGCGTGCCCTGCGCCAGGTATTTCGCATTTGGAATCAATTTCGCTTCATCGCGAAACACATCGATAAAGACTTTCCCGATGATTTTGCGCTTCTGCTGGGGTTCTGAGACACCGGCGAGTTCACCAAGAAATCTCTCACGGGCATCGACGACGTGCAAATCCGTTTTGAAGTGCTTCGCAAACTGATCTTCAACCTGTTGCCGCTCATCCATCCGCAGCATTCCGTTGTCCACGAAAATGCACGACAGCTGATTGCCGATCGCTTTCGAAATCAACGCGGCCACGACGGACGAATCCACGCCACCGGATAATCCGCAGATGACCTGATCGGTTCCCACGATGCTGCGAATTCGTGCGATTTGTTGTTCGATGAGCGAACTGATGCGCCACGTGCCTTCGCAACCGCAGATCTTCAGGACAAAATTCGCCAGCAGGTGACCGCCGAATTGTGTGTGAGTCACTTCGGGATGAAACTGCAGTCCGTAGATCACGCTGGATTTGTGACGAATCGCAGCGTTGGGACATGTGGACGTGGAGGCGAGTATTTCAAAGTCGCTGGCCAGCGTTTCGACCTGATCCCCATGACTCATCCATGCATTGAACGTCTTTGGAATTCCGTCAAACAGGGCATTCGTTGCTGCCTTATTGCCCGACTGCGTACACGGTGCGCGGCCGAACTCACGCGCATGGGCGGGCAGAATTTTTCCGCCGAGTGTGTGACACGTGACCTGCATCCCGTAACAGATCCCGAGGATCGGGATCTTCAAATCAAAGATGGCAGGATCGATCGTCGGAGCGCCGGCACCGTAGACACTGGCCGGACCGCCGGACAGGATGATTCCTTTGGGATTGAGTTCTCTGACGCGGTCGGCGGACAAATCGTGTCGCACGACCTGACAGAACACATTCTGATCGCGCACGCGGCGCGCGATGAGCTGTGCGGTCTGCCCGCCGAAGTCCATGACGAGGATTCGCTCCAGCTGCGCGGCTGTGGCAGAACTCGAAGTCACTTGAGTGGCAGCAGACGCTGACCGTGCAGAACTGAAACCTGGCATGAGGGATCGTCAGTCTCATCAAGAACGGCACAGTGCCGTTTCGCCGCCTGAAACAGGCCGCGATGACCGGTCAATGAATGTGCCTCGTGACATGGCCTCAAGCCGTCGCCGTCAGGCGATGAGATTGAGGAAAACGTGACAGCTTAGCAACCAGATTCGCGCGTTCAATCCGACGCCTGTCAAGCTGTTCAATTCCACGCATCTTTTCGTGGCAAACCAGCATTTTCTCTGAATTTCTCCTGCTCAGTCCTGAGACAACCATTTCGAAGCTGAAAATCCGCACTGCGGCTTGACGTAGAACGAGTTGAAGTCATCATCCTTGTCGTCATGCACACAAATGTCAAACTCGCTGGCAAGAGGGTACGAATCCAGTGGCCCGTCACTCCGTGACGGGAACACACGCCTCGGAGAGTCGAGGCACAATGCCGCAGAAATACCTTCGTTCGGAAATCCAATGAGTTCGGGAAGTGCAGAATCGGGTTGGCGAGTTGCTGCGGCAGACATCGAACGGATGATTCCGTTTGAACTGCTGCTGGATCGGATCGCCGACGAACGAAGTTCTGGCTGGATTGCCGTTCGACGATTTCTGCATTCACATCCGGAACCCAGCGGCGAGGAAATCCGGACCACGCAAATAATTTCCGAGCGACTCGTGTCGCTGGGCATCGTGCCAATTATCCCCGGACGCGGTGTGGGAGTCATTGCGGATCTGAAGATCGGATCACCGACGGCGGATGCTCCGATTGTTGCCGTTCGCGCGGACATTGACGCATTGAGAATGCACGATCGCAAGTCCATTGAATATGCGTCCTCCTGTCCCGGAGTTGCACATGCATGTGGCCATGATGCGCATACAACTGTGGTGCTGGCCACTGCGGAACTGCTGACGACGCTGTCAAAAAGATTACCAGAATCGGATGTGCCGTCCGCTCATCTGCGATTTATTTTTCAGGCCGCAGAGGAGACGGCTCAGGGAGCCAACTGGATGGTTGAAGACGGCGCTCTCCTCGGCGTGTCGGCAATTCTGGGGCTGCATGTTGATCCGACAATCCCGGCTGGCAAAGTCGGGATCCGCTACGGCGTGCTGACAGCACAGGTCGATGAAGTGTTGATTGAAGTGCGAGGTAAAGGAGGTCACGCCGCGAGGCCTCAGCACACAAGTGATCCGATCGGGACAGCCGCGATGCTGGTGTCTGCATTGTATCAGTCCGTGCCGAGGCGAGCCGATTCGTTGAGACCGATGGTGTTTTCTGTCGGTTCGATTCATGGCGGCTCCGCATCAAATGTGATTCCGGATCTGGTGGAAATCACCGGCACACTCCGATCCACCGATCGCAGTACGCGAGACAGCGTGCTGAGCAGTATTCGCCAGATCTGTACGGGAATCGCCGCCGCGACCGGAAATACGATTGATGTGACGTATCGCAGCCCACTTGGATCCGTGGTTAACGATGTGACTGTGATGTCGGCGATTGAAGCTGCGGCGATTCAGATACTCGGCGGTGAAAACATTGTGCTCATCGATCGCCCGAGCATGGGAGGCGAGGATTTTGCTGTTTACATCGATCATGTTCGCGGAGCACAGTTTCGCCTGGGCTGTGCCGGTCCGGAGGGCGACTGGCCACTGCTGCACTCGCCGATCTTTGACGTCGATGAAACTGCGATTCCGCTCGGAGCAAGAATCCTGGCACGCTCGGCTTTGCTGCTGGCGATGATCGGGCCGGAGTCATCGTCATGCCGATAATGCGATTCACTCCGAATACCAGCCCCACGATCGGTGTTGAGATTGAACTCCAGCTGATCGATGCCAAGGAACTGGCGCTGACAAGTGCGATCGATCAGGTTCTGGCTGCACTGCCGGACCATCTGCGCGATTCCGTGAAGCCGGAACTCATGCAGTGCTATGTCGAAATCAACACCCGGATCTGCCGCACCGTGCGCGAAGTGGGCGAGGATCTGCGCGAAAAGCTGACTCAACTGGAATCCATCATCCATCCGATGGGCGTCCGGCTGCTGTGGTCCGGAACGCACCCGTTTTCATCATGGCGGCATCAGAAGATCACCAATCACGAACGCTATGCGCGACTTGTGAATTTGATGGAAGACGTTGTCCGGCGTCTGGTGACATTTGGCCTGCATGTGCATATCGGTGTCGATTCCGGCGACAAGGCCGTCATGGTCTGCGACCGAATGCTGCACTTCATACCGCTGCTGCTGGCATTGTCGGCGAACTCACCATTCTGGGAAGGCCGCAGCACGGGGCTGCAGTCCAATCGTTCAAAGATCATGGAAGGTCTGCCCACGGCCGGTCTGCCGTACCAAATGCGAAACTGGAGCGAGTATGTCTGGCTGGTGAAGCATCTGCGGGAAACCGGATTTATCAATTCCATTCGCGAAATCTGGTGGGACATTCGTCCGCATCATGATTTCGGAACGGTGGAACTGCGTGTCTGCGACGTGCCGCCATGCCTGGACCATGTGCTCGCGATCACGGCCCTGGTACAGTGCCTTGTGCATACGATTTCGAACGAGATCGACGAAGGCACGTTCCTTTCGGAATACCATCCGATGATGGTCGAACAGAACAAATGGCGCGCGACGCGTTACGGTGCCGACGCGGCGCTGGTGAGTTCTACGACGTTTCAGCAACGTTCGGTGCCGGAACTGGTGGAAGAGTTAACCGCGCGGTTGACGCCAACAGCCATTGAACTCAATTGTCTGGCCGAATTGAAATCTGTCCTCACGCTCCCTGCCGCCAGCGGTGCGCGACGGCAAGTGGAGATCTACGAAGCCACCGGCAGCCGCCGCAAAGTTGTCGAAAAACTTCTCGAACGCCCGGCGTATTAGAACCGTACGAAAAATATGTCATTGAAAATTGTGCTGATGGGGACTGGTGAATTTGCCGTTCCGCCGTTTCGTGCGCTGTTGAATTCACCGTATGAGATCGTCGGTGTGCTGACGCAGCCGGGTAAGACGGGGCGTGGACATCATCAGCATGCAAATCCGGTGAAGGAACTGGCGGTCGCGAAGGCGGTGCCCGTGTTTCAGCCTGAACGCGTGAATCGCCCGGAGATGCTGGATACCCTGCGTGTACTTCAGGCTGATCTGTTTATCGTCGCGGCATACGGTCAGATTCTGAAGTCCGAACTGCTTGCGATTCCGCGATTGGGTGCGTTCAATCTGCACGGTTCTCTGCTGCCGCGTCATCGTGGAGCGGCTCCTGTCCAATATGCGATCTGGAAAGGTGATTCTTTTACCGGCGTGACCATTTTTCAGATTGAACTGTCCCTGGATTCCGGGCCGATGATCGGGCGCGTCGAAACACCGATTGGCGCATCAGAGACTTCGGGAGAACTCATGTTGCGGCTCGCAGATTTGTCGGTTCCGCTCACTCTCGAAGTCGTACAGAATCTCGAAGCAGGAACTGCCGTGTTTCAGCCGCAGGATGCGGCACTTGTAACGCTTGCCCCGAAGATTCCTCGCGAAGCCGGCGTGATAGACTGGACGAAGTCCAGACATGAAATCGATTGTCATATTCGAGCGATGCAGCCCTGGCCAAAGGCGTCGTCGGTGCTGCAGCGACGGGACCAGCCGCCGCTGCGTTGTATTATCCGGCAAGTCGCCGCCCTGAGCGAAGACGGTCTGTCCCCGGGTTGTTTTGTTCCGGGCAGAGTCCAAGATCATCAGGGCAGATTGCTGGTTGGTGCGGGCGACGGATGGCTGGAGATTCTGAAACTGCAACCGGAAGGCCGGAAAGCCGTCGATGGACGATCGTTTGTGAATGGATATCCGCTGGCTGAGGGAGATGGATTTCTGACGTCGATTGAAAGGCACGAATCATGAATCATAGATGTGTGCATGGAACTCCTTTGAATTCACTGATTCTCTGCGTAGCATTGATCGGCATTCTCCAATCTCACAAAGTCCACGCTGCAGAGCGCCCGAATATCCTGTTTGTCTTCGCGGACGACTGGGGACG
>Ga0209591_10008855_pt1 | contig 10936 bp, 5 predicted proteins | sample MAT01_FD_187207 | JGI IMG/M metagenome (GOLD analysis project Ga0209591, IMG submission 187207) | Freshwater microbial communities from Lake Fryxell liftoff mats and glacier meltwater in Antarctica - MAT-01 (SPAdes) (version 2) | ecosystem: Environmental > Aquatic > Freshwater > Ice > Liftoff...
TGGCAGGCGCTGTCGGCGAGATTGCGGGCTTGGCGGACGGCCTCATCGCGCACGCCCGCCGCGGCCTGCTTGCCCGCGGCCTTGGCCCGCTCCTGCAGTTTCGAGAGCTCGGTCCGCAGCCGCGCCTTGCGCCAGCTGGGCATGACCGTCGCGTCCAGGTCGGTCGTCAGGGCCAGGATGGTCTTGGGCAGTTCCGCGTCGGCCAGTTTCGCGGCGTGCCGCACGCGGGAATCCATCTCGGTCGCGGCGTGGAGCGCCGCGTCCGCGGCGTCGCCCGTGACGGCGACCACGCGGCGGACGCCCTTGGCCACGGCCTCCTCGCCGATGATGGCGAAGGCGCCGATCGCCTGCGTGCGGGCCACGTGCGTGCCGCCGCAGAACTCGATGCTCAGCCGGTCCCACGCCGGATCGCCCGGCTTCGCGAGCAGGTCGCGGACCGAGGCCCCGATGGAGACCACGCGGACGGGATCGGGATAGGCCTCGCCGAAGACGGCCCGGAGGCCGGTGACGGCCTTCGCGGCGGTGAGCGGCGCGACCTCGGCCTGCACGGGCAGGTCGTCCTGGATGCGGAGCTGGACGAGCCCCTCGATCCGCTCCATCTCGTCGGCGCTGACGGGCTGGCCATGGGCGAAGTCGAACCGCATGCGGTCCCTGGCGACGAGCGAGCCCTTCTGGTCGACGTGCGGCCCCAGCACGCTGCGGAGGGCGAGGTTGGTCAGGTGCGTCGCGGTGTGGTTGGAGGCGACCGAGGCCCGGCGCGCACGGTCGATGTGCAGGACGACCGAGTCGCCCACGCGGAGCTCGCCCTTCTCGATATGTCCGATGTGGAGGGCGAAGCCGCCGAAGGACTGGACGCTCTCGACCGCGAACACCCCGTGCTCGGCCCGGTCGCGGGTGCCGCTCCTGGCCTCCGCCAGCACCTCGATGCGGCCCGCGTCGGCCTCCTGCCCGCCCATCTGGGCGTAGAAGTTGGTCCGGTCGACGACGATCCCGACCTGACGCTTGATGGGCGAGGCGGTGTTGCGGATGCTCTCGTCGAAGTTCTCTCCGTTCCAGATGGCCCGGACGCGCGCCCGCAGGTCGCGGTCCTCGAACTTGTGCGCGTCGTCGGTGACCTCGACGCCCAGCCGCTGGAGCTTGGCGACCTCCTCGCCGCTCAGGGCCAGCGCCCGCGCCTCTCCCTCCTTGGCGACGCCACGCGAGAGGTCCTCGGCCCGCGAGCGCTCCAGCTCGTACGCCTCCATGTCGACCAGCAGCCCGCGCTCCTGGGCCATGAGCACCGTCAGGTCGATGGGGAAGCCGAAGGTGTCGTACAAGCGGAAGGCGTCCGAGCCGCCGATGGTCCTGGACCGGGCCTCGCCCGCGACCTTCTCGAAGAGCTTGATCCCCCGGTCGAGCGTACGTCCGAAACTCTCCTCCTCCTCGAGGATGATCGACGCGACCCGGGCGGGATCGCGCCGCAGTTCCGGGAACGCCTCGCCGAAACGGTCGACCACCACGGGCACGAGCTGGGCGAAGAAGCCGCTCCGGGCGTTGAGCATCTGCCGCCCGTACCGGACCGCGCGCCGGAGGATCCGGCGGAGGACGTAGCCGCGCCCGACGTTGCTCGGCATCGCCCCGTCCGTGATCGCGAACGTGAGCGTCCGGATGTGGTCCGCGATGACCCGGTACGCGGTGTCCACCGTGTCCGTGTCGGCCGTTCCCAGCCGCCCCATGTACGGACGCGCCCCCGTCAGCCGCTCGATCGCGGCGAAGATCGGCGCGAAGACGTCAGTGTCGTAGTTGCTCCGCACGTTCTGCAGCACCGACACCAGCCGCTCGAGCCCCATCCCGGTGTCCACGTGCCTCGCCGGCAGCGGCCGGAGCGAGCCGTCGCTCTCGCGGTTGAACTGGATGAACACGTTGTTCCAGATCTCCAGCACGTCCGAATCGCCCGCGTTGACCAGATGCGCCGCCGAGCCCCCCCGGTCCTCCGGGCCGATCCGGTCGTAATGGATCTCGGTGCACGGCCCGCAGGGGCCGCTGTCCCCCATCTCCCAGAAGTTGTCCTTCATGTTGCCCGGAAGCACGTGATCCGGGGGGAGGAACCGCAGCCACAATTCCTTCGACTCGGTATCGGGCGCCAGCCCCGCCTTCGGGTTCCCCTCGAAGTACGTCGCGTACAGCCGGTCGGGCGCGATGCCGTAGACCGCCGTCAGCAGCTCCCAGGCCCAGGTGATCGCCTCTTCCTTGAAGTAGTCGCCGAACGACCAGTTCCCCAGCATCTCGAAGAAGGTGTGGTGGTACGTGTCCTTCCCCACGTCGTCCAGGTCGTTGTGCTTCCCCCCGGCCCGGATGCACTTCTGGCTGTTCACCGCCCGCCGCAGCCGCCCGAGGTCGGAGTTGGGGTCCGCCTGCCCCAGGAAGATGGGCTTGAACTGATTCATCCCCGCGTTGGTGAAGAGCAGCGTCGGGTCGTCCAGCGGCACCGCCGGCGACGACGGCACGAAGACGTGCCCCGATGCGCCCGCTCCCGGCTTGGACCGGAAGAAGTCGATGAACGTCCGCCGCACGGCGTCGCTGGTCAGGTGGTGGGGGTGGCCGGGCTGGTGCGGCTGGTGGGGGGGCTGGGTAGGCGTCGAGGTCATGACAGGTCGCGGCTCCGGGAGTGGGACCGGGATTGTAGAGGACCGGCCGGGCGCTGCCTATGCGGAGCCTCCGGCCGCCCCCCTCCGCCCGTGGACGCCCGGCGCCCGCCCCTCGCGTCCCTTCCCGGCTAGGCTGACCCCCGCATGCGCCACTTCGACCTCTGCGTGATCGGTTCGGGCCCCGCCGGCCAGAAGGCGGCCATCCAGGGAGCCAAGCTCGGCAAGAGCGTTTGCGTCGTCGAGGCCCGCGAGGTCGTCGGCGGCGCCGCCGTCAACACCGGCACCATCCCCAGCAAGGCCCTGCGCGAGGCCATCCTCAACCTCGGCGGCTGCGCCGTCGTCGCGCCCCGCAGCTCCGACTTCGCCGCCGCCGCGAAGGGGGCGACCCTCGCCAACCTCTGGCGCTCCTGCCAGGACGTGATCACCGCCGAGATCGAGCTGGTGCGGGGCCACTTCGCCAGCAACGGGATCGCGCTGCTGATCGGCCGGGGCTCCTTCGGCGATGCCCACACCCTGAACATCGCCCGGGCGGACTCGTGCGAGTCGATCACCGCCGACGCCTTCGTCGTCGCCACCGGCACGCACCCCGCCCGGCCCTCCGGCATCCCCTTCGACGAGGAGTACGTCATCACCTCCGACGAGCTGATCGGGCTCAAGAGCCTGCCGCACTCGATGATCGTGGTCGGCGGCGGGGTCATCGGCGCCGAGTACGCCTCCATGCTCTCGGCCCTGGGCGTCAAGGTCACGATCGTCGAGGGCCGCTCCCGCCTGCTGGACTTCATCGACGCCGAGATCGTCGAGGCCCTCCAGTACCACCTCCGTCAGGGCGGCATGACCCTCCGCATGAACGAGCGGGTCGTGAGCATCCGCCGGGTCGACGCCCCCGCCGGCGCCCGCACGCTCAACCCCTACATGGCCGAGGCCACCCTCGAGAGCGGCAAGACCCTCCGCGCCGACTGCCTGCTCTACTGCGTCGGCCGTCAGGGCTCCACCGACGGCCTCAACCTAGAGGCCGCGGGCCTCGCCGCCGACGCACGCGGCCGGATCAAGGTCGACGACCACTTCCGCACCGCCCAGCCCCACATCTACGCCTGCGGCGACGTCATCGGCTTCCCCGCCCTCGCCTCCACCAGCATGGAACAAGGCCGCGTCGCCGTCTGCCACCACTTCGGCGAACGCTGCGAGACCATCCCCGAGCTCCTCCCCTACGGCATCTACTCCATCCCCGAGATCTCCATGGTCGGCTGGACCGAGGAGAAGCTCACCGCCGAGGGAATCCCCTACGAGTCCGGCATCGCCCAGTACAAGGAGATCGCCCGCGGCCAGCTCCTGGGCGACGAGATCGGCATGCTCAAGCTCCTCATCCACCAGGAAAGCCACGTCATCCTCGGCGTCCACATCATCGGCACCGGCGCCACCGAGCTCATCCACATCGGCCAGTGCGCCATGGCCTTCCGCGGCACCGTCGAATACTTCGTCAACGCCGTCTTCAACTACCCCACCCTCGCCGAGTGCTACAAGGTCGCCGCCCTCAACGGCCTCAACAAGCTCCGCAACGTGTGATCGCCCGCGTGCGATCCCGCCATTGAACGAGCCCCGAGCGTCAGCGAGTGGGACGCCGCGCCTCACATACAATCCCCCCGTGGCCAAACGCCCCCGCACCATCCGCGAGCAGTCCTCTCCGCGCCCCCCTGCTCCCACGGGCCCGCGCCCCATCCCCCTCTCCAAGGTCGTCGGCCACGACCGCGCCCTCTCCGTCCTCATGGACGCCGCCCGCGCCGGCCGCGTCCACCACGCCTGGATCTTCCACGGCCCCGCCGGCGTCGGGAAGCTGACCGCCGCCCTCGCCTTCGCCGCGATCCTCCTCGACCCCACCACGCAGGAGACCTTCGGCGGCGAGCTCGCCCCCGACCCCGCGAGCACGGTCCAGACCCTCCTCGCCGCGGGCACGCACCCCGACCTGCACCTCATCACCAAGGAGCTCGCCCGCTACCACGAGGACAAGGACATCCGCGACCGCAAGCAGACCACCATCCCCACCGAGGTGATCCGCGACTTCATGCTCGATCCCGGCTCCCGAGCCCCGACCGCCGGCACCGCCGCCCGCGCCGGCAAGGTCTTCATCGTCGACGAGGCCGAGCTCCTCAGCCCGACCGCCCAGAACGTGACCCTCAAGTTCCTCGAGGAACCCCCCGAGCGCGTCGTCGTCATCCTCGTCACCAGCAGCGAGGAGCGCCTCCTCCCCACCATCCGCAGCCGCTGCCAGCGCCTGCACCTGGGCCCCCTCGCCGACGCCGCCATGCGCTCGTGGGTCGCCGCCAACGCCCCCGACCTCTCCGGCGACGAACGCGACTGGCTCCTCGACTTCGCCGCCGGTTCCCCCGGCACCCTGGTTCGCGCCCGCGAGGGCGGCCTCATCGCGTGGTGGCGCCAGCTCGAGCCCATGCTCGCCGAGGCCTTCCGGGGCGGCTACTCCCTCGCCCTGGGGCCGACCATGGCCGGCCTCGCCGACGACTGGGCCAAGGCCTGGGTCGAGGCCCACGACAACGCCAGCAAGGAGGCCGCGAACGTCGCCGGCGCCGACTGGATGTTCAGGATGGTCGCCCACGCCCTGACCCGCGGCCTCCGCGACGCCGCCGCGTCGGGCGATCCCGATGCCACCGCCCCCTACCTCGCCGCCCTCGACGCCGTGCGCCAGGCCGAGACCGAGATCGACGCCCACGTCAACGCGCTCTTCGTCATGGAAAAGGTCTCCGCCGAGCTGACGGCGGCGTTCACGCCCGCCCGCGCGCCCGGCGTCACCCCTCGACGCTGATCGACGCCCGCGCCTGGCCGGGCCCCGCCATCGCGGCCTCGCGGCTCGCCCCGGCGCCCCCGCGCTCCTCGACCAGTTTCCGCATCAGCAGCACCCACGTCTCCCGCTCGAACTCGAGCAGGTCGATCACGGTGCCGAACCGCGCGAGGTCCTTCCCGTGGCTCGCCTCCGACAGCTCGACGTAGAGGAACGTGTACAGCGCCTTCACGTTCCGCGCCAGCTCCGGATCGACGTCCTCGCGGACCGTCGTCAGCAACTCGAACACGATGTTGCGGCACTGCGAGACGCCCTCGTACATCGCCTGGAAGTCCGTCCGCTCCAGCCCCTCCCGCCCCTGCCGCGCGAACTTCACCGCCCCGTCGAGCAGCATCAGCCGCAGCTCCTCCGGGCTCGCGGTCAGGACCCGCGTGCGGAGATAGCTGTTGACCGTGCGAGACTGGGCGGCGGGGGCGTGCTGGTCCATGGGTGGGTCGAACATCGGCCGATCGGAGGAGGCACTTCAGCCTTCCCCCCTCCCCTGGGCGGCGCCCGGTACCGCCTACTTCCCGATCTGGTTGATCGACGACTGCTGGCTCTGCATCTGCGCCAGGGCCTTCTCCATCGCCAGGAACTGCCGCTGCAGCACCGTCCGCTTGTTCTCCAGCCGCAGGTCCATCGCGACGATGCGGCTGTTCTGCAGCGCGATCTGCGTGTCGATCCCCCTGGTCTGGCTCGTCAGCACGCCGTCGGTCCCGTCGACGTAGCGATCCACCAGCTCCTCGATCTGCCCCATCAGCCCCAGCGTCGAGAACGTGCTCCCCGCGTTCGGGTTCGTGGCCGTCACGCCGTCCCCGAGGTCGATCTTGGAATCGTCCTCCGCCACCCTCGCCGTGAAGAGCGCCTCGACCGACGCCGGGTCCGACGCGAGCGCCGCCCGCAGGCGATCCGCGTCCAGTTCCAGCACCCCGCCCTTCCCCACGTTGACGCCGATGTCCGCCAACTGCTCGAAGGCCCCCGTCGCCCCCACGCTCCGCCCCTGCACCGTGCGGTACAGCGCGGCCTTGAGCTCCAGCGCCGTCGAGTCCCCCAGGAGCGGCCCCCGCCGGTTGCTCTCCTTGTCGTAGCTCGACTGCTGGTCGATCCGGCCCACCGCGGTGTTGAACGCCGCGATGAACTTCCCGATCCCCGCCTCGATCGCCCCGACGTCGCTCGTCACGTTCAGCGTCACCGCCGTGGTCGACGCGCCCTTGAGGTCGATCTTGACCCCCGGCACCAGCCCGTCCACGCTGTTGCTCGACCCCGTCACCACCACGGCCTTGGCCGGGTCGGTCGAGCCGAAGAAGACCCGCGCGTCCTCCCCCGCGTCGAGCGTCCGGAGGCCCAGGTCGAACGCGCCCGCGTCCACGATGAACCGCCCCGACCTGCCCGCGCCCGTCGCCGCCAGGTTCAGCCTGAACGGCGTCGCCCCGGCGCCGTCCTTGATGATCGCGGCCGAGGCCCCCACGTTCGATCGGTTGATCGTGTCGGCCACCTTCTGCAGCGTGTCGGCCGCGCTGAAGGTGAGCACCCGCTCGTACGACCCGTCGATCACGTTCAGGACCCCCGTGTCCTTGGCCGTCCCCGCGATGTTCAGCGCCTTCGCCACCGACCCCGACTCATCCGCGATCTTGATCTTGATCCCGCCCGCCGGCGTCGCCGTGTTGTCCTCGTAGATCTCGATCCCGTCGCCATTGGCGTTGATCCGCGCCTTGGCCTTGAGCCCCTGCCCGTTGAACTCCTGCATGAACTGCCCGATGGTCTTCGTGTCGTCGCCGATGTCGATCACCGCCGTCCCGCCCACCGAGTCCGTCACCCGGAACTTCCCGGTCCCGACGCCCCGCCCGTCGTTGAGGCTCGACAGCAGCGTCGCCGTCCCGACGTACTTCCGCTGCAGGTTCCCGCTCGAAGTCGACGCCGCCGCGATCCCCCCCGGCACGGTCTGGATCCCCAGCGACGACGCCGTGTCCGCCGTGGCGTTCCCCTCGACGATCAGGTTGAGCGACCCACCCGTGTTGTCCGTCAGGGTGATCCCCGTCCCCTCCGCGTCCAGCGCCAGGCTGATCCGCGCCTTGCCGTTGGCCCCGACGCCCGAGGCCGCCTCGACCTGCGCGAAGATGTCCGTCAGCGACGCCCCCGGGTCGATCGTCACGTCGAACTCCGCCCCGTCCCGCGCCACGATGTGCAGCTCGCCGTCGCCGCCGATCCCCGCCCCGCCGTTGAGCCCGCGCGCCAGCGACGTGTTCAGCCCCGCCAGCACCCGCCGCCCCTCCACGCTCCCCGCCACCGGCGCCGTCGTCAGGCCCAGGTCCGCCGCCGTCGTGTCCCCGTTCTCCGTGATCGTCACCGGCTTCGAGCCCGTCCCGTCGGTCACCAGCAGCCGCCCGTTGGTCGCGTCGATCGAGGCCGTCACGCCCGTCACGCCCGCCGCGGCCAGGGCGTCGTTGATCCGCTTGATCGCGCCCCCCGCCGTCGTCACCGCCCCCTCCGTCTTCTCCAGCTTTCCCGCCACCGACTTCCACACGTCGCCGATGTTCACCGAGACCGTCGCCGGCGACGCCCCGCCCACCTGGATCCGAAAGCTGTGCGCGTCCTCGCCGATCGTGTTCTTGACCGACACCCCGTTGCCGTCGTTGAGCTCCCCGATCGCCGTCCCCCCGTGCAGGCCGTACACCCTCCCGCCCGTCAGCGTCCCCGTCGCCGTCCCCGCGAGCCCCAGGCTCGTCGCCGTTTCCGACCCCGCCGCATCGGCGATCGTCACCGTCCCGCCGCTCTGGTCCTTGATCACGAACGCCCCGCCCCGGACCGACGCCGTCACCTTCGCCGTGCCGTTCGCGTTGATCGCCTCCAGCACGTCGTTCACCGTCACGGCCTTCGACAGGTCCACCGTGGCGCTCCGACCCCCCGAGTCCGTCACCGTGATCTTGCCCCGCTTCACGCCCTCGCCCGAGTTGAGATCCGCCAGCGCCGCGTCCCTGTCCAGCCGCGCCCGCGCGCTCTCGAACCGCAGCTCCGTCAGCCCCAGCCCCGACGCGTCCTTGTCCACGAATCCGCGGCTGAGCCGCTGCTGCGCCGACACCAGCCGGTCCACGATGAACGTGTACGACCCCGCCGCCGCGCTCGTGCCCGCCGTCGCCGTCAGCACGGCGGTGTCCGACGACGTCACCCCCTTGGTCTGGAACGTCTTCACCTCGCCGAACGCCTTCGCCGCCGCCCGCAGCCCGCTCAGGCGCGAGTTGATGTCCAGGAACGCCACCTGGCGCAGTTTCAACTGCCCGACGCGGTTCTGCGCCTGCGCCTTCGGCCGCGCCTCGATGGCCAGGAGCTGCTCGATCAGCGCCCCCGTGTCGATCCCGCTGAAGATCCCGACGCTGCTGGAGATGCCGCCCATGAAGTCCCTTCGTCGGCGCCCATCGCCGCGTCCGCCCGCCGCGCCCGTCTCCGCCCGCGCGACCCTCGCCCATCCCGAGCCCTACGCCGCCCGGCGGGCCGGCGCCCACCGAAGGGCTTCCACCGCTCGCGTGCCAGACCATCCGCCCAACGCAATCCCCGCGCCGGAAGACCCCGCCCCCATCCCGCCCACCGGCACCCCGTCCAGGTCTCCACCCCGCGTCGAAGGCCGGTCGAGCCCCGCCGCCCGCAGCCGCATCAGGTCCATCGCCCATCGGCTCAGCACGCGGCCGTACGCCCGCCGCGCCGCCCCGTGAATCCGCTCCGCCGTCGGTCCTGAAAGGTCCATGCAGCACTCCACGCGTCCCGCCGCCCGCTCCCGAAGGCAACCCCGGCCCGCTTCGATCATCGGCCCCGCGCCGGGGTAGGCTTCATCCCTAGACCGCGGCACCCCCGCCCATCAAGGGGATCGCTCCGGCCGGGACCCCTCCGAACGCCGGTCATGCCGTAACCCCGATCAGATCGCCGATGAGAACGCCGAAGAAGAGACCCGCCATGCCCCCCCTGTCTAAGTCCGTCCGCCTCTTCGTCGCCGCGCTTTCCGCCGCGATTGTCCTGAGCGCCGTCGCCATGGGCGTGGCCGCCCTCACCCTCACCGACGTCCCCATCTGGGTGTTGTTCGGCTTCGAGCTCGTCATCGCCCTCTGCGGCGTCGTCGGCCTGCTGTTCGCCTCCGGCCGCTTCCAGGAGGGGCAGGGCCTCGCCCTCATCTGCATCGCGGGCGGCATCGCCGTCAGCGCCGTCCTGGGATACGTCGGCGCCGTCAGTTCCCTGGGTGGAGGCGTTCCCGACTACCTCAAGCCCACGCTCTTCGCCCGCCTCGCCGCGGCCGGGCTGTACACGGGCGCGGCCTCCTGGGCCGTGCTCTCCCGCAACCCCAGCTCCTGGAGCTACGCCGCCCGCGCGGCGGTCGCGGGCGTGCCGCTCCTGGCTGTCGCCGTCGCCGCCGTGGTCGGACGCCAGAGCCTCGGACCAGCCCTCGCCACGCTCCCGTCATGGGCCAAGACCGCCGGCGCCGGCCTGGGCTTCGTCATCGCCATCGTCCTGGTCTGCGCCTGCGGCCACTGCCTCATCAGGGCGTTCGAGCTCGGCCGCGCCCCGGACCCCGACCCTGCCACGCCCGCCGCGCCCGCCACGCCCGCCGCGGCGTGATCCGCGGCTCCGGCGCCGGCTGGCCCCCTACGCCGATGCGGGGTGCCACACCGTCTTGTACTCGATCGAGGGCTCGATCCACGAGGGCCCTTGGGCCTCCTCGCCGAACCAGTCGATCGACCCCGGCCCGCCCCGCACCGAGACCCGCTTCACGTTCTCCGCGATCCCGGCCCGGAGGGTGGTCGCCTCTTCAGCGGGCAGCCCCGCCGCGTGCACCGCGTCGATGTCCCGGTGCGACGCGATGTGGGCCAGCAATTCCGCCCGATCGCCGGTCAGGATGTTCAGCACCCCCGGCGGCACGTCGCTCGTCGCGCACACCTCCCCCAGCAGCGCCGCCGCCAGCGGCGCGGCGGTCCCCGCCAGGGCCACCACCGCATTCCCGGCGCACAGCGCCGGCGCGACCAGCGACACCAAGGCCAGCAGCGGCCGCTCGTCGGGCGCGACCGCGGCCACCACCCCCGTCGGCTCGCAGATGGTGAAGTTGTAGTACGGCCCCGCCACGGGGTTGTTGCACCCCAGCACCTGCGCGTACTTGTCCGCCCACCCCGCGTAGTGCACCACGCGATCGACCGCCGCGGCGACCTCCTCCGCGCCCCCCCGCCCGGCCTTCCCGCCCCCCTTCGCCCGCCCGCCCTTCCTCGCTCCCGGCGGCGCCGTGGCCTCGATCGCCTCCGCCAGTTCCGCCCGCTTCCCCTCCATCATCTCCGCGATCCGGTACAGCACCTGACCCCGCAGGTACGCCGTCGCTCCGGCCCACCCCTCCTGCGCCTTCCGCGCCGCCTCGACCGCGTCGCGGAGGTCCTTGCGCGACGCCCGGGAGACGTGGGCCAGCACCCGCCCATCCGCCGCGAGCACCGGCGTCGTCCGCCCGGATTCG
>Ga0209591_10008860_pt1 | contig 10933 bp, 8 predicted proteins | sample MAT01_FD_187207 | JGI IMG/M metagenome (GOLD analysis project Ga0209591, IMG submission 187207) | Freshwater microbial communities from Lake Fryxell liftoff mats and glacier meltwater in Antarctica - MAT-01 (SPAdes) (version 2) | ecosystem: Environmental > Aquatic > Freshwater > Ice > Liftoff...
AGAACGAATAGTGCCACTCACAAGGATATCGCCGTTGTGATCGGTTTCAACCCACGTGGCTGCTTCATGGCGGGTAATGTCCGTGTTGTCGTACTTCGCTTCCCATTGCAGAACGCCATCCGTATTGCGCTTGGTCAGGTAAATGTCACCGGCCGGGTTGTAGTCCCAATCGGCGGTGTAAACATTCTCTGCGGCATCTGTGGCAATAGAAACTCCGCGGGTTGCTTCTGTCCAGGCAACGGTTGCCTGGGCCATGGTAAGTGTGGGTGCCAAAAAGGCCGCTAAGAAAAGCAAGGGTAAGTGAATCCTTTTCATGACTAAGTCAGTTTTTAAAATCGGTGGAGTAACATCGAATTACTGCTAGAAAGGTACACGTCCGGCTATCTCTACTTGTGTAACCACGGGCACATTGCCCTCTGATCTTGATCATCCCTGAAGCAGACCGGGATCATCGGCGCGATGTAGCTTTGTCGCGCGTTTGCAGCGGGGTGCTGCTGCCCGTTGAAGAAAGACTGATCTGTTGCGCGTGCTTAAAAATCCCTTTCGCCCGACATTCTTTTATGCGTTGTTGGGGCTGCTGGCTCTGGCCTACCTTATTGGCAAAGCTCTGGTGGTGGGCACGGACATCAACGTGTACCTGTATGCCTCGCAACAACTGTTCAAGGGCGAGAATATATACGCAGACAATCCTTATAATTTATATCTTTATAGTCCGCTGTTTGCCGCACTGCTGGGGTTGATCAGTTGGATGGATTGGTCTGTGGCCCGCGTCATTTGGCTGTTGCTGAACGTTGCGTTTGCCTACCGCGCATGGCAGCTGTTGACGTTGATGCTGGGCACTTGGCCTGCGCTTAAGCCGGCGTACCAACGAGGCTTTGGCTGGGCGTTGTTGTTTATCTCGTTTGGTTTTCTGAACCACAATTTTAACCTGGGTCAAATCAGTATGCTGATCCTCTGGCTCAGCGTGGAAGGGGCATGGCGCATTCTGCAAGGCCAATCAGTGCGGGGAGCGGCTTTGCTAGCGCTGGGCATTAACATAAAAATACTTCCGCTTTTCATAGGCTTTTATCTGCTTGGTAAAGGCAAGATTAAAGCCAGCGTTTACACCGCAGCGTTTACTGCACTAACCCTCGTGCTGCCGGCTTTACTTGTGGGCTGGAACCAAAACACCGCGTTGCTTCAGCACTGGAAGGAGCGCATTACTCCCTCTGGTGCGCAATACGTATTTGAAAAGACCAACGGCTGCCAGTCGCTAAACTGCATCCTGGCTGCTTACTTCTATGACTTCCCGGAGACCGATTTTGAACCGGGTTACGAAGCGGCCCGCAAAATTGCCCGGATTGGCCAGCCTGATCTTTCCATTGTACTGCAATCTTCGCGAATTGCACTGCTGCTTTCCATTCTGGCCGTAGTGGCCTACCGCCGATCGCGCCGGCAACATCCAGACCCTTACTGGCTTTGGGAGTTGGCCTACGTGTGCCTGGTTACGGTGCTGGTCTTTCCCCACCAGATGAAATACGCCATGCTCTACTTTGTTCCGGCGGGTGCCTACGTGATCCGCTACTTTTTTACGCTGCTGTCATCGGGCGAAAAACTGCGCGTACCCGAAGCGGCACTCGGCGTTTTCAGCGCAATGCTCATGCTCGTACTGGCCCTCATGGGCCGCGACATCGTCGGCGACCGCATCGTCAATACCCTGGACTACTACCACTACATGGGGCTGGTCAACCTGGCCTTTATCGGGGTGCTTTGGGCCTGCCGGCCTAACCGGGTCATTGCCGGATAATCTTCTGAAGCAGCGACTGCATCCCATCCGCAGCGCGCAGGTGCACCAGATACAGCCCCGCAGGTTGCGCCGTCAGGTCGAAGGGCGTTGTTTGCTCGTGTAACTGCCTTAGCACTTCCCGCCCATATAAGTCGTGGACGATGAGCCACCCGGCATGGTCGCTTTGTAGCGTATAGAGGCCGGAACTGCTGGTAGGGAAGACGGACCAGTCTCCGTGAGGAGCTGAATGGTTGAAAATCCCGGTCTGTGTGGTGTCTTGCGGAGAGAGGGTGTCGCAGGGGCTGCCAACCAGCGGGCCGAGGTCGTAGTTAGCGAAGTTGGGGAGGGAGTAGGTATGGTTATTAACATACCCACCAAGGTAAAATCCGAATGTATCAAACTGACATGCCACACCAATCTCATCCGGGAATTGAATAACCCCCAAATACTCTCCATAGGAAGAAATACCTGAAAGGGCAGATATGAATCGTCTCGAAATGTATATTTTATCATCGGGACCTAACTCAAACTGCCCGGTCATGTTTCCGGTAGTAGGAATACCAGGAAAGCTAAATTTATAAATTTCCTCATAACCGATCTCTTCTGAATCAAGGTTAACCTGATATAGCCTGTCCTTGCCAAATGTAAATGAAGAACAGTATATGTTTCTACTATTCGGAGAGAATGCCAAGCCATACAAACCCTTATTTAAGTCTAAAAATCCCAAAGTATCTATTAGATCAATATCGCCCGTACATCTATCAAAACTATAAACTCCCAAAATTGGCATATCAATCTCGCCACCACTTGCAAATGCTATGAATTGACCGTCTGGAGCCGCTACCATTTCTCCTTGAAACTTTGCAGTAAATCCAGCTTCAAACTCTCTGATATCTAAGATCCCGTATGGACTAAGATGAATTGAAACAAGCATGGAGGAATTAGGATAACCCTTTCTTAAAATTATCCACCAATCTCGCCCATTTGCATGTTTAACCGCAGTTAACTGCTCTCCAATTTCCATATCATAAACTATCATATTCTTCCTTCCATCAACTATACCCCCGAGCCCACTATCCAATTCCTGATCAATTAACGAGTACCGCAACTTATGATCAGTATCGTCAGTAATTAAAACCCAAATCTTGGTATCCGTAGTATCTCCAGAAACAGGAATAAAAAGTGTTCCATTTGTTTTTGATGATCCGTTTGCGTAGGAAACCGAATTAAGTCCTTCACTGCCAAATAAAGGTTGATGCATTCTATTCCATACCCCAATGTTATTGGAATAAAACAACAAATTGCCATTGGCATCCGAAATGCTAGTCGCTGCTTCATGAGCACGCATTACCGACTTTTCTGATAATAATACGGGGCCTGAATCCATGAAGTTTAGTACAATGCTATCTCCAAAAACCCAATTGGCCATGCGGTTTTGACTAAAAGCAGGTACAAAAAACACCATGATCGTCAAAACCATCAGCCATTTCACCCGCATCATTGAACCACGAGTTTGGTTGTGGCAATACCGCCATCTTCCTGGACTACAGCAACCAAATACTCTCCTATGGCAATCGTCTTCAAATCCAAAACAAATGCCATAACTCCTCCCGCGTCGGTTTCTCTAACAAGTAAACCCTTCAGATCATACAGCTTGATGGTCGCAATTGGTTGACCACTTTCAATGGTTGCTGAATACTGCGCCGGGTTGGGATATAGTTTTACAGGACTGCTTTTCCCAGTCAGATAAGCTATGCGGCTCACTTCCTCATTGAGCAGCCACCGATCTCCTAGAAGTGACCATTCAAGCAGGCTCTGAGCCTTATACATGGCTTGGGCATGACTTGACACAGTATCCAAAGTGATAGCCTGTAACACTTCCCTATCTATTGGAGAAAATAATGAGTTAGTTGGAAATGCAGATGTACCTGATGAGCTGCTGCCTGTTTGCACCGCTGCCAATTGGATTTGCCAGACCTGCTTCAAAAAAGTTTCCAAGGGTACCGCTGGATTGATGGTAGCCAGTTTTGCTTCGATAGAAACCAAGTCTCCCTCCAACCAAAAAGATTGCACTTGTTCAAATTCACGTATCGACGTCAGATCTAGCAAGGAGTCCAAGACTGCACTGGATAATCCTATCTGGTGCCAGGCTGAAAGTTGCGCATAAATATTCTCAAGGTCCCCGGCGGATGTTCGAGCGCGGACCATTTGGTTAAGCTCCTCTTCCGACACAGTAAGCTCCGTGTAACCAATCGTTTCGCTACCCCCACTCGAGTCCGCTAAAAGCAAGGTACTACAAACTGTAGTGGGGTCACCTACAGTAGGCATTAATGAGGTTCCCCCAAAATTGAGTATGGTCCCCCCGGGAAAATCATAAGTCGGTGCTCCCTGATAGAACCAATCCACTGATGCTGCATCAGCACTATTTATACTAATGGAACGGTTTGGTAAGGGCAGTGGCACCGAAGAAGTAAACGTATTCTCACTCCAATCCTCGTAGGGGGCCACCGTCCCTAATCCCTGCACACGATTAGAATATGTACCACCACCGGTCACTCCAAACCCGTCTGTAGGCAGATTGTCCCACAGTACCGCCGTGAAATTGTCGTAGAAATCGTTGCAAACCATGTTGCCTTCAAAGTTTGAACCTTGGACATAAACACCTGCCCCGGAATACTGAATATTATTGTTGTATATCTCCGTGTTAAGCGTTTGGTTCAACTGAATACCCCGGACTCGGGAATTGGCCACGGAGTAGGCATTGCAAGGGCCGCCCCCGGCAGGCACCGGACAATTGCCCGAGATCGTGTTGCGCAGCAGCAGCGCCTCTTCGCTCGACAAGATATAAATGCCTGCCGCTGGTTCAGGAGTGATCGAGGTTCCTGGATACCGGAAGTCAACCTGGTTATCCCTAATATTAATTGTTCCAGCGCTGGACTGGACACCTATCCCACGCCAGACCCGATCAATAACATTGCCCTTCATTGTAATTCCACCAGTAATACTGCCGACCAATTCATCTACAAATATGGCTTTTGTCTTCAGGTTCTCACCCCTAATCACGTTGTCACTTACCGCCGCGTCAACTCCAGGACCACCGCCCAAACCTGGATTATCATCCAGCAATATTCCAAGCTTTCCGAACTGCCGAATCTCGTTGTTTACCACTGAGATTTCTAACCGCGTTCGCTCTACAATGATGCCCGTTCTAAAACTGTCGCTTGGGGCGGTCATCGTATTGTTGTTGATCACCGCTGTCTCATACCCAGTTACATACACACCATGCAAGCAATCTTTCATCGTATTGCCCACAAAAGCGCTGCCACTGCCGACATTGGTCGTTACCACTCCATCGTAGCTGTGGGTGAACGTTGAGCCTGCAGGCAGCGTGCCCCCTTCAAAATGCGTTCCTACAATGTACCCTGGATACGATCCGCCATTGTAATTCAACACCCTTACGCCCGTTACATTCTTGCGCAAACCGCTGTTTTCAATGTTAAACTCCGCAGGGGTACTGGAGTAGCCATTGCTGGCATAAACAGCATTGATGGAACCGCAAACATCGGAGTCGATGATGTCCAGATACCCACCAGGGGATACCGTAATGCCATTCCACAAATTCTGAACGTTGGTAATAACCGTGCCGTTAATCACCCGCAAGGTGCAACCTGGATTTACAAAGATGTCGCCGCCACTCACAACCGTCACTTCGGCACCGTTAAAGGTAAAGGTGCCTACATCCACCGTAAAGGCCCCATCAATTTCCACATCCGTTGAAAACGTGAACGTGCCTGTTGACCCCAACGAACTAGCCGATTCATTGATCCAAGTTGGCCCTGGAAGTGGGATGGGGCAGGCCATCGACGGCACCTGTGCTTGAACAAATCGCATACCCATAAAGATAACCAAAAACAGTGTTAAGATTCGTATGGCAGGAGGATTTAATGAAACTATGTACAATATTAACCGGACTTTTCACTAATAATGTTTAGCATGTATTAAATCTTCCTGCTATTTACGTTAAGCGAATGTTACCCCCATACCATCTGGCATCTTAGGCCTTGATTAACAACACCATGTAATACAAAGCACCCCATACTGTCAATACAAGAATGATAGCGAAACATCTCGCGTAAGCCGTGATACTCATATTCGCTACACTTTCCATAGATACTGCCACACAAACCTTCAATTTTGAAACACGCCAGATCCTTGCCAACGGGCGGCCTTGCGCAAAAGGTTTTATCCAGGAGCTCTTTTGATACAAAAAAATCCACTGCCTTAGTTTCCTTTCTGAAAATTTTAAACATTAAATCAAACCCGCGCAAAGCCCCCCACCCCCTCCGCCGTTGTCTCACGCCCGAGGCTTAAACGAAGCGAGGCGTCCGCGTCAACTCGACTCAGGCCCATGGCGCTGAGCACATGCGAGGGTTCCAGGCTGGCAGAAGAGCAGGCCGATGCCGTGGAGGCAGCAAGCACGGATGACCAGGAAGCCAGGAGCGATTCTGCTTTGCGGCCTGGGAAGCGCAGGTTGCTGATGTGCGGCAAACGAGGCGCAGTGCCGCTATTGACCAGCGCTCCGAAATGCTGCACCATGTGTGCTTCCAGCGAATCGCGCAGCACGGCTATGCGGGGAGCGTCATCAGCCCAACGGGAAGCAGCCAGTTCTGCGGCTTTGCCTAAACCCACAATACCGGGCACGTTGAGCGTACCGGAGCGCAAGCCGCGCTCATGCCCGCCGCCGTCCAACAAGGCCTCTAACTGAACGCGCGGTTGGCGCCGCCGCACATACAACGCTCCGCAACCATTTGGGCCGCCGAATTTGTGTGCGCTGAAGGCCAGCAAATCGGGACCGTTGTCGCGGAGTGACACCATAACTTTTCCAACGGCCTGTGTTGCATCGCAACAATATAAAATGTTATGTTGTTGGGCGAGCGAAGAAATTTCTTCCACCGGATGCAAAACTCCGGTCTCGTTGTTGCCCCACATCAAAGCAATAAGTATGGTACCAGGTCGAATTGCAGCTTCGAGTTCCGCAAGATTCAGTCTACCCCATGCATCAACCCCCAACACCGTCAGCTCCGCTCCCTGGCGTTGCAGGTGGGCACACGTATCCAACACCGCGCGGTGCTCTGTAGCACAAGTAATGATATGCCGGCCTTTTGACGCATAGCGCGCGGCCACGCCCTTAATAGCCAGGTTTAAGCTCTCGGTGGCGCCCGAAGTGAAGACTACTTCCTCTGAAGATGCCCCAATCAATGCCGCACACTGCTCCCGGGCTATGGCTACCGCCTCTGCCGCCACCCATCCAAAAACGTGGTTGCGGCTGGAAGCATTGCCAAAATGCTGCTGAAAGTAGGGAAGCATGGCGGCCAGAACCTCCGGATCCACTTGCGTTGTAGCCGCATAATCCAGGTAAATTGGGGCGTTGAGACTGGCCATCATTGCAATTGTCGGGAAAAGAATGAAATTTAAGGCGGGCTTGAAGAAATTCAACGTTCCAACACCTGCCGAAACCTTTCACCCCTATGGGACTACCCCGCATTGAACATCTGGGCATAGCCGTCCGCTTCAGCGCAACGCTCATGCTCGTACTGGCCCTCATGGGCCGCGACATCGTCGGCGATCGCATCGTCAATACCCTGGACTACTACCACTACATGGGGCTGGTCAACCTGGCCTTTATCGGGGTGCTTTGGGCCTGCCGGCCTAACCGGGTCATTGCCGGATAATCTTCTGTGGCAGCGACTGCTTGCCATCCGCAGCGCGCAGATGCACCAGATACAGCCCTGCAGGTTGCGCCGTCAGGTCGAAGGGCGTTGTTTGCTCGTGCCACTGCGTTAGCACCTCCCGACCGTAAAGGTCGTGAACCATGAGCCAGCCCGCCTGGTCGCTTTGCAAGGTATAGAGGCCAGAGCTGGTGGTTGGGAAGACGGACCAGTCCTCCCGGGGTGTTGGTTGATGGAATATCCCGGTCTGTGTGGTGTCTTGCGGAGAGAGGGTGTCACAGGGGCTGCCTACCAGAGGTCCCAGGTCGTAGTTGGCGAAGTTGGGGAGGGATGCCCCTGTATTAAATTCACCGCCTAAGTATAAACCGAATGTATCAAACTGACAGGAAGGACCAAAGAAGTTTGGACTATTTATTACACCTAAAAACATCCCAAAAGTGTCGTAAACACTTGGCAAAAAACGCATGTAATTTACATATATTTTCCCATTGCTGCCACCCAACAAGTTTCCTCCGGACAAAGCGATACCTCCACCAGGGCTAAAAACCAAAGTGTCGACGAGTTTGCCGTCAATCAATGATGCTTGATACAAGTTAGTTCTTTCACTTGTGGAATAATATATTCGATTCCCGTCAGGAGAAAATGCTACTCCGTAAGCATTTGGGCTGCATTCCCTAGTAGGAAGAGTATCAATCAAATTGAATTGCCCATCACACCGATTAAAGCTATAAAGCGCGACTGAAGAAGGTGACGTTGGGCAAAGTCCCTTTGAAGTGGCTGCTGCCATCCTATCACCATTTCGAGAAAAGGTCAGCGTCCCATGCTCGTTTCCGAAGTATCCACTACCCTGACTCTGCCAATAGCTAACACCATCAGGAGTAAGTAATGCAATTATAAACTCATTACTAGCAGGCAGAGTGCGTTTTCGGGCAACAATCCACCAATCGCGTCCGTTGCCGTGTCTAACCGCATTTAGCTGCTCTCCAATAGGCTCTTCCCATACTTCAATGTATCTAAAGGTATCTATTATGCCCCCCAATCCGCTATCCAAAAATCGATCGATTTTAGACAAATACAATTTGTGGTTAAGATCGTTCATAGCCAAAAATCCTACATATCGATCAGCTGTATCTCCTGGCCAAGGTAGAAATAATGAACCACTGGATTTGGTAGAATAGGGAGGATCGCCAATACCGAGGGTATCGCTGTTAGACAGAGGTTCAAAATTCCTGTTCCAAATGTTTACAACATTGGAATAGTATAATAGATTTCCTTCTGGATCACTAATACACGATCCACCTTCTAGTGAAAAGTAATCTTCTATGCGAGGCAAAATAGTTGGACCATCATCATTGAATTCAAGGTGAAATCCATTACCAAAAATCCAATGGGCGTCATGACCTTGGCCCTGTGTTGCTCTGCCTAAGCAGAGCAACACAGCAACCAGGGTAAGAGTGAAAAACCTGCTCATCGGGTAATGAACAGTTTGTATGATTCAGAACTGCCACTATCCTTCCTGATTTGGACAATGTAGATTCCTTGAGCTAAATTGCTAATGTCCAAAGTGGTGGTGGTCTCTGACTCCAAACGGATCATCAACTTAACCTGCCCTTGCAAGTCGGCAATTGTTGCATTGGCAGCTTCAGTACCGGCTTCTAAGTAAACCACTGTTTGCGCAGGGTTCGGATAGATGCTTGTCTTTGCTGGGAGTTCTGATGCCATGCGCTCTTCTGGATCAGCTGGGTACCAATCATTGGGTAGTAAGGTTAGTCCTAAAAGACTTTGAGCCAATATTGCTGCAGAACCTGCTTCACCTAAATCTTGGTAGGCAATTTCGCTCAATGCTTGGGCTTGCTCTTCCGACCAAGCCGCTCCTGGACTGCTGTTTGCATGCTCCAAGCGAATGCCCCAAACTTCCTGAAGCAAAGTTTCCGAAGTATTGATTGGTGCAAGGCTATTCAGAAGAGCGATTGCGCTGTCCACATTTCCTTGGTTCCATGAGTCTTGCACCTGGGCAAAAGCAGCAATGTTGGTTTGACCCAGGAGCACTTGTACTTTATCGTGAACTAAACCAGATCGGTGAGCTGCAGCCAGAAAGGTGTAGAGTCCATTAGAAACTGTTGCAGGGTTTGGTGCAGCAATGTGGCTGTCCATAAACTCCGCAGGGGTACTGGAGTAGCCATTGCTGGCATAAACAGCATTGATGGAACCGCAAACATCGGAGTCGATGATGTCCAGATACCCACCAGGGGATACCGTAATGCCATTCCACAAATTCTGAACGTTGGTAATAACCGTGCCGTTAATCACCCGCAAGGTGCAACCTGGATTTACAAAGATGTCGCCGCCACTCACAACCGTCACTTCGGCACCGTTAAAGGTAAAGGTGCCTACATCCACCGTAAAGGCCCCATCAATTTCCACATCCGTTGAAAACGTGAACGTGCCTGTTGACCCCAACGAACTAGCCGATTCATTGATCCAAGTTGGCCCTGGAAGTGGGATGGGGCAGGCCATCGACGGCACCTGTGCTTGAACAAATCGCATACCCATAAAGATAACCAAAAACAGTGTTAAGATTCGTATGGCAGGAGGATTTAATGAAACTATGTACAATATTAACCGGACTTTTCACTAATAATGTTTAGCATGTATTAAATCTTCCTGCTATTTACGTTAAGCGAATGTTACCCCCATACCATCTGGCATCTTAGGCCTTGATTAACAACACCATGTAATACAAAGCACCCCATACTGTCAATACAAGAATGATAGCGAAACATCTCGCGTAAGCCGTGATACTCATATTCGCTACACTTTCCATAGATACTGCCACACAAACCTTCAATTTTGAAACACGCCAGATCCTTGCCAACGGGCGGCCTTGCGCAAAAGGTTTTATCCAGGAGCTCTTTTGATACAAAAAAATCCACTGCCTTAGTTTCCTTTCTGAAAATTTTAAACATTAAATCAAACCCGCGCAAAGCCCCCCACCCCCTCCGCCGTTGTCTCACGCCCGAGGCTTAAACGAAGCGAGGCGTCCGCGTCAACTCGACTCAGGCCCATGGCGCTGAGCACATGCGAGGGTTCCAGGCTGGCAGAAGAGCAGGCCGATGCCGTGGAGGCAGCAAGCACGGATGACCAGGAAGCCAGGAGCGATTCTGCTTTGCGGCCGGGGAAGCGCAGGTTGCTGATGTGCGGTAAACGAGGCGCAGTGCCGCTGTTGATCAGCGCTCCGAAATGCTGCACCATGTGCGCTTCCAGCGAATCGCGCAGCGCGGCTATGCGCGGTGCGTCATCAGCCAATCTGGCCGCAGCCAGTTCTGCGGCTTTGCCCAAACCGACAATGCCGGGTACGTTGAGCGTACCCGAGCGCAAGCCGCGTTCATGGCCGCCGCCGTCCAACAAGGCCTCTAACTGAACACGCGGCTGGCGCCGC
>Ga0209591_10008861_pt1 | contig 10932 bp, 9 predicted proteins | sample MAT01_FD_187207 | JGI IMG/M metagenome (GOLD analysis project Ga0209591, IMG submission 187207) | Freshwater microbial communities from Lake Fryxell liftoff mats and glacier meltwater in Antarctica - MAT-01 (SPAdes) (version 2) | ecosystem: Environmental > Aquatic > Freshwater > Ice > Liftoff...
GGTCAGAGCGATAACTCTGGCGCTATGGGCTGCGGTTAATAACGGCCATAAGCGAGCAGTGAGCTGAAAGTGACCGAGATGATTAATCGCAAACTGGCTTTCATAGCCACGCTCATCTCGGGTGAGTGGAATTGCCATAACGGCCGCATTGTTGATAAGAATGTCTAGTTGCTCAATACGTGATGACACTGCCTCACTGAACGTATCTATAGACACTGGCTCACCAAGATCGAGGGGAAGAATCGTCACTGCTCCCACAATATCTGTGAGGTTTGCCTGCGCCACGTCTGGACGACGTGCGCCAACTATGACGTGTGCGCCCACGCTTATTAAAGCGCGAACCGTTTCCGTCCCGATTCCCGAATAGCCACCTGTGACAACGGCCGTTTTTCCCGTCAGGTCTATTTCCTTGACTACCTCGGCGGCGGTAGAACGATAACCGAATAGCGAATCAATCGAGCGTTGTTGTGAAGCCATAAAATTGTATTCCTTTTGTTTTAGTCTGTTTCCATAAACCTTGGTTCGGCCTGCATGTAAGGATAATCTACAAACCATATGCTTGTCTTATACATTTTCAGGAAGTCTGGATATATTTTGCAGATTTTTACGAGGATACGCACACGGAGCACCTCCTGCGCCCCCATCGTGGCGTTGGCAAACGAGATATGGGCGGTACGCGCCAATTGTTCAGGGTGCAACTGGCTCAATATTGACCCGCTTGTCCGTTCGTACATTGTCCGTTGGTACATTGTGCAGCCACGAAGCCGGTGCTACAATGGAACCCCATGAACCAACAGCTAATAACAAGCCGTCAATCGATCAGTGCACTTGCGCCCCTCACCACGCCGCGGCCAGATGAACGCTGGCTCTATGCGTTGATGTTGCTCGTGCCAGAGTCGATCTATGGATGGCTGCTCTATAGCACGCCCGCCCTGCGCACCCTGCCGAACTTGCTGGTGATTACCCTCTTGTTGGGGCTGCATGGCGCGCGCTACTTGCTGGCACCGCGCCTGTCACGCTGGCGATGGTGGCAGTTCCGCTATGCCATCATTCAGGTCACGTTGATCTTCGCCATTGTCCTGGTCGCCAGCGCCACCCCGCAGCCGATCACCTTATGGCTGTACGCCTCGTTGGCCGCACAAATAGTCGCGCCACCATTCGGGTTGGCGGCGCTCTTTTTGGGCATTGTGGTGATCGACCATCTCTTCTTCTGGGGCTGGTCGGCCCTGGTCGGTTTTCTCTTGGTGACGCTGCCGCTGACTGCCTTTTTGATGGCGTTGGTCTATCTCTACATCCGGCAGACACATGCCCGGCAAGAGGCGCAGCAGTTGTTGGCGGCGTTGGAAGCGGCGCATCAACAACTGGCTGCCTACGCCGCGCGCGTCGAGAATCTGACGCTGGCCGCGGCGCGACAACAGCTGGCGCACGAATTGCATGACACGTTGGCGCAGGGGTTGGCCGGCGTCATTTTGCAGTTGGAGGCGGTTGAATCGCACCTGGAGCGGGGCAACACGCCACGAGCGCAGCACATCATCAGCCAGGCGATGCACGCCGCGCCATTGACGATCTACGGGAGGGCAACTTTTTGTTAGATCTCAACGACTGGCGAGTATTTATAACAAATTGGGCGTGGATTCACGCGCCGCGGCCAGTGCAATGGCCGCCCAACGCGGGTGGTTGGGGCGTGTGGACGAATGAATTCACCCACTAATCGGCAACTCATTATTACGTTTACGTAGAGGCTCTTACATCGCAAAATGCAAAGGGTTGCTAAGCTGGAATGAAATCACTTTCTCAACGCCAAAAACAACATAAGGAATGGGCAATGACACAGATACGCGAGTTAAAAGTTGCCGAGCCGCCAACCAATGGCGCGCACCCAGAATCGAGGGAAGCGGCATGGCAAGGACTTCAGGTTCTCCCCATGGATCACTATAACCAGGAGTTGGTCGCCAATGCCCATCCACCCCAATGGCGCAACCCGACACCGGCGCCGATGTACAACCTGATTGTGATCGGCGGCGGTTCGGCGGGGTTGGTGGCGGCGGCGGGGGCGGCCGGCTTGGGGGCCAAGGTGGCGCTGGTGGAACGTCATCTGCTGGGCGGCGACTGTTTGAATGTCGGCTGTTTACCCTCGAAAACGGTGATTCGCTCGGCCAAGGTGATGGGTGAAGTACAGGCCGCGCGCAGTTTGGGCGTCCACATCCCAGATGGTGTCGCCGTCGATTTTGCGGCGGTCATGGAGCGGATGCGCAAGGTGCGTGCTGAGGTCAGCCACCATGATTCGGCCCAACGCTTTGCCGATCTGGGCATTGATCTCTTCCTGGGCGACGGTCGCTTTGGCAGCGCCAACACCGTCGAAGTGGTGAATGGCGAGCAAACCACCGTGCTAAATTTCAAGAAGGCGCTGATTTCGACTGGCTCGCGGCCCGCCCCCCTGCCGGTGCCCGGTTTGGCCGAAGCTGGGTATCTAACCAATGAACGGGTCTTTGAGATGACTGAACGGCCCCAACGGCTGGCTGTCATCGGGGCCGGCCCGATTGGGGCCGAATTAGCGCAATCCTTCCGGCGCTTTGGCTGTGAGGTAATCATCTTTGATGTCATTCCCCGTATGTTGGGGCGCGAAGACCCGGATGCGGCGGCGGTGATCAAGCAGGTCTTTGAAGGAGAAGGGATTCGGCTGGCGTTGGGCGCGAAGATCAGTCAGATTCAGAAAGACGCGGTCGGCAAAACTGTCCACTTCGAGTTGAATGGTCAACCGGAAACGATTACGGTCGATGAAATTCTGGTGGCGGCCGGGCGTACCCCCAACCTGGAAACTTTGCATCTGGAAGCAGCGGGCATTGAATATCACAAAAAAGGAGTGACAGTAACTGATACGCTGCGCACGACCAATCCGCATGTCTATGCGGCCGGCGATGTGGCCTCAAAATATCAATTCACTCATACCGCCGATGCCATGTCGCGCATTGTGCTGCAAAATGCCCTCTTCCCCGGCCCCAACAAAAAGGCCAGCGATTTGGTGATCCCTTGGTGTACCTATACCGATCCGGAAGTAGCCCATGTGGGCCTCTATGAGCAAGAGGCGCAAGAACAGGGCATTGCCGTCGAGACCTTCCAGTTTTCGATTGGCGATGTGGACCGTGGCCGCGCCGATGATGAACGGGAGAGTTTTGTCAAGGTGCATGTGAAGCAGGGCACCGATCAAATTCTCGGTGCCACCATTGTCGCCAGCCATGCCGGGGAAATGATCAACATTCTCACCCTGGCGATGACGACCAATATCGGATTGAAGAAAATTTCCGGTGTGATCTTCCCTTACCCCACGCAGGCGGAAGCGATTAAAAAGATTGCCGATAGCTATAATCGCACGCGCTTGACGCCCCTGGTAAAAAATCTCTTTACCCAATGGTTCCGCTGGACACGGTAGTTCTCCTTGTACGGTAGGGACGCCTAAAGTCAATCGTCCCTACCGTACAGGTGCTAATGATTGCAAACAAAGAAACGTAACAAGGAAGATAGAACACGAATGACAACCTCACCTGAATCCCCTGTTTCTGAATCTTTGGCGGAATTCAAAAATTCCTTCGCCTATGGGACCCGCACGGATTTGAACTTCAAGTTTTTGAAGAATCTACCAGATGCTGATGCTGCGCAATTTTTCCAGGATTTGCTCCATAAACTTGGGGATACGTTGGATGATGGCGATCTCACGCGCGTGGCCGACCATGTCTTTGCCTGGCAAGCAAAGGCGTATGCCGGCGCCGGCAACTGGCGCTATCCAGATGGGCCGTTTACACCGTTACACAAGCCATTAGCGGCGGCAAAGGTTGCGCTCTTAACCTCCAGCGGTCACTTTGTGGCAGGAGATGACCCAGAACCTTTTGGGATCAAAGGGATGACCCAAACCGAGGCGATGGCGCGGATTGATGATTTTCTCAAAGAGGAGCCGGTCTTATCAGTGATTCCGCGTGACACGCCGGCGGCGCAGTTGCGCGTGCGGCACGGCGGTTACGATATTCGCAGTGCGCAAGCCGACCCCAATGTCGCATTTCCTCTAGCCCACCTGCGCGACTTTGCCCAGGAAGGGCGGCTTGGTGAATTGGCGGCGAACGCCTATTCCTTTGTCGGCGCGTGCGCCCAAACGCCGCTGTTGAAACGGACCGGGCCGCAGTGGGTGAAGCGCTTACAAGCCGAAGCGATTGATGCCGTCGTCCTCGTGCCGGTCTGACCGGTCTGTCATGTGTCCGTGGGACACATTACGCGCTTATTAGAAGCAGGGGGCATGGCGACTGTCGTGATTGGTGTGGCCGCTTTTCGCGACCGGCTGGCAGCCATGAGCCTGCCGCGTCTCGTTGTGACACCGCAGCTCATGGGGCGGCCAGTGGGCGCGCCAAACGACAAAACCCGCCAACGGGAGATTTTGCTGGCCGCGCTTGACCTGCTAGAAAATGCACAAGCCGGCAAGACGATTGTTGACCTGACGTAACGTAAAACGTTGCCGCATTTGTCGGTCAGCAGGACAAGGAGGCAGCAACGCAGTTAGTTCAGCGGCGCGATCAAGTAACATTTCTGTAGAAATGTTACTTGATCGCGCGCATCAATCAGTATATTAAAGGCGCGGATGAGCTACGCATGAAAGCAACGATGATCTTGTTCTGCCTGGGAACGCTGTGTGGCCCGCGCTTCACGAATCGCACCAACACTTGATGATGTTGAGACGAGATACGGCACCACCACGGTTAAGCCCATTTGAAAGAGCCGCAAAGTAGTAAGACCGCCATTCAACAATGCATTGCCATGGTTGATCGTAATGAGAATTGTACCAACCACGATTGCATATTTAATGGATCGCCGGACTACCGCCGGTTCTTCGGCAATTTGTAACCACTCACGCATTATCGGGTTGTGCGCTCCTTGTCGCTAATGGTGTCGCTAATGGTGCAATCATAAGTTTGTTTTTAGAGTGGCTTGGCGCGATGGTGACTGTAATGATTAGTTTTCCCAATTAAACCGATAAAATTAGAAGTTACGCAGTTGCCCCGGGAACGCTGGCATCCTGCCGGCAGCGGCTCGACGACTCGACTGAGCTCGCCGAAGTCTGAGCTCGCCGAAGTCTGAGCTCGCCGAAGTCTGAGCTCGCCGAACGTCCGCCAGAGATGGCGATGCTCCCAACTGCGTAACTTCTAAAAATATAAAATGTGTATCGGTAGGGCTGGATTGGTGTGAATTCGCGTAAATCCAGCCCTATCGATCAGTTTCTCATCAGACTTATCTGCCGTGTAACGTTTGCAGCCCGTTGCCGCCTAATGTATAGAACCCTTCCATCTGTGCTTTAGCCTCTACCGCAGAAGTCCCCTGCGGAACAAATGTTGACGACCAACTAAACTCAGATTGACCGGCATCGAGGGCGCGCACTGCCATTGTACTCAGATAACCAAGAAAGGGGGATGGTCCCACCATCGAATAGACCAGCGTGTGAGTTTGTTCATCCAGGCGCTCGAGTTTTTCTGCCACCTGATTGCCACCAGCCAAGGTCAGCGTCCGTACAGCACCAACCCCGGCGCCCTCTTGTGTGCTCTTCGTTACCGCGGACACGAATTTCCCTAAGCCGTTGAAGTCGCGCACCGATTGCCAGACTTGGTCGGCAGGCGCAGCGATCACTGTCTTGGCGGCGGCGTGCACTAAAGATTTGCCTTCATGCAGCGCTTGCAAGACCGCGACCACGGTGGCCGGTTCAGCCCGTTTGGTATAGTCGGCATTGACAAAGCTGTAGACAATCACGCCGTCACGATTCACTATATAAGTCGCAGGCAATGGCAGTTCCCAAGAGTCATCGCCGTTGTGGGCCGGAATATCAAAACCGATTTGCTGATAGATGGGGCGCACCGCTTCACTCACCGTGAAAACAAGGCCGTATTGACGGGCGAGCGCATTGTGGGCATCGGTTAAGACCTCATAGGTCAACCCATGTTTTTCAATCGACGTGAGCGATTTATCCGGTTGATTCGGGGAAATGGCCACGAGTTTCGCCCCTAGCGCCTGGAACAATGGCAGGGCATCTTGCTGCGCGCGCAACTCTAAATTGCAATAGGGACACCAGGCCCCGCGGTAAAAATTGATCACCACGGGCCCTTTTTCTAATAACGCAGCTAATGTAACAGTTTTGCCGACTGCGTTGGGTAGGGCAAAGACCGGTGCCTGATCCCCGATCTTGATACTTTGGCCAGCAATGCCGGATTGGATCAGTTGCATGGTATCGGCCATGAGCGTATTGCGTAGTTCAGTCGGCATGCCCCCCAGCCTTTCTTTTTGAAATTGGGCGATTTGCGCGCTTAATGACATAAACCTCTCCTCTAGTGGTGTACCAGCCCTTTAAGTAGAGCGCAAAAATCTTTGCAAAACGATCCACCAAACCACACGAAGAAAAAGCTTAACTCTTCGTGTGGTTTGGTGTGATTGATATGTTGCCTTTCGAGCAGGCAACACATAATCTTGTGGATCGCTTTTTTCAAGACTTTATGGTTTTTACTTACGGCAACCGGCGCATGAAACAAAGTTGAAAATTCGCTGCTGCGGCACGCTTGGGATTGCCATGCCAGTTACCAGTATGACAGAGGGCAAAACGCTTGTCATGAACGCAATAGATGATTTTCGGCGCGCAGAATGTCATTACGGCGTATCCGCATCGCTCCCGGTGGTGATGTGACATTTGTCATGGTTGATGTCTCCATTACTCAACAGACACTGTCACCGTACCACCGCCATAGCCGTTGACTAGATCGCGCCCTTCAATGGTCACGGTGAGAACATCACTGGGGATGATCACATTCGGTTGGGTGCGGGTAAAGGGTTGCTCATTGGCGTGGTCATGCAGCAGGGTATGCTCGCCCAGCACGGCGCCGTCGGGAGCCAGCACGCGCCAGCCATCGGCATAGCGTTGGGGCGTATCATAGGGCGAGGAGATCGTCACCGCAAGATCGAAGGAGCCGTCCGCGTTTCGTGTGAGTTGCGCCGCCAGGATATCAGGGAAAGCGGCGGCATCGGTCATTGCAGTCGGGGCGACCGTTGGTGTTGGCGACGTTTGTGTGATCGGTTGCGACGGGCTGATACAGCCGCCCATTGCAATGAGCAAAATCCATACCATATAACAGTGCCGGAAAACCAAGCGGTTCATTTCGCCTCCTTTTGCTCACTCTTTCGTTTGTGCTTGGAGCTATTCTATAGCTTATAGTACGCGATCTACGCAAAGCCATGATCGATACTCAGCGCGCCTACTTTTGCGCCCCTGTGTTGCCTAATCTACCAGCATCAGATCAAGACCCAGTAAGATCAAGACCCAGTAAGATCAAGACCCAGTAAGATCAAGACCCAGTAAGATCAAGGCAATGGCTTCTTTGCCAAGTCGAGGCGTATGGTGTGCCTTTTGTCGCTCATTTTGGCTGTGCTACAATCTCGCGCACGCGTTGCACGATCTCCTCATCATCGCCCGGCTGCAAACCAAAGGGGTTGATCAGAATCGCACCCTGATCCAATTCGCGCTCGCTCGGATGGATCGACGGCTGGCCTTGTTTAAGCGCCCAGATAAAATCATAGCCGGTCATGCCGAGCGCCTGCTCGTCGATACGAATGCGCGCCAATGGAAACCCTTTGTGGAACGGGTCGATGGGTAGCACTTCGGCCTGCACATGCGGCAACCCAGCCACGCCATTGACAATCGTCTGCAATTGATGCAAGCAGCGCGCCTTTTCTGCGGCGTGATCGCGCTGGACAAAAAGGCGCAGCGCCGTCACCAAACCGACGATCTCTTCTTTGCCGGCTTTGTAGCCACGCCCAATGCCTTGGCGCGGCACAAAGGGTAGATCAGCGGGGTTGAGCAGTTCGCGCGGCGCAGTCCAGACGCTGGGCGTAAAATCCATATCCAGATGCTGCCAGGCAATCGAAGAGATCAGCGCTTTGCGCCCACAGACAAAGCCAGAAGCTTGCGGGCCGCGGATATATTTGCCGCCGCTGTAGGCCGCCAGATCGGCGCCCTGGGCGATAAAAGCACGAATATTTTCCGGCTCGTCGCAGCGCCCCGCGCCATCGACAACCACAGGAATGCTGTGCTGATGAGCCACCGCTGCCACCTCGCCCAACGTAATGCCGCCGCGCGGCCAGGGCAGATACAACACCGCCACGGTCTTGTCGGTGATAGCAGCCGCAATATCTTCTGGTCGGCACAAGTCGTCACTGCCCACTTCGACAATGCGCCCACCGGCGGCTTCCACGCCGTGGTCGTAATGGTTGCGATGCGCCTTAGCAATGATCACTTCATTCGCCATGCCATCCGTGTGGGGCAATTTGTCCATCTTCACTGGGTCCAGCCCGGCGATACAAGCAGCAATCGCCAACACTAACCCAGCCTGCGCGCCAGACGTAACGTAGGCCGCCTCGGCGCCCGTAATTTCGGCGATAATTTTACCTGCTTGGTATTGCAATTCCTCGATACAGACAAAGGCCTGGGCAGCCTCGGTCATGGCTTGGACCACTTCGGGTGGCATCAACGTGCCGCTGAGGCGGGTGAAGGTGCCGGTGGCGTTGATCACCGTGCGCACGCCCAACTTTGCGTAGATATTGGACATATAGTTACCTTTCTAAAAATCTTGTGCACAAAATTGGGATAAGATGCCAACAAAAAATCTACCGCAAAGGCGCAAAGCTCAGTGGCGCGGGGAAGGCAATAGCTGCAAAATATCTCACACAAAACCGTAGTTGCTTTTCCTTTGCGTCTTTGCGGCTCTGCGTGAGTTCCTTACTTTTTACCCTAGCCTTTGGCAAATGAATACATACAAAGCGGAATTTCCATCTCTTCTGGCGTTAGCCCGCCGTGATGGCCGTAATATTTCTGCTCGAACTTACCCTTTTCGTACCACCAGACTGATTCGCCAGCATAAGGCAGGACAACCAAGTTGCCCAACCGGCTGAGCAGGGCAGGCGACAGCGGCTGCGGACCAAAAAGTCCCTGTTCGATCAAGGCTTGCGTTTTGTGGACCGCGGCCTTGCCCTCGAGCCGTTCGACCAGAAAACCTTGTGCTTCGTCTAGCCAGGCATCGCGGACATACAAGAAGAGGTCGCGCGGGGAGCCGCCGGGCGGCAAGGGATCGCCTTTGCGGTCGGTGCGCAGAAAACGTTGAAAACGTTTGAGGCGCGGGTCGCGATTCAGATAGATCGTCGTGTGCGGATCGACGTGGGTCAGACCATGGTCGGCGGTGAGGATCAACAAGACATTTTTCGATTCACGCAGTAGCGGCTGCATAAAAGCCCGCTCCATACAAAACAAAAAGGTCTCGATCTCGGCCTCGATCTGCGGCGAATCGGGGCCGTAGACGTGGCCGATGGCGTCGATCTTATCATGGTAGAGCAAAAAGTAGGCCGGCGTTTGGCTCTCGGCCAGTTGCAGGCGCATGTTCAAAAGGCCCTCGGGCAGAGTAATATAAGGGCTGACATGGGCGCCGCGGTACATCCAATCCGAATAGGTGGAGGGTGTATAATCGCGATGTTGGTAGACGTAGGAGGTGACGCCCGCTTGCGCCAGATCTTGGTAGAAGGTCTGCGGTGGATACAATTGTTCTGCCGTTATGCCCGTGGGCTGGAGCGTTTCACGCTGCCTGGTGCCGGCAAAGGAAAACATGAGCGGGGCGATGACAGCATCCAGTTGCGGCTCGTAATATTGCCATTCAAAGACGCCATGCTGCGCCACCGGCAGGCCCGAATGAATACAGGTAACATGGGCGGCCGTGGTCGAAGGGAATTGCGAAGTCCAACAGGCAACCACGCCAGCTTGGCCAAAGCGTTGCAAAAAGGGATCATGTTCGGCAAAGCGCTCGAAGAAGCGCCAGCCAAACGCGTCGGCCAGCACGAGGACGACGGCATCATATTGATGCGCCGCCGGCTGGCCGAGCAACGCCAATGCGGTGGCCGACGCTTGACCCGTGAGGAGCGATTTAACCAGGTTCGGCAAGTCGGCAAAACAGCCATGCCCATAGTTAGGGCGAACGAAGTGAGTCATAGTGTGCAGTATACATGAAGCACGACGAACGTCCAACCAAGTAAAAGAGCTAAAGCCACATCTTAACGCGAAGACGCAAAGGAGCAAAGGTTTCACAGCGCCTTTGCGCCTTTGCGTTAAGACGTAACTCATCAACAAAAGCTAGATACAATTGATGAGTCTAGATTAACGTTCGACCAACGGTAAATAGAGCCGTGTTGTGACGGGCTCACTTGTTTCGTCCAAACCGGTTGGCAGATTGCGCGAGAGAAAGTCAGGAACGCCATCATTGTCGGAATCAAGCGGATGGTAGGGATCAGGCCCGGCTTCATTGCTGTCGGACAACCCGTCGTCATCCGAATCTAGATCCAGGAAGTTGGGCACATTGTCATGATCTACATCCGCCGCCGCTTCTACATTATCGGGGATGGTGTCACCGTCTTGGTCGTCAGCAGCAGCAGACATAGTTACGACAGCCTGAGTGCTTGTCAGACCGCGCGCAATCGAATCGAGACTGGCCGCGGCGAGGCCGGTGATAGGCTCGCCAACCGGCATAATCGTTGCTGTCCACGTTGCGATGTTGGTTACGCTGACGGTGAGGGTAGCCGTCTGTGAGACGGTAAAGCTTGCATTCGGGACCAAATCGAATGGCACATCATCCAGTAATCGCCCCAGGTGATCGTCCACAAGCGTATGGCGGTTCGGGGTATAGGGGCTCTGGTTGCGCAGTGTAAAGCAGTAGACAACAGTAGTGCCCACTGGCACCTTGATCCGGGTCACGTTGGTACACACCGGGCTGATATTTTGGATGCCAACTGTCTTGCTCAGCACCAACGTCAGCGGCGTATCGTCGTTGAGAAGGGTGGCCACGCCGCTACCTCTGGCAAGCACGGCGCCTTCGG
>Ga0209591_10008866_pt1 | contig 10931 bp, 9 predicted proteins | sample MAT01_FD_187207 | JGI IMG/M metagenome (GOLD analysis project Ga0209591, IMG submission 187207) | Freshwater microbial communities from Lake Fryxell liftoff mats and glacier meltwater in Antarctica - MAT-01 (SPAdes) (version 2) | ecosystem: Environmental > Aquatic > Freshwater > Ice > Liftoff...
GCAAAGGACCGAAAATATAAAATGAATAAATGAAAAGTGTGAAGAACTGTCCGGTTGTTATTGCCTGTGTAAAAATGAGATACATCATAAGAAGAAGTATGCCCGTTCGAAGCAGATTGATAATCGTGCCCTGAATAAAACTGAGACTTCGTACATATTTAACTTTCTGTAATTCAAGACCAAGAATTTTTTCGGTCGTTGTGTTCAGATGCTTGATCTCCTGATCGGCAAGTCCTAGTGATTTCACAAGTTCGATATTGCGGAGAGATTCGGTAGTAGAACCCGCGAGCGCGGTAGTTTCAGCAACTATGGTTATTTGTATTGTTTTAATTTTTCTTCCGAGAGTCGTGCTCAGCCAGCCTATAATTGGTATAGCGCAAAGATAGACGGGCGCGATTATCCAGTGAACTGAAAGTGCATAAATTCCGACAAAGATAATTCCAACAATAGAAGTAAACAGAATACTAACCCCGGCTGAGATTAATCTCTCAGAATCCGTTCTGACCTTTTGTAAAATACCCAGTGTCTGACCGCTTCTCTGGTCTTCAAAAACAGAGTAAGGAAGCTTGAGTGAATGCTCAATGCCATCTGCATAAATTTGCGCGCCGAGCCGCTGGGTAATGACATTGATGTAATAGTCCTGAAAATTTTTTGCAATTCTGGAAACGAGCGCTGCGCCCACTGCAAGCATAAGAAGAAATCCCACACCCTTGAAAAATTCAGATGTAGTATATTCACTGAACTTCGTTGCGTAATCATCGATGACGTGTCTGAATATAGCAGGATCAAGAAGCGAGAAAACCTGATTGATAGCGGCAAGAACTAATGCAAGGATAACAAGATGTTTATAATTTTTGAGGTAGTTATAGAGTAGTTTCATATTTGCAAAATTACCTTCTTCTATTGTGTAATTCAATTTAGAATTTTCCACACCACACACATATCCGGAATTTCCGCAATCAAAAAACCCGTCAGGTTATAGCTGACGGGTTTTGAAGAGAAGAATATTATTCTTGTCTCAATAATATCAATTTTCTTGTTTGGGCAAAATCTCCTTGCTGCTAGCGGTAAGAATAAAATCCGCTTGTAAATCCTTCTGTATTGTCTATAATCCGGCATAGATCTCCACCGGATTATTTACGGAAATAGTTTGGATAATTTATCACGGCGTAATCACCGACACAAAGTTAGTCGAATTATTAAATGTCAGCAACAGATCGGATGAGTCAACAAAATCATCACCTGTAACATCAGTCACTACATATCCCGAAACAAAGTTAGCAGCATCATTAAAAATATCAATAAGATCACTCACATCCACAGAGCCATCCTGGTTTACATCGCCGCTGAAGATTGCAAACTTAACCATGGAATTATCAACCTGAATTTGGTTATTCCCATATGCTGTATTTGCCGCAGATGTGAAATCATAAGTCAATATCCCTGATGTGAAAGCATTACCTGAGCTGCTCCATGTCTCAATTGAATTTCTATGTTTGATTACTATATAATAATTTGTGCCGTTTGTTATATTAGAAAAAATAAATGATCCTACTCCTAAACTATTTAATACACTTGTTGCTGAATCTATTTTTGCAAAAGATGTGGTAGCATTCCTTAAATAAATAGTGACTGTATCTGAGATCATTGAATTGGAAGAAGAATTATAAAAACCCTGTATAAATGCAGTTAGATTCAGAACAAAAACTTGTGCTCCAGAAAATTTTGCGAAATGACGCTGTAAATTTCCACCCATAGTTGTAAATTGCCCGCCTATATAAACACAATTTCCGCTGACTGCTATTGAACGGACAATACTATTTGGATTCGGATTCCAGACATCCGCATTGCCGCTAATGTTGTTAAGTTTTGCAATTCGATTTCTTGACTGGCCGCCAATTGTTATAAACTGTCCACCCACATAAACATCACTTCCACTGACTGCTATTGAAAAGACATAACTACTTGAGTTCGGATTCCAGGTAGAATCAGCATTGCCGTTAGTGTTGTTAAGTTTTGCAATTCGGCTTCTAAGCTCTCCGCCTATTGTTGTAAAATATCCCCCTGCATATATATCACTACCGCTGACTGCTATTGAAATGACATCACTACTTGCATTCGGATTCCAGGTAGTATCAGCATTGCCGTTTGTGTTGTTAAGTTTTGCAATACGGTTTCTTGTCTGTTCGCCTATTGCTGTAAACTTTCCTCCTGCATACACATCACTACCGCTGACAACTATTGAATAGACAATATTATTTGAATTCGGATTCCAGGTATCATCAGCATTGCCGTTTGTGTTGTTAAGTTTTGCAATACGGTTTCTTGTCAGCCCGCCAATTGTTGTAAAATTACCCCCTGCATACACATCACTACCGCTGACTGCTATTGATTGGACAGTACTATTTGCATCTGGATTCCATGTTGAATCAGCATTGCCGTTTGTGTTGTTAAGTTTTGCAATACGGTTTCTAAGCTCTCCGCCTATTGCTGTAAACTGTCCCCCTGCATATATGTCACTACCACTGACTGCTATTGAATTGACATTATTATCTGCATTCGGATTCCAGTTGGCATCCGGAGTACCATCATTATTATTTATTCTTGCAATATGATTCCTTGAAAGTGCTCCAATTACTGTAAAACTTCCACCAACATAAACATCACTATCGCTCACAGCTATTGAATAGACAACCCGATCTGCATCCGGATTCCAGGCAGCGTCAGCATTGCCGTTTGTGTTGTTAAGTTTTGCAATACGGTTTCTTGTCAGCCCGCCAATTGTTGTAAAATCTCCCCCCGCATATATATCACTACCGCTGACTGCTATTGAATTGACAGTACTATTTGCATCCGGATTCCATGTAGAATCAGCATTGCCGTTTGTGTTGTTAAGTTTTGCAATGAGGTTTCTTGTATGCCCGCCGATTATTGTAAAATCACCGCCTGCATAAACATCACTACCGCTGACTGCTATTGAATTGACAGTACCATTTGCATCCGGATTCCAGGTAGCATCAGCATCGCCGTTTGTGTTGTTAAGTTTTGCAATACGGGTTCTTCCCAGCCTCCCAATTACTGTAAAATTTCCCCCTGTATAAATATCACTTCCGCTGACTGCTATTGAATGGACAGTAAAATTAGCATCCGGATCCCATGTAGCATCAGCATTGCCGTTTGTGTTGTTAAGTTTTGCAATATGGTATCTTATCTGACCGCCAATTGTTGTAAAATCACCGCCTGCATATACATCACTTCCACTGACTGCTATTGAACGGACAGCAGAGTTTCCATCCGGATTCCATGTAGAATCAGCATTGCCGTTTGTGTTGTTAAGTTTTGCAATACGGTTTCTTGTCTGACCCCCTATTGTTGTAAAATCTCCCCCTGCATATATATCACTACCGCTGACTGTTATTGAACGGACATTACTATTTGCATTCGGATTCCAGGGATGAACTGTTCCGTCAGAATTGATCCTTGCAATTCGGTTTCTTGTCTGTCCTCCAACTGAAGTAAAACCTCCGCCAATATACCACCCGCCGTTTCCATCCGGAGCAGAAGTTAAAACTGTTCCGATTACAACAGGAAAATTAACATCTATGTTAGAATTAGAGGAATTACATTTGGCACCGGTTGTAAAATTGTGTTTATGGCCAACTGTTGTAAAATTACCTCCGATGTAAGTATAATCTCCGTCAACTGTTATTGCCACGACTGTACCATTAGCGAAAAACTCATTGTTGGGAATACTGCTTTGAGATAATAAAAAGGATGTAAACATAAATAAGTAAAGTGGTGAATAAAGTAATTTTTTCATTTTTTTGTGCTAAAGGTTTCTAAAATAATTGTTTATTAACTCAAGTTGACCGTTCATTAATGAAAGTAAAAGATTGCCTTCCTGCCTGACAGTTCCTGAAGTTGCAACTTCATCATCTGCGGCAGTCAGGCTTACGGTGAGTAAGAACCTACTTTTGTTAAATCTAAAATTTGATTCTATAAAACTAAAATTGTTTTTTTTGGTAGACTGACTCAACATTTTTTCCCCCGTAAGTGTTTAGTTAAATTTGAATTTTAAAAGTTTAGTCCAAATTACTTTAAAACTACTTACAGGGCAAAGATTTATTTTGCCCAAAATGACTATTGAAAAATGTATTGTTACAATATTACTTTAAAAATAGGTGGAAAAGACTGTTTTTTTGTTTTTAGAGTAACGAATTTGATTTTCAAAATAACAATCTATTGAATAAAGAATGAATGATAGTAAATTAGTTAGTTTACTGAAAAAACTAAGCCCTGAGGAATTCAGGGATTTCGAAAAATTCACTGCTTCTCCATTTTTCAGCAAAGGAAGGGACCTTACACCTTTATATAAGGTATTAAAGGGGTTTTACCCTGATTTTGCCAATGATGATCTTAACAATGAGTTTATTTTCTGTAAACTTTTTCCTGATAAGAATTATGACAGGGTTAAATCTGCAAACATGATCAAAACTCTATCATCACAATTATTTCTGCTTTGCAAAGACTTTCTTATTCAGCTTGACTTAAGGGAAGATGATATCCGAAAACAGTATTATCTTTTGAATCAGCTCAGAAAGAAAAAACTTTACAATGAATATGAAAAGGATCTTGGAAATCTGAATAATGAAGGAAAGGATGTTTTTAAAGGAACTGTCAGAGACTTTAGTGAAAAATATTTTCTTGAGACAATTAAAAGAGATTACTTTCTTGACAGGGATGAGTTTGAGAAATGTTATGAAGCAAATCTTAAATCCGGGGAATACACTCTTTTAGCCGGCTTAATAAATGCGTTTAAACATCAGGATGAAAAAAATATTGCAGCAGCATATAATCTCAATGTGCGTGATAATCTTTTAGATCTCATTCTCGACAATCTTGACGCAGAAAAATTGACCGAGTCTGCAAAGAAAAATGATCATCCAATGTACCCTTACATTGAAATTTATTATATGATATACAGGATGAATAAGTTTGGAAATGATGAGGATTATTTTAAGCTAAAAAAACTTTTGACTGAACGCTCGCACTTATTCGGGCAATACGAAAATTATATTCTATGGAATATCATGATGACTTTCTGCAATGTGAAAGGCATGCCATATCAGGAGCTTTTTAATATTTACAATTATGTTTTGGAAAACCGAATTTACAAAAAGTCACCTGACGAAGATTTTCACATTGTTATGTTCAGGAATATTGTTGCAAATTTTATGCGGGCCGGGGATATTAAATGGTTCGAGAATTTCATTTCTAAATACTTACCCGAATTACATGATGATCACAGAAATGACATGAGAAATTATTCCGGTGCGGTTCTGAATTTTATGAAAGGAAATTATCTCAAAGCTCTTGAACAGATACAACAAGTAAGGTATGAATTAATTTTTTATAAAATTGATGTGAGGCAGCTTCAATTAAAGATCTATTATAAGCTTGAATATTACGAGCAACTGTATTCACTCACAGACAGCACTCTTCATTTCCTCAGTAAAAATGTTGAATTAAAAACTGAGCATAAGACCAGTCTTAAAAATTTTGTAAAGTATTTGAAAGAGCTCGTCAAATTTAAAACCAATCCCGGTCAACACAAGGGGGAATTTGTTTTTCTTAGAAAAAAAATCTTAGCGGAAAAATATTTCGGCGCGAAAGAGTGGTTCATTGAGGAGATCAATATTCTCGTTAAGAAGTGAGCGAACGTGCTGAGCATATCGTTCAGGAGTTTCAAACTTCTCGTTCCCTAACTGTCATTGATTAAAGTGGCTTCAAGACTTTCGTCCTAACGCAGGATGTCATTGATTCAAAAATACTTTCAGTTTTTCTGCTTCGTGTCGAAGAAAGCCCTGACACCCCGTCTGTGAATAGTTTGTTGAGTTTACAGGATTGTGGAGTTTCTCACTATGGATTTGAAATACACATTATTTAGTTGAGATACAACTGAAGAAATGAATAAGGTGGTTAATAATAATTTAATAGATAGCATTAATTGGAGTGTTCTTCTCATGTAATGTTTGATTGTGGAATGTTTACAATCATTCTTTGAGAGTGTCAAGTTAGATGTTGATTGAATGTAATTTTTTAAATTAAGATGGATGAAAATTTGGGAAATGATTGTGGAGGAAACGAGGAGTTTGGGTGCGAGAATGTTGAGAATTGTGTAACAAATAGTTGGTAGAGTTTGTAGAAGTAATTTATAAAGTTATTATATATGCTTTTCTTTTTTCAAATGAACTTATCTGATTTAAAAAATTTTGCACGTATTCTTTGAGAATTTCAATTTCGCTTGATGGGGAATCCAATACCACTACGATTAAATTATATTCCGAAAAATTTTGCTGGTGAAGCATTTTTTTATCTATAGTTAAAAAAATATCAAAGCTATCTTCTTCAGCTTTTTTCATTAACTCACCATTTCTTAATCCGTTCCAGTTCTTCTTAGAAACAGTTGTTACTTCATAATTAACAAGATACGTTATTAATTTTTTAGTAACACATTCATCAAGCAATATTTTCATTAAGGATCTCCGTTGATGAATTGATTAATCGTTCAGATAGCTCGAGAACTTTAATTACCTGTACTCTCGAAACTCCATCAAAATCTTCCAAGAATGATTCTAACGTTTCTCCGGCTTCTAAATAATCAAAAAGATTTTTAATTGGAACCCGCGTTCCGTTAAAGACAGGTGTCCCTCCGAGAATTTCAGGATCGACGTTTATTATTTTCTTATTCATGTGAAACCTTCCGCAGATTATTAATTTTTACAAATATAATATTATAAGTATTTTAGAGAAATGCAAAGAGAAATTGCGTTTCGTCCTCAAGGAGATCATGCATCCCCCAAGGACTTGTTTGGTTTGTATGATTTAGGTTTAGTATATGAAAGCAAATGGGTTACGGTCATGACGGCGGAACACTCAGCTACATCTCATTCATGATAAATGTCCCGACTCTTGAGTTAGATGATTCGATGGAAAGTTTTTTCTTCGTAGAAACAATTGAAGTATGCATTTTTACTATTCGCACCGGAAAAAACTTTAGATCTTAAGAAAATGGTTTTAATACGGAGGCTCATCCGTTGAAAATCGAGTGATGGGATTGATAGCTTATGCTATGAAGGGAACTTTTTAATTTCCCCAGCGAGGATACATTATTCCGTTACTGAATTGAGAACCATTTCTCCAGAATTGTCCGGGATTAATACTGCATTCCACTTCGTTACTATAGAGCTTATAATATTCGATTCTGTTGTCGGGATTTGAATATTGGAGTTCCGCTCTCATAACTGTTTTGAATTCCCCTTCAAACACAGGAATCGCAAAACTCCAGCATGTTTTTTTATCCAACGTTATGGGATAATAGCTATTTCCGCAAAAGCTGTTTTCAATATATTCAATGTCTTTCCAGTTTCCGTATTTATCTTTTGCCTGAAGCTTCATATATAATTTGTTGTCCTGAGTATTGAAAGGTATTTCCTTATTTGTAGTGTTTGCCAAATTTAATTTTAATCCTTCATACATATCATCATAAGCAACATGTGAGCTTTTACTGATTGTAAGCGATAAACAATTTTTCAAAAAATTATCCTCTGCGGAAATATTTTTTGAGGAGAAATTTTTGTTGTAATCTTTGCTTACGAGAAACTTTCCAGCTTTCATATAATCAATATTAAGATAATAATTTTGCTTATCAGAATTATCCTGCCAGACTATCTCTCCGTTTTTATTGAAATATAAAATGCTCTCGCTAGTGTAATGAATTGTTAATTAGTAAAGTAATAATTATATTGTTCTATGGGCAGAATAGGACAAAAAATAGACCTGAGCGATTCTGATAAACAGGAATTATTAGTTATGAGTCGTTCAAATAAATTAGAACATAGATATGTTCTAAGAGCAAAGATAATTCTAAATTCTTCTGAAGGAAAAAAATACGAGGAAATAGAAAAATCTTTATCTGTAACATCAGCAGTGGTTAGTAAATGGAGAAAAAGATTTTTACAAAAAGGGATATCCGGATTACGAGATTTACCTCGAAGTGGAAAACCTCCGATACATACTGAGTACGACAAAAAAAGGGTGATTAAACTGGCATGTAGTAAACCGACGGATGGATACACAAGATGGACGCAGAGACGAATAGCCAAGAAAGTTGGGATGAGCCAGGGGAAAGTGCAAACTATATTAGGAAAAGATAAACTCAAACCACATAAGACACATTATTGGTGCGGAAAAAGCACTGACCCGGAATTTGAAACAAAGATGGTTGACATAGTGGGTTTATATTTAAATCCTCCTGAGAAAGCTATAGTTTTATCAATAGATGAGAAAACACAGATACAAGCATTAGACAGAACACAACCGGAATTGCCATTGAAACAGGGGCAGGTAAGACGATTAACAAATACATATAAAAGACACGGAACCGTATCATTATTGGCGGCATTGTCGGTACATAAAGGCGAAGTCATTGCGAAGACAATAGAAAAAAATAATCATGAAACATTTTTAATATTCTTAAAACAAATCTATAGAAAATATCCGCGAAAAGATTTGCATATAATAGTTGATAATCTGAGTGTTCACAAGCATCATAAAGTACAAGAGTGGATAAATTCAAAAAAACGAATAACCATGCATTTTACTCCGACATATTCATCTTGGTTAAATCAGATTGAAATTTGGTTTAGCATTTTAACTCGTGATGTTTTAAAAGACGGTGTTTGGCATTCAAAGAAACAATTAGTTGATCAATTAATGGAATACACAAAGACATATAACGAGGAAAGAGCAAAACCATTTAAATGGACTTATACTGGGTAAATAATTACTTTACGAACTTTGAAATCACTACACTAGTTGTCACAATTATCAGACCGTTTTTAAAATCAGCTGTTTCGAATAAATAAGGTCCTGGCTGAATTATTATTTTCCCGAGGAAATCACTTAAACCCCAGTAATAATTCGCTCTATTATAACTCGCGTAATAAAAATATTCTTTACCGATATAATTGCTACCAAGCTGATGGTCCTGAAAAGGAATTAAATATTTTAGACTCAGATCCATTAATGCATATTGATTATTTTTAGCCACAACTATATGACTGTCATACGGGCTTTTGTCAAAATATGTAAAAGTATCAGAGTTAATTTTATTGCCTGCCGCATCTATCAAAATATAACTATAACTATCGCGGAGCCTTACATAACACAAATTTTCGGAGATTGGAATAATACCTGCCCATTGAAAATTCTTAACTACAGACTCGCCCTTAGAATTGATAATACCATAATAGTCGTCTTTACTTGATCTTCCGTTAACAACTGTTATCGAATCATTATATAATTCTACAAATGTGGAATCGTTAATGCAGCTGCTCAGCTCTTTGCTTTTCATTCCGTCCTGCACCCTGCTGATTAAGTGATCTCCTTTTTCATTTATGAAACCTATATACTGTTTTCCCTCAGAGGGAAAATAAACTTTTGCACAGCCTCTTTCAAAATTCCAAATCTCAGTATATTTACCAAATGGAATCATTATTTTGCCGCTGGAGTCAATCAAAGCCACTCTTTCCCTTTCATTTGCTTCTCCTCTAAAATCTCCCACTATGGCAAATTTTCCGCGAAGATCTATCCAGCTGTAAATTGTATCAATAACTAAATTGCCTTTCAAATCTATTACTCCGGTCTTTTTTGTGTTTGTATATACATAAGCTCTTTCAGGCTCCAAGAAAGTAATTGCTCTGTAATTTGGAAATTTAATTTCTCTTCCGTCTAAAAATAGAAATGACGGAACGCTATCATTAAAAACCATGGCAGTACCGTTCTTAAACTCCATCGCATAATCATATTTTGAATTGATAACAAAATCTCCGTTTGAATTTATGTAACCATATTTACCTGCAATTCTTGCAGGCGCAAGCCCATTGGAAAAATCCTGAGCATCTGCAAATATCGGTTCAATGATAATCTCTCCCTGAGAATTTATGTATCCCGTCTTATTGTTTTGAATTATTCTGAATAATGATACGTCATCATCATAAACAAAGCCTGTCAAGATTAATATAATGAGTAATGAATATTTCAAATCCTAAAATTCCGGTTTTCTTATCAACAATTAATAAAAAAGTACATAATTTAAGATAATAAAATTGCATCTAAATTTCAAACTTGTATCTTTTAAGAAAGGATTATGAGAAATTAAATAAGAACCGACGAGTCAGTGGGCATGACACTTGGCGGGAACAAGAAGGCATTATGAATGTCAAATTACAAAATTTCAAATTTCAAATGTAATAGCGAGCTAAGGTAATCCCGCCGTTACTATTCTCGTTGTTGGTTACGCTCACTTCGCTAGGAAAACATCCAGTAACTTGCGACTCACGCTTTATATTTGTAATTTGACATTTGCAATTTGTAATTATAATAATTCGTTATGAAATTATCCTCAATGAATTGGATTGACGTTGAAAATTATCTGAAGAATGATGACAGGTGTATATTTCCGATAGGTTCAACCGAGCAGCATGCATACCTGAGCTTAGCAACTGACAACATACTTGCGGAGAAAATTTCAGTTGATGCTGCAGAGCCGTTAAACATTCCGGTTCTTCCGGTTATGAATTTCGGACACACGCCTTTATTCATGGCATATCCCGGTACTATTTCGTTACGGCTTGAAACACTTCGCCTTGTGATCACTGACATTCTGAATTCTCTTACTACTTACGGATTCAAAAGAATCTTAATCGTGAACGGACACGGCGGGAATATGCCTTTAGAAGAATTTGTAAATGAGTGGATGCTTCAGCAGGAAAGTGTTAAAGTAAAATTTCATAACTGGTGGAGAGCTCAAGGCGTGTGGAAGAAAGTTCAGGAAATAGATTCTGTCGCTTCACACGCATCTTGGATGG
>Ga0209591_10008872_pt1 | contig 10925 bp, 8 predicted proteins | sample MAT01_FD_187207 | JGI IMG/M metagenome (GOLD analysis project Ga0209591, IMG submission 187207) | Freshwater microbial communities from Lake Fryxell liftoff mats and glacier meltwater in Antarctica - MAT-01 (SPAdes) (version 2) | ecosystem: Environmental > Aquatic > Freshwater > Ice > Liftoff...
CGACCACGTCGGTCACGCCGGCCAGCTTGCGCCTGGAAGCATGCGCATTGGGGTCGTTGAACATCAGCTCATGGCGAGCAAAAGTGCCGCCGCTGGGCCGTATGGTGTAGCTGCCGCGCGGCAGGCCGTTCGTGTCGAGCATCTTGCTCCAGGCGGTGTTTGGCGCATCGACGATCAGCGTCTTGCCGCGCTGATCGGCCCAGCCGGCAATTTCAGGCTTGGCATGGAGCGCGTTGAACGCGCTGTCGTCGCCATGGAGGATGCCGATTTCGTGGCCGGCCTCGTTCATCGCCACCGCATGGTCCGCACCGGCGACGGCCGGCTGGTGGTTTGTACCCGCAGCAGCCCGAGTGTGGCGGCGGCGGCGGCGAGCACGAGACGGCGGGTCATTCTCATCATGGCACTTCTCCCCAATCGATCGCAGGGCTCGTGCCGCAAGGCCCGCCACCAAGGCAGGCCGCGATCAGAGAGGCTCGGCGGGGTCGAAGATTTCGCCGGTGGTGCCATCCGTCAGGCCAAGATCGGTCAGGTGCGGGCCTTGGTTGCAGGCCAGCGAAATGCCGGTGATGCCGCGGAAAATTCGATAGGGTGGCTTCCAGTCGCAGACCCGGTCAGCGGCGGTGCGCAGCCGCGCGAAGGCTTCCGCCGTCGCCCAGGGCGGCGTGGTGGCCAGCAACCCGGCGATGGGTAGCGGCAGCAGCGCCGTCACTTCCCCGCTTTCGGCCCCGCCTTGGGCGACCGCCATGCCGCCTCCCGCCGCGATCAGCGCATTCGCCGCCGCTGCCATGTCCGACGTGTTGCTGCCGAGGACAAGAAGGTTGTGGCTGTCATGCGCGATGGTGGTGGCGATGGCGCCACGCAGCTCTCCCCAGCCATCCGTGAAGCAGGTCTGCGGCAGGGGTTCGGCCTTGCCGTGGCGATGGATGATGGTGAGCACGGCGTGGCCAGGTGGTGGGATGGCGTAGCCATTCCGCACCTCGACCTCCACCTCGCCCCAGCGCGTGAAGCGGCTGCCGATGATCTTGCGCAGCCGCGCGTGGCCGTCCCGCACGCCCTCCACGCGCACCCGGAAGGCCGCTTCCGGCTGCGCCGCCAGATGCATCGAGGAGGGCAGCGAAATGTTGTGCCGTGTTGGGGGCGTGAGCAGCGCGCCGCCGCGCGCGACCAGCGCGCCATCGACCACAACGCGATCCACCGCGACGCTGGTGAGGTCCGAAAGCACCACGATATCCGCGCGCCTCCCCGGCGCGATCAGGCCGAGATCGTCGCGCTTCAACCGCATCGCCGCGTGCAGCGTCGCCAGCCTGATCGCAGAAATCGGCGAGAGCCCGCGTGCGACGACTCGGGCAATCGTGTCCCGCAGCCCACCCTTGGCGACGAGTTCGTCGGGGAAGACGTCATCGGTACAGAGCACCAGGTTCGGCGGCAGCAGCGGCAGCGTGGCGAGTGCGGCGATGGCGCCGGGCAGCACCTGGTCGTGGCTGCCGCGCAGCTCCACCGTCAGCCCCGCGCGCAGCTTCTGGAGGAAATCCTCAGCCGCGGTGATCTCATGGTCGGAGCTGACGCCGGCCGTGGCGTAGGCCTGCAATTCGGCCTCGATCAGCCCGCGTGCATGGCCGTTCACGTTCTTGCCGCTGGCGAGCCCGGCACCGACGATGCCCGCCATATGCGCCGTGCCGCGGAGCACGCCGGCCATGTCCATCACCTCGGCCACGCCGACCACCTCCGGCCAGGCCAGCATCTGCGCCATCTCGGCGGCGTGGATCTCCGCGCCCGCACGTTCCAGCCCGGGTGCGGAGGGGACGCAGGAGGGCGCCGCGATCAGCGTCCGCAATGGCAGGCCGCGCGCCGCCTCGATCGCCCAGCGCACGCCCTCCAGACCGAGCACATTGGCGAGTTCGTGCGGGTCCCACACGCAGGTCGTGGTGCCGGCGGGCACGACGATGGCGGCGTAGTCGGCCGGCGCCATCAGGCTGCTCTCATAGTGCAGATGGCTGTCGATGAAGCCGGGGGCGAGGAAGCGGCCCGCGACATCCTCGATGGCATCGGCATCCTCGCGCGTGCCCGTCGGATGGACCGAAGCGATGAGCGGGCCCACGATGCCGATATCGGCCGCGCGCAATTCGCCGGTCGCGACATCCACCACGACGCCGCCGGTCAGCAGCAGGTCAAAGCGCGCCGAGCCGCGTGCCGCCTGGACGGCACGCGCGCGAATCGCAGGCTCGACCGGCTGGTTCATGATTGGCGCGACCGATCCAGGCGTCCGGGGCCTTCGCCCCTCCTGCCACCTGGCGCGCTCATCGCGAACGCCCCGCGGAGGACGCGAGCGTCATCTCATCCGTCCGCGCCTCGAAGGTGAGGCCGCGGCGCATCGCCCAGGTGTTGACCTGGAAGTACAGCGGGATCAGCGCCGTCTGATCGACCAGCGCCATGCGCGTGGCCTGCTGTGTCAGCGCGCGGCGGCGGTCGTCGTCGATGGTGGTGCGGGCGCGCTGGATCACCGCATCGATCTCCGCATTGCTGAAGCGCCCGCGATTGGCGGTACCGAGGCCGAGCGTGGTGTTCCAGCTGTGAATCTGCGTCTCGAGCATGCCGAGCAATTCAGGGTTCGGCGAGAAGCCTGCGAGGTTGATCGAGTAGCGCAGCTGCGCCGCCTCGCTCAGCCACACCGCGCGCGTGCGGGTCTCGACGTTGATCGTAAGGCCAAGTCGCGTCCACATCTGCGCGATCGCCTGTACCACCTGCTCGTCGTTGACGAAGCGATCATTCGGCCCGTTGAGCTGCGCCGCGAAGCCCTGCGCCCAGCCCGCTTCGGCGAGCAGGCGTCGTGCCTGTTCGAGATCGAAGGGCGGCGGCGTCAGGTCGGGCGAGGTGCCGAAATAGCCAGGTGGGCCGAGGTCGCCGGCCGCCAGCGCCTGGCCCTGCATCGTGCGGCTGACCAGCGCCTCCCGGTTGATCGCGATCGACAGGGCGCGCCGCACGCGTGGATCGCGGAGCGGGTTGGCGATACGCGATCCATCCTTGCCGCGGATATGCGGGCTGTCCTCGCGATCGCTGTCGAGCGTCAGGAAGATCAGCCGGTTGGAGGGGCTCTCGGCCACGCTGAAGCGCGCGGCCTCGGCCCGGAACCGCGTGAAATGGTCGGGCGGGACGATCTCGATCAGATCGACATCGCCCGCCTGAAGGGCCGCGACGCGCGCCCCGGCATTCGGGATGGGGCGGAACTCCACTCGCGCGAAGGCCGGTGCTGTGCCGTGGAAGGCCGGGTTGCGCTCCATCACCACCGGGCTGCCGGGCTGCCAGCTGACATGCCGGAACGGCCCCGTGCCGATCATCGCGCGGCCGGCATTGTAATCCGTCGTTGCCGACCCCTCGCCATGCTTCTTCGACACGATCATGACCAGCGCGAGGAAGTTGGGCAAAAGCGGCGTGGGCTGGGTGGTGCGGATGCGCAGCGTCGTCGCGTCCACCGCCTCCACCGCCGCGATCGGGCGCGTGGCGTAGCGGAAGCTGGAAGGCGAGTTCGGCACGTCCCCGGCGCGCGCGATGGTGAAGGCCACATCCTCGGCCGTCACCGGCTGGCCGTCATGGAAGCGCGCGCGCGGGTCGAGCTTCACCTCCCAGGTGAGTTCATCGATGGCGCGCATCGAGGTCGCTATGGCGGGGCGGAGATCCTGCTTGTGGTCCTGTTCCACCAGCGGCTGGAAGATGTGGCGGCTGAAGGCGATGTTGGTGATGAGGCTGGCGAAATGCGGGTCGAGCGAGGTCGGTCCTGCCTCCACGCCGATGCGGATGTTGTCCTGCGCGAGAACAGGGCCGGCGAGCAGCGTCGAGCCCAGCAGGGCGGCGCGAAACAGGCGGTTCATGCGGCGAGATCCTTGGTCAGAAGTGGGCACAGGTTCATGGGCGCGCTGCCCGGCTCGGCAAGCCAACCCTCTGGCGAGGGCCGGAAAATTGGCGTGGCGAAGGCGGCGCGCAGCGGCACGGCATCCGGCCATTCGGCCCGCCAGCGATCACCCTGCGCCATCGCCACCACCACGGCCACCGGCACCACGCCGGTTGCGTGCAGCAGCGCGAGCCCCGCCAGCGCCGAGGCGCCGGTCGAGACCACGTCATCCACCAGCAGCACGCGCTTGCCGGCGAGGCGTTGCAGCAGCCGTGGGTCGAGCCAGAGACGGCGCTCCAACGGCGAGGTGATGGAGTGCACGGGCACGCTCAGCGTCTCCTCGTACCAGCGCTTGCGCGACCAGCCGGGCGCGACCCAGTTTGGGTGGCCCAGCCCCTCCGCCACCAGCGGCGCGAAGACCTGGCCAAGGCTCGGCAGCCCCACCACCACCTCGGCGCCAAAGGGGCGCGCCACCTCGGTCATCCAGCCGGCGAGTCGGCGGACCACCGCGAAGCTCGCCTGGTTGGCGATGAAGCCGGCGACGGCGAAGCCCGAAAAATCGCGCAGCGGCAGATCGAGGCTCATCCCTTCCGGCAGCGTGGCGGGGAAGCGCTCGCGGTACAGGCCGGGGGCGGCGCAAGGCACGCCGAAATGCTGCCAGAAGGCCATCTTCATCCGTTGGGCTTGCTGCCGACATCGTGCCATGTTGCACCGGCTCACCGCAACCGGAGCGCCATCTTGCCCGAGCCCGACGCCCTCGCGCCCCTGCTGCCCGGCATGACCGAATGGCGCCAGGATCTGCACTGCCATCCCGAACTCGGCTTCGAGGAGCATCGCACGGCGGCGATCGTCGCCGATCTGCTGCGAGGCTGGGGGATCGAGGTGAGCGAGGGGCTGGCCGGCACCGGCGTGGTCGGCACGCTGCGCGGGCGCCCCGGCAACCGCGCCATCGGGCTGCGTGCCGATATGGACGCGCTGGCGATGACCGAGGTGACGGGGCTGCCCTACGCCAGCGCAACGCCCGGCCGCATGCATGCCTGCGGGCATGACGGCCACACCGCCATGCTGCTCGGCGCCGCGCAGTGGCTGAGCGCGCATCGCGAGCGCTTCGCCGGCACGGTGCAGCTGATTTTCCAGCCGGCCGAGGAATCGCTCGGTGGCGCGCGGGCGATGGTCGAGCAGGGGCTGTTTGATCGCTTTCCTGTCGATGCCGTCTATGGCCTGCACAATCTGCCGGGGCTGCCGCTGGGCACCATCGCCGTGCCGAAGGGGCCCGTGCTGGCGAGTTCCGACACCTGGGAAGTGACGTTCCGCGGCGCCGGCACGCATGGCGCGAAGCCGCATCTCGGCACCGATGCCACGCTCGCCGCGGCGCAGTTCATCTCGGCCTTGCAGATGATCGCGTCGCGGGAACTGGACCCGCTGGCGACCGGCGTGGTGAGCGTGGGGCACATCGCCGCCGGCGATCCGGCCGCGCCCAACGTCATCCCCGCACTGGTCTATGTGAAGGGCACGGCGCGCGCGTTGACCGCGGAGGTGCGCGCGCATCTGGCGCGCCGCATCGGCGAGATCGCCGAGGCCACCGCCATGGCGCATCGCGTCACTGCTGCACCGCGCTATCATTATCGCCTCGCGCCGACGGTGAACCATGCGCCGCAGGCCGCCGCGATGGTTCGTGCCGCCACCGGCACTGCCATCGCCGTGCAGGACGACCACGTGCCGATCACCGCCGGCGAGGATTTCTCCGAGTTCCTCGCGCGTCTCCCCGGCGCCTATGCCTGGCTCGGCACCGGCGCACCGGTGCATCCCGAGGGGTTCCACCACAATCCGCAGTTCGACTTCAACGACGCGGCGCTGACCCATGGCGCCGCCTTCTGGTGCAGCCTTGTCGAGAGTGAGTTGGCATGATCCCCACCATCATCGATTGCGATCCCGGCACGGATGATGCCATCGCGCTGTGGCTCGCGCTTGCCTCGCCGGAGCTCGATGTGCGGCTGATCACGGTCGCCGGCGGCAATGTCGGGCTCGAACGCACCACGGCCAATGCGCGCGCCGTGGTCGGGCTGACCGGCCGCGCCACCCCCATCGTCGCCGGTGCCGAGCGTTCCTTGATGGCGCCCTTCCGCGCCGAGGTCGCGGTGCATGGCCAGGATGGGCTCGGCGGCGTTGTCCTGCCGGACGGCCCGCCGCTCACGCCGGGCATCGCGGCGGATGCCATCCGCGACCTGCTGCGGGCGGCCGCGCCAGGCTCGGTCACGGTGGTCGGCCTTGGTCCGGTGACGAACCTCGCGCTGGCCTTTGCAACCGAGCCTGCACTGACGAGCCGCGTGGCCGAGATCGTGCTGATGTCGGGCGCCTGGGCAGAGGGCAACATCACGCCGGCTGCCGAATTCAACGCCTGGAACGACCCCGACGCGCTGGCCATCCTGGCACGCCTCGGCGTGAAGCTCACGTTGGCTACGCTCGACCTCACGGCGCAGGCCTTCGTGACGCCAGCGCTGGTCGAGGGGATGCAGGCGCGCCCTGGCGGCGCCTGCTGGCGTGCGGCGCGGGATATCCTGCGCGCTCTGCCGCCCTCCCGTCGCATGGAGTTTCGGGGCTTTCCGCTGCACGACCCCTGCGCCATCGCCTGGCTGCTGGCGCCTGGGCTGTTCACGCGGCGGGAGGCGCATCTGGAGGTGGATTGCGGGCCTGGCCCGAGTCGCGGTCGCACCGTGATCGACCGTTGGGCAAGGCTCGGCCTGGAGCCCAATTGCGGCGTGCTGGAAACGCTGGACGCCGAGGGCTTCTTCGACCTGCTCGGCAACCGTATCAGCGCGTTGCCTTGATCGCCTGCCCTAGCGCACTATCGGTTCAATTGAACCGATTTCGTGCGCTATAAACACCTGAATCTAAAGCACGGACTTTGGTTCAAACGATTCCGTTTGAACCAAACGTGCTTTAATCGCCCGCCCCTTGCGTGGCGAGCTTGCCGCCGCGCAGCGGGCCGGCATCGTTGTGCGGGTTGCGCTCCAGCGGCACGACCAGCAGCGGCAGCGTGGCATTGGCGATCTCGATCACCAGCTTGAGTGCCGGGGCAGGGTTGCGCCCGGCATGGATATCCGCCTGCATCGCCTCGGCCGCCTCGCCCAGGCGGCGCGCGCCGAGCGTGCGGGCGGCGCCAAGAAGCCGGTGCCCTGCATGGCGCAGCCGCGGCAGATCCTCAACGATGCCCGGCGCCGAAAGAGTCTCATGGCCCAGGCGCAACTCGTCCACGAATTCGCCGATCACCATGTCCGCCGTCGGCCCGATATCGGCGGCGAGGTGCAGCAGCGCCGCCTGGTCGAGCAGCGGCTGGCGCACTTCCGAAACCGGCTGCCGCGTGGCCTCGGCCAGGGTGCCGCCGTCGGCCAGGCTCGTGACGGCAGCGAGCAGGCTTTCACGGTCGATCGGCTTGGCGAGGTGCCCGTCCATGCCGGCCTCCCGGCAAGCCTGGACCTGCTCGGGCAGGGCGGAGGCGGTGACAGCGAGGATCGGCACGCTGGCCCGCCCGCCATCGAGCGCGCGAATCCGTCGCGTGGCTTCCAGCCCGTCCATCACCGGCATCTGGAGGTCCATGAGCACGACGTCGTAGGTCTCGCGCGCCACCGCGGCCAGTGCCTCGGCGCCGTCGGCGGCGCTGTCCACGCGATGCCCGGCCGCGACGAGCATGGCGCGCGCCACCATGCGGTTGGCGGCGACGTCATCGGCGACCAACACGCGAAGGCTCCGGCCGAGCCCACCCTCGGTAAGGCTGGCGGCAGGCGGGGCCTCCGGCACCACGGGCAGGGGCACGGCCTTCAGCGGCAATTCCACCCAGAACAGCGCGCCCGCCCGGGCTTCGCTGTCGCAGCCGATCCGCCCGCCCATCGCCTCCGCGAGCCGGGCCGAAATGGCGAGGCCGAGCCCGGTGCCCGCACCCTCGCCGGTTACGGGGAAAAGCTGCGAGAAATCCTCGAACAGCAGGTGCCGCTTCTCGGCCGGCACGCCCGGGCCGGTGTCCTGCACCTCGATGCGGATGCCATCGGCCGGCGCGGGCAGGGGGGCGGCGCGCAGCACCACGCGCCCGCCGGCGGGGGTGAACTTCACCGCATTCGACAGCAGGTTCAGCAGCATCTGGCGCACCCGCGTGGCATCGGCGTCCACCGCCTCGGCCGTGCCGGGGGCGATTTCCAGGGTGAAGGTCAGCCCCTTGCGCTCCACCTCCGGCGCCAGCAGCCCGGCGCAGGCCTCAAGCAGCGGGCGGAGCGCGATGTGGCGCAGATGCAGGTCGAGCTTGCCGGCTTCGATCTTCGACAGATCGAGCAGGCTGTTGACGAGTTCCAGCAGGTGGCGCCCGGCCTCGTGCAGTATGTTCACCTGGTCGCGCTGCTCGGGCGTCAGCCCGGGGTCGCGCAGCAGCACCTGGGCAAAGCCGAGCACGCTGTTCAGTGGCGTGCGCAGTTCATGCGACATGCGCGCCAGGAACTGGCTTTTCGCCTCGCCGGCCGCGCGAGCGTTGTCGCGGGCGCTGGCGAGTTCCTCCATCGCGCGCTTCAGCGGCGTGATGTCCGTGCGGATGCCCACCGTGCCGCCATCGGGCGTGCTGCGTTCGGTGATCAGCACCCAGCGCCCATCCGGCAGCAGCCGCTCGATCGGCGGATTGTTCGCATGCCGCCAACGATCCATCTCGTCGATGAAGGCCTCGATATCGCCGACCGCCTGGGGATACTGCCCGCGCCGCGCGCCTTCGCGCATGATGTCGCGAAAGGCGGTGCCGGCCAGGATGAACGGCGCCGAGATCGAATAGAATTCCCTGTAGCGTTGGTTGCAGGCGATCAGCCGGTCTTCCGGGCCGAACATCACGAAGCCGTCGGACATGCTCTCCAGCGCGTTCTCCAGCGTGCGGCGCCAGCGGGCGCGCTCGGCCTCTACCTTCTCGCGCTGCCGCAGGCCAAGCAGCAGGGCGGCGGCGAGGGCCAGCACCAGGGCTGCGAAGGCTGCCGAGACGATCAGCGCGCGTTCACGGTCCGCGGCCCAGCCGGCCAGCGCCTGGCTGCGCTCGATGGTCGCCGAGATCGACAGGGCCGGGTAGAGCGTCGGCCGCACGATGAACAGCACGGGTTCGCCGTTGAAGCGACTGACGGCTGTGCCAGCTCCGCCGAAGGTCTGCGAGATTGGCTGCAAGCGGCGGCCTATGCGCGTCTCATCATGCGGCAGGGCGGCGAGCAGCGTGCCGTCATCGCGTTCCAGCGTGACGCGCAGCCCCGGTACATCGCCGCCCAGGGCCAGAAGCGAGGTCACGACCTGCACCGGAACCTCGGCCACCGCCGTCACCGCGCCGAGTCCCGGCATCGTCAAAGGTCGGGCGAAGAACAGCGCCCATTCGCCGGTGGCCGGGTTGCGCACCGGCCCGCCGATCATCACGCCGCCCGCATTCGGACCGGTGTCCAAGAAGGCCGAGCCAAGGGCCAAGGGCAGCGGCCGGCGGCGGGAGACGATCAGGGAGGTGGCGATCGGGATGCCGTCGGCGCCCACCAGCAGCACGTCGCGGAAGGTGAAGTTCTGGTTGTTCAACTCGCGCATCACGCGGCTCGCGCCCGCGGCGTCGAAGCGGCCCTCACGGATAGCGGGCGCAAGGATGGCGGGCAGGCCGGCCAGCATCGCATCGACCTGCACGAAGCTGCGGTTGATGGAGGCTTCCACGGCACGGCCCACACGGCTGGCCGTATCCGTCGCCGAGGTCAGCGCCGCGTCGCGCGCGCGTTCCAGCAGCAGCACGGTCGCCACCAGCTGGGCCAGCAGGATGGCGAAGGCTGCGGCCATGACGGCCAGGCGGAGGAGGCGAGCGTTCTGCATGGGCTGCGCGCTATTCCATCCGTGCCCGAATGCCGAGCAGCGGGGCCAGATTCTCGTTCCAGGCATCGACGCAATCGCTGCCGCAGCGGCCAACCCAGCGCGGCAGCACGACTTCGGTCAACAGCCGCCGGCGGCGTTCCTCATCGGCGGCGCTGACTGGTACCACCGTCATCTGGCCGCGACGGCCGGTGGTGCAGCTTGGCAGGCCGGCATTGCAGGCCAGGCCCTCGCCGGTCTCGCCGTCCGCGGCCGCCCAGATTTCCTCCTCCAGCCCAGCCACGCCCCGGCGCAGGATCTGCTGGATCGGCTCGGAAAGAGCCGCCCAGGCGGTCTGGTTCGCCCCGAAGATCGAAATTCCCCAGGTCAGCGCCATGGCGTGCACATGGCTCGTCACTTCATGCAGCCCGACGGCATTGCCCGACAGTGTGCCGGTGATGGCGCATTCCACCACGCCCCGGCGCATTGACTGCACCATCTCGGCAAAGGGGGTCATCACCGGCGTGGCGCCGAGCGCCTGCACCAGTTCCGACTGCCCGACCGAGGAGGTGCGGATGCGCCGCCCGGCGAGATCGGCAAGGCCGGCGAAGGGACGGGCGCAGAACACAACCTGGGCGGGGTAGGTGTAAACGCCAAGCAATTCGATCTGGTAGCGGTCGCGCAGCACCTGTTCCAGATGCGGGCGGAAAGCGCGCACCGTCTGGCGCAGCGTACGCATGTCAGGCGAGAGCGCCGGCAGGTCCACGGCGTTGAATTCCGGCTCCTCGGTCGCCACCACCGCCAGCAGCACCGTGCCGAAAGGCACCACGCCGAGACGCATCAGCTGGAGCATCTCCTGCCCGCGGATCCCGCTGCGGTCGAAGGGCGCGATTTCCGCGATAACGCGCCCGCCGGTCAGCTCGGTGATGCGGGTGCGCCAGAAGGGTTCCTCGTAGCGCAGATACTGGCTGACATCGGCGAGCCCGCCGACCACCTTCAGGCGAATCGGCTGCTGCGCCTCGGCCATGCTCGTCGCGACAAGGCCCAGCCAAAGGCCCAGCAGCAGCGGCAAGCGCGCGAAACGGCGCAGCCAGGCGAAGCCCCCCGATCCGCTTGGTCCGTGTCGCCGCCTATCGAACCACTGCATCCTCAACGCCCCTGGATTGAGAATTTCCATCCTCGGTCAACCCATATTCGGGACCGCGTG
>Ga0209591_10008874_pt1 | contig 10924 bp, 14 predicted proteins | sample MAT01_FD_187207 | JGI IMG/M metagenome (GOLD analysis project Ga0209591, IMG submission 187207) | Freshwater microbial communities from Lake Fryxell liftoff mats and glacier meltwater in Antarctica - MAT-01 (SPAdes) (version 2) | ecosystem: Environmental > Aquatic > Freshwater > Ice > Liftoff...
GCGCCAAACGTGTTACAATAGGGGCATTAAATAGGCGTCGTCAGGCAGCGAGGTGTCCGATGTCACAGCCGGATTACCAACACGAGTGGATGCGCCAGTGGCGCCGCGCGGCCGTTGCGCTTGCCGAAGTGCGGCTGCGGGAATTAGCGGAGATAAGTGATGCTACGGCATTCGCCGACCGGCCACAGGACTGGCTCGATATCGATGGGATTGTTGCACGCCAATGTGCGACCCTTAATCTGCAACAGATCTGGGCGGAAGTGGAACCGTTGGTCGAGCTCAAGGAAGAGCCGGCCATCCTTGATCGCCTGCGCACGCGTCTGTAGCTCACCCTGATCGAACGGTATACCAGGCTGTTGGACGGCAATCAGGCCACCCTGCTGATACACCGACATGCTTGTTGCGAAACGGGACTTGCACATGTATAATGCGGGTATCATCCCTGAACTGATGCGTAACAGGAGCACGTACGCATGGAGCGGCTGCAAAAACGGTACCGGACCCCAAATGGCGATATGTGGGAAGAGTGGCTTGTGCGCTACGATACTGATAAATATGATGCCGGTGGACACGATGAAGTCCTTCAATATAAGAAAAACGGCTATGAAGTCGGGCATATTACCTATCATCTTGACAGAAATGGTCGTGTTATGCAAGAAAATAGGCATGGAACTCCCACCATTCCAGCAGATGCGGAGCCGCTATGAGTAACGCATCCGGCGCACAGCTTGCGGGTCAGGTGCTTTACGAGCGCCAAAAAGCACTGCGTGCCCAAACGCCGTTTCCCCCTGCACCGCAGATTATTGCAACCCATCTTCAAGTTCCGGATAATATCGGGAGTGTCCTCCGCCTCGCTGATGCGGCCGGGAGTGGTCACGTCATCTTTATCAGTAATACGGAAATAGACGAGAAGCGTATTCACAAAACCGCTCGGAGTTGTGAGTCGCTCGTTGCGTGGGAGGTATACAGCATAGAACAATTTCTGCATGAACAAGACACATTTCAACCCTTACTGGCGCTTGAGATAACCTCTCAGTCACAGAATATCTTTTCAACCGTACTCCCAACAAGGTGCTCATTTGTTATTGGCAATGAGCGTCATGGTATTCCAACAGCAATTCTTTCATCGTGCCGCCAAGCTCTCCATATTCCTATGTATGGAACAAATGGTTCAATGAATGTAACACATGCGCTTGGAATAGCACTCTTTGAATGGCGTCGCCAGCAGTCACATTATAAATGATGCCTGGAACGTATACAACGATCAAAAGCCATGCAGAAGCCACGCATTGATAATGACGCCTACATAGTAAGAGTCGATCTGAATAAGCGTAGGCAAGACGATAACCCTTGACAGTGAAACCGTCCAAACGAGATGTCAAAAACTGAATCCGACTGAGGTAGTAAATAGTTTTGAGTCGGTGCCGTCTAACCACGCTGTGCAGCTGACACCGCTGGCGCGGTTGGTGGGCTGGGCGCGATTCACCCGGCAAAGCGCTCCGGCCTGTTGGCATCACGACAATGCGCAACCTTCAGATGTGCGTGGCAATCCAAGACTCCCGGCGATCTATGGGCGGCCGCACGCGCATTGCCTGGCACCTGCCTCTCTCCGCCGTCCTCCACCCTTCAGACGCCCGCCAGCGGCGCAGCTAACCGCCACGTTAGGCTTTGAAGCGAATAAAAGGAGATTAACCATGCGCACTTTCGCACAGAAACCGAAGGCACCTCCGCAGACTCCGTCTGCCAAATCTACGATACCCGTCCGGGCACACCTTGGACAAAGCCGTGAGGTTAGCTCCATCCTTCACTTACAGCGCACTATTGGTAATCAAGCCGTACTGCGATTGCTACACGCTAATGCTGAAGAACTCGCGGTCGGTTCGACTACCACCGCATCAACTCGTTTTAAGCACGATTTCAGCCGAATACCGTTGCACGCTAAAGCACGTGCTGAGATTCAGCCAAACCTGACGGTGAGTACCCCGGGAGACATATATGAGCAGGAGGCAGACCATGCTGCCGAGCAGGTGATGCGCATGTCTGACCCGCGCGCCCAGCGTCAAGAAGAACTAGAAGAACTAGAAGAAGTCGAGTTGGTTCAAACGGAACCTGCGACCATGCCATCCTCGGCCATTCGCCGGCAGGTTGAAGAAGAGGAAGAAGAGGAAGAATTTCTCCAGGCCAAGGAGCTCACGGAACACGCGCCTGAAGTCGGGCGGGACACGGAAGCGCAGCTCAGAGCTATGCGTAGCAGCGGTCAACCCTTGCCGGAATCTGTGCGCGCCTTTTTCGAGCCGCGCTTCGGATATGATTTCAGCCAGGTGCGCATTCATACCACCCAACAGGCAGCCAGTTCGGCGCAGGGAGTCAATGCGCGAGCATATGCCGTGGGTCACGACATTGTCTTCGGAGCCGATGAGTATGCACCAGAGACGAACAAGGGGAATTTGCTGCTCGCCCACGAATTGACGCACGTCATCCAACAGTCGTCTCCCGCACCAGTGTCGCCTGCCGTCATTATGCGTCAAAAAGGAAAGTTGGCTCAGAAAGTTGTCGGATGGGTCGTCAAAGTTGGCGAACGCAAGCTTATCAAGACGGTTACCATATATAGCGAAAGGGAATTGACCACACTGCTAGGTAAAGGGTATAATATTTTAGTGAAAAGGGGCAGTTCGGCGGCGAAGAGAATCGCGAAAAAGGTGTGGGGAGACAATATCCTTCATCATACTGGCCACATCATCAGAGCGACCGGGAAACAGGGGCTATCGCATTTCCAACCAGCAAGACATCTGATAGGCAGAGCAGGAGAGAAAGGATGGCACATCTTTTACTCCGCAATTCCTATTCTATTCTTCTCGGAGGATGTAGAGGCAATGGAGGTTTACGAAGACAAGTATCCTGGCAAATCCATCGCGAACTATCTCACCGTTACAAAGTACGTTGGCGAGGATTCGTGGCTCTCTTACCTCGACTGGGTAAACCCCGGGGAATTGCTCGCTATCGGAGGCGATATAGGGCGCGGTTGGGACAGGGAGCGTACAAAGGAACTCAAAGCGCTCGTGTTCAATCGTGTCACCGCCGACGGGACCGTTCAGACGTATGAACTGAACCCGGAAGGAGAACTGGTCCGCGTCATTCTTGTCAAACCGGATGGAAAGCAAAAGATACTGAGCGCCGATGAGTATTACACCTTTCTAGGCAATAAATCTGAAGAGCCAGTACCAGCAGCGGTTGAGCAGGACGGCACGAAGCACCCGCTCTATGCGTCTACCTTCGACGCTGATTATCGTATCTACATCTCCAAGCAAGGTTGGGATGCGGATGGCAAGACACTGTCGTTCTACTTGCCTGCAGAGTACGCAAAGAAATTACAAAAGATAGGGGAGTTTTACGTTATGGAGGATCTTTCGATTGACTATGTTTACGCCTACGTTCATCCGCGCCATCGAGGGGTGCTGAAACAGCCCGGCTTTAAAGTACCCAAGGACATGGTTGATGACTATACATCCAACCCCAAGGACGCGTACTTGCAGAAGATGCTCACTTCTGCCTTGCAGTCAGCGAAAGTGCGGGAGGCCGATCTCTGGCAGGCCAAGTAAGTGAAGGGGTATCTAAAACTCGATAAAGCAGAAGTGGCTGCATTCTTTTTCACGGAACGTGAGAAGGACTATGGAGGAATCCATCTTGGCGTGCCTACTTCGTCAACCGAGGTTCTTCTGGCGCTAACTGACGAGATGACCATGTTGCCTCCGGGACATTCACGTAGTTTGCCGCTGCGGTCGGTTCCCGATGATCTCCCTCGCATCATTGTTGCCCGGAGAGGATTTTGTCCACTAATCTCGCTTCGCATCGGCACTGCGGTCAACTTGGTGTCTCGTATTCAGATCAACAACCAGGCCGGTATCGTCACACTGTCACCGCATGGGCTGGCGGAATTCAAGAGCGCGATCACGTTGGTGCCTGGCAGTCACGGTGATCTGCTAGTTGCGGGCGCCTCCGGATCGTGGACAGACCGTCTGTGGTTTTGGCCTCTTGAGCAGTAGGCAAGAAAGAAAACACTGCCAGCCGAGTAACAGACCACAAAGATTTATATAAGAGTACAAACAGTGGCAAGAAGAAATGAAGGCGGCCATTAGGAGACGTAGGCTTATGCGCCTAACATCCCAGTGGAGCGGACGGCCCACAGCGAGGGCTTTTTGGTACGCCATGGCTCAGTGCCTGTGGGCCGCCGCTCACTGATGGCGTTCGGCCGCGCGCTACTCCGCCTCGCCCTGCGCCTGCTCGTCGCGTGCGGTGGGCGCCACGCCCTGCGCAGCGGCGCGCTGCAGGTTCAGCGCCAGCAGCCGCTCCAGAATCGCGTCGTCGCTTGCCAGAGTCGTAGTAGCGCTAGGATACAGCAGGGCTACCCGAGCAAGCAGGGCGAATGCAAAGTCCCCAGCCAAGGCCAGTTGGGGCCAAAAATAGGCCGGAAATCTGTAGTCATCTGCGGATACAACGCCCGGCGGTCGGACGTTGCATCCGCCCTGCCCAAGCAAGGGTTTGCCCGGTTCTGATGCGCCAAACGTGTTACAATAGGGGCATTAAATAGGCGTCGTCAGGCAGCGAGGTGTCCGATGTCACAGCCGGATTACCAACACGAGTGGATGCGCCAGTGGCGCCGCGCGGCCGTTGCGCTTGCCGAGGTGCGGCTGCGGGAATTAGCGCAGATGAGTGATGCTGCGGCACTCGCCGCCGCCGAGCGGGTGCTGGCGTCTTCGGCGATGCCCGCGCCACCACGATCAAACGCCTCGTCTGGCCTGGTGGAGCAACAGCGCCTCTTTCAGCGGAGTCGCCGATGAACCCGATCTTCGCTGCTGCCTACGACCTCCAGACGTTCTGCGAGCGCGCTGGGTGGTCGTTCTGTTTTATCGGCGGCATCGCCGTGCAACGCTGAGGCGAGCCACGCTTTACCCAAGACGCTGATCTCACACTGCTGTGAAGGGAGCCGTCAGGCGTTTCGTCAGCATGTAGTCGAAGTATCGTAGCACCTTGGGCGGCCCTCGGCGAGGAACGCAGTCGCGGCGCGCAACACCTCACCGACGATCACGCGTCCCGAGCATATCGACCGTATCGTTTATACCTCCTGCGACGGTCTAAAAACAGTGTTCCTGAACCGCCGTCAAAGGATGCCGCCATGCGGATTCGGTTAGTGCGTCGTCCAGGCCAGTTCGGAACAAACCGCTCGTCGCGGAGTATGAAAAAAACCTGATCTGCGTGCGCTATCGGTATGACCGACAGACGAAAAAGCGCTATAAGACGGCTGAGATTATCGTCGAAACGGTCGACATGGATGCCGACCTACCCCGCCGACACCGTGGTGATGGTGAAGATCGCGCGCACGGAGCGGCACCTGCAAAAGCAGCTTCGCGATGCGAGCGCGACGTGGAACCCGCGGATTCTGCTGTGGGAAGTCCCCTATGGGCTGGCGGTTGCGCTCCAGGTAACTGATCGGATCATTGCATCAGCCGAGGAGTTGACAGACGAACCGCCAGCGGGTACGATCTACGGGTAGATCGCTCAGCGATCTACCCGTAGATCGGTTACGTTCATCTCAGCCCGAACGATCTATCTGTAGACCGTTTGCCGTCGCATCGGATCGCATCGCGGTGTCCGCCTATTTCTTAGTTGGGTTGCGGTAAAGCAGCTTCCTCTCAACGTTTGCGAAATTTCCCACCCCATGAGACAATACACAAGAACTATATTGGGAATAAGGAGACGCTGATGGGTAGCGCAGTTTTCGTCTTACGATACAACCTAGAATCAGGAGCGTTTGCCCAGTCATTTCTAGCTTCACCTGATTTTGATCTCGATAGTCTAAAGGAAATATCGAGGCACTTTGGAGTTCGAGCAAGTAGTAGTTCTAAAAGCGACCTTGTAACACTTATTATACGCCAAATTAATAATCAATTCACTGACAGGAGCTTGCAAAAGATTAACGAACAGCTAGTCGGTCGCACAAAAGAATGGATTTCCGTAAAATCAGGGCGAGTAACAAGAATACCTAAACTCCCCTCTGTTTCTGACCTTGTTTTGGGACAAGGATCAGAGGAATGGTATGGGCCTGTAGTCTTAACTAACAGCGAACCTTTAGTCAACTGGTATATTCGACCAGTATTTGTTGAATACTGGGACATGGCAGAAAATGGCAAACCGGAAAAATATCTTGCAAGGTGGCTATGCTTTGCTCGGGTTTCGCTTGATGCGATATCGTTACACTGGCGGGGTTTTACTTATCCCACTGGCCCTGACGCCGTTTCCGTTGGTTCCCGTAAATTGCAGTTCCCATACTGGAGTTACATTCCTGAACTGTTTAGGGAAATCGAGGAGTTGACCCAAGCTAATGTAGAGTACATAAACCTACACGAGCTAACATTACACTCATTGTGGGATAAATATCAGGATGACACACAATTTAAGTGGACACATCGTCGTATACGCGCAGAATCTAATGGGGTGTCGCTTAGCGCTCATGCGGGTGCTGTCGATGAAATCAACGTAGGAGGGATTTTACACCTTGCTAGAACCGTCCGTAATGCTGTTGACAAAGAATTACGAGATAACTTCGACTATGGATTGCCTGATCCAGTGCATTTCGACAACACTATTCTCCGCACTCTAATTAGGGAGTATGGTGCGCTCTCATACGAATTTAGCCTTGAACAAGGAAAGGAATTACTTTTTCGCGCCCACAGCTATTTTGGCCTGAAACCCCATTCACGTTCTTCGGACAGTTTTCCTCATCTACAAACATTTGTATCAAAAAGAGAGGCACTGGAACAACTTGATTTCTTGCTGGAACATATAAGAAGTCAAAGCAATGTCACAAGCGTTAAGCATTAAGCCATTCCCCTCTATAAGGGGTGAAAATTCTCTACAAAGTCTTAATCGGCTCGTAGAGTTGAATGAACTACTCATGCCCCACCAAGTAGCTTCCGCCACAGGTTGCACTTTGGATGAGGCTATGAAATTATTAATGTTCCTCGCATCCATTGATATTGTTGAAACCCTCCTATTAGTTTATCATCTAAACGAAAACACTGAAACTCCCTCCCCGATAATGATGCGTCCATTAAATGAAGGGCCACCTAAATTACCTTTTACTTGTGATGAATGCGGCCAGCAAATTGCCAACCAAAACGAGTTAAGCTACGATTTCATCTTTCGCTTCAAGCATCGAGATAAAGTTCATTTTTCATGGTAACGATCAATGTACTCTGAGAAAGAGGTGCGAGAAGCTATTAGTAAGGCCGTTCAAGGCGGTATTTCGCTCATGGGAAAAGAGTGGCTACTTCGTGAATTACCATTAATTCTAAACAACTGGAACATAGTCGATGAATTATACATACCTGATGAACAACTTATCAACCGATTATCTGATTTTGAGCGATGGTGTAAAACAAAGAGAGGTGAAGACCCTGGAAAACTCATGGAAGAGGTCGCCTTTCTTGCTCTTCGCTGCCTCAAAGGATACGAAGTCGTTAAGAATTATCAGTCATATGCAGGACAAATCGATTTAGTAGTCGCCGGTTCCGATCAAGATTGGGTCGTCATTATGAATTATTTGCACTTAGACGTGAAATACCGCTCTATAGTTGTTGAAGCCAAGAACTTAGCATCAAGAGTCGATGATAAACAATTCTCAAGGTTTTGCTATCATTTACAAAACACTTTTGAAGGCACCGCACAGTTAGGTATATTTTTCACCAGAATAGGAGCAACAGGATTCCCTAAGTCAACAAAATCAACCAAAGAAACCCCTCGTCAAAGACTTCTCCGGGACTCACAGGCTACTCAAATATTATTTCATGCAAAAACGAGAAAATTTGTTGTAGTATTAGAACAAGAAGATATATTAAAACTATCTATCCCTGGCTCTTTACTCCGGATTCTGGAAAGCAAAATTAGAGGTATTGAACAATGGTCTGGTCTAAATGTCGATATTACAGATAAACCCATCGAAATAGACATACCACCTCACTTATTAAAACATATTACAAAGCGCTAAAACTCACAAACAGACCCCGCAACTCAACAACGCGTGCAGCCCGACGCTGCTGGCGCAGCCTCAACCTTGGCGCGACTTTGCAGCGTCTTCTCATGCGGTAGTGTCATCCGGTTTTCCTCATTACGACGGCGCAGCGCAGCTAACGCCCGGCGCTGGGCTGCTAAAAACACAGTGCTACCTAACCCAGCAGTAAGCACAGCGCGAGAACAAACAAGCTCAACCTCCTTGCGGTACTATGTTACGTATGTTACACTACGAAGCGTACATAACGTTGCAGGAAGGTCGTGTGGATGTGCAGTTTGAATGGGATGAAGCAAAAGCACGTTCGAATATCAGTAAACATGGGGTTACGTTCACTGAAGCAACAACTATCTTCGCCGAGCCATTTCTTCTTACATTTCTTGATGATTATGCGGAATATGAAGATCGTTTTATCAGTATTGGGGAATCCGAACAACGACGGCTGCTTTTGGTCGTCCACGTAGACCGTAACGCGACTATTCGGCTCATTAGTGCCCGTCGAGCAACACGGAAGGAACGCGACACCTATGAACACCACCACCGGTGACACCACCAAGACCCCCGGCGGCGACGATGATGGCATGCTTCCCGAGTATGATTTCTCAGGAAAAACAGGGGTGCGCGGCAAATATTACCAAGCCCTGCGTCAGGGCTATACGATTCATATTACCAAAACGGACGGAACAACCGTGGTTCAGCATGTGACCCGACCGGAAGGAACCGTCACCCTTGACCCAGATGTCCAAGTCTACTTTCCCGATGCAGAGTCCGTCAATACTGCGCTACGTTCACTTATTCAACTCATTCCGACAAAAAAGGCGAAACGGAGTAGTCCGCGTGCACGGACAAAACGGCAAGCGTGATCTCACGGTAGACACCGGCTTGCTGCCATCACGAGGCAATGCGGTCCCTGTGTCTCAAAATAAAGTGCATACAGTGGTATACCTGTTTTGTTGACGTGCAAAGCACATCTTCTCTCAGACCGTCAGCTGTATAGAAGCAGCCCAACCAGGCTGTGCAGCTGACACCGCTGGCGCGGTTCCTGGGCTGGGCGCGATTCACCCGGCAAAACGCTCCGGCCTGCTGGTGACTCGACAACGCGCAATCTCCAGGCGCTCGCGCTATCGCAATGCTCCTCACGCGCCACGGGTCGGCCGCACGCGCATTGCCTGGCAGCTGCCCCTTCCCCTCGTCCGCCACCCTCCAGACGCCCGCCAGCGGCGCAGCTGACAGCTGTACGTTCGGCCGCGCGCTACTCCGCCTCGCCCTGCGCCTGCTCGTCGCGTGCGGTGGGCGCCACGCCCTGCGCAGCGGCGCGCTGCAGGTTCAGCGCCAGCAGCCGCTCCAGAATCGCGTCGTCGCTGAGATCGGCGGGCCAGCCATAGGCGGCAAACACCGCAGCGTCGAGCCGCTGGTGCGCCAGGTCGAGCCAGTCGGGCCGCTTGTTGTAGAGCCCCGTCAGGGTGCGCTTCTCCAGCGGCAGGTTCGGCACGCCGCCACCGCCAGCCAGCCACTCGTCGCGCAGCCGCACCAGCGCGCGCGCCGCCTCGGCGATAGCCTTTACCCGAGGATCTGCCTCCTCGGAGGGCTCGGCGCCGGGTGGCCAGGGGAAGGGGTAGGTCTCGAAGGTTGTTGATTGAGAATATCTAAAGCCGCTTTCTGCTTCCCTTAGCTGCGTTCCTTTTGCCCTCGTCCACAGCTCGTGCAGGCGCGAATGGAGAATGCCAAAGAAGTAGTCGTCGTCTCGGGCGATCACAATAAGGGTTTGGTCGGGGAGGACAGTAGACGCTAACCAACGAAATACACGGTGCTTCGAGACCAAGGGGGTAGCAATAAATCGTCGTAAACCAACCAAAGCTTCTCGCATAGTTGGCCGAGGTCGCTGATGCCGCCACCAAGGTAGATCTCGTAAACTAGAAGTTATCCGGTAAGGCTTGACCCTAGCTAGAATATACTCATATGGCGCACGGAAGTGAGCCGCTTCTTCCTCAGAAATATGAGCACCAAAATCAATCATCCAGACATTCCGTAGTTTTCCAACCAGATCAGAGCCATTCCAAGATTGCTTAATTACCGTTTCATTTCCCTTGCCGTTAGTATTTGCTTCACTTGCAACCATATTCTGTGCCAAATTATAGGAAATCTCGAAAGGGCCGCCCTTTGCGACACCGATAAAGGCAATATTCTCGTTTTCCCGTAAAACCACGGCTTCTAGCAGGTTATTGTCGCCAGTTAAATCCGCGTTAATAGCACCCACTAGCCGGTCATCAAGGCGTCGTATAGATTCTGTGCCGTTATCAAAACCTATCATCGAGACGTGAACGGTCGCGCCGTCAAGGAACCAATTCCGGTCAGAGTACGCCCAAAAGATCTCCCCTGTCATTTTAATCGCCTCCAGCACTTTGCGATTAAGTCCTCCTCGGATAGCTTGTGTTGCCAACAGGCCAACGCGCTCTACCTGTCTGTTCTCTAGCTGCTTTCTGGCGCGCTCAAACCAATAACAGACAAGGTCTCCGTCGCCAGGTACGCGCCCCGCGTGTAGGTTTCGCAGAGCCTCGACATAGTTGTCTCGAAGTTCCCGCCGCATACGCTTCCCGCCCAAAAACGGCGGGTTGCCGATAATCACATCGGCCGCGGGCCACTCCGGCTCGACGGGCCGGCCCTCGCTATCAAACGCCAGGATAGCGTCCTTGCACTCGATGGAGTGGAGCGTCTGGAGGACGGGCTCGGTCGGTGGCCCCTCCAGCCGCCCGTTCTTCAGCCGCCACTGGAGGTAGCCGATCCAGACGACGACCTGGGCGAGCTCGGCGGCGAACGGGCTCTTCTCGATCCCGTAGAGCTGGGCGGGATTCACAGCGG
>Ga0209591_10008881_pt1 | contig 10919 bp, 8 predicted proteins | sample MAT01_FD_187207 | JGI IMG/M metagenome (GOLD analysis project Ga0209591, IMG submission 187207) | Freshwater microbial communities from Lake Fryxell liftoff mats and glacier meltwater in Antarctica - MAT-01 (SPAdes) (version 2) | ecosystem: Environmental > Aquatic > Freshwater > Ice > Liftoff...
CTTTTAAAGCCCTATCGTCAGCAGCACCCCGATTTCAGCGTCCTTGACCTCAAAACCCACTTTCGCGCTCGGCGTTACCTGCTCGAAACCATTAAATCGCTGCCCGTTCCCCCGATGATGATTTGTTTTCACGCCTTTGGCACCGTTTCATCCGTTTAGGCGGCATTCGCACTCGTCACCCTGACCAACTGACCGCATAATTGGCACAGGTATTGGCAATGGAACGCAGTAAAACCTCTGGTTGATCAGTCAAAGAGGCTGTAAGGTGGAAAAACCTCAACGTTCCCTGCCATTAGTCTCCAACTGAAGAGAAAAACGAGGTACGCTTGCTTCCCGTTCTTCCATCGTTGAGGCTGTATTCCGCGACCGATGATTTATCACTTCCTATTCTGCTTCGCCACACGCCTCTTTGACGTGTTTGCAGCATGCCGACTGACACCTGACGAGAAAGACCTACGGATCTAGCACGATTCGGGACAATTTGCCGCCAATTGGACAGCGCATCGCCGACTATATTCTTCTCCATGCAGCAGACATCATACATATGTCGGTCACCGATGTCGCGGAAGCTCTCAAAGTCAGCGAAGGAAGTGTCGTGCGTCTATGCCAGCAGATCGACTTAAAAGGCTTTCAGGATCTCAAACTCAGCCTCGCGCGCGATCTGGCGAACCCGGTTCAGTTTTTTATCCATGAGGATCTACAGCCCGAAGACGACATCGATACGGTTGTCGAAAAGATTTTCCAAAGCGACATTCAGGCGCTCATCGATACGCTCAATGTGCTGGATCGTGACGCGATGAAGCGCGCTGTCAGCCTAATACTCGAGGCAGAGCGTGCAGAGTTTTACGGGATCGGCAGCGCCGCCTCGGTCGCTATCGACGCGCATTACCGTATGCTGCGGATCGGCATCAAGTGTTCGGTGCTGGTGGACTCGCATGTTCAGGCGGTGAGCGCATCGCTGACCAGACCGGACGTGGTGACGATCACCATTTCGCATGGCGGCAGTACGATGGAAACGCTCGCGGCGACTCGTTTAGCGAAAGAGGCGGGTGCGAAAACAATCGGGATTACCAATTATGGTAAGTCGCCCATCACAGCGTTTGCCGATGTCGTACTGCACACTGCTGCGCGTGAGACACAGTTCCGCACCGAGGCGATGACCAGCAGGATCGCATCTCTGAGCATCGTCGATGCGCTCAATGCCTGTGTCGCGCTCAGGAACTATGAACGCTCTCTGGAGGTCATCGACGGAACCCTAGCGGTGTTGTCGTCCAAGCGATTCTGAAATTCAGAAAGTCAACCTGGGCTGCTCTGTACTTGTGGGGCGAATGTCAGCCTCTTAAAATTGAGATTATCACATGAGTTGACTAAATAAATTTGAGATCATTTAATCCAAGATGTGATTCTGGTGGTTGCCGGCTCAAGGTTGGATAATTCAATTTTCCCTTGACTGGCGCGCCAAATACTTCTAAACTGCCGCGCTTTCGCTGTCAAAGACAAACAAAGTGCGCTATGCCAACGACGCTCTATGCGGGTTCATTCTGCTTTGCCGTCGCCAGCATTCTGTTCCTATGGAGTGCTGGCGCGCTCGGACTCACGCTCCGCGCCCTCTTCGAACCGAAAGCAACTCGCACAACGCTCAGCGACCACCTGACCCGCATTCGTCGTCGCTGGTTTGAAAGCAAACTCCCCAAGCCGAAGACTCCACACGACTGCCCCTGTGTGCTGCTCAACACGGCGCATCCCCACCTCGCCCGGCTCCGCTGCCCTATTCAACCTGGAAATCCAAACGCGGGCGCGCCAAACGCATTGCTACCCACGGTCACGCCTGCCTCCATCCCGACTGCCCGTATTTTGGCTGCACCGATGCCGCCGTTCACGCCCTCGTCGCCGACGGTTGGCACGGTCAGCACCGCGATATCCGTCGCTTCCGCTGCCAAGCCTGCCAGCACGTCTTTTCCTGCCGCCGCAACACTCCCCGCTTTCGCCTGCACAAACCCCTCCTCCTCGTCCAATCCGCCTTTCTGCGCCTCGCGCTCGGCATGTCCCGCGCCGACATCGCTCGCGTGCTGGGCATTGACGAGGATACTGTTGCCCGCTGGCTCGACCGTTTCGGCGCACACGCTGACCATCTTCACGATGCCCTGCTCCGCGACCTCACCCCTGAAGTCCTGCAGCTCGACGAAATCCGCGCCGATCTCCGTGCCACCCCGCGCGTTCGCTGGCTCTGGCTCGCCATCGACCCCACGACCAAGCTCGTCCTCAATTATCTGCTCGCCTCCCGCAAAACCCCTGACGCCATGCCCTTCATCCACCGCCTCCGCGACCGCCTCTCTCCCGGTCATGTTCCCCTCTTTCTCTCCGACGGGCTGCGCCAGTATCATGCCCTTCTCACCGCTCATTTCGGCACTTGGGTCGAAGGGGTCTGGGTCGTCAGTTCACAGATCCATCTCGCCCAGATCGTCAAGATCCTGCGCTCCCGTCGTCTCATTGCCACCTTCCCACGCACGCTTTGCGGTTCACTCCTTCACGTCCGGCAGCAGTTGCGCGAACTGGGTTTCACCGGCATCATCCAGACGTCCTTCATTGAACGCGTGAATCTCTCCATTCGCCATGGCGTTGGCGCTCTCCATCGCCGCACCTGGGCAACTTGTCGCCGACACGACCGTTTACAGACTCACGTTGCGCTGTATCTCTCGTTTTATCATTTTGTTCGTCCGCATCCTTCGCTGCGCCAAGAGAAACTAACCCGTACCCCCGCCATGGCGGCTGGTTTGACCGACCCTCGCTGGTCCGTTGAGGAATGGCGCACGCGCCCCGTCTACGGCTGATGCTGCTTGCTGCTGTTTTCACACCATGCTTACGCTGGGGTCAGAAGCTGTTTTAAAAGTTCAACCTACCCAAGCGAGGGACTTACAACCTGCTCTGCCGCGGCGTCTGCGAATTATCCAACCTTAATCCCATAAGCACCCCATCAGCGACGCGGGCATCGTCGCGTTCAATATTGAGGTTCGAGGCCACATTGTGGGCGATCGTGTTGTACTGCGCCGGATCGAACGTCTCGTGATAGCGGCGCAAAGCGGCAGTGCGAAGATCGTTGATCATCTCCGGATTCCTTTTCTTATACGATTGAATAGTTGTCGGTAGGTTCAGGGCAGGTATTGCAGCAGTTCATTATGACAGATCGGCAAAGTTTTCACGCTCATGCCGATGCTGTACGGACGCACGTTGTCACACAGTGGATAGGCAACAACAATGCACTTGCGACGTGCGTCATAGTTGGTGGATGCCGTCAACCAAAAGAACATCCCCGTGTTGCAGGCGGACATCCTGCACGCCGTGATGAGTTCGACTATAATAATGGGGGATAGTTTCGTCCGTTTTTTGGCTCCCGGGGTACTCCCATTATGAGACACCTGTCAACTATTGTGGTGATGCTGTCCTTGGTTGTATTGCCCGTACAGGCACAGTCCAGCCAGCCAACCGAAATCGCCCGTTACGGCCAGGGTGAGCGCAACGAGTTCATGTCGTGGTCACCAGACGGCGCACGTTTGGCAGTCGGTGGAAATCATGGGTATTGGCTGTATGACACACAAGACCCCAAACACCTCGCTGAATTTGTCCTCACGGATACCTACACACGACTTGCTTACAATCCAGACGGACGGTTGCTGGGGGTGAGTGGTGACACGGTACAGGTCATGGATGCCGGAGGGGAGTTGTTGTGGGAAACAGAAGGGGATATTGCAGCGTGGTCACGTGATGGCTCGCTGATCGCGGTGGGCAATGGCCCTGTAATGTTAATGTCCATCTGGGATGCGGGAACACAAACGCTGTTAGATGAACATGCGATGGAAGCATCGGAAGAGGGGCGTGGTAAGGTTTTGCAGTTTTTGTTTGGAGCGGACAACCAACAGGTGTATTTCCGTTATTTTGTATCGGGCCCATACCCCGCATACTGGGCTGTCAGCTATGTATGGGAACCAGAGACCAATACGGTAATCCCCCTGGACGACTATTTCCCCGACCTGAACGACACTTGCGAATACACCAGTCCCTGCCACAGTCCGGTTGCCATCTCCCCGGATGGGATGACGCTGGCGCTGCTGCGGATCGGCGGTAATAACTACTACGATGAAGTGACCTTCCTCCAACCTTCCACCGGAGAACAACACGTGATCCAGTTGGAGCAATCGCCCACTGCACGGGCATCCTTCAGTCCAGATGGCACACTGTTTGCCGTTGCCGAAAATCCACGCGGCATATCTGTGTGGGATACCACCACGTGGCAACAGCATCACCTCATTCTGGACACCGGTGTGCCGCTGTTCAGTCCCGACAGCAGATATATTGCGACTGATAATCGTGTTACAGACGCGCAAACGGGCGAGTTCGCGTGGGAAATTACGCCGGCTGTGCGCTACCTTCCCAGTCCGGATGGTCGGTTTATCATGGAATTGGGGATGCCCCCACGCATCCTCGATACGGTTACGGGCGCAGAGATCGCTGCCTTGCAGGGGATTGATTCGCCGGTGGTAGAGGGGGTAATCAGTTCGGATGGGCGGTGGGTGGCGACGGACCACGAAAACCTGACCGCGTATCTTTGGGACGTCTCCACCAGAGCATCAACGGAAATTCTACAAATCACGGAAGAGGTACGCGGCGAACTCCGCATGGAACCCAGATCGGGACCAACATTCCCGGCGCGTTGGTCGCTTGCCTTCAGCCCCGATTCTTCACTGTTAGCGGTCGGCAACAACGGAGCGGAAGTCATGGATCGCGCTTTTGTGCAGGATATTCAAACCGGTACGCGTTACAACCTGCCAGAAAACACACGATTTGATGCGCCAGTCTTCGCCGCGAATAATCTTGTCGTACTCCTGGACAACGGTTTTGAGCGTGTGGCGTGGGAACCCCGCACCAATACCCTGCCCCCACAAAGCATTTTTGAGCTTGTACCACGTTTTGCCATCGTCAGTGACGATGGTCGCTTGCTGGCACTGGTGGAGTCCAATCAAACTCGAATCGAGGTGTATGAGGTTGCTACGGAGGCGTTGCTCGCGGAAATTACCCTGCCCGAAGAACCATTAGGGGTGGCTCTGCTCGGCTTTAGCGCCAACAACACGTACCTGGCCTACAACGTTTACTACGGCGAAACAGACCCCGGCATGGATTATATCTGGGATGTTGCCCGCAACGAATTTGTTGCGCCGGAGGTAGTGACCGATATCTGGTTCCAGTGGCGTTCCCCTTCTTACGGGGCGGTCACGGAGAGTACATCCGAGCAGTCAGCGTTGATGCTGTACCCCTCGGATGCGACCCCGGATACCCTTCCAATAGGGCGACTGGGTAGAGGCGGAGCACGAGCTCTGTTCTTTCCAGATGAGTCGCATGTGCTTTCCGTCTACTTTGACGGCGTTATCGTGGTCTGGCAACTGGACTAGCACCAATAAGGGCGTGCGATTTCCACGACGCCGACATCATCGGGCTGCGGGGGTTGAGCGGGCAATTGAGCGCTGTAGGCATTGACCCAGTTGATGACTGTTTGATGATTCACTCCCAGATGGCGCGCGATGCGACGGAAGTTCATGCCATCGCCGTACAGTTGCACAGCTTGTTGGCGCACGTTTTCGTCGTAGCCATTGGTTTTTTGTGGACTGTAACGTCGTCCACAATGCTGGCATTTGTAGCGCTGACTGCCCGCTTGGGTACGCCCGTACTTATGCTGTTTTGTCGTGGCTTGGCAATAAGGAGATGGGTTTATTCGCCTATTTTATCCTTGTCACCTGTTTAGACACTGCCCTGTTTTTTTGCAGGGCAGAAACTCTGTGGGCTGGCTACACCTGAACAGACCGTTGACCCTTCGCTGGTGTAAAGCGATGCCTCTCCTATGATTAGCTGCTTCTCGCTATACGGCGTCAAGCGATCCCTCGTTTCCTACGTTATAATCACCATCATGGTCGTTGTTCTCGGAGAACCCACCTGATGCGCCCTGTATTCCTCATGCTGCTGCTCGCATTCTCATTTTCGGCAGCCTCCGCTCAGGACTCTATTCTTGAGCCGGTCGAAATCGCCCGCTACGGTGAAGGCCGCCTAGATACATATCAGTATCCGTCAGGTTGGTCGCCCGACGGAACACGTCTGGCAGTGCGAGGCATCTGGGGTTCGTGGGTCTTTGACATGACCAATCCGGACGCAGCGCCGGAATTTGTGTCCCGAGGCACTGCCGAAAACCTGCTCTACGCCGTATACGCGCCAGACGGTCGCTATGCTGTCTATCATGAGATGCGCACGAGCGTCTTCAACGCGGACGGCAGTCTGATATGGGAAGCAGAGGGTTACGACCCCGCCTGGTCAGCCGACGGTACGCTGATGGCGCTGCGCACACAAGCCGACGTCTTCGTGGTAGACGCCGCTACCGGTGACATCCGCCATCAACGCTCGTTTGCCGACGCTGGCGCTGAAATCGTCACCCGGGACGTGACATTCGCCAGCGAGACAACGCTGCTGTTCGTTGAAACCACCGATTACTTATATTCAGACACAGTCGTCTGGGATCTGGCGGCAGACACCATCACGACGATGGTCGAATTTCTGGATATGCCCGACCTGAACACAATGACGCTGATAGCTGTCGCACCAGACGGCGTGACGATGGTATTTGGACAGAATACCTTTTACTCATTCGACGACATCCTTTATGTCCTGAATCTGGAAACGCGGGAGATTCTCGAAGTCAGCGGCGACTACACTCTGCCCACTGAATACGGAACTTTCAGCCCCGATGGCTCCCTGTTTGCAATGAGAAACGCTTACCACGATACCCATTTCTGGCGTGTGAGTGAGGCTGGGTGGGAGTATCAATCCGGACTCGCGACGGGTGGTTTTGCATCGTTCAGCCCGGACGGGCGCTTTATCGCCCTGGAAGACGGTGTCTATCAGCCTGAAACCAACGTGCAAGTGATCGATTTTCGACCGGTTGAAACACGCTTCACAGCCAGCCCGGATCGCGAACGCGCTTTTGACGGCGACCGCAGCCTCTTCAACATCATCACCGGCGAAACAATCGCGGCGCTGGATATCAGCATACCGGCTTCCGGGGTGCAGTACAGCCCCGACGGAAGCCGGCTGGCGACCTGGCATGATGCCAATGGGTCCAGCACCCTGTATCTATGGGATGCGCACACCGGCAGCCTTCAGGCGGAAATTGCACGCGCCGAGGAGAGTCCTTCCAGTCCTTTGAATTTCGCGCCGCTCTCACTCGACCAGCCCGCAACATTTCGCGTGAATTGGCAGCTGACCTTCAGCCCGGATTCGTCTCTGCTGTATATCTGGAACACCAGTGCGATTGAAGCGGATCAGAGGATCGTGTGGGATGTGATCGAAAATCACCGCCTTCCGGTTGGCAGACTGGCGAATGCCCGCCTGCTTGCGTTCACCCGTGACAGTCAGCTCTTCATGGTTGACGACATAGCCTGGAACAACCACCGCTATTATCTCTGGGATCCGCGCTCCAGTTCACCCACTGAGATTCTTCAGCGTACACAGTATGGATCCATCATCCTCAGCGCAGACACGCGGCTGATGGCTTACTTTGAAGACGATGACATCGTGATCTTCGATCAGGCAGCAGAGAGCCAACTGGCGCGCGCCGCCGTACCAAATCCCGAATACATGACTTTCACCACCGGGTTTGAGTTTAGTGAAGACAACGCACAGGTCATTTATACGAGTCACACCGGCGAAAGCGACACTGGAACCGACTATGCGTTTCACATCGCAAGCGGTGAATTCGTCGCGCCGCCTGAACCAACCGCACTGTCTTTCATCGCCACCAGCGACCGCTATGGAGTCGTCGGTTCCGGGAGATCGATGCTGATCTACGCGCTTGATACTGAGATTGGTGATGTACCGCTGGCAGAAATCGCATCTGTTGTGGGTGTCCCGGAAACTCTGTTCTTTTCACCCGATGGGACGCATCTGGTCGGCAATTACAGCGACGGCGTGATTATCGTCTGGCAGCTCTATTGAGTGCTGCCTGAGAAACAGTGAGCTCTATACGGATCGGCTCCTGCACTGCCGTGATGCTTGGGAGTGTCTGCAGTGTCGAATGGGGTGTTGGGGGGATGAATGTCTGGAAGTCGGACAGGCGATAGTGACGGTCTGAACTTTCGATGAGACGACACAACGCGCCGCCCGGTTCGGGTTTGCAATTCACCGTTCCCGGAAGTCGCAGCGACTGCGCCGGGGATAAACCATCCCCGCCAAAGGTTCGGGCAAGCCCCCGTAAGACCAGTCGTGCTGTATGTAGATCACGGGTTGCCTCGTCCAGTACCCAGTAGGCATGATACCCGCCACTCGAATACACGATTATCGAAGGCGGAAGACGAGCGCCGCGCAGCACGTGATTCGCGCCCCGGTATCCCCACATAAAGCGAAGGGGCTGCTTCGCCGGTATGCCTTCTTCAGCCACCCACCTAATCTCACTCGCCCTGTTCGCGCAGATATGCCAGCAGGTCGGGCAGTTCGATGGGGTAATCCGATGGCAGGAGATTACCCCCCAAACCCAGGAATGTCAGGTTGGCGAGATTGCCGATTTCCGGCGGCAGCGCTGTGAGTTGGTTGCCTTCCAGGGAAAGCCCTCTCAGGTTGGCGAGATTGCCGATTTCCGGCGGCAGCGCTGTGAGCTGGTTCTCGTTCAGGTAAAGCTGTGTCAGGTTGGCGAGATTGCCGATTTCCGGCGGCAGCGCTATGAGCTGGTTCTCGTTCAGGTAAAGCTGTGTCAGGCTGGCGAGATTGCCGATTTCCGGCGGCAACGCTGTGAGCTGGTTGTAACTCAGGTAAAGCTCTGTCAGGTTGACGAGATTGCCGATTTCCGGCGGCAGCGCTGTGAGCGGGTTGTGGCTCAGGTAAAGCTCTGTCAGGTTGGTAAGCTGAGTGATTTCCTGCGGCAGCGCTGTGAGCGGGTTTTGGCTCAGGTAAAGCTCTGTCAGGTTGGTAAGCTGAGTGATTTCCGGCGGCAGCGCTGTGAGCTGGTTGGAACCCAGGTTTAGTTCTGTCAGGTTGACGAGATTGCCGATTTCCGGCGGCAGCACTGTGAGCGGGTTGATGCTCAGATCAAGTACTGTCAGGTTGGCGAGATTGCCGATTTCCGGCGGCAGCACTGTGAGCGGGTTGCCACTCAGGTAAAGCTCTGTCAGGTTGGTAAGATTGTCAATTTCCGGCAGTAGTGATGTGAGCTGGTTGCGGCTCAGGTCAAGCTCTGTCAGGTTGACGAGATTGCCGATTTCCGGCGGCAGCGCTGTGAGCGGGTTGCGGCTCAGGTCAAGCTCTGTCAGGTTGACGAGATTGCCGATTTCCGGCGGCAGCGCTGTGAGCGGGTTGATGCTCAGATCAAGTACTGTCAGGTTGGCGAGATTGCCGATTTCCGGCGGCAGCGCTGTGAGCGGGTTGCCGTCCAGGGAAAGCACTGTCAGGTTGGCGAGCTGAGTGATTTCTGGCGGCAGCGCTGTGAGCTGGTTGTAACCCAGGTTTAGTTCTGTCAGGTTGGCGAGATTGCCGATTTCCGGCGGCAGCGCTGTGAGCGGGTTCCACCAAAGGTCAAGCTCTGTCAGGTTGACGAGATTGCCGATTTCCGGCGGCAGCGCTGTGAGCCGGTTGCCGCTCAGGTCAAGCTCTGTCAGGTTGACGAGATTGCCGATTTCCGGCGGCAGCGCTGTGAGCCGGTTGCCGCTCAGGTCAAGCTCTGTCAGGTTGACGAGATTGCCGATTTCCGGCGGCAGCGCTTGTAATACCAGATTTTCTAAGGTGAGTGAAGTCGCGCCGCGGTCTGCTGCCTCGTTAATTCGGCGCAGGGCTTCCTGATATTCGCCATCCGTTTGGGCGCAGGCTGGAAGCAGCGCAAGGAGAGCCGACAAAGACAGAAATACAGTAATCTTTCTGATACCAATGAACATGAGTAACACCCTCATTCAAAGATCAATATTCACAGAATACCCCAAAATATCCCCATACCCGCAAAAAACGCCATACAACCGTGAATTGACCCACGATGGACTACCGTTTCGCGGGTAAGATTGCCGTTTGCTTTGGTGCCCTTGGGAGTAGGCTATGCGCTGGTTCATCATTGCTCGCTGTTTCTCGCTGCTGCTCGAGCTTGTCCTGCTTCGTCACCCGTCTGAACAAGCCAAAGACCTGCAAATCCTGCTACTGCGCCGACAACTCGAGATCGTCCAGCGCAAGTTGGACCAACCGCTGCGGGTATCCCGTGCTGACAAATTCTCCCTCGCACTCTTGACCGTTCGTCTGAAACACATCACTGGACGGAGCATCAAGGAGTTAAGCGACGTGATCCGTATCTTCCAGCCGGAAACCGTCCTCAAATGGCATCGGGAACTGGTTCGGCGGAAATGGACTTATCGGCATCGAACACGGGGTGGACGTCCACGAACTAACGTCTACGTGGAACGCCGAGTGCTTCAACTTGCCCGTGCTAACGATTGGGGGAACGGCAAGATCACGAGGGAACTGCGCAAACTGGGGGTGGAGGTCAGCGATCAAACCATTGCCAACATCCTCAAGCGTCATGGCATTTCCCCGCTTCCCCAGCGTCGTCCCTCGCTGAGTTGGCGGCATCTCATGACGCATTACAAACAGCAACTCCTCGCCTGTGACTTCTTCACTGTGGAAACCCTGTTTCTACAGACGCTGTATGTCTTCTTCTTCATCGAGATTGGCACCCGACGCGTCCACTTCGCCGGTTCTACCGCTCATCCCACCACCGCATGGGTCACACAGCAGTTGCGCGAAGCAACACCTTTCGACACGCGTCCTCGGTTCTTGATTCGCGATAACGACCGGAAATATGCCGCCGAATTCGAGCGGGCTGCCAGTGGCATCACTATCCTGCGTACACCCAT
>Ga0209591_10008885_pt1 | contig 10917 bp, 10 predicted proteins | sample MAT01_FD_187207 | JGI IMG/M metagenome (GOLD analysis project Ga0209591, IMG submission 187207) | Freshwater microbial communities from Lake Fryxell liftoff mats and glacier meltwater in Antarctica - MAT-01 (SPAdes) (version 2) | ecosystem: Environmental > Aquatic > Freshwater > Ice > Liftoff...
CAGGACTGAATTATGAAATTGCGTTTGATACGACGCTATTTATCCAAGCAGGGGCAGAAGAAGTTGTGATCTCGCTGTCGATCGCGATCGGTTTGGTAATTCTAATTATTTTCCTGTTTTTACAAAATTGGCGATCGACCTTAATTCCTGCGATCGCGATCCCTGTGGCTCTGATCGGCACATTTTTGTTTGTCAAGCTGCTCAATTTTAATATCAATACTCTCACCCTATTCGGTTTGACCTTGGCGACAGGGCTAGTGGTTGACGATGCGATCGTGATTGTTGAAGATGTCACCCGCCGCATTCAAGATGAGGGCGTAAGACCAGTTGAAGCGGCAATTCAATCGATGAATGAATTGCTCAGTGCGGTTGTAGCAAGCTCGCTGGTGCTGATAGCAGTATTCGTCCCCGTAGCATTTTTCCCAGGCACGACAGGTCAGCTCTATAAACAATTCGCCTTAACGATCGCATTTTCCATTACAGTCTCGACCTTTAACGCGATTACGCTGACACCTACCTTGTCGGCATTATTATTGCGGCAAGAACAACCGCCGAACAACTGGTTTTTTAATGCGATCAATCGGTTTATTGATGGTGGTAGAGACGGATACGCTTGGATTTTGGCTAAATTGACTGGGCTAAAAGGGATCGTCTTGGCTTTATTTGTGGCATCTCTGGCAGTGACTTACTGGATGTACCATATCGTCCCTACAGGTTTTTTACCTCAAGAAGATCAGGGCTACTTTATTACAATCGTCCAAGCCCCAGAAGGAGTATCACTAGGCTATACCGAAAAAGTGCTGGAGCAGATCGAGCAGATTATGACTCGACCCAAGGTGGATCGAGATGGCAAGGTCGTCACCGATCGAGATGGCAAGCCTGTCCGCGCCTATCCTGAAATTGCCAATATCTTTGCGGTCGGTGGTTTTAGCTTCAGTGGTACAACCCCAAATCAGGGTATTGTGTTTAGCACGTTAAAGCCATGGAAAGAGCGATCTCGTTCTGCTAAAGAAGTGATCGGTGGGTTCGCGCCAATGCCATTTGGGCTGTTGCCAGAATTACTCTCAATTAAAGATGCGATCGTCTTACCATTCCCACCTCCTGCGATTCTGGGATTGAGTAATGTCGGCGGATTTGAATTCCAACTTCAAGATCGAACTAACCAAGGATTTCCAGTTTTAGAGGAGGTTTTAGGCGGATTCATGGCAGGAGCAAGCACCTATCCAGGTACACCTGACAAACCCGCACCGCCGCAGATCGTCGGTTTGCGACCTGACTTTAGCGGTAATACGCCCCAACTAAGTGTCGAAGTCGATCGACAAAAAACTAACGCTCTCCAAGTTTCGCTCGAAGATATCTTTAACTCGCTTCAGACCCTACTAGGATCGAGATATGTCAACGATTTCAACCAGTTTGGTCGCACCTATCGGGTTTACGTTCAGGCTGATAAGGAGTATCGTTCCACGCCCGAAGACATCAATAAAATCTACGTTCGATCGAAACTAGGAGAGATGATCCCGCTCAGTAGTCTGGTCACGGTCAAACAGGTAATTGCGCCGTCAATCATCAATCACTACAATCTGTTTCGATCGGTGCTGATCTCTGGCAACCCTGCTCCAGGCGTGAGTTCGGGACAGGCGATTCAGGCGATGGAGGCTGTGGCGAAACAAACCCTCCCTGCGGGATTTGGCTATGAGTGGACGGGTCTATCGCTCGAAGAAATCAGTGCGGGCGGTCAAGCAGTCGCGATCTTTGGCTTAGGACTGGTGTTTGTATTTTTGGTGCTGGCAGCCCAGTATGAGAACTATATCGATCCTGCGATCATCATGCTCACTGTGCCTCTGGCAATTTTGGGCGCGTTGATTGCTGTATTTTTCCGTGGCATCGGTAATGATGTCTATACCCAGATTGGGTTCGTCATGCTGATCGGGATGGCGAGTAAGAACGCAATTTTGATCGTAGAGTTTGCCAACCAGTTGCGCGATCGAGGGCTGAGCATTACCAAAGCGGTGGTAGAAGCTTCAAAACAACGTCTGCGTCCAATTTTGATGACAGCGCTTTCAACGATTATTGGGATTTTCCCTCTGGCGATCGCCACTGGCGCGGGTGCGGCGGCGCGTCAATCTCTTGGTACGGCGGTGATTGGTGGGATGTGCATCGCCACGGTGCTGAGCTTATTTATTGTGCCAGTACTTTACATTACGATCAAAACTATCCAAGAACGAGTTTCACGAGGTTTGTATAAGCCTTCGCCTTCGATCGCTGGGGATGTCGATGGTCATTTAGCGAGTGAATTAGAAGGTCGATCGAATCATCACGAAACTAATGGTTTCGATCGCACCAACCACGGATCGAATCATAGCTCTAGTCATGATTCCAGCCAGTCATCTACTCCAGATCCTGAAGCATCAGAAACAGACAAATAAGTGTAGGTTGAGAACTCTAATCTACATTCGATCGTTGGATATGGTTTTAGCTAGTCGTGCTGCAATCACATAAAATTGACGGATAGAAAGAGGTGAAAATAACGATCAAAGATGCGGCAAAAAAACTGCGAGCTATTTTTACGGTAAAAAGATGACAGATAATGTCGATCGAAGCAAAACTGATCCGTGAAATTGAGTGCTTGTTGGGGATATCTCACGAATACCCTACTTGCCGAAAAAAGTATCGTAGGTGAGTTTCAGAATCAAGCCCGAAACTACGACTAAAAACAGAATCCTGATAAAACCTGAACCCTTTGCTAGAGCTAATTTTGTGCCGATCAGTGAGCCGAGGATATTACAAACCGCCATTGGGAGTGCGATCGAATAGAGAATGCGATCGGTAAAAGCAAAGTAGATCAGAGCCGAGAGATTTGTAGCAAAATTCACCACCTTAGTAGAAGCCGAAGCAGTGAGAAAATCGAATCCCAAAACACCGATAAAAGTGAAGGTGAGAAAGCTGCCTGTACCAGGGCCGAGAAAGCCATCATAAAAGCCGATCGCCATACCCATGACAATTCCAATTACCAAACGGGTATTAGGCAAAAACTTAGGGGCATGGAGTGAGCCGAAATCTTTTTTGACCAATGTATAAATCGCCACCACAATCAGGATCACCAAAATCACTGGACGTAGCATTTCAGGCTTCAGTAAACTGGCAATCCTAGCTCCAATTGCGGAAAAAATAAAAGCAGCGATCGAAGCGGGAATTGTCGTGCGCCAGTCAAGTTTAACGGATCGGCTGTACTGCACGGCGGCAACGGCTGTACCTGCGATCGAAGCGACTTTATTTGTTCCTAGTAAAGTGGCGATTGCGGTCTGCGGCATAATCACCAACAAAGCTGGGAGCTGGATCAAACCTCCACCTCCAACTGCGGCATCAATTATACCTGCCAAAAAAGCAAAGCCACAAAGCAAAAGGATATCTATTTGAGTCCTCCTAATCTATCTCTAATTTCTGGCCTTCTCTCCTCACAGGCACTACAAGCGATTAGTCTTGAAAGTATCACATTGATCGATATCACCTGACTTGAGCCCGCGTGTGAACCAATTCACCCGTTGTTGAGATGTCCCATGCGTAAAGGATTCTGGCACAACATTTCTCTTGGCCTGCTTTTGCAAATAGTCATCGCCAATCTGCGTCGCCGTATTCAGTGCAGTGCTGACATCTTTTCGATCGATTAAACCTCGTTGTGCCGAATTGAAACCCCAAACCCCAGCCAGACAATCAGCCTGAAGCTCAACCCGTACCGAAAGCTCATTCGCTTTAGCCTTGCTGGCACCAGACTTTAACTGTCTTACCTCACCTGATGTCCCCAGCAAATTTTGGACATGATGCCCCACCTCATGCGCGATCACATAAGACCTCGCAAAGTCAGCATTTTCACCTGCCGTAGCTTCAAGGTATTGAAAGAAAGCCATGTCTAGGTAAACTTTCTTGTCAGCAGGACAGTAAAACGGCCCCGATGAAGTTTGGGCAGATCCACATGCCGAGTTGACACTGCTACGAAACAACACGAGTTTGGGCGGTTGGTACTGGGTGTTGAGTTGTTGCTGAAAGATCTTGCTCCAAGTATCTTCGGTGTCGCCCAAGATGGCTTTGACAAAATCTGAGTCTCGATCGTTGACTGGTGGAGCTAATTTTTTTGATGTGGGAGCACCTGTATCAGTGTTACTACTTTGGAGAAACCCCAAGATCACAAGCGGATTGACTTGTAAAACCAAGCCTGCGATCACAGCAATAACTACGCCGCCTATACTGAGTGCGCCAGTTGGTGAGCCAGATCCAGAACCAGATGAATCATTGCGTTCATCCTCCACGTTGTCGCTGCGGCGCATGTTATTCCATTTCATCTTGCTGCCTCTGCTCTATACACTTCATTATATTGATGATAGTGTAAGCCACATCTTTACTGTTTTTTTACTCACCAAGGCAAATCGATCGAATTAAAATAAAAACTTGGATGATTTCAATCTTACGGAGGAAGTCGATCGATCGAGATGAATTTAAAGTGTTTAATCGTTCAATCACACCGTATTTGCTTGATCGGAGCCTTGCCCCCGCCTGTGTATGGAGTATCTCAGGTAAATGCTGAGATGCAAAAATTGCTGACTCAAGCTCAGGTCAACTTATCCATTATCGATCTTGCACCTGACTCATTGGAGCGCAATTGGCAGGTCAGGCTGGCACGGTTTCGTAAAATTATCGCAGGACTCTACTCATTGATGGGGATTCTGCGTCAAAGTCAGAAATTAGACCAGAAATTAAGCATCTATATTGGGCTGTCGGGTGGATTTGGGCAGCTCTATGAAGCTCTATTTATCGCTTTAGCTCGACTATTTCAGGTGCAGATTTTCTTACATCATCATAGTTATGCTTATCTCAACCGTAAGTTTTTACCGACTCAATTATTAACAAGATTAGCTGGAATAGATTCTATTCATATTGTGCTCTGTAAGAATATGGAGCGAGAATTAGTCCACCTCTATAAATCTGTCAGCCATACATTTATGCTCTCTAATATCGTGTTTATTCGATCGAATATCTCCTCACCTGTTGACCTTAAACCTAAAGTTGCGCTCAAAATCATTGGGTTTCTTAGCAACATCGCGCCTGAGAAAGGAATTATGGAATTTCTTGATGTGGTTGAGCAGCTAGAAAAAAATGGAGTTGAATATAAAGCTTTGATTGCAGGGCCCTTTCAAGATCGAGAGATTGAGGCACAAGTTATAGCGAGATTATCCCAACTTAGTCATACTGAGTATGTGGGAGCCAAGTATGGGGATGATAAAACTACTTTTTTTCAAACTATAGATTTGCTGCTTTTCCCGACCAAATATGCCAATGAAGCCGAACCATTGACAATCTATGAAGCGATGTCATTTGGTGTTCCCACAATCGCATTTGGGCGTGGTTGTATTGACTGCGCGATCGACTCAAGTACAGGATTAGTGATCGATCGATCGGAAGATTTTGCCACTAAAGCTGTAAATCAGATTGAATTTTGGCAAGATTCACCCCAATTATTTCACCAAACATCAGTTAACGTACTAGAAAAGTTTACCGATCTGTGTCAGAGTAACCAGAATAAATTAGCAGAGCTACTGCAAAAGCTAAGCTCAGAGACTTCTTCCTCAATCCTTAGTTAAAATTGGTGTATGGGAAAACTCAATACAATTGTTTCTGTGCTAACAGACTTTAAAGCGATTCGATCGATCCTTACTTGGTCGATGTTTTCCGTAACTTCTTATCGGATGATTTCAGGATTGGTGAAGCAGGGAATTGCGCCTAAAACAGTGATTGATGTCGGCGCAAATGTGGGGCAGTTTTCGATCGCGTCAGCGCATTTATTTGGAGAACTAGATCGTGTCCAAATTCACTCATTTGAGCCTTTACCAGATTGTCTGCCAAAACTTCAGCAAAATTTATCTAAACTCAAAAACATCAAAATATATCCGATCGCTTTAGGAGATCGAACTGGCGAAGTCAGATTTAATATCAACTCGCATCGACACTCTAGTTCGATTTTGGCTCTAGCCCCTGCCCACCATCAAGCTTTCCCAGATGCCTTAGAAACTGATTCGATCGATGTGCCATTATCAACTCTAGATCTAGTATTTGCGGATATTCAACTGGATTCTCCGACTTTACTGAAAATTGATGTTCAGGGCTATGAAGCTAATGTTTTACGAGGTGCAGCCCAAACACTCAAACGGATCGATATGGTGATTTTAGAAGCATCTTTTAAGCAGATGTATGATGGCGAATTACTATTTCCTGATTTACTCCAATTCATGACAGAGAGAGGATTTCAATTTAGCCGTCCTGTTGGCTGGCTCACCGATCCAAATACTGATGAAATTCTCCAAATGGATGCTCTATTCACGCGCATTCATCAATAAAAAACCAGAAAAAAAGAGAAGAGATCCTAAATGCCAAAGATTTTGTATATTGAAGATAATGAGATGAACCGAGATATGTTATCCAGACGCTTGGAACGTAAAGGCTTTAAGGTAATTGTGGCTGTAGACGGACAGCAAGGCGTAGAGCTGGCGCATACCGAAATGCCTGACATTATTCTGCTCGATATGAGTTTACCTGTATTGGATGGTTGGGCAGCAGCACGGATTTTAAAGGATTCAGCCACAACTCAAGCGATTCCAATTTTGGGCTTAACGGCACACGCAATGTCAGGCGATCGAGCAAAAGTGATCGAAGCTGGTTGTGATGATTACGATACTAAACCTGTTGAACTAACTCGACTACTCGGTAAAATCGAGGTTTTGCTGGCAAAATCATCGCCATAATCGTTAAAATCTTCAGAGATAATTATAGGGCTTACGCAAAATGCCTTGAAAGCCCTATTTTTCCGTAGGGGCAATTATTAAGAAGAAGGGAGTAGGAAAGAGATGGTAGTGGATAAAAGAAGCACTACAGTCCAGTTAGTTTTTCTATAATTAAGCTGGTAAAAACTAGTCCAATCATGAGTTTTCCAGCTAAACGAACTCCACTTCCATACATTTTCTGCTGCTGTCTGCATGTTAAGTTATTCCACTGTGAAGGCTTCACTTTCCACTTTTTCATAGTAGCTTCTTACCCAGTTAAAGATTATAGGAATTGGGGGTGGGGAGCTTTGCCCCACGAAAGGTTTCTACTCCTTCACCCCGCTCAGACATTTGTATTTTTATAGGGGAAGAGAGTACTAAACTTCTTCTTTGGAGAGAGCTTCTTCATTTTGCTCGCCAGTACGAATACGGACTGCTCTGCTAACTGGCAGAACAAACACCTTGCCATCTCCAATCTTGCCAGTGTGGGCAGTTTTTACAATAGTATCGACCACAGAATCAGTAAGATCGCTGGTGACAACTAACTCAATTCTTACTTTGGGCAAAAAATCGACTGCGAAAGGTTGACGATCGAAGCCTTGAAGTCCAAGGAAGGCCAAAGGACGACCTTTTTGACGACCAAATCCTTTTGCACCTGTAACAGTTGCACCCTGAACACCAATTTTGACTAAAGCGTCCTTAATCTCATCAAGTTTAGCAGGTTGAATAAATGCAATTATTAAGTCCATAGGTATTTAGATTAGAGTTCCTAGTAATTAAGTTGGATAGATTTGGACATTTTACGAAGTTATCGATCGTAGTATTTCGGTGATTTTAGCATATTGACCAGAAAGAGTCATTGTGTTCAAATAGTCTCTTTGCAAACAGCTAAATTCTTAGCATGATATTACTGCAATCGATCTCGAAGAGGATGGCTCGTATCAGGAGACAATAAAATGGGCTTACCATTGATAAGTCTCTTTAGAAAGATGTAAGCAAATCCAATGATAAAGAATATAACCCCACCACCAATTGCAATTTGGGCATTTTTCGCTGAGTCACCACCAGACGTAAAACCAAAATAGAAGACCGCTACTAGCATCGCGAAATTTAAGATAGCCCCACACAAAGGAATCACAATTGTTGTAATCGGATTAGTTTTCCCTTCATCCAATAAATGATCGAGAGTTGCCACTAGTGTGACTAAGCAAGTGAGTCCGTAGAAAACGAATGTACCAATATTTGACATCAAAGTTACTTGGGTCAAATTATTTACATTAAGTACGCCGTATCCTCCGATCAGTGCAGAAAGCAGAGTCAGGAAAACAATACCGATGTGTGGAGTCCGATATTTTTTATGTAATTTACTAAACATTATTGGCAATTCATTATCCTGACCCATCGCATAGGTAATGCGGACTCCTGTAGAGAGAGCAGATAGGGTTGTGCCGATTAGAGCCATAAGTACGGAAATCGCCATAATTAGAACGAGAGCGAATCCATGACCACCTAAAAGGCTATCGCCCAAAATTCTGGTCATATCTCCAAGCGGAGCTCCAGATTTAGCAGCAGCATCAAATCCTGTCAATATAGTGCCACCATCATATTTTGTCGGATCGAGGCTTAATGATTGGATCGCTTGACCAAAATCTGTAATTTTAGGATCTAGCCCAGCTACAAAGGAAGCTTGGTCACCTGCTTTGTTTACCACACCTGCATAAGCACTACCAATAAAGAAGTTAGCGGCAAAGTACTCAAAGAAGTAGCAAATACAGGCTTGAATTACTAATGACAGAATAACTGCTCGGGGAATATCACGCTTGGGATTGATCGCTTCTCCTGCTAAGGCTGTGGCAGACTCGAAGCCTACTACGAGCAGAATCGCGATGCTCACTTGGAATAACAGACCAGGAAAGTCATGGGGTAAGACTACACTAAATACGTTGGCGTGTTCATAGGTAATCTCAGGGTGGTTAAATCGGTAAATGATAAACAGTAGCCCCAAAACCACTAGAGAAACGATCTGAACAATATTAATAATGATGTTAATGAGAGTAGAGCCCGTTACTCCAAGAAGAGCGATCCCGCCGACCAAAATAGCAAAACCAACACAGATGCCGATTTGAACGGCAGGGGCTGAGGCGAAGCTTGGATTGAAGAGTTGTCCAATATATACGACTAGGGTTCCCATGAAGGCAACCATCACGCCAGGGTATACCCAATAATAGAGGTGAGATGACCAACCAACTAGAAATTTGACAATGCGAGCAAATCGAAAATGTTTATGTTCTTCTTTAGCAATAATTGCGGCTTCAGCGTAGTAATAAGAACTACCAGCTCCAGCTTCTGAATAGGCTTTAGATAAAGTGGCAAAGCAACTAGCAGTAAGTAGGGCAATTCCTGTTGCGATCGCTACTGCTGCCCACATATTTGAAGCAGAAGCTTTTGGAGCTTGCAACTGAAATGTAGTCCACAAGAAAGCTCCAGGGGCAATCAATGCCATGGCATTGATCGTTACACCAATAAGCCCCAAAGTTGGCTTAAGCTCCGAATTCTCACTTGAACTATCAGAATTAGTCATTATTATCCTTGAAATATATCTAAAGCAGCTTGACTTTTCACAAAAGCACTCACTGATTAAATCAGCAGTTCAAAGCTCAAAATGTAACATTAAATACACAATTAGAGCGCTCTGCGCTGTGTAAGTACTTGGTTAACAACCCTTTCATCCTGAACCGCAATCGTTATTTCTGTCCAGCCTGAATAATCAATCCACCTGCAATAATCACGGCTAATCCAATCCAAGTAGAGTTTGGGATGTTTTCCTTAAAGATCAGATAGCCCCATAAAACACTAATTAAGGCGAAGACTGCGACATACACACCTAATAATCTTGAGAAGTCCCATTTAACCAAATTAACCATTAAGCCATAGCCGCCTAAAGCCAGACAGCCAGAAACAATGAGGAGTAAATTACTATTAACTAAACCTTTACGAATTAAAGCATCTCCTCCTACTTCTAGAAGTGCTGCTGCGATAAAAATCAAACCTGTTAAGTATTCCATCAAATTTAGTTAAGCGAATTAAATGAAAATAACAGACAGCGTATTGCACATTTTTAAAGATCTATAAAATAAAGTTAATGTGGAACTTATTTGCGATCGCTAAGTACTTTATTATTTGTTTGCTGCGTTAAATTACAGTATCAGATCATGAGTGTAAAGGTTTATATTTGGTTGCCGAAGGGTGGAAGAGTCGGACATACTGCCATGGAGGTTGGCGATCGGGCTTATATCAGTTTTTGGCCTGGATATAATCGGAAAGGATTTTTCCGCAGTATTATTCGCAATTTAACTGTAAATGTGAAGCGTCGTCCTTTTTATCGAAACTATACCGCTGATTGTGAGGCTGAGGAGTTTGAGCCTTTAACAGTGGAATTTGAGAAGCTAAACGAGAATGTAATTCAGAAATACTGGGAAAAGGTGCAAGAAAGCGAATTAGCCTATGAATTGACTGAATTTAATTGTTCTACTGTGATTGCCAATGCGCTCTATTTGGGTTCGGGTTTTCAACCATCTTTTCGCCCGATGGCAGAAGTTGATAAGTATGTGGGCATGGGAATTCCTTTGGGGGAAGTGGAGACTTGGGAGCCTAAGAATATTTTGCAATATGCTAAAGAACTGAAGAAAAAAGTAGGATGAAACCAATCGTTAATCCAATTAATAATCTAATTGGCAATAGGTTAATTCGCCCTAAAGTGGTCTATTCATCTGGATACGATATTCACTTTATGGGCTTAGAAAAATTACATCCCTTTGACAGTTGTAAATACAGTCGTGCTTGGTGTGTTTTAGCTGATAGATTTGGCGATCGCTTAACCGCAAACAGCTTGAATCCTTTGCAGCCTGCAACTATTGAGATGCTTAAAGCAGTACATGGCGATAGTTATCTTACAAGTCTGCGGCGATCGGGATTTGTGGCGAAGTCTTTGGAATTATCTTCTCTGACACTTTTGCCGATTAGGATTCTTGATAGTAGAGTTTTGAAACCGATGCGACTAGCGACCATGGGAACAGTGCTGGCGGCGGAAGCAGCTTTAGAACATGGC
>Ga0209591_10008889_pt1 | contig 10911 bp, 9 predicted proteins | sample MAT01_FD_187207 | JGI IMG/M metagenome (GOLD analysis project Ga0209591, IMG submission 187207) | Freshwater microbial communities from Lake Fryxell liftoff mats and glacier meltwater in Antarctica - MAT-01 (SPAdes) (version 2) | ecosystem: Environmental > Aquatic > Freshwater > Ice > Liftoff...
CAAAATGGGTTTCATGTTATTCTTGATTTCTTCTTCTACAAGTTTCTTTGCGTAAGGAGAATTGTTGAACTGCTCGATAAACAAAAAGGATGTCCCGTGGTCTGCAGCCCATTTTAAGGAGGAGATGAAAAAGGATTTCAGGAATCAATGAACTGAAATGATTTTTTCTGTATATGCGCTTTCTTGGCACCAACCAAATAAGATACGCTTTGAAGTTCAATTTCGGTTAAAACAACTTTCCCCTCCAAGATTTAAAATAAAATTCCGAGCGGATTTTGTGCATAGAAAGACAACAATCCTTATTTTAGAAGGAAAATCTTAATAATAAGAATATGAAAACCCAAAAACCATTCAACCACCTCAAAGGAATCATTCATGGAATCAGCAGTGACGGGAGAATCACCAGAGGAGAATTTAATGAAATGAAACTATGGTGCCAAGCCCATGAGGGGCTTTGTGAAGAATCCCCTTTCAAAGAATTTTATACCGAGGTAAAAGAGATTCTCAATGGAGGAACGATGACAGCTGAGGAAATTTTTGAGTTGAAAACAATTACCGAAAAGTATGAATCTGAGCTTAGCATTTCTGAAAGTACGGAAGCCAAAATTCAATTTCTCCAAGGAATCTGCTATGGCATCTTGGCAGATGGGGAGATCAATAAGTATGAAGTCCAAGTCCTGAAAAAGTGGTTGGAAGAAAACGCAACTGTTCTTGACAGGTCGCCATTTAAAGAAATGCATACGTTATTGATAGCCATAATGGATGACGGAAAAGTAGATATCGAAGAAGAAAAGAACCTTAAAAAATACTTTCTGGAGGTTTTGAAGATGTGAAGGCCTTTACTTCCAAAAATTAAGAAAAAGATTTTTGAAAGCAGGCACTCCCCTGGCTGTGCCTGTAATTTTCCACAGTAAGCCTTGCAAGCAGATAACTGATGGTAGATTCTGCCCCTTGGTTTAAGTTGACGTGATACTCTTCCAGTCCATCATAACATCCGCCTGTGCAGGGATTATAGATGATTTGATGCAGGTGGTTTTTACCCAAAAACCAGTTAAAAGTAGATTGCATGAGATTTAAATATACCGGATCTTCAAATTCCTTGTAGAATAATTCGAGTGCCAATATCGTGTAAGCAAACTCTATTGGTTGTTCGCCAAATGGTTTTTTATCTTGTCCTTCAAGGTGTCTGCCAATGTTTGAAATCACAGATATTTGATCCTCTGAATGTGTGATGGAGAGCAGGAAATCGAAAGTCTTTTTTGCTGTTTCTTTATAAAGATCACTATTTGTACACTTTCCAGCCAATAGCATTGCTTCCGGCAATACAGCATTGGCATAGGTCAGATAGTGTTCATACCATTGCCATTTTTCATTGGAAACGCCTCTATATTTTGATATGAGGTTGTCAGCCAGTTTGGTAATGATTTTCAGTATTTCCGGATCATTCTTGAAGTTGTAAAAATAGTATAGCCCTTTGATGCAGAATGAAATAGCCCGCGGTGACTGAAGTTGGTGAATTGTCGGAATGGCTTTGCGGAAAACTACTTCAACCTGAGCCAGCGAATGAGAGTTGATCAAGCGTGGTAATGAAAGGAATTCGCCTAAAGCCCAAATTGCCCTTCCATTGGCATCTTCCAGGTTTTCATCCTTGTTCTTTTCAAAAAACTCCTTATCAATGGTTACATAATTTAAAAAGGATCCATCGGCCTGTTGACAGAAAATGATGAACTTTAAATAGGTATTGATCAGGTGAAGGTCTTCAAGATCTCCGGTCAGTTGAAAATTTCTTGTTAGCGCAATAAGTGCCCTTGCATTGTCATCAATTGTGTAGGCCGATGACCTATCCGGCAAATCGATATTTGAAAACTGGATAATGCCAAAATCTGTAGTAAGTCTTTTGATATGCTGTAAATTAATGGGGGGGTGCAGATAATTGGGAGAAAAGTGCTCCTTTTTCAATAGTGAAACTGCTATTTCAATATGTGCTATTGCGGAGTTTTGCCATATAGTTGGTGAAATTTTGTGTAACGCATTCATATGCATTTCGTCCATCATAGTTGGATTGGAAAGCATCAATAGGGCAGCATCTGCAAGCTGATCGGAATTTTGAAAGTCAAAGTTGATGCCGGCTCCATCCAGAAACTCTATCGAATGCGGTATAGGGGTAGAGATAATAGGGCAACCGGCAGACATCGCATAAGCCAATGTACCGCTCACAGCTTGTTGTGGATCTTTGGAGGTAAAAAGATAGATATCAGTTCGCTGTAAATATTCAAGCAATATTTTGAGTGAAAGGTATTTATTCACAAATAAAACATGGTCTTCCAAATTAAGCTGCTCAACTTTGTTGAGTAAAAAATCACGGTATTTTTCACCTTCGTTTTCCAGCACCTCCGGGTGGGTTTTTCCAATAATTAAGTAAAGCACACTTGGAAATTGACCAACAATGCGAGGTAAAGCTTCAAGCGCTGTTTCTATACTTTTCCCTTCACTTATTAGCCCAAAAGTTGATAAAATAATCCGATTCGGAAATGGTATATCTTGTTTTCTCGCATGTTTTTGAGGCTTTATCAGATGTGTACCGTGTTGGATTACCTTTATTTTAGGTAAGGCTATTTTATAATCTGATACGAGTATATCGAGGGAAAGACGGGTCATCACGATGACTTTTGATGACAATTTTGTTATTTCCCTTACAATGCTTTTCCTTTCATCCGAAGGTGTTGGTATAATGGTATGAAATGTAGTGACTACGGGTACTTCTACCTTTTTGAGGAAATCTATCAGATAGGATCCCAACTCCCCGCCGAAAAGACCAAATTCATGTTGTAAATAGATGATACGCAAATTTTTATCCAGGTTGATTTCCTCGGCGAGTTCTGTATAGTCTTCCCTAATCCAAGTGTTAAGAATATATTTTACCTGGTCAGGATAATCAAGCGGTACATCCCTATTTTGGAGGGCACAAACCTTTATTGAATAACCCTCTACGTATTTATCTTCAATGGCATGGATTAAATCCTGGCTGTAGGTTGCTATGCCACATTTGCGGGGAGGAAATGAGGTGATGAAAAGTATTTCTTGACTGTTCATAGCTTATGGTTGATCAGATCAGCCAAAAGTTCGGCCATATTGAGTGATATCGCCGCAATCCGGGTATCAGCTGCGCCGTAGTAGATGTATAACCTATCGCCAAAGACTGCGGTTCCTGTAGGGAAAACCACATTATTAACTTCTCCTTTTAGCTCCCAATGATGCTCTGGTTGAAATAAGGGATAGGGAAGTCGGGAAATTTCTATGGTCGGATCATTTAGGTCAAGCAATGCTGCGCAAGCAGAATAGACATATCCTTCAACAGAATCATATACACCGTGATAAATCAAAAGCCAACCATCAGCTGTCTCAATAGGAGGGCATCCACCACCGATATAACTGATTTCATGCTCGTGTTTTGGAGCCATCAGAATGGACTTGGTAAAATGCATCAGGTAATCTTGCCAAAATCCTTTGGTCAACTCCCTGATATCATGAACGCAAGCAATCTGAATGTCTGGCTTGATACGATGCAGAAAATAGAATTTGCCATTAATCTTTCTGGGAAAAAACATCAGGTTTTTGTCTGATAATAAGATCGTCTTATTGACCCTGTCGTCCAAGTTGATTTGGAGATGAAATCGCTTATACTTTATATTCAAGTGCTCATTACTTTCTGCCATCCGATGAAAATCGTGGTAAGTAATTTGAGGCACAATGATGCCATGCCTTTCAAAGTTGACCAAGTCGGTTGAAGTGGCTAAGGCACCCATGGCATTTACACCATCATAAGCTGTAAAAGTGAGGTAGTAGAGATCATCTATCTTTACAATACGCGCGTCTTCCACGCCTCTCGATTCATATTCAAATTCCGGGACTAATAAAGGTTTGTCATTTCTTGAAGATAAAGTGAGCGGGCCATCCAGCTTGGCGTAACCTATGGTAGAGTGGTTACCTTTTCTGACCGCGCGATAAAAAATATGAACAATATTGCCTTCCTGCATGATGGCAGGATTTAAAACACCATCATTTTCAAATTCCAGTTCAGTTTTATCAAGTATGATTCCTTCTTTTTTTAAATTATACATAATTTTTTAGGCTTTACTTTCCTTTTGTTTATCGTTTCAAAAAATGATGCTTTTTAATACACTTAGTGGAAGTTTGTATTAAAAAAACAATCAGATATTTTCTTTCGTGCTTATCCTCAATGATGCCGCCAAGTTTATTTCAGACCACTTTTGGTGCGGATAATCATCGATAATCCATAGGAGATAGACCACAGCAGACTTAATTGAACCTCAAACCTTATATAATTTGGTTGGTGGCTAAAAAGCTCTAGAATGGTTTTCTTCTAACATTTAGAAATTGCATAGCAAGCAAAGCTTTATTTCTCGCTTCTTGGGCTTAGGACCTAGGATGATCAATATCGAATCTATTTTCTACGCTCTTTATCCATATTCTCTTTGACCTCCACAGGGTAATTTCTCTGTCGAAAGTCCGGCAAAATCTCAAATGGGGATAACGATATGGAGACTTTTTATGATTGCATTTTAATGGCTATGCATACGCCCTAGAATGGTTTCAAGTGAAGATTTAAGTTTGTCTAGGGCACCAGATAAGGAAGCTTCAATCGTGTCTGCCTGACACGATACGGCAATTGGTTGCTTGCCTTCGATTCTGGCTTCCAGTAAACATCGCATATCATTCACTCCCTTTTTATTTCCATTTTCATCTGTTAGATGAACTTCTATTCTTGAAATATGAGATTGAAATCGCTTTAACGCTTCTTCTATTAAGAAATTAAAATGGAGCTCACGTTTTTCATCCCCATTTATAGTTTTATCGGTGTTGAATTGAATTATCATAATTTCCTTTGGTTTGAATTTTTTTGTTCTCTTTTCACGCTTTCCCTTCTTCTATATCCCATTGATCATTTCAGCCCAAACTGTAATAATTATCATCCTTTTTTTAACTGCCTTCTCAGATTTCTATTTAATGGCCTTTGAACATCAGCTACTCATTCTGATTAATTTTTCTGCCATAAACTATTTATTATGTTGCTGATTCGGCGCAACTTTGCAATTTGCATTCATTTTAAAGAATGAACATTACACAAGTTTGGAAGGAGTTTTCATCTTTCACTTATTCGGGTTACCAAAAAGTCTGTGGATAGCAACTAGGGTGTCGAAAAAAATTCAATTATATGAGTATACGGATAAGTGCACGTACCAAAATATAATCCTAAAGTGGTTCTTAAAGTTATGATTTAATCAAACGTCCTTTTTACAGCTACTTTTTTTCTTGACAAAAAAAGTAGCCAAAAAAGTCAAGACGGCGGAATCCTATCCACGCGCAAGGCCGGAGCCGGCCTCCCGAACCTTCGGGATCGGTCCTGCCCGCATCGAACAATTGAAATTCAGTTTAAGCAATTACGTTTTGGGATTCAAAGAATACGTGCAACAAAGCGGAGACACATATTCAATTTTTTTGAAGTGGTTTTTTATATCAGTAAAAAAATGAAGGATATGTTCTGCATTGGATTCGATTTTTAAAGGTGACCCTTTTTTACAATCCCCGACTAAAAGTATTTTATCCAAACAACCCTGAAATAACACCTCCGTCATGGCTGATAGTCTGTCCTGTCACATAGCCGCTTAACGGGGACAGCAGCCAAGCTGCAAGGGAAGCCAATTCTCCCGCTTTGCCGATCCTGCCGACAGGAATATTCTTTATAAGCTCATTTTTGGCAATTTCGTAGGTTATGCCCTTTGATTCACTGTTGTTTTTGATGACCCTTTCAATAGCAGGCGTTTCGTGGGATCCCGGTGCCAATACATTCACTGTCACTCCTTTCGGTGCAATCTCGAGTGCGAGCGTTTTGGCAAAACCTACCATTCCGGCCCGGAAGGAATTGCTGAGCGCAAGTGTAGGTATTGGCTGCTTTACCGATTGGCTTTCGATATACAATATCCGTCCGTAACCCTTTTTTATTAGAATCGGTGCAAGTCTTAGGGAAAGGTCAATTTTCCATCTCATCACAAGCTGCCAGGCCTCATCCCAGTCGGATATCGAAGTTTGCAGCGGGGTGCCGACGGGAGGACCTCCTGCATTGATTACCAATCCGTGAAATTCTTCTTTTGTGGCGGCCTGTTCTATGCTGTCGAGAGTAGCTGTCGAGGTGACACTTCCTTCAATGATCTCCACATTTTCCCCAAATTCATTGAATTTTTCTCTGAGGAGATCTCCCCTCCGTGCTACCAAAACCACCCGTGCCCCTTCGGTCAGCAGTTGTCTTGCGATTGCCTCACCAAAACCGCTGCTTGCACCGCAGACAATAAACCGTTGTTGATTGATTTTTAAATCCATATTACTCAGTAAGCTATTTGATTTTTATTCTGAATTATACCTGAAAGAAATTATGCCCTCCCATTATCTCCGAGTATTTTGGTCTCAAAACCATCAATACTCTTCACGTTTTTTTCCGCCCAGTATTTTTGGATTCCTTCCTCCCCCTGTTTGTCTGCCCAAGAATTAAGGATGGTCCTTTCTTCCTTGAAATCCATGTAAGGAACTGCAAAACCACAAGAGGTCTGGACCAAGTCAACCATCATTTCTATGATTTGTCTAGAGCCGGAAACAGGCGGAAACAGCTGAATATATTCATCGAATTCTTGATCCCGATTGTGATATATCTTTGCAGTCCCGTACAATCTCAGGATCATGGGCTTGCCTTCAAAAGCACAAAACATGATCGTCATCCGGTTGTTTTTGATCAGGTGGGCGGCGGTTTCGTTTCCACTTCCGGTCAGGTTAAGCCACACTATTTTGTTTTCCCCCAATACCCTGAAAGTGTCAGTGCCTTTTGGGGAAATATTTACCCTTCCTTCCTCTGCCGCCGTTCCGACAAAGAATATTTTCTGATGTTGGATAAATTCTGCCAATTCGGGGGTTATGTGTTCTAGTCTTTTTCCCATGTTTTTTTTTAATAATGCTAAGATATGTCAAACATTAAAATTTCACTGAAAGTTGGAGGCCAAGAATTTCAAATTATTAAGATCTACCTTCTCTTCATTTACTTTAATAGATCCTGTCAATTTAATAATTAACTTTTCTTGGAAAGATTATCCAGGCCTCTCAACATCCCAAAGTACTTATCCAAAGTCCCATTACTTAAAGTGAGGTTTGCCATGCTTTTTTTCTTTAATTTGAAAAATTAATGGATTGATAGGCAATTGAAATCAAAAATTTTCCCCTCTATAAGGGCTTGGCGATAGTGATCGGTATCAGGGAGTTTTCGACAAGTGGATAAAATGTTAGTGGCAGTTATTTTTTCAGTATCCTTTTTCAAGTCTATGCTTTCTGACTGCGTCAAAAAATTTGTTAAGCCAAGTTTCAACAATTTTATTAGTTAATCTAAAGTTTCTACCATTGTCCGCGTCCGACCAGCCATATTCATTATGCTTACTTATGTCGAATTTTAGTTTATCCGGCCCGAATTCTTTGTATTCGTAAAATAGGTCGATTTTAGTTCCACTTTCATCAAACTCACCGTCCCAAAATGAAATGAAAATGATTGGCCCTTTTGGTGTATATGAAACATAGGGATAAAGCTTTATTGTCAAAAAGTGACCAAAACTTATAATATCAATTCCTTGATGTTGGTTTTCCCTTATCTTGATAGGCCAATCGGTAAGAGTAGATTTTATTTCGTCAAGTTGTTGTTTGAAATTAGAAATCAGATTTTTAAATTCTATGTGGGTAAGTTCCAAACCTTCACTAATACCTAAAATAGCCGCACGTCTTTGGCTATTTTTAATTTCATCTTGTGCTTTGAGCACTTTGTCGACTACGGTTTCAATTTTAATATTACCTCCAACCTCTTGAATTCTTGATTCAATTACTGAAGCAGCACTTTCAACTCCCCATCTTTCCAAGCCAACCCAAAGTCTGTTTTTGGGTAGCCATGCCGGAACATTTACAGGCTTGTCAAGTGGAATAAAAGTCACAAAGTCATAACCAAATTCAAAACCTCTATTTCTAATTGCTGTTTCTTCAATTTTCGTCCAAGGTGTCTTAGCCCAGTCGTTTCGATGAAGGACTACAACGATTCTACTCTCCTTTGAAAATACTCGGTTGAATGATTCTTCACCGTCCCGTCCTGCTAATTTTTTCTGTTGCTCAGAATATAGAAATGTTTTTACCCTGTCTTTAAGCAGCGTATTAAGTTGAATTGCTAAATTTTCGTCCTGTTGTAAAAACGAAATTGCTACGTCAAATTCAAATTCTTCTGTTGTCATATTGTAGTATATTATTATAGCTGGTAACGTCAGTCCGTAAAAACCATCAATTATATTTAATTCGAATATTCCACAGCCTGCCCTAATCATCGGATCTTGGGCAAATTTAGTAAACTTTTTACAGGATAAAACACTCGCCTTTTGCATCTTGTTTTGCTTCTCGTCAATAGCTTTTGGGTACTTGCTTCTTGCGTCTTTTTTTGCGGAATCCGACATTCTTCATAATCAATTCTCAATTTATCAATTCCCAAGTCTTGTTTCCCGTCTCTCGATTCTTGGCTCTCCTATATTGATACTTGGTTCTTGATTCTTCATACAAATGTCTCCCCTTCCCACTTCTTTCCAATTCATGAAAAAAAAATTTAACCTTTTTTCACATTCCCGTGCAACCTATTTTTACCAACCTGTATCTACCTATTTGAAAGCCAACAGTAATGTTATTTAGAAAAACTTTTTACACAGAGTCGGAAATCATAAAAGGTTGCCTCAAGGGTGAGCGAAAAGCCCAGCAATACTTGTATGAGTCCTACTCCAAAAAGTTTTTCGCCATCTGTCTGCGGTATGTCAAGGACCGGGACCTTGCAGAGGATATTATGATTGAAGGCTTTATGAAGATCTTTGAAAAACTTCCCCAATATGAAGCCAAGGGCAGCTTTGAAGGTTGGATGAAACGCATCGTCGTTACCCAATCGCTGCTTACCCTTCGCAAAAACCGCAACCTGAGTATGGAAGTGAATGTGGAATTCCATTTGGAAAAGGCAGATTCCCCTTATGAACTCAACCACCTTGAAACTGCCGAGTTGATGGATCTTGTACATGGATTGCCGGTCGGATACCGTACGGTCTTCAACCTATATGCCATCGAAGGATACAGCCACGCAGAGATTGCCGACCTTCTCGGCATCACCGAATCTACCTCAAAGTCCCAACTCAATAGGGCAAGAAATACCTTGAAACAAAAAATAGCCGATCAACAAATCAAAGAAAGGAGAATCAATGGCTAATACAGATAAAAACTTCGACCATTACTTCAAAGAGAGGCTGGCCAAGCAGGAAGAAAAACCATCCCAACTCGCTTGGGAAAGACTTGAAGGGCAATTGCCCAAAAAAGAAAAGGGATTTTGGATTCCTTTGATAGGCATCGCCGCCACCTTAATACTTTTCTTTACTGTGGGGTATGCGGTATGGCAGACTAATCTGGATTCAGAAACCAACATTCCCCTTACCTCAGCTTTGACCCCATCGCAAGAGGATGCCGGTTCAGAAAACTTGGAAGAAACCAATCCATCAAATCCAAAAACAATTGAAGAAACCGTAGCAGTCACTGAAGAACCAAAAAAAGACACAACAAACCCTGGTCAAGCGCCTTTGAAAAAGTCCGCTGCTACAAAACAGAAAATCATAGAAGCGCCCAAGGAGTTATTGGCTGAGGCATCAAGACCCGAAGAGAGAGTAGATGAGGCAACCTTTGAAACCCCGGAGGTGATCCTCCCCGAACTTGATGTCACTGAAGCCATTGCGCAAAACAACATTGAAGAAGAGAAGGAAGTGATGACCTACCGGATCACCATCAAATCAAACGGAATCAAAGAAGAACCTGAAAAGCAGGGTTTGATAGCAGGAATTGAAAATAAAGTAGATAAAATCGGGGGATTACTCAACAAGGTAGAACAGGGTTTTGCAGACCTGCAGGATGCAAAAGACAATCTATTCGTGAGTAACAATACCTCCAAAAAAGAAAGAAAATAATCCACCAAAATTGAAAACATAGACCATCATGAAAAAATACATGCTTTTATTTTGTTTCCTGGGACTGGTGCAGTTTGCATTCGGCAATACAGACAGGGAGTTTTTGGCCCCAAAAGACACGATCATCGTGGAGTTTGGAACTTCGGGAAAAATCGTCTTGGTCATTGACAACAAAGAGGATTTTGAGAGACTCAAAAAAATGAACATCAACCAGATCATCGCAGAGCTTGACCTTCAGATTGATGATAAAACGGGTGAACTAGTCGTGGTCGAAATTTCCGGTCAAAAAGGAACACGGGAAATCGTCAAAGTAACCGAGGACTGGAACAAAACCGAGGTGTCGGTTGCAGGCATCAGAATATTGGTCGATGAGACAAGCCCCAATACCAAAGTGAAAATAGAAACCGGGGTGAAGAAAAAAGCCGATCCTCCTTTCCGGACTTATTTTGGCCTTGACTTGGGACTCAACAACTTTTTGGACAACAATGGAAGTTTCCCGGGTTCAAGTCAGCCATATTCAGTACGAGGCTGGGGAAGCTGGAATGTTGGCTTAAACTTCTTTGCCAGCCAAAAAATCAGCAAAGGCTTACACTTTGACTTTGGTCTTGGAGTGCAGTGGTACAACTTCAAATTTGAAAACACGGACTTCCAAGCTGTCAGGGGTGATGAATCGATTGAATTTCTCCAAAGAAACGACGTGGCGGGGTTCAAAAGTAAAATATCAGCCTCCTACCTCACGGCTATGGGACTCTTTAAATTTGACTTTGGAAAAATGAATGACCAAGGACGAAAAGGGATGAGATTCGCAGTCGGTCCCTATGCCGGCTACCGA
>Ga0209591_10008894_pt1 | contig 10909 bp, 11 predicted proteins | sample MAT01_FD_187207 | JGI IMG/M metagenome (GOLD analysis project Ga0209591, IMG submission 187207) | Freshwater microbial communities from Lake Fryxell liftoff mats and glacier meltwater in Antarctica - MAT-01 (SPAdes) (version 2) | ecosystem: Environmental > Aquatic > Freshwater > Ice > Liftoff...
TCGGCGATGCGGGCGGGCCCGGCGGGCGGGGCATGGTGCCGGGTCTATGGATGTATAATCGCGCCTTTATCGCGGGCGAGTTCGGCTACGCCTGCGCGCTCGGCATGATCCTCTTCGTCTTTATCCTCGGCCTGACCACCCTCAACAACCGCTATGTGCGCGTCGACAAATGAGCATTCGAGCCGACAGCGTTAACGCTCGCGGCCAGCGCGACTGGCCCATGCATGTGGTCATCTGGGCCTTCATCGTGGTGGAGCTGTTTCCCATCTACATGATGCTCCAGGTGAGTTTTAAGGACAATTCCGCGTTCATCGAAAACCCGTGGCTGCCGACGAATCCGGCGCGATGGATTTGGGCCAACTGGGTTTTTGGTCTCAAGCTCATCGGCCCCTATATCGCGAACACGATCTTCGTCGCCGTCTCCGGCACAGCCGGCACGCTCGTGTGCGCCCTGCTCGGAGCGTATTTTTTCGCGCGCTACCGGATGCCCTTCGGCCGCGTGCTGTGGGCGCTTTTCATGGTGCTGATGATGCTCCCGACCATCGCGAATCTCGTCCCGCTTTTCTCACTGCTGAAAAACCTGAGCCTGCTCAACACGCTGTGGGCGCTCATCCTGGTGGGCATGGCGGGCGCGCAGGCCTTCAATCTGTTTGTGCTGCGCAATTTCATCGAAGACATCCCGAAGGATCTCTTCGAGGCCGCCGAGATGGATGGAGCCAATCACCTCGCGCAGCTCCGTCATGTCGTTGTGCCCATGTCCGGCTCTATCCTCGGCACGCTCGCGATCCTCGCCTTCCTGGGAAAATGGAACGAATTCCTGCTCCCTTTGATCGTTCTCCGCGACAAGGATCTCTTCACGCTCGGCGTGGGGCTCATCTACCTCGATGGCGAATACGTGAAGCAATGGGGCCAGATCATGGCCGCCTACGTCATCGCATCCGTTCCGCTCATCGTCATTTTTCTGTTCTGCATGCGCCTTTTCGTCCGCGGCCTTTCGCAAGGCGCGATCAAAGGCTGACCGCCTCGTTTATCATGGCACGCGTCGTCCTCGAAAATCTCACCAAGACTTATCCCGAAAAATCCGGCCCCGGCGTCACCGCCGTGAAGGGTATCGATCTCGTCGTCGAGGACCGCGAGTTCATGGTGCTCGTCGGTCCGAGCGGCTGCGGCAAATCCACTTCGCTCCGGATGATCGCCGGCCTCGAGGAAATTTCCGGGGGGCGGATTTTTATCGACGGTCAGGTCGTCAACGACGTGCTCCCGAAGGACCGCGATATCGCAATGGTTTTTCAGAACTACGCGCTGTACCCCCACATGTCCGTCTACGACAACATGGCGTTCGGTCTGAAGCTGCGGAAATTCCCCAAGGCCGAAATCGACGCGCGCGTCCGCGAGGCCGCTGCCATGCTGCAGATCGAACACCTGCTCGATCGGAGACCCAAAGCGCTGTCCGGCGGTCAACGGCAGCGCGTCGCCGTCGGCCGTGCCATCGTGCGCAAGCCGAAGGTATTTCTCTTCGACGAGCCGCTTTCCAACCTCGACGCCAAGATGCGCGTCTCCACCCGCACGGAGATCTCGAAACTCCACGCGCGGCTCGGTGCCACGATGATCTATGTCACGCACGATCAGGTCGAGGCGATGACCATGGGCGATCGCATCTGCGTGATGAAGGACGGCCACATCATGCAGATCGCCACGCCGCTCGATCTCTACAACGCTCCTGCGAATCTATTTGTCGCCGGTTTCATCGGCTCGCCGCCGATGAATTTATTCCGCGGGCTGTTGCGGTCAGACGGCTCCGCACTCGCGTTCGCCGAGCGCAGTGACCACGCGAACCCGGTGGCGTTCAATCTGCCATTCGCGCTCGCACGTGCGGCGGTCGCTCGCGCCGGGAAGGAGGTTGTCTTCGGCATCCGACCGGAAGACATACACGTCGTGCCGCCGGAGGAGCGCGATCCGGAAGCATTCGAAGCCACCGTCGAAGTGGCCGAGCCGATGGGGGCCGAAACGATGCTTTATCTCACGACCGGCGCGACGCCCTTCGTCGCCCGCGTCGCACCCACGCAGGGCGCCGAGCCAGGTCAACGCCTGCGGCTGCGTTTCGATCTGACCAAGGCACACCTATTCGATGCGCCCTCGGAGCAACGGCTGTGCTGAACGGAATCGGTTCACCCGTTCCATTCCCGGTAAGCGCCCGCGATCAGCCTCGCGAGATTGCCTCCGAGGTAGCCCCGCACAGCCGCACTCGAGAACAAACTCGGGCGCGCCCGTAAACGCGGATCGGGATGCCGCGCATCCGCCAGCGACGCGAACATCGCGCGGTAGCCGCCGAAATTCCACGACACGCGCCCATACGGCGCATCGCTGCCCACCGCGATGTTCTCCGGGAACGAGTCGCCCGCGCTCTGATACGCGATGAGATCGCTTTCGATGTGCGTGTCGCGCTTCGCGCTCTGCACGAAAAACAGATTGGGCTGAGCGAGCCCGAGCGCGCGGATGTCGTGGTAGAGTTGCTCTCCTTCGACATAGCCCGATCCGCCGCCGCCCATGTGCACCGCAATCAGCCGCCGCGGCGCAATGTGTCGCGCGATTTGCGCCAACCCGCTCGCAGGCGTGAAAGGCGTGTCCCCGCCAACGTGAAACGCGGGGATGCCGCCCAACGCGCAGATGAGTTCGACCACCGCAAACACCTCCGCGCTGTCGATCGGAAAACGGTTCTGCGCCGGATTCATCTTCACCACCGCGAACCCGAACTGGCGCATGCAGATCTCGACCAGCTTCAGCGCTCCCTCCAACCCGAGCGCGCGAGGATCGGTCCAGCCGGCTGGAATCAGCCGTCGCGGAAACCGCTCCGCCGCCGCGTGGACATAACGGTTCGCGGCAAGCAGTGCCTCGTAGTTCTCCACCCGGTCCGGCCCGCGCAGGGTCGCCGCCGGGTTCTGCCACACGAGCGCCGCGTCGACCGCCGCCATGTCGAGCTCGGCGACTAACTGCTCAGCCGAGATTGGGCGCCCGTGATAGTAACCGTGCTCCGCCGCCAGTCGCTTCGCCGCTGTTTCAGGCAATGCCGCCAGATCGGAAACGTGTGCATCGCCGTCCAGCACGAGCCGATCGTTGCAGTCGTCCAGCCACGCCAGACGCGCCTCGACGGCCGCGCGAGTGTTAGGAGCAAGACTGCCGAACGTGATTTTCATGGTGAAAATGGAGCGATATAAGCCAACGAGCGGCGCAGCATCTCGATATTGCCTTCGAGCGTCGTCGCGGCGTCCGTGAACTCGAACGCATATCGGCCCGTATAGCCGGCGTTTTCCAAGGCCTCGCAAAGTTCCCGGAAATCGATCTCGCCTGCGCCGAGAGGAAATCGGTTGTCGCGTCCCGCGGCGTCCCGCAGATGCACAATACCGATGTTCGCCGCCCCGAGCGCCGCGACGACTCGCGCCGGCTTCCAGCCAGCCGCGTGGTGATGGTTGATATCGAGAATGAGTTGGACATTCGGATGCCCGCAGGCCCGGAGCAGCGCCAGCGCATCGTCTGCATCCCGACAGAGTTTACTTTTGTGCGGCGCCTCGATCATAAGTCGCACGCCGGCGGAGGCCGCATCCGGCGCCAGATTCCCGATCGCTTCGCCCACGCGCGCGACATGATCCGAAAATCCGTCCCGCGCGCGATCGATCGTCGCTCCGCAGTTTAGCACAACGCCAATGGCACCGAGCTCGGCCGCGACCCGGATGTTGGTTAGTCCTGCTCCGCGGTAGCTCTCCGGCGAAAACCCCGCCTCGTTGGGCTCTCCTATGTTCGTCGTGAACGTATGCACCCGCAGCCCGCTCGTCCGCACGACCGCACAGAAACGCGCCGCATCCTCCGCGGTGGCCCGCACAAAATCGAAGTGATCGCAAAATCCCGGCAGCGTGCCAATATCCACGTGCGTGAAACCCAACGATCGGATCGCGGTCAGCGCCTCCGTCAAAGGGAAATGCCGAAAGCAGATCGTAGAGCAGCTCAACCGCGAAAAATCCATGGTATCACGCTTTGGGAAAAAAGCTGCGTCCTGCTCGCGTCGCAACTGCCAGAGCGGCGTCTCCACCCCGCAGAGGTGATGCGCCCGCGCGATCGGGAATGCGTCGTCCCTCCGATTCGTGACATGCGAGATCCGCCACGACCGGAACATCGAGCCCCGCGATCGAACGCGACTGCGCGAGAATCGGTGTCGCGAAATGGCCCGTACCGATCACGCCCGCGCGCACCGTCTTTCCCGCGCTGCCGGACTTGGCGAAAAGTTGCGGGTAGATCACGACGACGCGTCCTCCTCCTTGGCGACCACGCGGGCCGGAGCGCCATCGGAATCCGGCGCCTTCAGCGTTAGCGCAACAAGGTGCATGCTCGGCCCGCGCAGCACGCGCAAGTTACGGGGATACGCGATCGACAGCACGTCCCGGAATTGTAAGCTCGGTGAGTTTGGACATGGCGGAGAAAGGCGAAGATGTGTTTGCGCGCGATCGGAGCTCTCGCCGTCGCCTTCGGGCAATCCGTAGATGTGGAAAAATCGCCGCTCCATAACGCTGCTCACGCCCCTTTGCCCGTGGTTCGCTTCGGCTCGTTCCGAATCGTCGCGGTGAAATCGATGCCCAGCAGCTTTTCCCAGACCGCCCACATGTCGTGCGATGAGTTCTGCCCGAAACCGAGCGTGCGCGACAGATTGTAGAATTCGTGCACCGCCGAGGCGATCGGCAGGAAAATTTTCTGTGCGTTTGCCTGCTGCATCACGTAGTCGATGTCCTTGCCGTGCTGCGCCAGGTTTCCATTGGTGCGCGGCGTGCCGCCGAGGAGATACGGTTTGATGTCCGAAAGCACCTTCGACCGACCGCCGCCGTTCTCCACCGCCTGGAAAATCTTCGCCACATCCGCACCCTGTTGCGCGGCAAACGCGAAGCTCTCCGCCACGGAGGTGTAGATCGCGGCCATCAGCATCTGGTTCACCATTTTTGCGATCTGGCCGTGGCCGCTGCTGCCGATGTGAACGACGTTCGTGCCGAGCGCCTCATACACCGGCCGCGCCGCGGCCACCGCGTCCGCATCGCCGCCGATCATGATCGAAAGCGTCGCCGCCTGCGCCCCCGCGGCACCGCCCGTCACGGGCGAGTCCAGGAAGGCGCAACCGCGGCTGGCCAGAGCGGCCGCGAGCCTCTCGGCAAGTTCGGGCGTGGTGGTCGTGGTGTCGACGATAATTTTTCCGGCGACTTCCATCTCGACGAACCCGCCCGGCCCCAGAACCAGTTCCTCCAGCACCTCCTGGGTCGGCAGGCTGAGCACCACGATTTCCGCTTGCGCCACCACCTCGCGAGCGGAGCCGCGGGCGACGACGCCCCGGTCCACCAGCGCCTCCATCGCGGTCGCGTTTACATCATAGGCAAACGTGGCGAAGCCCTTGCGCGCGAGATTCTCGGCCATGGGTCGCCCCATCCGTCCGAGGCCAATCACGCCGACCGCGTGCGGAACCGATGCAGGTGTGTTCATTGAGATTTGTTTTCGGCGAGCGCGAGCCGGGTCTGGTAGATCTCCGCTTCCTGCAGCGCCTGATTTTCGTGCAGCCGGCGCAACCGCTCGTGCTCCTTCGTGCCCGACGACTGCGAAAGCCCGAAGATCGTCGCATCCAGGCGCTGCTGCGCGCGGACCCCTTCGCGCACGCTCGCTTGCAGATCCTGCCGAACGGCACCGCCGTAGCCGTCCTTCAAGCGTTCGAGAAACTCGTCGACCGAACCGTTTGGCGCCAGCAGGCGATCGACGCTGGTCTCAAACAAACGCATCGTCGCATCCGCACCGCTGAGCGTGAATCCCCACGCGTAACCGGCGGTTTCGAGAGCGAATCCCGCCACGGCCACCGGCGTTTTCGCACCGACGATCACCGGCACGCGCAGGCAGTCGTTCGCGAACTTCTGGTTGATCGCGCGGCTGCTGAAGTAGCGCAGAAAGTCCAAGGCGACTTCCGGATGTCGCGAACCTTTCGTGATCGCAAAGCCGCCCGACGGCACCGCCGCCAGCTCCGTGATTCCACCGAGCGTTCCGCGTCCCAACGCGTGCCCCGGCTTCGGCAGGTGGAGCGGCATGACGCCCACCCGAAATGAGGTGTCTGTCATGAAATAACTCGCATCCCAGCTACCCGAGTAGATGAGAAGCGTTTGGCCCTGTTTGAAGAGAAACCCTGCCTCGTCGCGCGAGGACGAAAGCACGCCGGGTTGAAAGTATCGGCCCAGCTCGCGAATGATCTCACAGGCACCGCGCACCCCCGGATCGTCCAGATTCCACTCCCCGCGCAGCCAGCCCAGCGCCGGTTCACGGTGACGTTGATGTAGAAACCCATCGCCTTCGAGGTCGATGCGCCGGGCGATGCGCTGCGTTTGCTGCGCGGCTACGCGATTAAAGAAATTGCGCATGAACTCGACCGATCCCGCGATCGGTTCGAGGTTCAGCTCGTGCTCCCGCGCGTAGGCCAGCGTGCGCTGGCAGAGTGCGACGAATTCGTCGTAATCGCGCGGCGGAGGCGCATCGCCCGCGATCCGCGCATAAAGGTCGAGATTTACGAAGAAGCGCTCGATGTTCACGTAACTCGATACGCCGTAGTAATCCATCAACTGCGGTCGCAGCGTCTCCGTGCTTGCGTCGAGTCCGTCCACAAACGTCTCCCGCCATGGTACATGCTCGAGATCGGTGCCGCGATTGTAGGGATTCGGTTCGCGCAGCGCTTCCGTCAATGGCCGCAAAAAGAGCGCGCATTGCTCGTCCGTGATGCCGCGCCCGAGCTGGATAATATCCGGCGCCGTATCCCCGCTAAAACGAGTCTGCCGCCACGCCGGCCATACGGGCGGCGGCACATCGAGTTGCTGGATGCTCACGTCGGGGTGCATCCGCTCGTAGTCGCGAAAGATCTCGTCGAAGAACTTCCGATTCGATTCGTAAACCAGGTAATGCGCAAAGGTAAGCCGCTTCTTCGCTCCCCCGTCGAGCCCGGGACTCGTGCGCAAAAAAATCTTCGCTCCCGACCACACGAAAACCGTCGCGAGCAGAACAGCACCGACGACGGCGAAACGATTCTCACGTTTCATTTCGCGGGTTCCTCGCCGCCGCCGAGTGCGGCCACTTGTTCCCTCACGTAGTTGACGCGCTGATCGCGCTGGTTCTCGGTCAGGAAAGTCCGGAAGTGCTGCAGCGCCGATTCGCGCCGGCCCAGAGCGAGGGCGAGTTCCGCGCTGGAATAAAGAGTGGAGGCACGCGTTTGGCGATTAGCGATTCCTCCGCGCAACGCCGCCTCCAGATGCGTCAGCGCGTCCGGTTCCGATTTGCGAAAATAGAGCATGGCCCGCCCGAGAAGCAGGTGAAGTCCGACCGCCACATTGGGATCGGTGGCACGGGTCAGGAATTCCGCCGCGACCAGCAAACCTGCATCGCGCGAAGGCTCGACGGCGGGTTCGTAAATCAGCAACACGGCGAGTTTGACCAGCGCATGCTGCGCGGCCGCATGGGAGGGATTCTCCGCGATTAACGCACGATACATGGTGGCCGCGGCAACCGGCTGCGTCGGCGTCCGATGCCATTGTTCGAGTCGCGCCGAGAAGTAACGCGCCCACAGTCCGGCATCGTCCCGACTGTTCTCGCGAATGACCGTAGCGAGCCTTGCCTCCGCCTCGGTGGTATTCCCGGCGGTCTTCGGCTGCCGGTTCAAAACCGCCAGCGCCTCTCCCACCGCCGCCATCCGATTGCCGACGGCGGCCTCCGCCGCGAGCGATTCCCTCGCACGCTCGAATTCGAACCGCGCCAGCGCCTCCCAGCCATTTTCGGCAGCGCGCGCCGCCGATAGATTCGCGAGAATCAGAATGAAAGCGAAAGTGGGGCGCATCGGGTTCCGGCCAAAGCTTAGACAACCGTGCGCCGGAAGAAAGCCACGGTGCAACCTGGATCTGTGGTTGCATAACAGATCGCCGTCTCGTGCGCGCCGGCCAGGACCGCATTCGTTGTTATGATTCGTGTCTCCGCAGATGCATTTCGCACGAACCGCCCATTCCGCTTCGTCCTTCCATGGACAGCGTCCATCCCCGTCGGGCGCTCCGTTCGAACAACCGGGTTCGATCTCTCCGCCGCGTTATCGCATGCCGCAAGATCGAGCTGCAGGCAAAAGTTCTTCGACCGGTGGGCGAGGTAGCCGCGAGCCGGCGTGTGCCGCTGCCCGGTGGAGCTCGGGTCTCCCAGCTCTACGCCTCCGGGCCCGCCCATGGGGACGGGGCCCACGAAACGAATCGAACGATCGGGTCTACGATCGATCGATCGGCCAGACCCGAACGGCTCGGCCTTGCGCAACGGCTCCCGCTTATCGTACAAATCGGTCGTGCCTCGCAAAATTCTCGCCGGCCTGCTTCGCGATCTTCAGCACGACATCGTTACTCGTTATAAAGAGGGCGATCGCTACCGCACCGTCCGCGATGTGGCCGCGCATTTTGGCGTGAGTCTCCAAACCGCGCACAAGGCGGTCACCGAATTTGCCAAACTGGGCATGCTCCGGGCGAAGAGCAAAAGCGGACTCATCGTTTGCTCCACTCAGTCGAATTTCCGCGCGATCGCGCCCCGCATCGTGGTGCTTTCGAACAATCCCGATCCACGCTTCAACCAAGCCGTGCTCCACGGCGTTCAAGATGTATGCCGGCCCCTGGGTATCGAACCCAAGGTGGTCTTGAACACGCACGCCGACAGCACCTCGCTTCATTTCGGCGAATGGATCGTGGCGCTCAAAGCCGACGGCATCGTGGCGATGAGCTTCCGCCATGCCGCGCTGCCGTTCTATTACGCGCAGGCTCAGGGCGTGCCGATTGTGTCCGGCATCATCTTCGACGACCTGCACACGCTCCCCGCCGTCCAGCACAATAACACGCTCCATGCCGAGGAAGCCGCCCGCTACTTCCATGCCCTCGGCAAACGCCGGATTCTTTGCGCGGGTTTTTGGGAGCAGAACAACAAACGGTTCCAGGCATTTCGGGAAACGTTTCTAAAACTGAACCCACGGGTGGATATCTCCTACGCTTGGCTGGCCAAGCCGGATTCGGTCGCGAAGCTGCATCTGTTCTTTATGCATTTCCACGTGGGGACCGACGCCGTGTTCTCGATGGAGTATTCCGCCAACTACGCGGTCGCGCCCTATTTCGTCAGTCACCGCATCGCCGTGGAAAAGAACTTCGGTGTCTTCAACAACGAGGAGGACATGTTCCAATTTCCCGGTCTCGCGCCGGCGAAATCGTTCGCCCCGAGCCTACGGCGCACCGGCCGCCGGCTCGCCGAGAAATTGCTGAAGCGCGTGGAATCCGGTAAATGGCCCGAGCCACTCGTCGAAACGATCTGACAGTGCCGCCACCCTGCGACCGAACGCAGGGCGGCGCTGCCGCTAGAACGCGTAGTCGAGCGTCAGTCGCGCAACCGTCGGTGTCTTTATCCTGTAGGTCGAGACGCTCGTCGCGCTGAAGTTGCCGATGATCTTTTCGGCCTGGAGAATATTTTCCACGTTCAACTGCACGCTCGTCGCTCGTTCGAAGATCTTGGAATCGTATTTTGCATACGCCGCCGGCTGAGTGGGCGCATCTCCGCTCCGGGTTTCTGCCGGACCATCGCCTAGCGGGATAAACCCCGGATCGCGCGCGAGCACAATCTTGTCGAGCCGCCAGTTCGGAAACCGATACGTGGGCGGCGGCTCCGGCGAGTGGTGCTCGGGCTCGGACCCTTTCGCGATGAAAAGAGTGTGCCAACCGGGCTTGTCCACTCTCACCACCGGCTGCACCGGCGTTTTGCGGTTCTCCGGCTTCCGCGCGGTCGCGCGGCCGATCCAGCCCGGCGCGGCATCGAACCTCATCTCGAAAAAATGATCGCTGCGCGGATCCGGCGCGCGGTCGAAGAAAATCTTCAGCTCGTCCGAGCCGGCGGAACCGCCGCTTTGCCCGAGCAGCCACACCTGGTAGTCTCCGGGCGTCGTGAAATGAATCGCGTAACGCAAATGGTCCGTCCACTTGCCGACGCGAATCAGCATCGCATTGGCCTCCGGCGCCGAAATCGCCGGCTCCGGCGTGAGCGCGAGATCGGTGGCGAGATGATCCTTTCCGGCGAGCACCACGGGCACGGCGACATGGCGCAGTTTGCCGGCGAGCTTTTCAATCCGCACCGATATCGGCACCACAATCACAGCCGCCCCGGTCGCGCGCTCAGGCGTGAATGCGGTCGCATCGAGCGGCACGACCGCAAACCCCGCGCCCTCCAGGCGCGCCAGCACCGCCTGCTCCGGCGGCGCCAGTTTCCTCGAATTAGTGAGAATCAAAACAGGCTCTCCCCCGCGGTGCTACCCGCCGCCCAGCGCACAGCGGCATCGAAGAGCTGCTGAAATGCAGGCACCTCCGGTAGCGGAACCGGAGCAAGGACGCGGCGCGCGACGGCCACGCCACCGCCCGGCAGCGCGCCAGCGCGCTCAACGGCGAAGACCACAGCTTTACGCGCATCGTGCCCCGCCACCACCACGGCCGCGACGCCCGGCCCCGATATCCCCCAGTTTAGCGTGGTGTTCCGCGGCAGCGCGATCTCGCCCGCAAGCCCCGCCGCGAGCGGGTGTCCCGCGGCCGTGACTACGATGCGAAAATCCAAGGACGCTCCGCGGAAGTTTTCGATCGCGTTGCGTCCTTCGACCTCCTCCCACGCGCCAACGTTGTCGGTCGCATGCTCGGCCTCGATGGAGACGAGTCCGTTCTTTTCGAAGAAGGTCGGAGGCGCGGCGAGCACGGCAAGCGGCAGCAACGCGAGCGGGGTTAGACGGAAGACTACGTGCATAGAAAACAGAAGAGAAGAGACACCACGAAACACACGAACGAGCTGCGCGCTCAGCCAATAC
>Ga0209591_10008897_pt1 | contig 10907 bp, 8 predicted proteins | sample MAT01_FD_187207 | JGI IMG/M metagenome (GOLD analysis project Ga0209591, IMG submission 187207) | Freshwater microbial communities from Lake Fryxell liftoff mats and glacier meltwater in Antarctica - MAT-01 (SPAdes) (version 2) | ecosystem: Environmental > Aquatic > Freshwater > Ice > Liftoff...
CCAGCAGGTTGCGCCTGATTATAGCCAGCGTCGGCCATTGAGCCAACATGCAGCGCGCCGACAATAATTTTCTCGCCCGCGGCTGCCGCGTCGGCGGGAGCCTCTGCGGCTGGGGTTGCAGCAGGCGAGGCACACGCCGCGACAACCAGCAGGACCGATAGTAAACCAACCAGCGTTACATAAATGCGTTGTACTTTCATACGAAACAGGACTCCTTTGGGTAAAATAAATGGCTCATCTGTGCAAGGTATGGATTGGCAACAATGCCCTTGGCCGAACGTGGTCTTGGTGCCATGTTCGGCTGATGAGTAAAATAAAGAGTTAGGAACGCATTCCCTCGAAGACGGTGCTCAGTCCCGCGGGCATGGTATAGCCAGGGCGCTTGCGCAGCGCCAGTAGGACACCCAGCGTCAGCAGATAGGGCAGCATATCTAGCAGAAAAGGCGAGATCGGCGCGCCGCGTGCCTGCAACTGCAATTGAAAGGCCAGCGAGCCCCCAAACAAGAGCGCGCCCCAAACCGCGCGCACGGGGCTCCATGCCGCAAAAATGACCAACGCCACGGCGATAAAGCCGCGGCCCGCGGTCATTTGTTCGGCCCAGACGCCCGTATACGCCAGCGACAGATGGGCACCGCCTAGCCCGGCCAACAAGCCGCCAATAAATACCGCTTGATATTGTAGCCGCGTCGGCTGCAAGCCCGCGGCATAGGCCACTGTCTTGTCTTCGCCCACGGTGCGGATCGATAAGCCCCAGCGCGTTCTTGTCAACAGCCACGCGAGCAGAAAGGCAATTGGCACCACCAGATAGATCAACAGATCATGGCGAAAAAGCACGCGCCCCAAAAATGGCAAATCAGCCAGGACGGGTACGGGCCACTTGGGCAAGCCTTGAATGAATTGGCCGACAAAGGGTTTGCCAATCAGCGCGCTCAGGCCAATCCCTAGGAAACCCATCATCAAGCCACTGGCCAGTTGATTGGCCCCGCGCGTAATGACCAGATAGGCGAAAATCAAATTAAACAAACCACCAGCTAGCATGGCGGCCAGCAGCCCCAAATAAACATTCTCGGTCTGGTAGGTTGTGGCAAAGCCGACCGAGGCCCCGATCAACATGGTGCCTTCAACACCCAGATTGATCACTCCGGCACGTTCGCTAACCACCTCGCCCAGCGCCGCATAGAGCACCGACGTGCCCGCGCCAATCGCCCCAGTCAACACCCCTATGATAAAACCTATCACATGCCCTCCTGATTCCTTGTGTAGAAGTGAAAGCTTTTCTGCGAAATGTGTTATGCCTTTTTGGTGCGCATGAAATCGCCCAACACAACGAATAGAATCAGCGCCATTAAAATATTCACGGTGGAAAAAGGCACATTCTGCGTGATCTGCAAGGTATCACCACCCAGCGCAATCACCGCCAGCAACAGTGCCATGCCCACGGCTTGAAAGGGGCTGTGCCCGGCCAACCAACTGATCAAAAATCCAATATAGCCATAGCCAGGTGAAAAACTGGGGCGCAACCGGCCCTGAATCGCCATGATCTCGCCCACGCCAGCCAGGCCAGCCAAGCCACCGGCAATCACCATGGTGAGGATCAGGTAGCGCGTGATCGGAAAGCCGTGGCGTAGCGACGCTTCGGGATTGCCACCAATCGCGCGCATGGCATAGCCCCACTGGGTATAGCGCAACACCAGAAAGATCAACACAACCGCGACCAGACCCAAGATCAAGCCCAAGTGGACGCGCGTGCCGCCAAATTGGGGCAGCCGATAGGCATCGGCAAATTCAACGCTTTGGGGAAAATTGGCGCTCTCGGGATCGCGCCACGAGCCATAGATAAAGTAATTAATAAATTGAATGGCGACATAGTTGAGCAGGAGCGTTGAGATCACCTCGTTGAGCCAGCCTTTGGCCCGTAGAAACGCCGGAATCGCGGCCCACAAACCACCACCAATAAAACCGAGGACCAACACAGCAGTCAAGGCCAACGGACGCGGTAGATCACCCAGGGACAAGGCTCCCCAAGTGGCTAACCAGGCACCTAAATAGATTTGGCCTTCGCCACCCACATTGACTAAGCCTACTCTGGCTGGCAGCAAAACGGCTAGCGCACAGAGTAAGAGCGGGATCATCTTGACTAATACTTCGGAAAGTCCGTAGCGACTGCCCAGCGTGTTGCGAAAGATATCGCTATAGGCGCGCAGTGGATCTTTGCCAAAGAGTAAGAGCAGTAGGCCAAAAAAGATCAGGGCCGCCAGCAGAATCACAATGGGTCGCCCAATCGTGAGTAAGGTGGTGCGCCACTTGGTATCGATTTTTCCAGGAAGTACGACACTCTGTTGCGTTGCCATAGTTATTGCCCACCTGTCATGAGATGGCCCACATGGTGGGCATCAAATTCATCGCGCCGCAAGTTGCCAACAATTTGGCCATGAAAAAGTACAATCAATCGATCACTCAACGCGAACAACTCTTCCATATCTTCCGAGAAGAGTAAGACGCCTGCGCCCTCGCTTCGGCATTGTAACAAAAGCTGGCGCATGGCTTCGGCATTGGCCACGTCCAAGCCACGCGCCGGATAGTAGGCCAGCAATACCTGGGGTTTCCGACCCACTTCGCGCGCCACCACCACGCGTTGCAGGTTGCCACCCGAAAGCGTTTCCACCAGCGCATCTAGGCGGGGGGCCTTGGTGGCAAAGACGGTGTCTAGCGCACGTGTGGCCGAGGAGCGCACACCGGGCCAATCCATGACCAAGCCGCCCAGCTTGGTATAGTGCTGCTGCTCGCCCAGAATCATATTTTCGGCCACATCCATGCCGCGTATCGAGCCCATTTGTAGCGCATCTTCGGGGATACAGGCTACGCTGCTGCTGCGAATACGCGCCGCTGGCCAAGCGGTGGCCTCTTGCCCAAGGATCCACCGTTCCCCGGCTTCGAGCGGCAACAAACCGAGCAGCGCATCGCCTACCTCGCGCTGCCCATTGCCCGATACTCCGGCCACTCCGACAATTTCGCCACTGAGGAGATGCAAATCAATGGCCGAAAGACGCACGCCGCCTTGTTGGGGAGCCACCGTCACCTGGCGCAATTCGGCCAGCTTGCGCCGTTCTATGCCATTGCTTAGGGCTTCTTGGCGTGCTGGCTGCGGCGGCGCTTTGCCCAACATCATTTGGATAATCGCGGCGGGGGTGGCCTCGGCGATCATAAATTTGCCGGCAACCGCGCCTTGGCGCAGAACAGTAATGCGATCGGCAATTGCCATGACCTCGGGCAATTTATGTGTAATGAACAAAATCGCATAGCCATCCGCTTTCAAGCGCTGCACCACTTGAAAGAAGCCCTCGACTTCCTGGGGGGCGAGCACGCTGGTCGGCTCATCGAAAATTAAGATGCGCGCGCCACTCAACAGAACTTTGAGAATTTCGAGTCGCTGGCGCTCGCCAATCGCCAGTGTGCCGACCCGCCGCCGCAACTCGACTGCCAGCCCGTAGCGCTCGGCCAGCGCTTGCACACGTTTTTCGATGGTGGGATAGTGCAATTGATTGCGCATGTCTGGCAGGAAAAGCGCAATGTTTTCGAGGGCGGTCATGGCGGGGACGAGCGTAAAATTCTGAAAGACCATGCCAATGCCCAATTGCCGACCGGCCTGGGGCGACGCAATGGTGACGGGCTTGCCATTCAGCAAGATTTCACCGGCACTGGGTTGGTGAAAGCCATAGAGCGACTTCATCAGGGTGCTCTTGCCTGCGCCATTCTCGCCCAGGATCGCATGGACTTCCCCGGCATAAATTGCCAGATCGATGCCCTGGTTGGCGACAAAGTTTCCAAAACGCTTGGTGAGGCCGCGCGTTTCCAGCAGCGGCGCTTGCTCAGTGCTCATTGGGTTTCTCCGGCTTATTTTTCCGGAGTTGCGGCATTTTTGCTGGCCATATATGCGCGCCAACCACCCCACTGCGTAATTTCTTGGCCGCTTTCACACAGGTAGGCTTCGCCCAACACACCCAGCATATTTTCTCCGCTGGCGAGTGTGACGAAGCCAATGCAAAGACCGGCAGGCTCCTGTTGCAGAATCGTGGCAATGGCGGCGGCTGGCAATTCCCATATCTCTAGCGCGATTGCACGGCCACCCTGTGGGAAACGCATCATTGCGGGATGGCGATCCTGGATAGTCCAGAGGCGATAGGCGGCATCGGTTTGGTCCTCGCGCACAAATTGGGCACCAACATGCAGTAGGTTGGGATTCAACGCCAAACCACGCATGAGTGTGCCGTTTACAGCTAAGTAGACGGTTGTCACACTGCTATCTCCTAGCAAATGTCTGCGCAAATATGATGAGAAAAGGTTGGGATTCTGAACGATTAAGGTTAAAACGCAAGGTTAAAACGCAAGGTTAAAACGCAAGGTTAAAACGCGTGGTGATTTATCAGATTTGGTTACGTCTGAATTTCACACTACAGTAATAAAAAATATCATAGAATAAGTCAGCTCGGCAACGGATAATCTGCACAAAAAGCGCGGCTGGCAACCGCGCTTTTTGTATAAACAAGCGCCAAATTGACGCCCAGACTCCTGTAAGATTACGAAAAACCTACAATGCGTCATTTGCATCTAGGCAAAAAAATGGTTCTATGCTAGGCTTGCGCCTAGGTACAGCCAGGGCGAATTCCCCGACTCTTTCGCTGTACGTACTCATTTATCGTTGAAACACAGACGGACAACCCAGGGTAAACGTCATACAAACTTCGCTGCAAATCCACGGCTCTTACCATGACTTTTACGGGGTGTATCGAGGGGGAGAATTTGTATGCGGCGCAAAAATGGTAAGTTGACGGGGCGACCAGCGCTTTATGGCGTGGTGGTGCTATTGTGTTGGGTTTTGCTGGGGCCGGCGAGTGGATATATTCTGCCCGGCATGGTCCAGCCTGTCTTGGCCCAGAGCAGCGGCTATACAGTAACCGGTACCGTGATCCGCGATCCACAGAATGGGCCAATACAGCTGCGCGGTGTCAATTGGTTTGGCTTCGAGGTGCCCGATCATGTGGTGCATGGGCTGTGGGCGCGCAATTGGCAGGACATGATCGCGCAGATGAAGGGGTTGGGCTTTAATGCCGTGCGTGTGCCGATCTGTCCCCCTACCTTGCAAGGCAGCAGCGTCTCTAGCATTAATTATTCGCTAAACCCTGATCTCGCGGGCAAAAACAGTTTGCAAATTCTGGATACGATCCTGGCGCGGCTGGACGCCGAAGGCATGTATATCTTGCTGGATCATCATCGGCCCGATTGTAACGCTATCTCCGAATTGTGGTATACCGGCAGCTACAGCGAGCAGCAATGGATTGACGATTTGGTCTTTATGGCAACTCGCTATAGCCACTTGCCCCACTTCTTTGCGCTGGATCTCAAGAACGAGCCGCACGGTTCGGCCACCTGGGGCAGCGGTAACAATAGCACCGATTGGAACAAGGCTGCCGAACGCGCTGGCGCGGCCGTGTTGGCGGCTAACCCCAATTTGTTGATCTTTGTCGAAGGCATTGGCGAAAGCGCAACGTGCAGCGGCAACATTGGTCATTGGTGGGGCGGTAATTTGGAGCCACAAGCCTGTACACCAATCAATCTGCCTGCCAATAAGCTGGTCCTCAGCCCGCATGTCTATGGACCCGATGTCTATAATCAACCCTATTTTAATCTCAATGAGTTTCCTGCCAACATGCCGGCCATTTGGGAGAGCCATTTTGGTCAGTTTTCCCCGGCATATTCTGTTGTGATCGGGGAATTTGGCGGTCGTTACGGACATGGCGGGCATGCCAACGACAAAATCTGGCAAGATGCATTTGTCGATTATCTGATCAGCAAGGACATTCGGAATACCTTTTACTGGTCCTGGAATGCCAATAGCGGCGATACCGGGGGTATTCTGCAAGATGACTGGACCACCGTCTGGACGGACAAAGTGACACTGCTCCAGCGCTTGTGGGACGATGGCAATCCATCGCCCACCAGTACGCCGGTCACCCCGGCGCCGGCAACCAATACACCCGCCACCCCCGCCACAGCTGCCAGCACACCCCTTACACCCGCAACGGCAACGCCCACCCCCGCGGCTACCTTGACGACTGGACCGGGCGGTAGTTGTCGTGTCACCTATGTGCAGAATGACTGGGGCAATGGCTTTACGGCAGATGTGTTGTTGGAAAACTTGGGCAGCACACCGTGGAACAGTTGGACCCTGGCCTGGAGCTTTGGCGGCAATCAGCAGATCACCAATTTGTGGAATGGCAACGTCAATCAGAGTGGACAGGCCGTGCAAGTGACCAATGCCGCTTGGAATGGCACGGTTGCCGCCGGTAGCAGCACACGCATTGGTTTCCAAGCCAGCTACAGCGCTGCCAACGCTGCGCCAACGGCTTTCCAGATCAACGGCGTACCCTGTAACGGTGCTGATCCGCTGCCCACAGCGACGAATACGACAACGAATACGGCGATGCCTAGCGCCACCAATACACCTATCGCAACCGCCACCCATACGCCACCCCATACGCCGACCCCCTCACCAACCAACACCGTACCTGCCATTCCCACCCATACGCCGACTGTGACGCCCGTCAACACGGTGCCCCCGATCCCGACTGCCAGCCCCACGCCCGTTGTCGGTGCAACTTGCCAGGTGATCTATCGCATATCAAACCAATGGCAGGATGGCTTTACCGGTGATGTTACGGTGCACAATCTGAGTAGCACGCCGTGGAATGGCTGGACTGTGGCCTGGAGCTTTGCGGGAAATCAGCAAATTACCAATTTGTGGAATGGGGCAGTCACCCAGAGCGGACAAGCGGTACAGGTTGCCAATGCCGGTTGGAACGGCAGTGTGGCCGCTGGTGGCAGTACCAACTTTGGCTTTCAAGCCGCCTACAGCGGACCTAATGCTATACCGACCAGCTTTCGCGTCAACGGTGTGCCTTGTACGTCAATCTAATAGATAAACCCTTAAAAGTCATACACAGCATCGCGCCTATTACCGGGCGTATATGTATGACTTTTAAATGGTTTGCATGGAACGACTTGGGTGCATTGCACTTTGGGGAAGTGTGCCGGGGACGCGCGACAACCACACCGGTTTGACAAACTACACCCCGCGCGTCCCCGGCACACATTGCGCGCGCGTTCTAAAATTTACCCTCAATTTGAAATGCACCTATGATTGATTGACAGAAAATTTGCATTTATGGGCCACCGGTGGCAATATATATAGTTGCGATTGCTTCGCTGATCGCACAGAAAACTTGTAGAAAAATCCTACAGAAAGTAGTCAGCAGTCGAACGCGTATCGGAGGACTATGCAGCCGGTTAAGGGGATTTCAAATTTTATTTTGGGATGGTCTTTGCTACTCTTTGGGCGGATGGCCAGCCGGATCTTGCTCAATTTGCACATTGATGGACTAGAAAATGTGCCCAAGCGCGGTCCCTTGATTGTGATTGCCAATCATTTTAGCTGGTTTGACGCGCCGTTGCTTACGCTGAGTTTGCCCTTTCAGCCCGCCTTTATGGTTGCCAGTGAATCACAGCGTTTCTGGTTTGTGCGCATGTTTATGCGCGCCTTTCACGGCATTCCAATCTGGCGCGGCCAAGTCGACCGCAAGGCGCTCAGCGCCGCCATTGCGCGTCTGAAACAAGGCGATGTAATTGCCATTTTCCCCGAAGGGGGCATTGATCCAAATTTTGCCGAACGCCGTGCGCGCGGGGAAACCATTGTCGAAGATCGCTCGGGCTTTATTTCGCGCTACGACGCACAACTGACCCACCCAGAACCGGGCACTGCGTATTTGGCATTGCAAAGCCAGGCGCGTCTTTTACCCGTTGCGCTGCTGGGTAGCGAAAAAATTCTGCCCAACATCATGAAATTTCGGCGCACCACGGTAACAATCCGCATTGGCCCAGCCTTTGGGCCTTTGACAATTGAGCCAAATCTACAGAAAAATGAACGCCGCCTCCGCCTCGATCGATTAGCCGACCAAATTATGCAGCGCGTGGCGGTGTTGTTTCCCCCCGAAAATCGCGGACCCTATCGCAATCTCAATCGCGAAACCATCTAGCCACAGCGCATCACCTAGGCAACTGTCCTAGTATAAAAAAGGCCGCCACACTGCTGTGACGGCCTTCCGGCTACTCCTCTAGATCATCTGTGTCATCGGGAAGCGATTTGCTCTGACCACTCTGGCTGAGCAGACGCAACAATTCTCGAATCACATCATCAATGCGACGCTTGTACCGCAACAGTTCACGCCGGCATTCAACTTCTGCGGGTGATTCGGTTTTGAAAGAGCGTAACGCTTCTTCTAACTCGACATCGATGCGGGTGTCATTTTTATTAATGGCGTTGCCACGCAAAAACTCCCGCATCAATTTGGCAACGGTTATGTCATAATCGGTTAAATCGTTATGCAGATCTACCAGGCGATCCGAAGCAATGGCTGGCATTGGCATCGCCCGCAACGTTTCCCAAGCTCGGTTTAATTTTCGTCTTTGCACGATTCCTCTAATGGAGCAAACGGTTAGAAAGGTTGATCGGGCAGTAAGTAGGGCCAAGAACCGTTGGCATTTCACAGTTCTTTGCTGGGCGACTTGTCCAAACCAGACCGCGTCTACCAGTGGGTGCACTGTACATATCAAAAGCACCTAATAAAATTATAACAGGTCTTTGGGTTGCGGTGAAAAAAATAGTTACAAGAATTACAGCCGGTTCTATATGCAACCTGACAAACCGGCTAACTTGACAAATGCAGAACATGTGAGCTATACTATGTTGAATCTGCGATTGCCAATCGTGGCTCGACTGGCTCGATTGGCGTGTTGTGGTTCAGGGCTATAATTTCTATCTGTTTGTCCCTGAACAAATCTATTCTGAGAGGAAATTATGGCCAAAGCATCAAAACCGTTGCCCCCAGTGGAACAAGTAGAGCAAAGTGGAAAAGGGAAAGCCCTGGAGACAACCCTCGCCAATCTGAACAAGAAGTTTGGCGAAGGCATTGTCATGAAGTTGGGGGAAGCGACAAAATTAACCATCGAAGCCATTCCTACCGGCAGTCTGAGTTTGGATATTGCCCTGGGAATTGGTGGCGTGCCGCGCGGCCGGGTTATGGAAATTTATGGCCCGGAAAGTTCGGGTAAGACAACCGTCTGTTTGCACATTATTGCCGAAGCGCAAAAGCGGGGCGGTATCTGTGGCTTTATTGATGTCGAGCACGCTTTAGATCCGATCTATGCCGCCAAAATTGGTGTCGATGTCAATAACCTGTATGTTAGCCAGCCAGATACAGGCGAACAAGCGTTAGAAATTACCGAAGCCCTGGTGCGCTCCGGCGCAATCGATGTGGTGGTTGTCGATAGTGTGGCGGCACTGGTGCCCCGTGCCGAAATCGAAGGCGACATGGGCGACAGCCATGTTGGCTTGCAGGCCCGGCTTATGAGCCAAGCACTCCGTAAATTGACGGGTGCTGTCAAGTCGAGTGGAACTTGTTTGATCTTTACCAATCAATTGCGCCAGAAAATCGGCATCATGTTTGGCAATCCTGAAACAACGACGGGTGGTATGGCGCTCAAGTTTTATGCCAGCATCCGCATGGATATTCGCCGCATTGAATCGATTAAGCAAGGAACAGATGTCGTGGGCAATCGTACACGCATCACTATCCGCAAGAATAAAGTTGCGCCCCCCTTCAAGGTCGCCGAATTCGATATTATGTATAATGAAGGTATCAGCACCATGGGCGATTTGGTCGACCTGGGTGTTTCGCTCGATATCATCATGAAGCGCGGTAGTTTCTACAACTATGGCGAAATTCGGCTAGGGCAGGGGCGTGAGAATGCCAAGGCCTTCTTGGAAGAGAACGCCGAGATTGCGAGTGAAATCGAGAGCAAGATTCGCAACAACGCTGGCTTGTCCATCAACTTTGCGCATAGCGGTGGTTTGGAGGAAGCAAGCAGCCCCGTTTTTGCCGCTGATGGCGATGAAGAATTGTCAGCTTTCGCAGACGCAGCATAGCGTTAGCTGGCCACGAGTAGCGTGACAGGGTAGATATGTCAATACGGTGTATGGTTCAGTACCATACACCGTATTTTTATTGGACTGTTTTGGTACAGACGTTCTGTACTACAGGGTTGGAACGTTCCTGTTGGGTAATCCGTTTTTAGGCATGGTTGACCGCGTGAAGGATTTATCTGATCACCAAATAAACGTATGTTGTATGCTGTATAGGATGATCAAGTGCATTACTAAACAGGAAAGTGAGCGTAAGTAATCTGTAAGTTGTATATAAGTAGGATAATAGTATAATTACAGCATACGTCCGTTTGAACGAACCTACTTGCCGCTATCGGCACAGAGAGGCAACCAGTGGCAACGATTTCACCTACGCTCTTTACAGATCTCGCAGAATTAAATCAACTTCTAGATGAATATCGCTTGGAAGAATATTGGCAGCGTGGCATCGCGCTCTTCTATGCCGCGCTGACGCCCAAAGCTGTCAGCCTGCGGTTGTTTGATACAGATGCTTTGGTGCTTTCCAGCGTGATCCGGCTGGGCGAACTGGCACCGAGCATGATTGCTTATCTGGAAATGTGGGAAAATTCGGCCCTCACTTTGCCGGCTACCTCTCCGTTGCATTGGTCGGCGTTGGATGCGTGCGATACCAGTAATTATCAAGTGTTACATATCTATCTGGTGGTTGAGCAGGTGGTGCGCGGTACGCTTAGTTTTGTTTTTGTTAGCGAAGAGCGGCCTACGAAACTAGATGAAGATCAACTCTTGACAATGGTGCGCTTTTTTGCCTTCCATGCCTTGCGCTCGCAAACTTTATACGCAACACGCAAACAATTGGAGCAGATGCATCTCTTATATCAGATTTCGCAGG
>Ga0209591_10008900_pt1 | contig 10906 bp, 9 predicted proteins | sample MAT01_FD_187207 | JGI IMG/M metagenome (GOLD analysis project Ga0209591, IMG submission 187207) | Freshwater microbial communities from Lake Fryxell liftoff mats and glacier meltwater in Antarctica - MAT-01 (SPAdes) (version 2) | ecosystem: Environmental > Aquatic > Freshwater > Ice > Liftoff...
TCAAGTCAGGGTTATCAAAGGCCGCACCGTAAGCGTGGACGAGGGCATAACCAAGTTCACCGCCTTCGTGGATCGAACCAGGAGTTTCCGGTGCAACGTGGCTGGGAATACCACCGGGGAAAGAGAACTGTTTGAACAGTTTCTGGATTCCCTCTGCATCCTGGGAGATGTTATGATAATACTCGCTGTAAGTCCCTTCTAGGTAGGTGTTGGCTACCAGTCCAGGGCCTCCGTGACCAGGGCCAGCAATATAGATCGTGTTTAAATCATATTTTTTGATCACCCGATTCAGGTGAACATAAATAAAGTTCAGCCCTGGTGTTGTTCCCCAGTGACCCAATAGCCGGGGTTTGACGTGTTCCAGCTTTAGCGGTTCTTTGAGCAACGGATTGTCGAGTAGATATATTTGCCCTACCGAAAGATAGTTAGCTGCACGCCAGTAAGCATTTATCTTCTGTAATTCTTCATCCGTTAAAGGCTTTATTTGTGGAGTCATTGCTAATGTCATTATCGACACTCCATTGCAAAAGGATTTTGATGGCATCATCAGTATGCAATCTTACTGGTTTTCCAGATGATGGCCATCTACCCATGAGAAGTTTTCTCAGCCTTTGTGACTAAATTCCTTCGCTCTGGGTACAATATAGAAAGCGATCGCTACGACGGGCTATTCTGCGACGCTATTAATTAACACTACAAATCTGCCTTTTCTTCATCGCAATTGAGGATTAGGTGGGTCAAGGCATCAATCAGGCGATCGCTTTCCATTGGTATAATATCCTTGCCATGCATTACATTCTGAGCAATATGAAAATGCACCAATGACCCGATGAAAACCATCGCTGTTGCCTTTGGGTCAATTATCTTTAGTTCAGGATGAGCGGTTAAGTATCTACTGAGAGTTTCCAGCACTGGTTTATTCATCGCCCGAATACAAATCTGAGCTAACTCAGGAAAACGACCAGATTCCCCAATTAGCACTCGCATAAATGCAGAGTGTTCTTGGTCGTTAGTCATGTGTTCTAATGCTTTGGTAGCCAACTGACGCAGTACGATTTTTGGTTCTCCCTCAATAGGTTCCGTGCCAAAAATAGAGTTAAACTTCTTGCTTGCCAGTTGCTCTATCAGTACTTTAAAAAGTCCTTCTTTATCTTGAAAGTGGCTGTAAACTGTGGCTTTAGAAACACTGGCTGCTAGTGCTACCCGATCCATACTTGTACCAGCATAACCATGTTGGAGGAACTCCTGCATTGCCCCTTGCAGAATTTGCTCCACTTTATCAACAGAATTGTCTCGATCAACTTCACCAGCTTTGATGCGTGCCATTTATTAATTATCCTTTCTTATAAACAATTTTAATAGATGCGGCAAAATACTCTACGCCATTAATCTCAGTTGTGGCAAGCATTCTGTTATCCTTCCTTGTCGCCTTTGTCCCCAATAACGGGGTTCAGCAGAGGACTAGTACATTAATTCTTCTTATTTCCGATCGCAACCTCTTGACTAAACTACTCCGTTTAGTTTAGCATAAAATTGAACTGAACGGTTTAGTAAACGACCGATGCGAAGGGGAGAATCCTATGACGCAAAACTTGAACTTAGAAGACTTACGATCTTCTCAAAATATTTTCCGATCGCCGATAACACTAGCAATAATTGCATCCCTAGTGGCAGGTGGAGTCAGTGTTTATACAGTATCAAAGTTTCAGAATCAATCGAAAGCAAGCCAAGACGTACCGATAGCTGTTCAACCAGTGGTAAAAACAGTTACAGCCTTGGGACGGTTGGAACCAAATGGAGAGGTAATCAAACTGTCTGCACCTTCTACTAATGAAGGAAATCTGGTTAAGCAGTTGTTAGTGAAAGAAGGCGATCGCGTTAAAGTAGGACAAGTAATTGCAATTATGGACAGTAGCGATCGCTTACAAGCTAGTTTGGGTGAAACACAACAACAAGTTCAAGTAGCTAAATCCCGTTTAGAGCAGGTGAAAGCAGGAGCCAAGCAGGGAGAAATTGGAGCGCGACAAGCGACAGTCAACCGTTTACAAGTAGAACTAGAAGGAAACGTCAAAACTCTGCAAGCGACAATTAATCGCCTAGAAGCAGAACTACAAGGGCAACAAAAAAGCTTACAAGCAACGGTGTCTCGCGTCGCAGCCGAGAAACGCAACGCTCAAGCTGACGTGCAACGCTACGAAAGTTTATACAAAGTAGGGGCAATTTCCAGTCAGGAAGTTGATAGCAGACGTTTGAGTGCAGAAACTTCCACACAGCAGTTAATCGAAAGCCAAGCCACCCAGACGAGAACTATAACTACCCTAGAACAGCAGATTAACGAAGCCAAAGCTAACCGAGATAAAACCCTCGCCACCTTGCAACAGCAGATTAACGAAGCAAAAGCTACCCTAAACCAAACTGCTGAAGTCCGTCCCACAGATATAGCCAATGCCCAAGCAGAGGTAGATAGCGCTCAAGCCACCGTCAAGAAAATGAAAGCAGAACTAGATCAGGCATACATCCGCGCTCCCAAAACCGGACAAATTCTCAAGATTAATACCCGAGCCGGAGAAACCGTCAGCAGTGACGGGATTGTGGAACTAGGTCAAACCGAACAGATGTATGCAGTTGCAGAAGTGTACCAAAGTGATATTAACAAAGTGCGATCGGGTCAACGGGTAAAAATAATCAGTGATTCCCTCTCTGGAGAATTACAGGGAACCGTAGATTGGATAGGGATGCAAGTGCAACGACAAAATCTGATTAATAGTGACCCCTCTAGTAATATTGACGGCAGAGTAGTAGAAGTTCATGTGCGATTAAATGAAGCATCTAGCACCAAAGCTGAAAAATTGACCAATCTGCAAGTAAGGGCGGTGATTGAACTATGATTGGATTTATTCAACAATTGCAGCGGCGAACCCCTCTTGGTTGGCTGCAACTAAGTCATGAAAGAAGTCGTTTATTGGTAGCATTGTCAGGCATTGCCTTTGCAGATGTGCTGATGTTTATGCAACTAGGATTTCAGTCTGCTTTGTTTGAAAGTAATACCAGACTACATCAAAGTATGCAAGCTGATATGTTTGTAATCAGTCCCCAAGCGCGCAACTTGGCTAATATGTCCACCTTTACGCGGCGACGACTCTATCAGGCAATGGATATACAGGGGGTTAAGTCGGCAGAAGCTATGTATATTAACATTGTAGATTGGAAGAATCCCCAAACACATAAAAAGACATCAGTATTAGCTATGGGATTCAATCCAGACAAGCAAGTGTTTAACTTAGCGGATGTGAATCGCCAACAAAATGTTGTTAAACTACCAGATACCGTTCTTTTTGATCGTGCTTCCAGAGGAGATTATCAAGAAGCGATCGCTCAAATTGAACAGGGTAAAACTGTCACAACCGAAATAGAACGGCGGACGATTACCATTAGTGGTTTATTTACAGTCGGGGCTTCTTTTATCGCTGATGGTACTTTGATTACCAGTGACCAGAACTTTTTACGACTATTTCCCAGGCGAGAAGCTAGCGGTGTCAGTCTAGGTTTAGTGCAACTACAACCAGGCTATGATCCAAAGCAGATGAAAACAGCTTTAAACTCACACTTGGGTAATGATGTCAAAGTATTGACAAAAGCAGAATTTATCGAATTTGAAAAATATTATTGGCAAACAAATACGGCGATTGGGTTTATCTTTAGCTTGGGTGTATCTATGGGATTTATGGTAGGCGTGATTATCGTCTATCAAGTACTTTCTACAGATGTGAATTCTCATATAAAAGAATATGCCACTTTTAAAGCAATGGGATATAACAATCTCTACTTATTGGGCGTGGTATTTGAAGAGGCGATAATTTTGGCAATCTTGGGCTTTATTCCTGGAGCGATCGCACCTTTAGGACTTTACTATCTAACTCGGAATGCCACCAATTTACCACTTTATATGACCTTAGCGCGAGCCTTAACAGTATTAGCGCTAACTATGATTATGTGTGTAATTTCGGGTGCGATCGCCACTCGCAAATTACAGTCCGCCGACCCCGCAGATATGTTTTAAAAATTGTCATTTGTCATTTGTCATTGGTCATTTGCAAATGACAAAGGACAAATGACGGTCATCACAAGTAATCGAGCTATTTATGACTATTCAACCTGTAATCTCTGTTAAGAATCTCGACCATTATTTTGGTCAAGGTCAACTCCGCAAACAAGTTCTTTTTGATATCAACCTGGATATTAACGCCGGCGAAATTATTATCATGACTGGGCCTTCTGGTTCAGGTAAAACTACCCTTCTCACCTTAGTAGGTGGATTGCGTTCTGCCCAATTTGGGAGTTTGCAGATATTGGGACAAGAACTTTGTGGCGCTAATGCAGCAAAACTTACCCAGGCGCGACGCAATAACGGTTATATTTTCCAAGCGCACAACCTGCACGGTAGCTTGACAGTACTTCAGAACGTCAGAATGGGCTTGGAAGTGCATAAGAATATTTCGCCGGTAGAAATGAAAACCCGATCAGCCCAATTGTTAGAGGAGGTAGGATTAGGGAATCGCGTCAATTATTATCCTGATGACTTATCTGGGGGACAAAAACAAAGAGTTGCGATCGCGCGGGCGCTAGTCAGTCATCCTAAAATCGTCTTAGCGGATGAACCCACCGCCGCCCTTGACAGTAAATCGGGACGAGATGTAGTCAACCTGATGCAAAAACTAGCAAAAGAACAAGGCTGTACCATTCTTTTAGTCACTCATGACAACCGCATTCTCGATATTGCCGATCGCATCGTTCACATGGAAGATGGCAAGCTAGTAAATGATCATGCTGTTCTCTCAGCAGTTTAAAGGAACAGGGAATGATACAGTATGAGCGTTGTCAGAAATTAATAACTCATGACTAACGATATTACTGAAAAATTAAAACAGTCTTGCGCTGATTTGTTAATGATGAGCGAATCAGAGTACCCTTTTGAGGTTTGTTTCTGGACTAGTGAAGCTAACAATGTCACAACTCAAAAACTACTCCAGCTAACAAACCATCCCGAAGACTCACCAGTCGAGGAAGTGGCTCTAGATTATTTCTTTCGTAATTGTGCCTATGAAAAAGAGTGGCACGATGAACCACAGAAAGAGAATGTTAAAAAATTTCAAACACTTGTCCAGACGCTTAAAGATAATCTCAATGATATCAATATTTATCGCATAGGTACGATAAATATTGATGTTTATATCATCGGTAAGACCCCATCTGGAGATTTAGCAGGGCTTTCTACCAAAGTTGTGGAAACCTAGCAGCTAATTTGTAATTCGTAATGACGCGACGCTCCTGCGTCGCTAACGCTTCGCTATCGAATACTCGCTAACGTAATTCGTAATTATTAACTTATGTCAATTAATTACGAACTATGTTAAGAGGATGTTTGAAAAGTATTTTTGGTAACATCAAAGCATTAAGAACCTAACCCCCCTAGCCCCCCTTCCCTACGTTCGCGTAGCGGCACGAAGTGCGGGAATGGGGGTTTCAAAGCCTCTCTCCCTGTGGGGGAGAGGTTTGGAGAGGGGTTTCTAGTATACTTTACGACTTTTCAAACATCCTCTAAGGTTGCGTGTCAACTCTAGATTCAATCACAGATTGAACAGATGATGACACATTAGATAAGAAATTGAAGCCTGTTGTAGATTCAATTGAGTCAACAGAGACTCTAAAATCTCTCCAATTCCTGTTTCTTATGCCTTGGGTGTTGGGCATATTAACGGCAATAACCCTCGTGCCAGTCGTAACCGACGACGCAGTACCTGGACGGTCTAGTACCACAATAATCTTCCAAGTGCTACTAGGAACTGCAATTCTGCCACCAGAAATTGTAGTTCTTGTGCCATTGGAGCCAGTTCCACCACTACCGGAGGGGCCAGAAATAATATATAGTTCTCTCCCTTGGCTTACTAAGGTTCTCGCGTAGGATTCTAGCACTGCCCAAGGACCCTGATTATTGTCCGGTGACTGTGGCACGATATTCGTCATCAGAAAAGTTGCAGAGTTATCCGCCACTGTCCTTGTTCTGTCAGCGGAGGGTGTCATGTGTCCTCTGTCAAACCCGCTACCAGAATACTCAGAACCACCTATGCGATTACATCCTGATGGGAGGGTGGTATCAGCGCGGAAGTCGTCTTGCCTTGGCGCTGAACCCAGCCACGAGGAATTTAGCTGCCAAGACACCCAATTTGCAGTCCCTTTGATGCAGCTGTAACTCAGCGCATACTGGGATTTTGATAATAATAAATTGCTTGTGCTTGTTGTTCCAGCATTACTTGGATTGCCCATGGTTAGATGCACACTTTGTGCTTGTGCTTTAGTTGGGCTTAAAGACCCGATCAAAGCTATAGGTAGGGCTACAGCTACACAAGGCAGCAGAAATTTAAAAAGACTAGTTTTTTTCATCTGTTTAGTATTTGAATACCTGATTAGTGTCTATGGCTTACGTCACACATATCAAGTATTCAGGGATACAAAAACTATAAAAGCTATAAATTATCTGACGTTGCTGAGTGAGAATATAAATTTACCTCACGCAGAGGCAAGGCAGCGCGTTGGGCGGCTTTGCCGACTTGAAGCGACTGCCGCGCAGAGAATAAGAGTTTGAAATATCTGATTTTTGATTTGAATTTCATACTCATTAATTTGACTGGCTCGTAATGAGACAAATAGTTCTGTCTACTTACTTAACTTACATTTGATTGTTGGCACTGTTACAACCCGTAATTTTAAAACCGTTTACTATACCTGAGTACTTTCATAAAACAGAAGTAGTTTGCCAAGAACATAAACCTCTCACTCAGTTGAGAAATTTGTTGTTCTTCTAGCCAGCTAAATCACCTTATCTAAGTAAAATCTCAACAATTTCCAATTTTGTTAATGACTTGAAACAGATAAATTAACAATTTCTGACTTCTGATTTCTTCTTGAATCTATTCTTTTTTCTGCGCCACTAGTTAAGAGGTAATCTATGGTGCGAAACTCAAAGCTAGGGTACAGAACGTTTCCTAGATTTATTCTGCGTCCGTCTGTTGCTATAAGTATAATTGCATTTTTATTGGTAGGCGGAATCAGTTTTTATATAGTAAAACGTTGGCAAAATTCTGCAACTCAAGAAGCACAAGTGTCAGCAATACAATTACTACAGTTAAAAACGGTAACAGCTTTAGGGCGGATTGAACCACAGGGAAAGGTAATCAAACTCTCTGCTGCGGTGTCTGCGGAAGGAAGTCGGGTAGAAAAGTTGTTGGTGAAGGAGGGAGATAGGATAAAGGCAGGACAAGTGATTGCGATTTTAAACAGCCGCGATCGCCTACAAGCAGCATTAAAAGAAGCGCAGGAACAGGTAAAAGTAGCCCAGGCAAACCTAAACCGCATCCAAGCAGGTGCTAAACGCGGTGAAATTGCCGCCCAAAAAGCCGCGATCGCTCGCTTAGAAGCAGAACGCCAAGGTGATATTAATGCCCAAGCAGCGACAATTGAACGATTCCAAGCCGAAGTGCGTAACGCCCAAGCCGAAGACAAACGTTATCAGAAACTATCTCAACAGGGAGCAATTTCCGCCTCTCAACGGGACAGTAAGCGTTTAAATTTGGAAACCGCTCAAAAAGGTCTGCAAGAAGCACAGGCACTATTAAATCGCACTCAAGCAACTAGCCAGCAACAAATCAAAGAAGCCACAGCAACACTCGATGAAATCGCCGAAGTGCGCGGAGTGGATGTTATAGCTTCCCAAGCAGAAATCAATCGTGCCATAGCAGCTATGAATTTAGCAAAAGCTAATTTAAAACAGGCAGAAGTGCGATCGCCCCAAAATGGACAGATATTCGAGATCCACACCCATCCTGGAGAATTAGTATCAACTGATGGCATTGCTGATATTGGGCAAACCAGCCAGATGTATGTCATAGCCGAAGTCTACGAAAGCGATATTGGCAAAGTGCATTCAGGGCAGCAAGTGCAAATATTTGGTGATTATCTCCCCATTGAATTGCAGGGAATCGTAGATCGTAAAGGCTTGCAAGTGCGGCGGCAAAATCTCATTAATAGCGATCCTGTCAGCAACATCGATAACAGAGTAGTAGAAGTCCATATCCGACTAGATGAAAACTCCAGCCGAAAAGCCGCCACCTTAACTAATATGCAAGTTAAGGCAGTAATTGAATTGTGAAAGGGGCATTGGGTATTGGGCATGGGGCAGGGGCATTGGGCATTGGGCATGGGGCATTGAGAACGGAGTTCTGAGGTGGATGAACGGAGTTCTGAGGTGGATGTTTTAACTTCTAACTTTTAACTTTCCCTCATTCCATTCCCTAGACAGTTCGGTTAAGCTGCATAGTCCTTAAAGATCCCCCTTAGTCCCCCTTAAAAAGGGGGAAATAGAGCCATTCTTAGTCCCCCTTTTTAAGGGGGGTTGGGGGGATCAAGTCTTGATCCAAACCGTATTGCTTAAAGATCCCCCTTAGTCCCCCTTAAAAAGGGGGAAATAGAGCCATTCTTAGCCCCCCTTTTTAAGGGGGTTGGGGGGATCAAGTCTTATCCGAACCGTGTTGATCCCACTCCCCACTTCTTATGATGAGATTAATTGAACAACTGCGACGAAGAACACCTCTAGGATGGCTGCAACTGAATCATGAAAAAAGCCGTCTCTTGGTGGCATTGTTAGGCATTGCCTTTGCGGATCTTCTCATGTTTATGCAAATGGGTTTTCAGACTGCGCTATATGACAGTAACACTAGACTGCATCGCAGTTTGCAAGCAGACATTGTTTTAACCAGTCCCCAAGCTCGTAACTTGCCAAGCTTGTCTACATTTTCTCGTCGGCGACTTTACCAAGCAATGGATATACCAGGGGTAAAGTCAGCAGAACCAATGTATTTCAACAACACAATTTGGAAAAATCCCCAAACACACCGCGAGGCGGGGGTGTTAGTTATCGGGTTCAACCCAGATAAGCCAGCCTTTGACTTACCAGATGTTAACCAGCAATTACAGACGATCAAAATGCCTGATAGCGTCTTGTTAGACCGTGGTGCTAGAGGAGATTATCAAAAAGCGATCGCTCAAATTGATCAAGGTCAAAATCTGACCACCGAAATAGAACGGCGGACAATTACCATTACTGGCTTATTCCAAGTCGGGGCTTCCTTTGGCGCTGATGGCAACTTAATCACCAGCGATCAGAACTTTATGCGACTATTTTCCGGGCGACAGTCCAACAGTGTCAGTCTAGGTTTGATTCTTCTCAAACCAGGTTATGACCCGAAAAAAGTCGCAGCAACCTTAAAAGCTTACCTAAGAAATGATGTCAGAGTATTAACCCACGCCGAATTTATTGAATTTGAGAACAACTTCTGGAGAACAAATTCCCCAATTGGGTTTATTTTCAGCCTGGGTGTATCGATGGGGTTTGTGGTAGGCGTGATTATCGTCTATCAAGTCCTTTCCACCGATGTTAATGCCCACATTAAAGAATACGCCACCTTCAAAGCAATGGGATATCGCAATTACTACTTGCTAGGTGTGATGTTTGAAGAATCTTTGATATTGGCAGCACTAGGCTTCTTTCCCGGATTAGGAGTGTCCTTAGCACTTTACCAACTAACTCGCAGTGCCACAAATTTACCCATGTACATGACTGCGATTCGCGCATTGCAGGTATTAGTTCTGACCATTATTATGTGTGCAATTTCCGGTGCGATCGCCACCCGCAAACTCCAAGCCACCGACCCCGCTGATATGTTTTAAAAATTGTCATTTGTCACTGGTCATTTGCAAAGGACAAAGGACAAATGACTGTCATCACGAGTAATCGAGCTATTTATGACTAGTCATGTAATCTCTATTAAAAATCTCGATCACTACTTTGGTCACGGCTCACTCCGCAAGCAAGTTTTATCTAACATCAACTTGGAGATTAACGCCGGTGAAATTATTATCATGACGGGGCCTTCTGGTTCTGGAAAAACTACCTTACTAACCTTAGTAGGTGGGTTGCGTTCTAGCCAATTTGGTAGTTTGCGGGTTTTGGGACGAGAACTTTGTGGTGCTAGTGCTGAACAACTAGTACAGGCGCGACGCCATAACGGTTATATTTTCCAAGGACATAACTTGCATGGTAGTTTGACGGCACTCCAAAACGTCAAAATGGCTTTGGAATTGCACAAACATCTTGGATTAAAAAATATGCAACTTAGATCAGCCCAGATGTTACAGCAGGTAGGATTAGGAAATCATTTGCATTACTATCCTGATAAACTATCTGGGGGACAAAAACAACGAGTAGCGATCGCTCGTGCCTTAGTCAGTCATCCGCAAATTATCCTAGCCGATGAACCCACCGCCGCCCTTGACAGCCAATCGGGACGAGATGTAGTTAACTTGATACAAAAACTGGCAAAAGAACAAGGCTGTAGCATTTTGATGGTTACTCATGACAACCGCATCTTAGATATTGGCGATCGCATCCTTCACATGGAAGATGGCACACTCAAGTCAAAAGCCATATTACCAGCCTAAGAGGATGTTTGAAAAGTCCTATTGCAGGTATCAAAACGTTCTATATCCCGCTAAATCCATGCCACTTGCTCTACTTGGGGAGACCCCAAGACCGCAGTGGCTCCCCGATAAATTGAGGGACTTTGATTCTGGTTCCCCCCTTTTTAAGCTACGGTGTACACACAAGTTTTTTTGACCCGCACCTTAGTTGCATCGACTCGCACCTTAGGAATGTGGATTAAATAAAGTGCAAAAGTAGGGTGTGTTAGCGGAGCGTAACGCACCATTCCAAGTTAAATAAGAATTGCACGTTATTAAATTTGCGTTCCTTAGTTGCATCGACTCGCACCTTAGTTGCATCGACCCGCACCTT
>Ga0209591_10008903_pt1 | contig 10902 bp, 9 predicted proteins | sample MAT01_FD_187207 | JGI IMG/M metagenome (GOLD analysis project Ga0209591, IMG submission 187207) | Freshwater microbial communities from Lake Fryxell liftoff mats and glacier meltwater in Antarctica - MAT-01 (SPAdes) (version 2) | ecosystem: Environmental > Aquatic > Freshwater > Ice > Liftoff...
CTCGCACTTCGGACTCGCACTTCGGACTCGCACTTCGGACTCGCACTTCGGCCTCGCACTCGGCCTCGGCCTCGCACTCGCGGTCGGCCTCGGCCGTTGCACCGATGGACTGACGGAAACACGTCGACACCAGTTCGTCTCGAGCGAGCGACCGAGGACGCCGCAACCGAGCTCGAGAGGTTCTGTGCGCGTCGCACCGTTGAGCCGCGCCGATGATTCCGCGCACATCCGCCCCACGCGCCGCCCCACGCGCCGCCCCACGTGCCGCCCCGCGGCCGAACGCGGGCAGGACGCGCGTTCGGAAGACCTGGATCCCTGCCCACGAAACTCTCGAGCCGTTCACGGAGACTTCGACCTGCTGACCCGGACTGCGCAGGCGCCTCGAGCACCCCGGGCTCTAGGCGCCCCCTCTGCCGGTCCTCCTCCGTCCATCCCGGGCCTCGATTGGAGCGTCGGTTCGCAGTGCAGCCCGCGACGCCAGACTGACTCCGAAGATCGCCGGTGCTGCAGGCGACGTGAGCTCGACGCAGCGCGGACGCGTACTCGCCGAGGTCGACCTTCGGTGGCGAGCAGCCGCGCCACTGCTGACTGCCCACACGACTTCCCGTAGCCCCCGATTTCTTCACTCGCTCAGAGAGCCTGTGAAGAATTCACGGGGGACGCGCAGCGGAAGCGGCGCCAACAGCATCAGAGAGCGTGTGGGCTCGATTCCGTCTCACGCTCTCAGAGCGCGTCGATCAGGCGCTGGAGAGTCACCCGGACGAGCTCGGCGTTGGCCTTGCCTTGAGAGGCCTTCATCACCGGGCCCAACAAGGCGTTCAAAGCGTTCGGCTTCCCGGCCTTCACGTCGGCGACGATCTTGTCCTTGCCGACGAGCGCATCGCGGCACCAGGCTTCGATCGCGGCGGAATCCTGCACTTGTTCGAGGCCGAGTTCCTGCACGAGGACCTTCGACGATTTGCCGGTCGTGACCAGCGCGCGGAGCAGCGTGCGGCCACCGGACGTCTGGATCGTGCCGGCGTGGATCAGGGCCACGACCTCCGCGATGTCGTGCGGCTTCAGCGGGATCTCGCCGAAGTTCGCGAAGCCGAACTCGGCGTCGCCGACCATGCGGAAGACTTCGTTCAGGATCCAGTTCGCGCACTCGCGCGGCCGGCCCGAGAGACGCGCGGCGACTTCGAAGAAGTCGGCGACGACGCGCTGGCTCGTGAGCGCGGCGCAGTCCTTCGCGTTCAGTCCGAGCTCCGTCGCGTAGCGCGCGCGTCGCGACGCGGGGAGCTCCGGAATCGCGCCGCGAGCTCGGTCCCGGAACGCCGCATCGATCGTGAAAGCGGGCAAATCTGGCTCCGCGAAGTAGCGGTAGTCGTGCGCCGATTCCTTCGAGCGCATCGCACGCGTCGCGTTGCGTTCGGGATCGAAGAGCCGCGTCTCTTGCCGGATCGCACCGCCCGTTTCGTAGACCTCGACTTGCCGCGCCATCTCGTGGTGGATCGCGCCGGCGACGTGGCGGAACGAGTTGAGGTTCTTGACCTCGACCTTGGTGCGCCACGCTTCGCCGGGACGCCGCATGGAGATGTTCACGTCGCAGCGCAGCTCACCCTTCTCCATGTCGCACTCGGAAGCGCCCGTGTACTGGAGGATTTCCTTCAGCGCGGTCAAGTACTCGACCGCTTCGTCCGCGGTTTCGACGTCGGCCTCGGTCACCGATTCGATCAGCGGAACGCCGGCGCGATTCAGATCGACGAGCGTCATGTCGCCGCGATCGTGGATCGCTTTCCCCGCGTCCTCCTCCAAGTGGATGCGCGTGAGTCGGATCTTCTTCTTCGAGGCGAGCATGATCCCGCCGCCGTTGCAGAACGGCTGGTCGTACTGGCTGATCTGGTAGCCCTTCGGCAGATCGCAGTAGAAGTAGTGCTTGCGGTCGAACTTGCTCCGGTCGGGCACGTTCGCGCCGATGGCGAGCGCGACTCGGACCGCGAGCACGAGCGCTTCGCGATTCAGCACGGGCAACACTCCCGGTTGCGCGGTGCACACCGGACACGTGATCGAGTTCGGGCTCGCGGCGAAGCGGTACTCGCACCCGCAGAAGAGCTTCGTGCGCGTCGCGAGCTGGACGTGGCACTCGAGGCCGATCACGGCGCTCCACAAGGCACCCGTCTTGGGCGAGACGTAGAGCTTCGGATCGGCGCCGGTCGCGGGGGAACTCATGCGACGTCTCCGGCGTGAACGGGCGGGAGAGCGCGCGCGAACATCGTCGCGGCTTCGAACGCGCGCGCGACGCGCAGCACGCGCGCGTCGGCGCGTCGCGGGCCGGTTATTTGCAAGCCGACGGGCAAGCGCGTGCCGTTTTCCTCGACGAATCCGCACGGAACGCTCACCGCGGGCAAGCCGGCCAAACTGACCGGAACGGTGAGCACGTCGGAGAGGTACATGGCGACCGGATCGTCGCTCTTCGCGCCGATCTTGAACGCGACTTCGGGCGAAGTCGGTCCGACGAGGACGTCGACGTCCTCGAAAGCCGCGTCGAAATCAGCGCACAACAGCGCGCGCACCTTCAACGCGCGTCCGTACCAGGCGTCGTAGTACCCGGCCGACAGGACGTACGTGCCGAGCAGGATGCGCCGCTTCACTTCGGGGCCGAAGCCGTGCTCGCGCGTGGCCGCGTACATGCTCTGCAGCGATCCGGATCCCTCGACGCGCCGGCCGTAGCGCACGCCGTCGAAGCGCGCGAGGTTGCTCGACGCCTCGGCCGTCGCGACGACGTAGTAGGTCGGGATCGCGAGGTGCGTGTGCGGCAGCGAAACCGGCACGAGCGTCGCGCCGAGGTGTTCGAGCGTCTCGAGCGCCGCTTCGCACGCCGCGCGAATGTCGGGCGGCAATCCGGGCCCGAAGTGTTCCTCGGGAATGCCGACGCGCAAGCCCATCACGTCGCCGTCCTCGGTCTCGAGGCGCGCTTCGTCGAGGCACGTCGAGTCGCGCGGATCGGATCCGGACATGAGGTGCGTGACGAGCTCGATGTCGCGCACGCTGCGCGCGAACGGCGACACCTGGTCGAGCGAGCTGCCGAACGCGATGAGTCCGTAGCGTGTGACGCGTCCGTACGTCGGCTTGAAGCCGTGGATGCCGCACAACGCCGCGGGTTGGCGCACCGAACCGCCCGTGTCGGACCCGAGCGCGATCGGCACGACGCCGGCTGCGACGGCGGCGGCCGAACCCGAGCTCGATCCGCCCGGCGTGCGCGCGAGATCCCACGGGTTGAGCGTCGGCCCGAACGCCGAGTTCTCCGACGAGCTGCCCATGGCGAACTCGTCCATGTTCGTGGCGCCGATCGGGTTCGCGCCGGCGTCGAGCAAGCGCTCGACGAATGTCGCGGTGTAGGGCGCGCGGTAGCCGGCGAGGATCTTCGAGGCGCAGTTCGTCTCGAGCCCTTCGCAACACATGTTCGCCTTGAGCGCGATGGGGACGCCGTGCAACGGACCGCACGTTTCCCCGCGCGCACGAGCGCGATCGAGTTCGTCCGCGCGACGCAACGCACCCTCGCGGTCGACGCTGAGGAACGCGTGGATGCGACTCTCGACGCGCTCGAGCCGCTCGAACGCCGCCTCCGCCGCGCGCCGCGCCGTGAGTTCGCCACGCGCGATGCGCGCAGCCAGGTCGATGCCGTCCTCGACGATCGCGGAGCTCATTCGTCGCCACCCACGGTTTTCGGAACGCGGTAGAAATCGTCGACGCGCGCCGGAGCGTTCGCGAGCGCCGCATCGACCGCGAGCGACGGCGCGGGATCGTCCGCGCGCACGACGTTCAGGCCGGCCGCGGCCGTGGTCATCGGCAGGACACCCTCGACCGGGGCGACTGCAAGTGCCTCGAATTGCACCAAAATGGCCGCGAGCTGCGGCCCGAACGCGGCGGCTTCGGCCGGGCTCATGTCGAGACGCGCGAGAGCCGCGACCGCGAGGACGGTGTCCTTGGAATAGGTTTCCGTGGGCTTCACAGGGAGATCGTACGAAGCCCGGAACGCCCACGACACCATCCGTTCTCGGGACGAAATCGGGCGGCAAATGGGGCCGAACCGGCGTTGCTCGCGCGACGTCCGTCGCGAAGGTGTCGGCGGGGTTCTCGGCACCGTACGCTCTCCGCCCCCATGCGCGCCGCGATGACCCTCGGGCTTCTCCTCCTCGCTTCCGCGTGCAGCTCCACGTCCGCGTGGGAACCGATTCCGAAACCGTGGACGAGCGAGGTCGTCGACGTGCAGCGTCGCGTGCGCGTCGTGCCCGTCGACGGACCCGCGTTCGAGGTCGAGCGCCCGCTCTACGAGCCCGACGGACGCCCCGTTCTCGAGTGGCGCGGAGCCGGCCCCGAGAAACGATTCCCGACGCGTTCGCTTCCGCTCGATCAGGTCTCCGATCTCTTGAGCATCACCGCGAGCGAACCGACCCTCGGCGGACTGCGCGTCGCGCAAGCCAGCCTCGTCGCCATCGGCGTGATCCTCTGGGGCCTGCTCATCGTGGCGATCTTCGTCTGATGCTCGCGACGCTCGCCACGGCTCCCCTCGACGATTCCGCGACCGATTGGGGCGCGGTCGGCCTCGTCCTCTTGCTCGCGGGCACGTTCCTCCTCGGTCAAGCGTTGTTCCCGAGGTCTCCGCGCGAGCTCGTCGCCGAACGCTTCGGAGAGCACGGCGCGCCGCTCGTCGCGATCCGCGAGCACATCTTCCACCGACTCCAGGTCGGCATCGGCTTCGCGTACTTGCTCGGCGGACTCGGTCTCCTGCTGCTCGGACACTTGCGTCCGTCGAGCGGGCCGCCGTCGTTCCCGGTCTTCTGGATCGCGCTCGTGGCACTCGGCACCGTCGCCTTGCTGGCCGTCGGTTGGGCGTGGACGTCGCGCGCGTTCCGGCGTTACGTGCGCGAGCGCCTCGCGGAATCTCCGGGCGAGCTCGAAGCGGATCCCGCGCTCGTCAAGGAGGTCGGCGAACTCTTCGGTGTCGAATCGACGCCCGACGATTCCATCGCGTCGTACGCCGAGCGCGTGCGGCGCGCGACCGGTCTCGCGCCGCTCGCGCGCACGGGTCCGCGTGAAACGACAGCGCGGCGCGTCCAGCCCGAATCGGAGTCCTGAGGGATGAGCGTGGGCGTCGAAATCGCGATCCTCGTCGGTCTCATCCTGACGAACGGAATCTTTTCCGGAGCCGAGATCGCGCTCGTGTCCGTGCGACCGACGCGCTTGGCGGAACTCGCGGAAGCCGGCAGTCGAGCCGCCGCCGCCGCGTTGCGCTTGAAGCGCGATCCCGAGCGCCTCCTCGCGACCGTGCAAGTCGCGATCAGCCTCGTTTCCGCCGGCGCGGCCGCTTTCGGCGGCGCGGCGTTCGCGGCCGATCTCGCGCCGCTCGTCGCGCAGTACGAGCCACTGGCCGAAGCCTCGGCCGAGATCGCGCTGTTCCTCGTCGTCGCCATCGTCGCGTACTTGTCGCTGGTCCTGGGCGAGCTCGTGCCGAAGTCGCTCGCCTTGCGCGGCGCGGAGAGTTACGCGCTCGTCGCCGCGCGACCGATCGAGTGGCTCGCGCTGCTCGCGCGACCCGCGGTGTGGTTCTTGATGAAGTCATCGAACACCGTGCTGCGGCTCTTCGGCGACCAGACCACGTTCATCGAGGGCCGCATCTCGCGCGAAGAACTCATCGCGATCGTGGACGAAGCCTCCGAACGCGGCGGCGTCGATCCGGAGGCGGGCGAAATCGCGTCGCGCGCGCTCGATCTCTCGGAGCTCACGGCGCAAGACGTCATGGTCCACCGTCGTTACGTGGTCGCGCTCCCGCAGGACGCCGACGCGACGGCCTTGCGGAACGCGCTCCTCGTCGAAGGTCACCGTCGCGTTCCGATCTACGGCGAGAGCATCGACGACGTGAAGGGCTACGTTTCGTGGCGCGACGTGCTCGAGCGCCTGTGGGACGGCCGACCGATCGACGTGCCCTCGATCCTGCGGCCGTGCTGGTACGTGCCGGATTCGACCGGCGCGATGGACCTCCTGCGCGAGATGCAGAAGCGTCGCTTGCACATCGCGGTCGTCGTCGACGAACACGGCGGGACCGCGGGGATCGTGACGCTCGAGGACTTGCTCGAAGAGCTCGTGGGCGAGATCGAGAGCGAACACGAAACCGGCGACGATTGGCTCGTGCGCGAACCGGACGGCGCCAGCCTCGTGCAGGGCACGGCGTCGATCCGTGACGTGAACCGAGCGCTCGAGATCGAGCTCGAGGAGCCCGACGACGTCACCACGGTGAGCGGACTCGTCGTGCGACTCGCCGGCGGACGCTTGCCGCGGAAGGGCGAGATCGTGCAGTCCGGCGGCGCCTCGATCGAAGCGGTCGAGGTCTCGAACCGCCGCGTGCGCTCCGTACGGATCCGGCAAGAACCCTAGTCGAGCCGCGACCTACGCCGCGCCCGTTCGTCGCGCGTGCATGGAGACGACGTCGACACCCAGGTTCTTCGCGGCCGCGCTGGCCGAGGCGGTGTGGCCCGCGCGGTGTCCGTTGTGCGACGCGAGCGATTCGGGCGACGGGCTCGGTTGCGCCGAGCATCGTTTCGAGACGGGGATGCCCGGCGCGCGCTGCGGACGTTGCGCCGCCGCGGTCGCGTCGATGCTGGCCGACGGCGAGCGCTGTCCCGACTGTCGCACGCGAGGTCCGGGGTTCGCGCGCGTCGCGGCGCTCGGCGCGTACCGCAGCGGCGCGAACGCGGAGTGGTTGCTGGCGTTGAAGTACGGCGGTCGCAGCGATCTCGCGCAGACTCTCGGCGTGTTGCTCGCGGCGCGACTGGCATTGGAGCCGACAGGAATCGATGGTCGCGGTTCAGCGCGCGCGGTGCGCGACGCAGCCGACGCGCCGAGTCCGATCGCCGGATCCTCACGAACAAGGCAGACCTCGCCGCCCAGCGCGGGATCTTCACGGTCCACGGAGACCTCGCCGCACAGCGCAGGATCGTCTCAGCCCACGGATGCACCGCCGTGCAGCGCCGAATCGTCCCGACCCATGGAAGCACCGCCGCTCGGTGCCGGTTCTTCTCGATCCGTGGAAGAGCCGTCGCGCGGCGTGGGATCGTCTCGATCCATGGAACGCGCGCCGTGCAGCGCTGAATCGTCCCGACCCATGGAAGCACCGCCGCTCGGTGGCGGTTCGTCTCCATCCACGGAAGCTCTGTCGCGCAGCGTCGGATCGCCTCGATCCACGGAAGCCCTGTCGCGCAGCGCCGGATCGCCTCGATCCACGGAAGCCCTGTCGCGCAGTGTCGGATCGCCTCGATCTACGGAAGCTCTGTCGCGCAGTGCCGGATCGCCTCGATCCACGGAAGCTCTGTCGCGCAGCGTCGGATCGCCTCGATCCACGGAAGCCGCGTCGCGCAGTGCCGGACGGCCCATACTCACGGAAGCAACACCGCGCAGCGCCGGATCGTCCCGATCCACAGAAGTCCCGCCGCGCGTCCTGGTCCCCGTCCCACTCCACATCGCGCGGCGGATCGAGCGCGGCTACGACCAGTCCGCGCTGCTCGCCGAGGCCTGCGCGGCGGAGGCCGGAATCCCCGCGATCCACGCGTTGCGACGCACACGCGCGACGACGGTTCAAGGCGCGCTCGGGACCACGAGCCGCGCCGCGAACGTGCGCGGCGCGTTCGCCCCGTCGTTCGCGGCGCGCTGGCACGCGCGCCGCATCGCCGGCGCCGACGTGTGGCTCGTGGACGACGTCTTGACCTCCGGATCGACAGCCAGCGAATGCGCGCGGATCCTGCGCCGCCTCGGCGCGCGGAGCGTGTCCGTGCTCTGCGTGGCGCGGCCGTGATAACTTCGGTCGCGTGAACCCGAACGTCCTCTACATCGAACCTTTCGCCGGCATGGCGGGGGACATGTTCCTCGCGGCGCTGCTCGACCTCGAGGATCCGCGCTTCACGCTCGAGGACCTGCGCGCGCTCGCGACGAGACTCGTGCCCGGCGAAGCACGCCTGACTGTCGAGACCGCGTGGCGCGGAAATCTCTCGGGCAAACTGCTGACCGTCGAGACCCCTGAGTCCGAGCACGCGCCGCACCGCGGCTACAAGGACATCGAGAAGATCGTGCGCGGGGTCGATCTGCCCGAGCGCGTGATCGAGCGCGCACTGGCCGTTTTTCGCCGCATCGCGAACGCCGAAGGGCATGTGCACGGTTGTTCGCCCGACGAAGTCCACTTCCACGAGGTCGGCGCCGTCGACACGATCGTCGACGTGGTGGGCGCGGCGTACGCGCTCGAGCGACTCGAGGTGACGCGCGTCGAATCGTCCGTGCCGCTGACCGGCACGGGAACGGTGCGCTGCGCGCACGGCGAGATGCCGGTGCCGACGCCCGCGGTCGCCGAGATCCTGCGCGGCCGCGCGATGCTCGTCGCCGGCGGGAACGGCGAACGACTGACGCCGACGGGTGCTGCGATCCTGGCGGAGATCGCGCCCGAGTTCGGCACTCTCCACGAGTTCACACCGACGCGCATCGGCTACGGCGCGGGACATCGCGATCCGAAGACGGGGCCGCCGAACATCCTGCGCGTGCAGCTCGGCTCGATACCCGCCGCAGCTATGACGCGCGCTGCCGTGTGGCTCGCCGAAGTGAACCTCGACGACATGACCGGCGAGGAACTGGCGTTCGCCGCCGAGCAAGTGTTCGCCGCCGGCGCGCTCGACGTGTGGACGGTCCCGATCGGGATGAAGAAGGGCCGGCCGGGCGTGGTGCTGTCGGCGCTCGCGCGTTCCGAACAACGGCCCGCGATTGATTCCGCACTGTTTTCGAGCACGAGCACGCTGGGCGTCCGCTGGCGCGAGATGGAACGCACCGAGTGCGCGCGCCGCGTCATCGAGGTCGCGGTCGAAGGCCGCACGGTGCGCGTGAAGGTGCGCACGCGGCCGAATGCAAGCATCATCGAGCGCGATCTGTCGCCCGAGCACGACGACCTCGCCGCGTGGGCGCGCGAGAGTTCGCGCTCGCTCCGCGAGCTGGAGCGCGCGACGGTGGTCGCCGCTCTCGCGCAGTTGCGTCTCTAGACGTCCGTCGGTCGCGTCGTGTTCGCGGCGATCTGTCGTCGCAGCGCGCGCTTGCCCGCGTAACCGAGAAACACGAACAGCGCCGCCGTCGCAACGACGGCGAGCGCGATCTGCACCTTGCGATCGGGTCCCGCGTCCGGATCGAAGGTCGCGAGCGACGCGCCTGCGAACACGACGAGAGCCGTGCGCGGAATGACTCCGAGGACGGTGCCGGCGAAGAACGGCGCGAAGCGGATGCCCACCGCCGCGAGGACGACGCTGACCATCGCGAACGGAACGACGGGTGACAGTCGCACGAGCGCCGTGGTCGTGAGCCCGTCGCGCGGATCGCGCACGAGCGCTGCGTGGATCGCCGAAGCTCGCGGCGAAGCTTGGATGGCCGCGAGGAATGCAGGTCCGCTGATGCGCGTCGCGATCGCAAACGCGAGCAGTGCCGCGCCGACGATGCCCACGTAGACGCTCGCGAATCCGGTCCAGAAACCGAAGACGTAGCCCGCGAAGAGCGCGAGGACCTGCGTGTTCATCAGCGCGAGGCCGGAGAGCAGCGCGGTGGCGAGCGTGAACATGACGACGCCCGCGAAGCCGGCGGCGCGCAGACGCGGCTCGACCTCGGGGGTGAACGCGAGGAGGACTGCGCTGCCGACGAGCGGCAGGCCCGCGGCCGCGACGAGGAGGAGTCCGAAGGGCCCTAGGCCGCGGAGTTTGGCGAGGGTCGTGGTCATGGAGACCGCGGGAGATTCTGCCTCCCGCCGGCGTGGGACTGGAGGAGAGGCCGCGACGATCTCCGGTTGGGCCCCTTGACACACTGGGTGCGGACGCGGATCGTTCACATCCGCGATGGTGCTCGTGCTCGCAGCGCAGCCAGTCCCGCGACGCGCCTCCCGGCGGTCGACGCGGGTGAGTTCGTACCCGCTGGTCGGCTTGCGCGAATCCCAACGCGAGCTGGCCGGAGCCTCGCTGGTGCGCGAGTGCCCGCCCGACCCGCGCCGCGCGCTGCCTCGCGCCACCTCGATTCCCGCGCGGCCCGCTGCGCACGTCCCGAGCCCGACCGTCGGCCGCGCCGCACCCACCCCGCGTCTCAGCGACCGCGCCCGCACCGCCATGCGGCTGCGCCACTTCAGTCCGCGCACGGAAGACGCGTACCTCGGCTGGATGCGCCGCACTTGCGAGCACCACGGCCGCCGCGGATCCGGCCGAGCTCGACGCCCAGCACGTCACCGCTTTCCTGAGCGACCTCGCGACGCGCGGCCACGTCGCCGCGTCGACGCAGAACCAAGCGCTGGCAGCGCTGCTCTTCCTCTATCGCGAGGTTCTCTCGATCGACCTGCCCTGGCTGGACGGCCTGGTCCACGCCAAGACGCCACAGCGACTGCCCGTGGTGCTCTCGCGCGACGAGGTCCGCCTCGTGCTCGGACGCATGGACGGCACACCGCGGCTGATGGCGACGCTCCTCTACGGGGCAGGCCTGCGACTGCTCGAATGCTGCCGCCTGCGGGTGAAGGACGTCGACTTCGATCGCCACCAGATCACGGTGCGCCGCGGCAAGGGCGACAAGGACCGCGCGACGATGCTACCGATCTCGATGCGGGCCGAGCTCGCCGCCCATCTCGAGAGCATGCGCGACCAACACCAGCGCGACCTGGCTCGCGATGCCGGCTGGGTCGAGCTGCCCGGAGCGCTGGCGAGGAAGCTGCCGTCCGCCGGTCGCGAGTGGCCGTGGCAGTGGGTGTTCCCCGCGACGCGCCACTACGTCGAGCGCGAGACGGGCCAGAAGCGCCGACACCACCTCCACGAAACGGTGGTGCAGCACGCGGTGCGCCACGCGGTGCTGGCGTCGGGCATCCCGAAG
>Ga0209591_10008910_pt1 | contig 10898 bp, 10 predicted proteins | sample MAT01_FD_187207 | JGI IMG/M metagenome (GOLD analysis project Ga0209591, IMG submission 187207) | Freshwater microbial communities from Lake Fryxell liftoff mats and glacier meltwater in Antarctica - MAT-01 (SPAdes) (version 2) | ecosystem: Environmental > Aquatic > Freshwater > Ice > Liftoff...
TCTGTTCCCCGGCAAGAAGAAAGGCAGCGTTAGCGATCAGGTCGCACATATCTATTTCGAGGAAGTCGTGCGACAGGCGCAGGTGATGGTGGACTTTCACGCCGGCGCGCGAACGGCTTACGAACGCTATGTGCTGTTCAGTGCCGAAGCTGACCCGGACAACCTGACCGAACTAGAGAAGCTGCGGCGTAAGCTGGTCGTCGCCTTCGGAATCGATCAGGCGGCATTTTTCCCGCCCGGCACATTCGGCAATAACAGCGCCAAAGAAGCGATTGAAGAGGCGGGCGTCGCGCAGATCACGCTCGAATTTGGCGGCGGCACTGGCTGGTTCAAGAACGGTCAGGACAACGTGCGCGATGCTGAACGCGGAATCTGGAACGTGATGAAGTCGATGCGCATGATCGACGGCGAATTTGAGAGCGACGGTCCGCTGTGTACGGTTTACAACGCGGGTGTCGTCATTTGGAAGCCGGATGTGGACGGACTGTTCGTGCGGTTGAAACACTTCCGCGACGAGCTGAAGGCAGGCGACGTGTATGCCAAGCTGATCGACCCATACACGGGTGAACTGCTGGCGGATATGCCCACCCCCAAAGACGGCATCGTGATTCCCAGTGGGCAAGAATGGCCCACCGTTGGCGCGACCTCGATCGGCATTCTGGGCACCATTGACCGCGTGGAAGACCGCCGTACCACAGATCTGTACGTCTATTAGTCACTGAGAGGATGAAGCGATGAAGATTGGCATGATAGAAGCCCAACCGGGCAAAAAAGCATACGGCTTCTTCAAAACAGGCGAGACCCATGGACGTTTCCCCGTTCACATTCCGCTGCACATCGTGCGCGGCGCGGCAGACGGACCCACGCTGGTGGTTCAGGCGGGCGCAAGCGGGTTGGAACTGGAGCCGGCACTCATTCTGCCGCAGATCGTCAACCAACTGGACGCGCTGGCGCTGCGCGGCACGCTGGTCGTCGTCCCGCTGATGAACACATCCGGGTTCGAGTTTGAGCAGATCAACACAGCATGGGACAACAAACACCTCAACAGCCTCGGTCGCGGCAAGGCACAGGGCAGTGTCAGCGAACAGATGATTCACCAGTATTTTGAGATGGTGCTGTCGAAAGCCGACGCGCTGCTGGAAATTCGCACAGGCTCGCAGTGGAGTTACTACCGTTACGCGGGCGTATATGATACGGGCAACGTGGAAGGTTCGACGATGCTGGCACGCGCGCTCGGATTACAGCAGGTCGTCATCGGTCAGCCCGCCGATCAGTCAATGGCGTATGAAGCGGCGCAAGACGGCAAGGCAGTCGTGACCGCTTACATCGGCGGTGGACCTGGACTGCGAGACTTTCGTGAAGACGACGAGCAGCGGATGGAGAACGCCGTGCTAAACGCCCTCATTCATTTGAACATGCTGGATGGCACGATTCAGTACGAACAAGCCACCCAAAGCATTATCGAAGCGCATACCTTCCTGAACCCGACCGGAGAACGTGGCTTCACCTTCATGCACACCGACAAACGCGGCGCACACATTCGGGCTGGCGAAAGCGTGGGCTATGTACGGCATCCATTCACTGGCGACGTGGTGGAGGAGATCATTGCGCCACGCGATGGTGTGCTGATCCACGCTGGGGCTTCATGGCCGGTTACGCTGGAAGGCGAACTACTGGCGATGCTGGGCGACGTGAAAACTGAAATAGATGTTTGATAACAACTTTTTACTGGCTGCAACTCTATAGAAAATCGAGGTTTGACGATGCTCACTCATGAAGGTTTGAAACGCGATGTCGCCCGGCGCATTGAGCGCATTCAGGCGATGATGAAGGATAAGGATTTGGATGCGCTGATCATCATCGGTCAGGCGGCACCCGGTTCGCTGGGCGCAATTCGCTACATCACCAATGCCCATTTGTGGGGCGGCGCAGCTTATGCCATTCTGGGCGCGAATGACCCCTACCCTTGGCTTCAGGTCTGGAGTTCTTATCAGGCGGTGTGGAGCCGCAACGAAACGGTTAGTCTGCCGGAGCGGGTCGAATCGCCCGATGATCTGACGGCGCGCAGTGTTGAGCTGGCGAAAGGCTATGCGACAGGCAGCAAGCGTATCGGCTTTGTGAATATGAACAAACTGATGAGTATCGACACTTACAAAGCCTTCACAAAGCTGCTCGAAGGCTACGAAATGGTCGAAGTGACCGGCGCGTTCAACGACATTCGCCAGATTAAAACGCCGTTCGAGATCGAAGCCTTTCAGCAGAACGGCGCGATTCTGGATGCGTCGCTCAATGTGTTTCAGGAACTTGCCCGCGTCGGCGCGCGTTACTGGGATGTCTGCGCGGCGGTCGAGGGTTACGTAAAATCCTTCGGCGCATTCTGGGGACGCACTAAGCTTTCGCTGGACATCACGCCGTACACCGTGCCGACAGCCAAAGACCGGCGCATGGCTGCTGACGACATCATGAATTTCGAGATCGTCTACGAATCCCCTTGGGGCTACTGGCTGGAGATGACGACGATCTTCTCGTTCAAGCCGTTGCCAGAATACGAGCGGAGCCTCCTTGATGCCTACCTGCAAGCCGTTGACGCTTCGAGCGCCGTCGCGAAAACGGGCAATACCTTCCGTCAAATTTCCGAAGCCAATGACCAAACGATCCGTGATCTGGGCTTCCCCGTCGTGGGCAAGCATACGCCCGACTGTCACAGCACTGGGCTGGATGGCAGCGACGGACCCAGCACCGCCAGCAATCCCGAATTCGTACTCAAGTCGAACATGGTGCTGTCATTTCACCCCGGCACGGTGATGGAAAATGACCGCGGCTTTCTGGTTTCAGACAACTTTTTGGTCACGCCAGAGGGCGCAGTGCGGCTGTCACCACACAATGCCAGCCGCTACTACCTTCCGCTTGAAGTCTAGTTCGAAACGCATTTGTGAGCGTTTGGCAAATTGCCAAAGAAAGGGGATTCGATGTCCAAATATGACAGTCCAACTGCTGTCAACCAAATTGCGGAATACGCCGCAAATCTGACGTTCGATCAGCTTACCCCGCTGTCGGTGATACGCGCCCGTCAGGTCATGCTGGACACGTTGGGCACCATTCTGGGCGGCTATCAGACGCGCCTGGGCAGTCTAGCCGCCGATTATGCCGTAGCAGTCTATCCCGGTGACGAGGCTACGCTGCCCGCCGATGGACGCCGTACAACGATTGAAGCCGCAGCATGGGCAACCGGCGTGATGGGCAAGTTTTTGGGCATGGACGACTCGCATCGCATCAATGGACATGTCGCTGCCGAGCTGGTTCCCGTCGTGTTGGCGCTCAGCGAATACTGCAAGCTGAGCGGCAGACAGACGATCAAGGCGCTTGCCGCAGGTTATGAAGTCATGGACATCATTCAGCCAGCGGTCAAGAACTGGCAGCGCGAACGCGGTCTCGATCACAAGGGACAGGCGGGTAGCATGGCTGCTGCCGTCACCGCCGCCGTCGCCATGGGACTGGATGCAGCAGGTATCGCCAACGCACTGGCGCTGGCGATGGATATGGCGTGTGGCACAGAGCAGTACGTCTATGATGCGGGCAAGTGTGACACTAAAGACTTGCTGGCGGGACAGGCGGCACGAACCGGCATTCAGGCGGCACGTATGGCAGCATTCGGCTTTCAGGGGCCGCCGGGCGCGCTGGACGGCCCCTACGGGTATTTCCATGCGTTCGGGCCGGGCTATGACCCGTCGTATCTGAAGCACCTCGGCGAAAACCGCGCGTTGGAAGAAATCAGCTTCAAACCACACGCGGGCTGTCGACATGTACATGCCTGTGTAGACGCGATACAGGCGATTGTGCGCGAACATCACCCTCATCTGGACGACATCGCCGCCATCAATATCTTCTCTTACGAGATGGCGATTACGCCAGACTTTCGCGTGAATCCTGCACCAACCTCGGTGGGTCAGGCGGGCTTCAGCCTGCCGGTGACGGCAGCCGTTGTGCTGACACGCGGAAGCTGGTATCGCGAGGATATTGAGACCTATGACAGCCCTGAAGCGCGCCATCTGCGCGGTCTGGTCACTGTGGGTCTGGATGACGCGGCGGTTGCCGAATTTCCTGACAAGCACGGCTGCACCGTGACCCTCACCCTGCATGACGGCACATCCCTACAAAAACGAGTACTTGACGCCAAAGGTGACCCGGACAATATGCTGTCGGATGCTGAATTTGAGCAGAAGTTCAATACCCTAATTGGAAACCTCCTGCCACGCAGTCAGATCGAGAGGCTGATCGAACACGTCAGCAGACTCGAGACGCTGGAAGACGTGGGTGCTCTTGTCCTACTGACTCGGTATGAGGTGATGATTGAATGACCAAAGGAGGCGAGATTGTAAGGGCGTTATGGAATCGACACGTTGCACAACCACCACCGAATTGACCCATTTGCTGAAAGGAATGACATGAACCGCTGGAAAAACTTCAAGAAAATTTTTGGAATCGTGCTGTTGTCTCTGACCGTCCTCGCTGGAACCGGAATCGCCATAGCGCAGGATGAAGTGACAGAATTCGTTTTCGCGCATCCTGGTCCGATCCGGACAATGGATGCGCCCGTAACGTGGTTCGGCTCTACCCACTGGCTGACCAATCTGATGTACGACTGCCTGATCTGGCGCGCAGCCGATGGCAATGGCTATGTCGGACAGGCGGCTGAAAGATGGGAAAATATTGATGAGCTGACGTGGCGCTTCTACCTGCGCCCGGATCAGACCTTCCACAATGGCGAAGTGCTGGACGCCGAAGCCGTGAAGTGGAATATCGACCGTGTATTGGAGCGCGAGGACTTCCTCGTGCATCCGCAGTGGCTGTTTGTCGATGCAGTCACGGTAGTCGATGACCTCACGCTGGATATCACCACTGACAAGCCGCACGCCTATTTTGAGTACGACATCAGCTTTAACGGCTGCCAGATTCTGCCGCCGGACTATATAGCGGAAGTGGGCGAAGAAGAATTTGCGCGCTCACCGATTGGTTCCGGACCCTATCGCCTTGCAGAATTTACCGAGAGCGACCGCTACGTCTTTGAAGCATGGGACGGATACTGGGGTGGGCGTCCAGAAGTCGACCGCGTGATTTACCAAGTCATTCCTGAACAGTCGGCACAGGTAGCCGCGCTGCTCGCTGGACAGGTAGATATGATCCCCGCGGTGCCCGTGCCCGACCGTGAGCGCATTGCGACTACTGAAGGTCTGTCGATCCTGAACGAAACATCGAATCGCATGGTCAATCTGTACCTGCGCGTGGAAACGGAAACAGGCGCGGTTGCTGAAACATTCCCCGGGTTTGAACCAGCGACGCTGGACAACAACGTGCGTCTCGCGATCAGCCACGCGCTGGATCGCACGCTACTCGCCGACGTACAAGGCTCGGCGCAAGCCCGGTTGGGTCGCGTCTGCTCGTATTACCCTGAAGGCTTCTCAGACCGATTGGCAGACCCGGCAGTCGTGCAGGAATGGTACGATCCCGACCTGTCGCGTCAGCTTCTGACAGAAGCCGGTTACGATATCGCCAACGGACAGGGCCCGACGATTTACTTCGATGCCCCGACCTTCCAGTCTGGCAATGACAAGGAAGTCGCCGAGATTGCTCAGGTGATGCTGGAAGAGGTCGGCTTCAACGTCGAGCTGAATGTGCTGGACGCTTCGGCTTATAACGAGCAGATCGGAAGCCCCGGCAATAACCGCGACATCATGATGACCACGTTGGGTTGCGCTCCATCGTTGGTGCCCACCTTCTATGTGTGCAGTTGGGTTCAGGCAAACTACAACGTCTGCGTTGAAGAATGGGACGCCATCGGCTCCGAGATCGTAACCACCGTGGATCCGGAAGCACGCCTTGCCCTGTGGGACGAATGGTGGAACTACTATCTCGACTATGCCCACACTGTCACGCTTTTTGAAGTGAACAGCGTTATGGGTTTCAACAGCGCCGAATTTGAGTTTACACCGCGCAAAGATGGCTGGTTTACCTTCCGTGATCTTCGGCTTGCGGGCGGCTAGTTAGCCTGATGCAAGGGCAGGCAATTCAGCCTGCCCTTCTTTCGGTTGATGTTATGGAGTCTGAGTAAGCATCCCCACGCCTAAAGGCGGGGGCTTTTAGCCCTAATACTTACCCGACTCAGCCTCTTACGAGGCTACGTTAGCGGCGAAACTATAGGCACTTCGGGATGCTACGCCAGTCCCGAACTCTGCGGTGAACGATTAAAGAGAATGCTTGGGAGCAAACAGTGTCGTTCGCGCCAAACCGTCGCATAACTTTGTCTAGGCGAACTTTACACCCGTAAGGGAAGAAAAGTTGAGGTAACTCAAATGCAACGTGTATTGGTGATCGACAAAAACAAGCAGGCACTCATGCCCTGTCATCCGGCATGGGCGCGGGAACTGCTCAGGAAGGGCAAGGCGGCGGTCTACCGCACTTTTCCTTTCACCATCATCCTGAAAGAACGTGAGGGTGGCGATACACAGCCGATCGCGTTCAAGATCGATCCCGGCAGCAAGGCGACTGGCATGGCTTTAGTCGCAGACTTCAAGCGTGGCAAGCGGGTGATTTGGGCAGGTGAACTCACCCATCGCGGGCAGCAGATCAAGGATGCACTTCAATCCAGAGGGGTATTGTGACGTTCTCGCCGCGCACGACACGCGCTATCGACAGGCGCGCTTTGATAATCGTCGTCGTCCAGACGGGTGGCTGCCGCCGTCATTGCAAAGCCGCGTGGAAAACATTTGGACATGGGCATGTCGCCTGAACCGTGCTTGTCCCATCGCCAGTATCAGTCAGGAATTGGTGAAGTTTGATATGCAGTTGATGCAGAACGCCGAAATCAGGGGCGTGGAATACCAGCAGGGCGAACTGGCGGGGTATGAGGTGCGCGAGTACCTGCCGGAAAAGTGGGCACGCAAATGTGCCTACTGTAATGCGAAGGGCTTACCGCTGCAAGTTGAGCATATCAACCCCAAATTGCGCGGCGGCAGCAATCGGGTCAGCAATCTCACCCTCGCTTGTCACGACTGCAATCAGGAGAAGGGAACACGGACGGCGGCGGAATTTGGTTTCCCCGAAATTCAAAAGCTGGCAAAAGCCCCTCTGAAAGACGCTGCGGCGGTGAATATCACACGATGGGCGCTCTACCATCGTTTGGAAACAACCGGACTGCCATTGGAGGTCGGCACGGGTGGGCGCACCAAGTTCAATCGCACAACGCAGGGTTACGCAAAAACTCACTGGCTGGACGCGACGTGTGTGGGCGAGAGTGGCGAAAAAGTCTATATCACGGCTAGCGATGCACCGTTGTTGATTAAAGCAACGGTTCACGCCAGATGTGTCGTACCGACAAGTATGGTTTCCCGTCGTGTTACCGTCTGCGTCAGAAGCGCCATTTCGGTTTTCAAACGGGCGACATGGTTAAAGCTATCGTCCCCGCTGGCAAGGTTGTAGGAACGCATAGTGGTCGCGTGGCTTGCCGTGCGACAGGCAGTTTCGACATCACAATAGCAATCGGAAAAGTGACCGTATCGCATAGATATACCAAGGCTACCCATCACGCCGACGGCTACACTTATAAGAAAGGACAAGGCGCTATCCCTCCCCATGCCTGAAGGCAGGGGTATCTCGCGCCAATTTCGATGACAACGTTTCTGCTCCGACGGTTGATTCAGTTGGCGATCACGATCTTCATCGTGTCACTGATTGTCTTTTTTCTGGTACGGCTGAGAGGCGACCCCATCTCGGTGATGGCACCCCCCACGTTCAGCGAGGAGCAGGTTGAACAGCTTCGTGCAGCATGGGGCTTTGACAGACCGCTGGTCGAGCAGTATCTCGTGTTTCTGAGCAAAGCCGTCACTGGCGATTTTGGTCAGTCCATTCAGGCGCGTCGCCCTGCCATGGAGCTGGTCTTTGAGCGTTTGGGCAACACAATCTTACTCACCTTTACCTCCGCCCTAATCGGCATCATCATCGCTGTGCCGTTGGGCATCATATCTGCGCTCAACCGCAACAGCATTGTCGATCTGTTGGTGACAACGCTTTCCGCTTTAGGCACTGCGATGCCCAGCTTTTGGCTTGGGTTGCAGCTCATTCTGCTCTTTTCTGTCACGCTCAGGCTGCTGCCGGCGTTTGGCGCACTGACCCCCGCAGCCCTCATCATGCCGTCCGTCACGCTCGGCGTCGGCATGGCGGCACGCATGTCCCGGCTGACACGCTCAGCCATGCTGGAAGTGTTGAACGAAGACTATGTGCGCACGGCGCGCAGCAAAGGTTTGCGCAATCGGACGGTGGTGATCCGCCACGCGCTGCGCAATGCCCTCATCCCGCTCGTGACGGTGATGGGTCTTCAACTCGGATGGCTACTCGGCGGATCGGTCGTCGTCGAATCGGTTTTTTCATGGCCTGGACTCGGCAGACTGATGGTTGAATCCATCAATGTCCGTGATATCACCGTCGTGCAGGCGGGTTTGCTATGGTTTGCGCTTTGTTTTGCACTCATTAACCTCGCCGTGGACGTGGCATATACATTCTTGGATCCCAGAATCAGCTACGAGTAGAGAAGTGATCGTGAATATGACTGTTGTAATAAAAATTAATATGGCATCACGCACGCGACGAACGCAAACCTTCTTCCGCGCGCTTCTGCGAAGTCCTGCGGGGCTAACGGGTTTCATCATCATCACGCTGGTGATGCTGATGGCTGTTTTTGGACCGCTGCTTGTGCCTTTTGACGTGAATGAGCCTAATCTGCGCGCCCGCTTTATGGAACCGGGTTTCACGGACAGCACGGGCACGTATCTCTTCGGAACCGACCAGCTTGGGCGCGATATCTTCAGCCGCGTGATCGACGGCAGCCGCGTTTCGGTGCTGATCGGCGTGGTGGCTTCGCTGATCTCCGGCACGGTTGGCGTCTTGTATGGACTGATTGCGGGCTTTGTGGGCGGCTGGCTCGACTCGTTGATGATGCGCATCGTCGATGCGCTGCTGGGCATCCCCTTCATCATCCTCGTCGTCTCCATTTCCGGCATCGTGGGCGCAGGACTAACCACCGTCATCCTCATTCTTGGGCTGACGGGGTGGGTCACCTATGCGCGGGTTATTCGCGCAGAAGTCCTCAAGACGCGGAATCTGGAATATATCACGGCGGCATATGCGATCGGTCAGCGACCCGTCGTCATCATGTTTCAGCACATTCTGCGCAACGTGATCTCGACTGCCATCGTACTAGGTGCGACACAGGTTGGCATCACCATTCTGGCTGAATCTTCGCTCAGCTTTCTGGGACTGGGTGTCAAACCGCCGATCATCACATGGGGCGTTATGCTGGCTGATGGTCGTCAGTACATCACAAGCGCGTGGTGGATGACGACCTATCCGGGCGTAGCAACCACGATCACCGTGCTGGGCGTCGTCTTCCTAGGCGACTGGGTGCGCGATATGCTCGACCCCAAAGTACGTGGGCGCCGCTGAGTTCAGATCATGAAGAGTCGTGACTTCCGCGTTCCACGTTCAAGGGCACATCTTACGCACGAAAGTCTGCGAACGCCGATTTTACAGGCGCTGGAACATGTGCTGTTTGAAGACCTGCGCAACGTTCATGATCTTCGCGATCGGCTTGAGGCGGAATTTGCACAGACCGTTGGGCAAGCCTATGCCATTGGCGTTCATACAGGCACCATTGGGCTGTTTCTGGCACTGAAAGCGTGCGGCATCAGCAGCGGTGATGAAGTAATTACCGTCGGCAACTCCGACATCTCCACCACTGCGGCGATCCATCACTGCGGCGCAACTTCCGTGCTGCGTGATGTACTGGAAAGCGATTACACGCTGGACGTATCGCTGGTTGAGCAAGCCATCAGCCCCAGAACGCGGGCTCTGTTACCAGTTGATCTGCATGGTCACCCTGCTAATGTGAAGGCGCTGCGAGTTATCGCAGATCGTCATGGACTGCTGATTGTTGAAGATGCAGCGCTCGCAGTCGGCGCGCACGATCACGGTCAACCGGTCGGTGCCTTTGCCGATGCTGTTGTCTTCAGTTTCGCACCGTTCAAGCCGTTGGGCGGTGCCGGCACCGGCGCGATCATCGCCACTTCGAACATAGCGATTGCGGAACGACTGCGCCTGCTGACGGGCTATGGTGGTTCAGCCGACCAGGTGACTGGCGCTGCGGGTCACCAGCACTATCTCGCCGATGGCTATCATGTGCCGCTGGATCCGCTTCAGGCGGCGCTGCTGCTGGTGAAACTGCCCTATCTTGCCGAATGGACTGCCCGTCGTCGGGCGGTGGCACGGGCTTACGCAGACGGACTCACGGGATATCCGCTGCATACCCCGCACTTTCGTCCCGAATCTACGCCCACATTCCGTTCATTCGTGATTCGGGTTCAGAACCAGCAGACGGTGTATCAGCATTTGCGCGCGGCAGGCGTGGAAGTTGTGCTTCACTACACGCCGCCCGTGTCTCGACATCCGGTATATAGTGGCAAACTGATTGGGTCAGACCAGCTTGCTATCACCGATCAAATCGCGGCTGAACTCATTTGTCTTCCGGTAAGCCCAGAGATCACGGACGAGGATATTTCATGGACGCTGAATGCCATTCGCACAGCGCTGTAATGCTATCGAGCCACTGGTTGCCGAACGGGGCAGCTGTTCGATGCGTCCGTCTGGCGCGTCAACATGGGAACTGAATTTCAGTGAATCACGAAAGTACATCCCCACCCCGTCCGACCGAAGGTCGGCATCCTGACAGGGGTAGGTAATTTATGGAAGGGTAGATAGAACACGACAAATCAGGTAGAAATTAAGTCGCCAAACGAAACCCTACCTGGAGCAAAGTCATGTTCTATCCGCCAGAATTGTTGTCATGGACA
>Ga0209591_10008912_pt1 | contig 10896 bp, 9 predicted proteins | sample MAT01_FD_187207 | JGI IMG/M metagenome (GOLD analysis project Ga0209591, IMG submission 187207) | Freshwater microbial communities from Lake Fryxell liftoff mats and glacier meltwater in Antarctica - MAT-01 (SPAdes) (version 2) | ecosystem: Environmental > Aquatic > Freshwater > Ice > Liftoff...
AGTTTTGTTGCGCCAGGCATAGGTGCAATTTGTAACCCATCCGCATGAAGCGTTCGACCCAGGTTCAGGGAGCACGCCCCGTGCGGATCTAAGGCACATATTCCCGTGTAGACCCGCACAGGGCGTGCTTCCTCCTCGTTCGGGCTATGTTTAGTTCTCTAAGCTTGAACAAACAGGAATTTTTACCGTAACGATCCAAAGAAAACCAGACATCAACCATGCAAGAACTAAGTCCACTGCTATCGGCCGCCTTTATCGCAACCTTGCTCACCTCCGGCATTCGCCTGGCGATCCCGATTTTTTTGGCCGCGTTGGGTGAGATTATTACCGAGCGCGGCGGCGTGTTGAATTTAGGTTTAGAAGGCATCATGCTGGCCGGGGCGCTGGCTGGCTTTATGGCCGCCTATTATGCAGAACAGTCGGGTAGTCCGCTGCTGGTGGGGCTGGCGCCCTGGTTGGGGATGCTGGCTGGCAGCGGCGCGGGCCTGTTGATGGGGTTGATCATGGCGGTGCTAGCCGTTTCGTTGCGCACCGATCAAGTAATTGCCAGCATTACGCTGGTAATTGTGGGCGAAGGGGTGACAACCTATGTCTTCCGCCAGCAATTTGCTTCACTCACCGCGCGCGTCAGCAGCCTGCCCGCGCTGCCGATTCCCTTCTTGTCTGATCTGCCCTTCGTGGGCCAGGTCCTTTTTACGCACGACATGATGACTTATCTCAGCCTGGTGCTTTTAGCGGCGGCTTGGTATTTCCTCTATCAGACCACCTGGGGGTTAAACCTGCGTGCGGCCGGCGAACACCCGGCCGCGGCGGATACATCCGGGGTGAACGTCAACGCAGTTCGCTACGCGGCGGTGCTGATTGGGGCCGCCTTTGCCGGATTGGGCGGCGCGGTCTTGACGGTGGCGCAACTGGGCATTTTCAACGAAGGGATCACGGCCGGGCGCGGCTGGATCGCGGTGGCACTGGTGATCTTTGCGCGCTGGCGGCCTGAACTGGCCTTTGTCGGCGCGCTGCTTTTTGGCATTGCCAACGCCCTGCAATTTCGGATCCAAGCCCTCAACATCGAAGCCATTCCCTATGAATTGCTCTTGATGCTGCCGTATGTACTGACGATTTTGGTACTTTTACGCGGTGTGCGCAGAGCAGAAGCGCCAGCGGCGTTGGGGCGGCCTTATGTCAAGGAATGATTAGCATATAACTTACGGCGGCTGAGCGGGTGCCCGCTCAGCCGCCGTAAGAACTCTCATTTTGTGTAAGTCCTGTAACATTCACTTTTCAGCAAAGATCAGTTCACTGGCGTGCTGGAGCACAAGCACTGCCGCCCCGATCGCACCGGCATCAAAGCCCAATGTGCTATTGACAATCTTCACCGCCGAGAGTGGGTAGGCCATCGCGCGCCGGCGCACTTCTTCCAGTAGCGGGTCCAACAAAACTTGGCTGATTTGGCCCATTGGTCCGCCGAGAATGATCAACTCGGGATTAAAGAGATTAACTAGATTGGCAATTGCAATACCCAGGTAAACGGCCGTTTCTGCCACAATCGTGCCGGCCAATCCATCCTGTTGCGCCGCAGCCTGAAAGACCATTTCTGCCGTCACCCGTTCGGGATAGTGGCCGGCCAGGCTATGCAACAATGTATTACTCTCCTCGCGCATGCGTGCGCGCGCCCGATCGGCAATCGCCGGTTCCGAGACTAATTGCTGCAAGCAGCCGCGGTTGCCACAGCGGCAAAGTGGACCATCAGGCAGAATGGTAACATGGCCTAATTCGCCAGCGCTAGAATTAGCGCCCACATAGAGCTCGCCCGCATGAACAATACCCGCCGCAATGCCGGTGCCAATCGAGATATAAATAATCTCCTGTAAACCACGACCGGCGCCGTACCAATATTCAGCCAAGGCGCCCACCTTGCTGCGATTGGCGACAAAGGTGCGCAACCCCAGCTTTTCTTCGACCATGGCCCGGATCGGCACTTCGAACCAGCCCACATCGACGGCTGTCTTGATCACACCCGAGACCATATCCACCAGGCCAGGTGTGCCCAGCCCGATCGCAGGCAAGATCTGCGCCGGATCAACCTTGGCCATAATCGCTTTGACACCTTCAGCCAGCGTCGCCACAGCCGTCTCCGGCGCAGGATCGGGAATCGGCACGTCTAGCCGGTGCAGCACTTTGGCATCCAAGTTGGTGACAACAATTCCCCAGCGGTGATCGACCATGCGCGCGCCGAGGGCATAGGCAGCATCCGGATTGAACTCCAGTAGAGCGGGCGGACGACCACCGGTCGAATCGCCCAACCCCACATGCTGCGCCACGCCAGCGCGCAGCAGATCCTCCATCAATAAAGAAATGGTCGCGCGACTTAAGCCCGTCTCTTGGGCCAAATCCGGACGCGAGAGAATGCGCGTGCGCTTCAAGATCTCGAAGGCACGGCTGCGGTTAATTTCTTTGAGTAGCTCTGGTTGGCCAATCCGTTGATCCAAGATGTTGTCCTATTCGTACTGTTTGTTCGGAAAGTATCCATTCTATCATAACGGCCTTTAGAGCTTTGTCAACAAATTTATCATCTAGCGCGCATTTACAGCGTAAAGCAGGCTTACATAGTTCTCCGAAATTTATATATTCTAAATATCCGACTACTTTGTTCAAGGTATTGACAAAGTAGTAAACTGGTGTTATATTATATCTATTGATCGCCCGTCTTAAAATCTATCACCTAGTGAATGTTTGCGTCTACTTTTTAAGCATCAGCTTTCTTTTTGCAAGTTCAAAAGGAGAACATCCATGGAATATCAGAAAAAAAAATCTCTTGATGGTAGAGCTTGGAGTCGTCGTGATTTTTTACGCTTATCGGCATTCGCTACAAGTGGCGCACTGCTTAGTGCTTGTACACCGGCAGCACCAAGCGCGACTGCACCTGGCGCTGAAGCAGCCAATGCACCCTCTACCAGCCCGGTAGAAGTTTCATTCCAACACTTCTTCGATTCACCAGAACTCAAGGCTACCTTTGATCCCATCTTTGCCAGCATTGAGGCAGAGACCAATACCAAGATTCGTAGCCTACCTACCCCTTATGGGGAAATGTTAACAAAGTTGCTGACAATGACTGCCGGTGGAACGCCACCGGACATCACTTCGGCAGCCAGTGACTGGGTCAAAGATGCGTCTGGGCGCGGTATCTTCTTGGCTTTGGATGATCGCCTTTCCTTGTTATCTTTCCCTATGTCAGATTTCATGCCTTCACGCCTGGAGGACGGCTCATTCAATGGGGTAAATTACAGCGTACCAGTCGATCAGGGTTCTACCGCGATGTATTACAATAAGGATATCTTTGACGCAGCTGGCATCGAGTATCCAACCAAGGACTGGAGTTGGGAAAAATTGCGCGAGGTCGCCATCCAGTTGACAGTAGACACAAGTGGGCGCACTCCATCGGATGCTGGTTTTGACCCCGAGAATATCGAACGGTTCGGTCTACAAGGTCGCACGGATCTTCATCGCGTTCATGGCACGATTTCGAGTATTTGTGGTGACCCAAACTGGTATGATGAAGAAGTAACCCAGGTGACGATGGACAAACCAGAAATGTTGGATGCCTGGCAGTGGTATGTTAATCTGCGCACAGTTGATCGCTGCACGCCGACGCCGCAGCAATCATTGGGGTTCTCTGATGCAGCAGGTGGCATCTTCCCCTTTGGCCTGGGTAAATACGCCATGGAAATCACCTGGATTGGTATGATCTCTGCCTTGAAGTTAGAGGGCGTTACGGTTGAGAACTGGGATGTGGCACCATTGCCAACTGGTAAAGGCACCTTCGCCACCTCTTCCGGCCAACATTTTGCCGTGCTCAAGGAAAGCCAGGCCGCGGATGCAGCATGGAGTGTCATCGCCTCCTTCTTGGAGGAGAAACATATGAAGATGTTAGGCACAGTAGGCGCGTGGACGCCGGCGCGCGTCTCCATGGCCCAATATGGTCAGCCCCAAGATGGCATCCCCTCGCGCTTTATGGAAGCCATGATCGATCCTGTTTCCTGCTGCGGTTTCTCATTCTACTGGTATTTACCAGGCTATCCCGAATGGAGCCGCGAGATCACAACTGCGCTGGAGCCAGCCTGGCGGGGTGATGTATCGGTAGAGGAAGCGATGAACGCTTTCAAACCCAAAGTGGATGAAATGGTGGCGAATCGACCACGTCCTAATTCATAATTACAGCACCGGTATCTATTGGAGCATAAAAAGTTAAACAGTGGTACAGGCTTCGACGTTCGGCTGAGGCCCACGTCGAAGCCTGTACCACTATATACTTACTTATACCGGTGCTCAGGTTTCTGTCTTAGCCGTCTAGGGTGTTCAAATTCACGATACAGGGCTACCGATCTTGAGTCGTCAATCATTTCCTCAATCTACAATAAAAATCCCCACATATCAGCCGCAACGCAAAAAACGTTCGGGGTTGGCGCGCGAAGAAATGAGAGATGGTTATCTCATGGTGGGTTTCTGGCTTATCGGTTTTCTGGTTTTCACGGCTGGACCGATTGCGGCCTCGATGGGTTTATCCTTCACCAACTGGGACCTAATCTCGCCCGCCAAGTGGGCTGGGCTAGCCAATTATCGAACACTGCTCAAAGATGACTTGATCAGCACCTCATTGTATAACACTTTATACTTTACCATCCTATCGGTGCCTTTAAGCACCATTGCAGCGCTACTCCTTGCGTTGGCAATGAATATGAAGATACGTGGCATCTATCTCTATCGAACGCTCTACTATCTACCGTCGATTACGCCGGCAGTCGCCACCGCCTTGCTCTGGCTTGTAATCTTTCAGCCGGAATTTGGCATCGCCAATTATATGCTGCAAAAGTTAGGTTTACCCAAACAACTGTGGCTGCTCGATCCGGCGCAGGCCAAGCCGATTTTAATCCTCATGGCACTGTGGGGTGTAGGCGGTGGTATGCCAATTTTTTTGGCCGGGCTGCAATCCATTCCCCGTGAGTTGTATGAGGCAGCCGAGATTGATGGTAGCAATCATTGGAACAGCTTCATTAGTGTAACGTTGCCTTTATTGACACCTGTAATCTTTTTTAGCCTAATTACAGGGATTATCGGTTCCTTCCAGATCTTTACCAGTGCCTATATTGCAACTGATGGCGGGCCGGAAAATGCCACACTATTCTACGTGTTACTGCTCTACCGTAATGCCTTCCAATTCTTCAAAATGGGCTATGCCTCGGCCATGGCCTGGCTGCTTTTTATCATTGTCTTGATTTTTACAGTGCTCCAGTTTCGGTTAGCCCAACGTTGGGTACACTACGAGGTGTAAAGCGATGGCAAAGGTAGGTGCACCAATTCGCGCGCAAGTGACAACACGAATAAGTGGCGATACTAATCACCAGCAATGGAAGCGCCCTCTATTGGCATTGGGCATTCACATCGCCATTGGCGCGGGTGCGCTGTTAATGTTATTCCCTTTTCTTTGGACCCTGTCAACCTCGCTCAAGTTGCCCGGTTCCGCACTTTCTTGGCCACCACAATTACTGCCGGAAACCTTCCACTGGCAGAATTACATCGAAGTTTGGTCGATTGTACCCTTTCTCACCTATGCCCAAAACACAGTAATTATCACGCTAACAACGGTGCTGGGCAGCGTGCTCGGTTCCAGCTTGGTTGGGTACGCGTTTGCTCGTTTGCGCTTTCCAGGCCGCGAAACATTGTTTATCGCCTGCCTAAGTACGATGATGTTGCCCTTTGTCGTACTTATGATTCCGCGCTATATCCTATTTCGTAATCTGGGCTGGATCGATACTTTTCTTCCTTTGATCGTACCAGAGTGGTTTGGCGTAGCCGTCTACATTTTTTTCAGTCGCCAATTCTTTCGAACGCTGCCAATGGAATATGACGAAGCGGCGCGCATTGACGGTGCGACCAGCTGGTGGATCTGGCTGAAGGTTATCCTGCCCATGGCGAAACCCTTACTGGCGACCATTGCAATCCTGGCCTTTCGCAGTGCCTGGAATGACTTTATGGGACCGCTCATCTATTTACAGTCGGATGAGAATCTGACGTTGGCGCTCGGGCTAGTAAAATTCCGCGGCTACTATCGCACCGAATGGTCACTGATGATGGCTGGCGCGACGTTGATGACGATTCCCGTTGTACTAGTATTTTTCTTTTTCCAACGTTACTTTCTGCAAGGGCTAAACTTTAGCGGTCTGGGAGGCCGCTAAACCAAGATGCGCTATTCTATGCAAGGAGAAACTGACACCTATGCCACGCAAGATCAAAGTTACAACAATTTCCATGCCACCCCAGCAGAATAGTATCGACAAGAATTGGGAACGCGCTTTGGCGCTTTTAGATACGGCCGGCGCGCACCACCCTGATCTAATCTGTCTACCAGAATCGATGCTGCACGTTGGCGTAGGCAGAGCCAATTGGCCGGACGGGGTGCAGTCCATGTCAGGCGCGTTCGTGGAGGCAGTCGCGGATCGGGCGCGTCGCTACGGCGCTTATATCGTTGGCAGCTTATATACAGAGCAAGCCTGTTATGCCAACAAGGCATTTGTCATCGACCGTGACGGCAACCTGGCCGGTAGTTATGACAAGATTCATCCCACCTACAAAGAAGTCGACGCGGGTGTCATACCAGGTGATACAGCACAGGTCCTTGAGACCGATTTTGGCCGGCTCGGGTTAGCCATCTGCTTCGACATCGGCTGGCCAGACCATTGGGCAGCCTTGGCACAACAAGGTGCCGAGCTTGTCGTTTGGCCGTCTGCCTATGACGGTGGCTTCCCGCTTCAAGTCTATGCTTGGACGCACTTCTACTATATTGTTTCATCGGTCTGGGGTGCGCACAGCAAAATCATCGACATTACCGGTCGCGTATTGGCCTCCACTAGTCAATGGAGCCGGCTTATCACCGAGCAAATCGATCTTGAAAAAGAGGTTTTTCATATCGATGACCAGGTAGAGAAACTCCTGCGCGTTCAGGCCGAGTTGGGCGATCGCGTGCATGCCGAGGGCTTCTCGCAAGAAAATATTTTTACCCTAGAGTCCAGCGATCCAACATGGCCACTGGCACGTATAAAGGCCAGTTATGGTTTGGAGAATTTTCGTGACTACCATGCCCGCTCAACCAAAATCCAAGATGCGGCCCGTTCAAACGCGGTTGCGGAGCGTTAATCTAGGCAAATAGATTGGCGTGTAGAGGAGGAATTATGGAGTTAACGCCAGAAGAATTTTTTATGTTTGAACATAACGGATACTTGTTGGCGACCCAAGCGCTATCTGCAGAGACGTGCCAAGTCTTGAAAACGACGATTCTGCACCATGTACAGGCGCGCATTGCGCCGCTGGTCTGTGAAGACCCAGAACGTCCCGGCTATGGAAAAGCAGGTGATATCCCTGGTTCGGCCGTAATTCGCCTATCAAAAATTATGGCCCGTGACCCGATCTTTCTCACCGCCGCCAGTTCACCACCGCTTGTTGTCGTGCTCCAAGCTTTATTAGGCCCGAACATTGATATCGTACTCAATCGCCATAACCATGTGACCCTACGTCCACCCGCAGCAGCACAACTGGAGTGGCATCGCGATGTTGCCAATTGGAGTCGGCCAATTATTTCAGCGATCTTTTACCTGGAAGATTCCACGCTTGAAAATGGTTGCACTTGGGTGCTGCCCGGTAGTCATCACCTGTTGGCCTATCACGCCAAGTTACAAGGTCACGGCCGTATGGACTCTTTGCATCAGCTCGGTCGTCAAGCACTGCCCGTGCCGGCCAAGGCTGGCGATGTTTTGCTGATCAACGGATTAATATTACACGGTGCCGGTGCCAATCGCACTCAGGCAACCCGCATGTCGATGACATTGGGCTATCACGCGGTTGATGAGCTGGGTGCCCCGGAAGAAACCCAGAAATGCCTTGTCGCTGGCGAACGCGTCCTACGCCACAATTAATATCCGTCCATCAGCCGAAAGTATGCAAATCCTTTCTTTTACGCAGAGGCAACCATCGGTTTGCACATTTTTCACAAATGAGCCTTACTATCATTTTTCTCTGTTTACTGGTAGAATCCATCCGTGCATATAAAGCTAGATATTATCAGCCAATCATAAATTTACACAATTCTTGTAGCTGCTCAAAAAATAGTGGTCGATAAACCAACGCTGCCAGGTTTGTGCGAACCTGGCAGATCTTTGCCCCGCCCTATCGAGAGGCTACAAACCTATAAAAACTCAACCCTTCAACAAGAGCTAACTATGACAATCAAACCCAACATCTTCGTGTTGCTGCGGCCCACTTTATACATAGAATTGTTTAGTCCCGAAAATGACCAATTGTTACGCACTCTGGGCCAGGTCACTTTTCACGCGGATGAATCGAATTTGACCTCGACCCAACTAGCCGAGCGGATTGGCGATTTCGATCTAATTATCACCGGCTGGGGTACCCCAGAATTTAACACTGATGTGGTAGACGCAGCTACACAGTTGAAACTAATCGCTCATTCGGCCGGCAGTATCAAGCGGATGTTGCCGCCGTCCGTCTTTGTACGTGGCATCAATGTGACCCATGCCGCAGCGGCAATTGCGCCCGCGGTAGCAGAAATGACGCTCTTACTAATCCTGCTTTCGCTGCGCCAGGTCCATAAGTTGGATCGGGCGATGAAAGCCGGTGGGCCTTGGGACGCGAGTAAAATCGTTGGCATGGGCAATGAGTTGGCGGGCAATCGTGTTGGCGTGGTCGGCGCTGGTTATACAGGACGATGTGTCATCCAGTTACTTACCGCGCTCAATGCAGAAGTTTGGGTCTATGATCCTTATTTATCGAACACGCGGGCGGCTGAACTGGGTGTGCGCGCCGTACCATTGGATGAGTTGCTTAGCAGTTGCTCCATCATCACCCTGCAAGCGCCGACTACGGAAGAAACCCATCACATGATTGGTGCGCGTGAATTGCATCTCTTGCAGAATGATGCGATCTTCGTCAATACGGCCCGCTCGCATCTAGTCGATCAAGCCGCGCTGCTGGCAGAATTACAAACGGGTCGCTTCCAGGCGGCGCTGGATGTATTTGATCAAGAGCCGCTATCAGCGGACAGTCCCTTTCGTCAACTGGACAATGTGGTTCTGACTCCCCATGTAGCCGGGGCATCGAAACAAACCCGCCGCCGCCAGGGACAAACAATCATTGATGAACTCCAACGTTTTCTAGCTGGGGAACCCTTGCACTATCGTGTCACCGGCGAGATGTTAGAGACGATGGCCTGATTTTGTGATTGACTGTATACAAGACATTAGCGGGTTAAGTAGAGTGATAGATAGGTACACATGTGACGTCTACCTATCTACCTCTTCACCATAAGTAGTTATCAGTCGCAGGATATCCAGGTAATGAGTGAAAAAAGTAAAGTCCGCGTCGCGATGATCGGTGCGGGTGGTATGGCTAACAACGTGCATTACCCCTCCCTGGCGTCGTTTGCGGATGTCGAAATCGCCGCGATCTGCGATCTGGACGAACAGCGCTTGCAGAAGACCGCTGATCAATATAACATCCAGGGTCGCTATACGAATTACCGCAAGATGGTAGCAGAGGTCGCCCCCGATGCCGTCTATGTGATCGGCCCGCCGCATATCATGTACGATATCTGGACGTGGTGTCTGGGTGAGGGGCTGAATCTTTATATCGAGAAGCCAATGGGCATTACCATTCACCAGGCGCGCGCCCTGGCTTACCTGGCCGACCAGAAGCGCTGTATTACCCAGGTTAGTTTTCAGCGCCGGAGCAGCCCGCTGGTTGTCCAACTACGCAACGAGTGCCTGAAGCGCGGGCCGATCGTCCACGCCGAGTGTGCTTTCTACAAGTGCGAACCCAAGCCCTATCTGCACGCCCGCGACCACATGATGGACGACGGCGTCCACGCCATCGACACCCTGCGCTGGATGTGCGGCGGTGAAGTGGTGAATGTGGCCAGCCAGTGCAAACGCATCGGCACACCCGATATCAACTTTATTTCGGCACTGCTCGAGTTCGATAATGGCACCACGGGCGTAATGCTCAACAGTTGGACCAGCGGCCGGCGCATCTTCAAAGTGGAGATGCATGCGCCCGGCATCTGTGTCGAAGCCGAACATGAAGTCAAGGGCGTGCTCTATGCCGATGGCGACACCAAAGGCGTCGTCTACGACACGAAAGCAGTCGCCGGCAGCGATCAGCTTTACGTCTACGGCGGTTTTCAGGCCAAAAACCGCGAATTTATCGACGCCGTCAAAGCCGGGACCCAGCCCAGCTCTAATTTCGCCGATGCACTAAAGACCATGGAAGTGGCAGAAATCATCCTGGCGCAGGCGCTATTAAAAAAGAACAATTGATTGGTAGACCGATAATATCTTTTAAACAATGACAACAACGGATGCAGACAGGAACGGATAAAACAGTGACGGGTAAAACAGTGACAGGTAAAACAGTGACGGGTAAAACGCTGATATCAGGACAGACGTAGTATCCGTTCCTGTCTGCATCCGTTGTTGTTTGGACATGATTTCGCTTACCTTACTGATATTATGTACACAGATTTCACAGATAAACACAGATGATGCACTTGGAAGATCGCGGGTCTGGCAAATTTTCTGTTAAAATCCTCGTTCATCTGCGTTTATCCGCGTACAAAATATAAAGTTGTGACCATAAGAGCACCCCAATGCCTAATCCAGCGCCAGATATTAAATTGCCACCTCAATTACCGACGCACTTTGCGCTCGTAAGCGGGCTCATTGCCTTACCCAGCGAAATTGTGACCGGTCAGGCCTTACTCGTTGCCGACGGCCGAATCGCCGCCATCAGCGCAGCCGACGGCCTGCCGAGTGACGTGCCGCAAATCGACGTGGG
>Ga0209591_10008913_pt1 | contig 10895 bp, 7 predicted proteins | sample MAT01_FD_187207 | JGI IMG/M metagenome (GOLD analysis project Ga0209591, IMG submission 187207) | Freshwater microbial communities from Lake Fryxell liftoff mats and glacier meltwater in Antarctica - MAT-01 (SPAdes) (version 2) | ecosystem: Environmental > Aquatic > Freshwater > Ice > Liftoff...
TATCGGCTATCGGCTATCGGCTATCGGCTATCGGCTATCGGCTATCGGCTATCGGCTATCGGCTATCGGCTATCGCACGCGCCTACGGTCGCTCGAAGGGCTGTCCAAGCGCAGCGGGCGGCGGGGCGGCGAGCCGATCAACGACCGCCTGCACGGGCCGGCGCAGGGGCTTCGGCAGGGCGGCGATGCGGCGCGTGGCGGCCGGCGTCGTCGCCAGGTTTACCAGGGCGAGCACCACGATCATCAGGGCGAAGGGCGCCACCTGGAAGACCTGCGTAGGCAGGCCGGGCAGGGCGCTCTGCGAGCGCAGGGCCAGGATCTCGAGCGCGGCAAACAGGTAGCAGCCGAGCGCCACGCGCCACGGGCGCCAGCCGCCAAAGATCACAATCGCCAGGGCGATCCAGCCCGCGCCAAAGGTGTGGCGGTAGCTCCAGCCCTGCTTTAGATCCAGCGAGTAGGCCGCGCCAGCCAGGCCGACCAGGGCGCCGCCAGCCATGGTGGCCAGGTAGCGCATACGCGTAACCGGCACACCACGAGCGAACGCCGCCTGTGGCCGCTCGCCGAGCGCGCGCAGCGTGAGGCCGAGCCTGGTGCGGAACAGTAGCCACCAGGTGAGCGGGATCAGCAGGAAGCTCGCGTAGATCATCAGGTCGTGGCGAAAGAGCAGCGGCCCAAGCAGCGGGATCGCAGCCAGCCCAGGGATGGGCGCAAAGGGCACCGACGGCCCCGGCACGCGCACAAACGGCGCCCCGAAGAACGACGAGAGCTCGGTGCAGAGCAGGGCCAGCACAAAGCCCACCGCCGTCTGCGACTGGCCAAGGCTCAGGCTGAGGAAGCAGAGCACCAGCGCGACGAGGGCGCCCATCAGGGCGGCGGCCCCAAAGCCAAGCGGCACGTTATTTGTGGTGAGGGCCACGGCAAAGCCAACCATCGCGCCCAGCAGCACCGTGCCGTCGAGCGAGAGATTGATCACCCCCGCCCGCTCGCCGATCGTGGCGCCCATGGTTGCAAAGATCAGCGGCGCGGCCCCCGCCAGCACCGCCGCAAGCGTGATGATCAGTTGATCCACGGTGCTACCTTCATTGCAGATTGCAGATTGCAGCCAGACCTACCCAGCTTTTGCATTTTGCATTTTGCAGCTTGCAGCCAGACCTGCCCGGCTTTTGCATTTTGCAGCTTGCAGCCAGACCTGCCCGGCTTTTGCATTTTGCAGCTTGCAGCCAGACCTGCCCGGCTTTTGCATTTTGCATTTTGCATTTTGCATTCTGCAGCACGTTCTCGCGTCCTACCGTCGTGACAGCCCGCGCGCCAGCAGCGCGCAGAGCACCAGCGTGCCCTGAAGCACCCCGGCGATGCTGCTGTCCACCCCCAGCGTTAGCGGCAGCTGCAGGCTCCCCACGCTGAAGCAGGCGAAGGCCACGCCAACCGGCAGCACCCATGCGGGGCTGGCCTGAACCAGCAGCACCACCAGCAGCGCCAGCAGCCCCACCCCGCTTGAGATATTCGGGATAAGCTGGTGGAACACCCCGAGCACCTGGATGGCGCCGGCCATGCCCGCCAGCGCCCCGCAGGCCGCCAGCGACTCGGCCATGCGGCGCGGCGCCGGCACCCCGAGCCGATCGGCGGCCTCTGGGCTCAGGCCGACTGCCCGCAGCTCCAGGCCCCAGCGGCTGCGCGCCAGCGCCCACCAGACCAGGGCGACGGCGAGCAAGGCGATGAGCGGGGCGATCGGCGCCAGGCGCAGCGTGCCGATCGTGGGCAGCCAGAGCGCCTGCGGCAGCAGCTCGGTGCCCGACATCGAGGCGCTGCCGGTGCGCCGCCACGGCCCGAGCACCAGGTAGAGCGCCACCCCGCTCGCCAGAAAGTTCAGGCCGAGGCCGGCGAAAATCTCGCTCACGTGGGCGCCGAGGCGCAGGGCGGCGCAGAGCAGCGCCCAGAGCGCCCCGCCGGCCGCCGCGCAGGCGAAGCAGAGCGCCCAGAGCAGCGGCGGGGGCAGGTCGGGGAACAAGCGCAGCGGCACCATCGCCGCCACGGCGCCGAGCGCCAGCTGGCCCTCCACGCCCAGGTTGTAAAGCCCGGCGCCAAAGGTCAGGGTGAGCCCAGCGGCGCAGAGCAGCAGCGGCGCGGCCAGCATCAGCATATCGCTGGCCCGGATGGGGCTGCTGAGCGCCCCAAACAGCAGGATGCGATACGCCTCCAGCGGCGCCACGCCGGTGCTCAGCAGCGCCAGCGTGGTGAGCGCCAGAGCGCCAGCGAGCGGAAGCGCAAAGCGCAAAACGTAAAGCGCAAAGCGCCCCACCTCACCGCCTGCGGGGGGTAACGGGTCGGTTTCAGCCTTTTGCATGCTGCTATGATTCCCGCGCAATCGCTTTGCGCTTTAACGTGTTCATGCGCTGTCTGCCCGGCGTTTTGCGCTTTACGCTCTACGCTTTACGCTGGGAACCCAACCCCGCCGATCAGCTCGGCGAGGCGGGCGGCGCTCAGCCCAGCCCGTGGCAGGCGTGGCGAGAGCTGGCCGCCAAAGAAGACCAGCAGCTCGTCGCTGTACTCCAGCAGCTCGTCGAGGTCGGCGGAGGCGAAGACCACGGCGCAGCCAGCGGCGCGGCGCTCCAGGATGCGCCGCCAGATCGCCCGCGCCGAGGCCACATCGAGGCCGCGGGTAGGCTGCTCGCACACCAAGCCGCGTGTGCCATCGGGCACCAGGGCCAGCATAGCGCGCTGCTGGTTGCCGCCAGAGAGCGAGCTGATCGGCGTGAGCGGCGTGGCCTTGATCGCATAGTCCGCGATCGCCGCGCGGGCCTGGCCCTCGGCCGCAGCCCTGTCCACCAGGGCGCCGCGCTGCAGCAGGGCGAAGTGCTCAGTAAGCGAGAGCGCGCCGATCACCCCGTCCTTCAGGCGGTCGGCGGGCAGATACTCAACGCCCGCAGCTCGGTACACGCGCGCCGACGCGCCGGTGAGATCCGTGCCGCCCACGAGCACCCGGCCCGCATCGGGGCGCAGGCGGCCCGCGAGCAGCCGCAGCAGGATCTGCTGGCCGCTCCCATCCAGACCCGCCAGCCCCAGCACGCGCCCCGCCGGCAGCTCCAGCGACAGATCGCGCAGCGTCACCGCCCCCACGCTGGCCGACACCCCATCCAGCCGCCAGGCGCTCGGCGGCTTCGCGTTCGTGTCCTTCGCACGTCCTTCGTGTCCTTCGCGCTCCAAACGTCCTTCGCGCTCCAAACGTCCTTCGCGCTCCAAACGTCCTTCGTCGCCTGGCGCACCAAACATCATCCCGAGCAGCCGCTCCTGCGGCACGGGCAGCGCCATCTGCTCGCCCACCAGCTTACCGGCGCGCAGCACGCTCACCGTCGAGCAGAGCTCGGCCACCTCGTCGAGCTTATGCGAGACAAAGAGCACCGTGTTGCCCTCGGCGGCCAGGCGGCGCAGCGCGGCGAACAGCGCGCGCGCCTGCGCCGCAGTGATCCCGGTGGTCGGCTCGTCCAGGATGAGCGCCCGCGCGCCGCAGGCCAGCAGCCGAATAATCTCCAGCTGCTGCCGCTGGCCCACCGTCAGGCGCGCCACCGGGTCGTCCGCCTCGAGATTGAACTGAAGCCGCTTCGCCAGCACACCGAGCGTCGCGCGCGCCTCAGCCAGCGTGGGCAGCGCCCAGCGCGGCGCGGCGCAGAGCAGATTCTCCAGCGCCGTAAAGCCCGGCAGATCCAGCGGCTCCTGGTGGACCATGCCGGGGTACAGCCGAGATACGTGTAAAAACGGGAAGTAAGCGATTCCGTGTAGCTCAGCTGGCCTCCACATGACCTGATGCAGCGCCGACCGGCAACTCCCAGCCGGCGACGTGCGCGAAGTCCGGCGGCGCCTGCTCAGAAAGGGTGTACTCGCCGAAGCGCTTGATATGGTTCGTGACGTAGGGGCTCAGGGTGGCGATGTCCTCGGCGCACACATCCACACCTTCGGCAATCAGATCGCGCAGCACTGCGGTCATGTCGTAGACGTTGTGCAGGATCACTGCGTTCGCCAGCACGTCGGTGTACTTGACCGACTTTTCCGACTCCTCCGGGTCGCGGTCGCGCAGCACGCCGCCATTGCCGAAGCTCAGCCACTTGCTGAAGCCATTGTACGCCTCCACTTTGTTCGTGGCGGCCGTAATCTCGGTTGGCATCATTGGGTCGGAGACATAGCGCAGCAGGAAGAGGGTCCGAATAACTCGCCCCAGTTCGCGGAACACCTGATACAGACGGTTCTTGCGGCTCTCGTGCCCCAGCCGGCGCAAGATCGCCTCCGACGTTATCGTTCCCACCCGGATGGAGCGCACCACTTGGACGAGATCCTGCCAGTGCCGCTCGATCAGCCCCCAGTCGATCACGCCGCCGAACAACAGCTCGATATGGATATAGGTCGCGTCAGCTTCGGCTTTGTAGAAGATCAAGTCCTTCCAGTTGCGGATGCGCGGCAGCAGCTCGATGCCGAGCAGATGGGCCAGCGCGAACACCGGCGTGGATTGGCCCTGCGTGTCGGCGTGGAGGCGCCGTGGCTGGAGGTCGGATTGGTTCTGGAGCAGCCCATCGATGATGTAAATCGCCTCCCAGACGCCACAGGGGATGAAGTGGCTGAAGATGGCGATGTAGTTGTCGGCGACGTGGTGGTAGGCAATGCCACCGTACATCCGGTAGCGAAAGTGCAGTTCGGCCAGGGGGTTGGTGTCGGCCAGCGGGATCAAGGTGCCGTCGGCAGCCGCACTTCGGCCAACCCCCCACAGCCGTGGCAGCGTCAGCGTGTGGTACACGTTAATGATGTCGACCTGGGCGGCGTTCAATTTGGCGCTCGTCACGTGGCGCTGGTTGAGGTAGGACAGACTACGAGCGCTGACGGCATCACGCATATGTCGGGCTGCCTGGGCCGGGCCCAAGTTGGTACCATAGGCGAAGAGCAGCCGGGTGTAGTCTGCGTCAGCGGCGTCGAGCTTGGGCTCGGTGCCTGCCGGAGGGCCTAGATGCCGCGTGCAGTTCGTCCAACGCTCCACCGTGGCCACCATATCCAGCAGGTGACGGTCGGGCATACGGGCAAGCAGCCGGCGCTCCAGTACCTGCGCCGATGGTGGAACATCGCGCCGAGGGAGCCGCTTGAGTACCGGCACGCCCTCGGGCGAGATGCTCAATTGATCCTGCTCAGGAAACTGCTGGTCGACCAGTGCTGCGGCTGTCGTCAGGCGCTGGCGCAGGTCGTCCACAAACGCCGACGCCGTTGGCGGCACGCCCAGATCAGCAGCCCACACAGCGACAAGCGGGGCACACTCCGCCCAGGGCAGCAACTGGGCTCGGGTATCCGGGTAGGTGTTGGTGCCCTCGACCGCCACGTCGCCCGAGCGAAGTTCGTTGGCCAGGCAGACAAAGATGCACACCTCCAGCTGTTGCCGCACCAGCACACGCACGCCGCCCACGCGGGTCACAACGATCCGCTGCCAGGCGTCGGGGGCAAAGCTCAAATCGAGTGTCGCTGGGAGGGAGGACACTTTGCGATCCTGGTGCTCGCGTACCACCTCTAGAGCCGTGAGCAAGGAGGTGTCCTGGCTCGTGGAGACCAGGGTCAGCGCCGCAATGAGCCGAAAGCAGAGGCTGCGATGGCTGCGGTACTCCTTCCAGATCAGCGGCAGGTGGTTGTTGCTGGTGAAGGCCCGCATCTCAGCGCAGCGGTCGTGGAGCGCCGCCGGCCCGCCGGCGCCGTCAAGGACGGCGCTGATCTGCGCATCACGCGCATCGGCAGGAGCGGTCGCATGCACGTCCAGAACGGCCTGAAAGGTGGCGAGCAACTGGTCGACGGTGTTCTGGTGTGCGCTGAAGCTCCTCCAGCTTCTTTCGCGCGGCCCGCTGAAAAGCGGCCACGCGCTTGATGAACATGGTTACCAGGGCGTCGCGGGTCTGGGCCTGCGCCTGATGCACCAGGCAGACGGCAAGCAAGAGCTGGCGAGACTCGGCAAGGGCACGCACCTCAGCGGCGTCCAGAACCCGAGCCTCAGCGGCAAGCTGCTGCACCTTACGCGGGGCGACTCCGTCGAGGACCGGAGCGAACCGGCCGAGTTGTTCAACCCAGATGAGGTGGTTGAGCAACTCGGCGAAGTGCTCGTAGGTGGCTGGCTCGGGCGTGCGCTTGAGGTCATTCCAGGGCGTGAAGGGCCGTTCTGGGAGGGGGTTGAGCAAGGCGAGGAGACGGGCAACCTCTGACTCCGTTAGGCGGCTCCGTAACAGCGCGGCCAGGCGGGATTGGGAGAGGGTCCGCACGCGGCGGGCCAGACGATCAAGGGTACTGAAGGCCGGAAACTCCGCCCGCTGCGTATACAGCACTTCGAGGGCGACATTGATCAGGTCGACCGGCGCATCGCTCGTCTCAGCAGCCTGGAGCATCGCCACGAGGGCGAGGTGGCGAACAGTGCGGCCGTGGCTGGTGAGATCCTGATGTTCGCGGATGCGCTGGATGTAGGTCTTGACGGAACGGCCCGAGACCCCGAAGATGGAGACAGTCTCAGGCAGGGACAGCGCCAGCCGTAGGTGCGCGATGACCGAAGCCGGGACGAGGGAGAGCACGGGGAAGTAGCCGAGATGCTGGACAGCCTTGAGCAGGACGGTGCAGCAGAGCAGACCGGCGGGCCGCCGGGTCGTTGCGCGAAGCCACTCCCGCTCCTCGGTGATGAGGGTGTAGTGACGCTCCAGTTCGACGAGCGACGGGGTACGGCGGTAGAAGGGGTAGGCCGTGCGGTCGATGGACGCCATACGGGGGCGGCCTTTCCGGTGTGGGACGCGAGGGCGGGGAATGTCTGCTACGGCAGTATAGCAGACATCAGAACACCGAAAACCCAGCTTGTATGTCTGCTAATAAGCAGAAGAACGGCGGAACCCGATGTCTGCTAAGGTTGTGCAGAATAGCAGGCCGACGAAGCGGAGTGCGATGCCGGCGCTATCGGACGAGGGACAGGCCGCCCTTGACGCCTACGCGACGGCGCTCCGCACGACCACGGACGCGAGCGCAATCACCGTGCGCAACTACCTGAGCGATCTGCGGCAGTTTATCGCCTGGGCCGAGGCCGCGTGGGAGGCCGGACATGAGGAGACCATCCCATTTACACCGGCGGGCCTGTCCACACCATTGCTGACCCGCTACCGGAGTTACCTCCAGCACACGCGCCACCTGACGCCAGCCACCATCAACCGCGCCCTGGTCAGCCTCAAACGCTATAGTGCCTGGCTGTTAAGCGAGGGCCTCCTGACCCGCGATCCGGTGGCTCCCGTCAAGCTCATCCCGTCGGCGAAGACGGGGGCGGCGCTCACCGCGCGCGGGCTGGGCTACCTGGTCGCCAAGTATGCGGCGCTGGCGCAGGTCGCTGACCTCAGTCCGCATGACCTCCGGCACCGCTTCGGCTACCGCATGGCCGCCCACGTCCCACTCCACCGGCTGGCACAAATTATGGGGCATGACTCGCTCGACACAACGCTGCTGTACATCCGAGGCACGGCCCGTGATCTCCAGAATGAGGTTGAAAAAATTGCGTGGGAGTAGTAATTAAATGAGCTGGCGGATGATGCCGACAAGCCGTGTCTGTAACTGCTCAAGGTACGTTGCCTCAATATAGTGGCGACCAAGGACCGAGAGTGAGTCGGCACGTTGGTCATCGTAATCTGCGGGCCAATACACACCCTCAACGAATAGTCGAAAGGGTTGGATACGCGCTACCCGCTGTGCTTTCGCACACGACGCAATAAGCTCTGGCAGCTTGAGCCGCTGGAGCTGTGTGGTGAGCTGTGCGGCTACCCGCGCTTTCTCACCGCTGGCACCCTCCCACCAGGTGTGAAAGGCTGGCCACTGCTCACGGCAGACGGCCTGCAATGTCGGCGTTGCTGCTAAATGAGGGAATGTTGGTGGCTGATAATGAGTATTTATCTGGTCAGCAATTGCTTGAAGCTGAGCACGTGATGTTTCATTTGGTATTAATTGTTCGACCTTCGCAGCTACTTGCTGGAGGGTGTTAGTAAGAAGCTGCGACCACCATTGGCTCCACGCACTATATAATGGTTCTGGAGTTACATCCGTTGCCGGAGTAATACCAAGTTGCTGTGCTAAGGTACGCTGCAAATTGTACGCCAGTATCAAAGTCGCAGCGTATGTTCCATGAAGCCGCCGCCGTGTAGGGCATGGAGATCCTTATACCAATAGAAAACATGTCCACATGCAGTCACGTAATCAAGTTAGGGGAATAAATTAGCTCGAATAAGGATACCGAGAAGTAGCATGACGAGAAGAGTCAACCAAAACCATGCGGGGGGTATTCGTATGGACTTCATAAATTATATCTCCCGTACTGCCAGCGCAATAGGAAAAGGGATACGGCGATCCTTTCCGATTTGTGAAGCATGACGATTGGCGGGCTGTGCTACCGCCAATCCTCAGGCCTGTACAAATGGAAAAAGGATTTTTTGGGAGTAATTTGTTTCAGGCAGAGCGCATACGCTGTGGCTTCGTGTGCAGGCTCGTATCACTGTTGTCGATGACAAAGTTTAACCTGTACCGCAATCCATCGTGGTCTACTTTAAGAGAAATACGAAGTTGAAGTGGCAAAAGATAGTATAACAGCGATAGCCGCGATAATTTTGTAGTCGCATTAACACGACTCATATGTACTACTGAGTGGCACAACGCGACCATCATTTGTTGTTTGTAAACTAATACATCGAGTAGTACTGTCTTTCCAGGTAAGAATTAAGGTTGTTGTACCATTATTCTCTGGTTCTCCCGGCTTTGTGCGGCGCTGATACGACTCAAAACCGTCGTGTTGCTCATTCAGCACTTCTGTTGTAGCTCGCCAGCTAGAAAAATTAGAGACATCTAGTAGCCTTTCTGCTTTTTTGTAATCACCAGTGAACATCGCAGTTGCCCATTGGTCAATTGGTGATATTGCGGAGGTGCTACAAGACACAAAAAATAGGATTCCAGCAAAGATAAATGTCAAGCAGTATATCACCTTTGCTCTGATGCTCTTAAATATCATTGTATCTAAACCTTTCCCTAACTTATACCAAATCGATTGGGCGGCTCCCCAAACTCTCTTGTATGGTCAGCGAGGCAATTTGGCATGTCAAAGCCAAAATCACTCATGACATCAGAGCACCTGATCGATAAAAGTTTGCGGAATATTCAACTCGACTCGGTATTAGACTATAAGCATTCGTATATGATGGCTGTGAGGTGAAGTAATTGCCATCAGCTAATGCAGGTGCTGGTCCGATTGCATCAGAGGAGGGCTTAACCCCCTCTGAATGCAATGTGAAGAGGTTTATGGAGTAAACGGATAGTTCTTGAGTTCCGTCACCACCTCTCCGCCGCCTTTGCCGTCACTACTACGGCTGACCTCACCTGTAGTAGCATCAGGCCCAGAAGCAGGAGCGAAAATGTCCTTTGAGAAGATGCAGATGGGTTCACCAGCATCGTTTAGGATAACCTTACCATCGGCATCTAACACTTGAAAGCACTCCGGCAACTTCGATGGATCCACAATACCGTTAGGTTGAACCCAAGGGGGTTGGGATGTTTCTGTGCTGTCGGCGAAAGCTGCGGCGAGGGTAAAGGAGCCGAATGCAATTGCAACCAGGATGCCGCCCACGATAGCGCGACGCCGAATGTTCATGATCTATGCCTTTCAGGCAAATCTGGCCGGTAGAGGAAGCAGGGTGAGTGTAGTATAGTGTGGTGCATGTTGACTAGACACCATCAGAAGTTGTGAGGACCAGTCTGAACACCTCCTCCATACCAATTGCTATTGATCAGTACGTAGCCGTTCGATTGAACACTATACGCGCCAGCGCCACAGATGCCGGGAGAACCGTTGGTCAACTGATCGAGAGAATATGATGGAGATGCACTGTAGATGGAAGAGGTCTGGGTGCAAAGCGCCCAAGAGCCACCATTATTCTTAAAGATGACCAGCTTGTTTTGCAGGTAGCCTCCTGGAACCTGGAGATTACCGCCACAAGCTGAGGTGCCAGCACCGACGACAATAGCTTGTTTACTCTGAACTCTACCGCTCGTACCAAAGTCGTAAATCTTTGCTTCATTGTAGGTGCAGTTGCTGTCCGGCGTCCAGTATGTATAGCCGTAGTTTGAGATCGTGTGGGCACTCGCTCGCGGAGCAGCTCCAAGCGCAAAGCCAAGAAGCGCGGCGAGCACGAACAAGGGCATGAGTCCTTTAAACATGACGTCCTCCTGATGTCCATCGTAATTGTTTGCCAGTACCAGCAACCAACTATGTGCGGACAGAAACAACCGTAAAGAGCTACAATCGCCTAGTCAGACCAGACTTCTTGGGCCGGATGCCGCGCTGTGAAGTGGCCTCAAACGATCGCTCAGCGCCGACCCCGTCGTACTTACCCGCAGTGTGCGCCAATAATGTGTTGGTAAGGAGTTTTGAGTGCCCTCCCCTTTACTTTCGCCTCGTATACACCTGCCTCGCCTGAGTGAGTGTAACAAGACGCTTTATAAAAAACAACTAGGGTAAACCCCAGTTTCTTTTGACCTGCAACCTGTGGTATAACGAGTCCGAGATTGCCGCTTTACGCTCAAGGAGGCGCTGTGGAGTTGCTCGCTCTTCGTGATAAGGTTCACTGCCTGGTTCGACCCGCACCATTGCATGAAGGCCCTGGCACAGCATTCGTGCTATAAGGGGCAAAATTTCGTGATGAAAATCACGAGCACAGTGGGGGAGGGGAGTTCACCGACTCTTACCCTCGTCGCATCAGTGCTGTGCCAAGATCATCAGACATGCGCTCTCTGATGATGAACCTGGGGTTATTCCTAGTACCTATTTTGTTCTATCATCATAGTTCAGTACTCTGCGAATAAAATCTAAAATACTG
>Ga0209591_10008915_pt1 | contig 10893 bp, 13 predicted proteins | sample MAT01_FD_187207 | JGI IMG/M metagenome (GOLD analysis project Ga0209591, IMG submission 187207) | Freshwater microbial communities from Lake Fryxell liftoff mats and glacier meltwater in Antarctica - MAT-01 (SPAdes) (version 2) | ecosystem: Environmental > Aquatic > Freshwater > Ice > Liftoff...
TAGCCCTTATACACGCGCTGATGGAAGGCCATTTCCATATCATCCAGCCGATTCCATTCTTCGCCAAAAAGTGAAGCCGCCGCCCGCCGCTTGAGGCTGTCTTCGGGCGTGATGTCCAGATATACGGTCAAATCGGGCAGCAGGCCGCCCGTCGCAAAAGTGACGATGCTTTTAAGCGCTTTAAGATCAAGGCCGTGACCGTAGCCTTGATAGGCATAAGTGGAGTCAATATAACGGTCACAAATAACCAGACCGCCGCGTTCCAGATGAGGGCGGATCACTTCCGCCACAAGCTGCGCCCGCGACGCACAAAACAGCAGCAGTTCGGTATGAGGGTGCATGGTGGCGTTTTGCATCTCATCCTCGCCACTTTCCGCCTGTTTGAGCAGAACACCGCGCACCTGGTCGCCAATACTCGTCCCGCCTGGTTCGCGGGTGAGCAGCACCTCAAAACCACACTCGCGCAAATAAGCTGCTGTCTTGCGTATCTGAGTTGTCTTGCCGCTGCCATCCATGCCTTCAAACGTAATGAACATATATTTTTTCCTTGTGTTGGGGGGTGCAACGGCTTAAATTATAATTTATCCGGGTTCGATTTGCCCATCTTCGACACGCCATAAAGCAGCACGTTTGAGAAATTCCGGCGTAAAAATTTCAAGTTCTGTCGTCGTCAGCAGGGTTTGGGTCGCGCCGTCGATGCGTTCCAATAAATAAGCGCGGCGCTTAGAATCCAATTCGGCGATGACCTCATCCAGCAGCAAAATAGGCCACTGACCAATTTTTTCCCGCATCCATTGCAGTTCCGCCAATTTAAGCGACATGACGGCTGTACGTGCCTGTCCGCGACTGCCATAAAGCCCCGAATCGCGGTTGTTGATGCTCAAGCGCAGTTCGTCCCGATGCGGGCCGCTGAGGGTCGCGCCGCGCTGAATCGACTCTTTTTGCTCGGCCTTAAGTTTATCCGCGAACTGCGGCGCGATTTGCGCGGGGTCAAGGTCACGGTGCAAATCCAACCCCAAAACATCAAATGAAAGCTGACTGCTGCCGTTAGAGGTTGGCGTAAAATTCGGTTGATAGCGCAGCGTAAGCTGTTCTTTGTTGCCTGTTAAATCGTAATGGGCGCGTTGGGCGGTAATTTCCAACTCACGCAAAAAACGCTGCCGTCCGGCGATAATGATGCTGCCTGTTTGAATCAACTGCTCATCCCAGAAAGTTAATTCATCAGCGCTGCCCCGCCGCTCCCCAATCCGGCGCAGTAAGGCGTTGCGCTGTGGCAGAATTTTTTCATATTTATCCAACGCAGCGAAATAGGGCTTATCGACCTGTGACAGTGTGGCGTTCATAAAATGGCGGCGGTCAGCAGGCGCTCCTTCCACTAAGGATAAATCCTGGGGCAAAAACAGCACGACATTCACGAGGCCGACAATATCCATCACGCGCTTATCGACCCCATTTTGCTTAATAACCTTCTTAAAGCGCTGCCTGCCCTCGCCTGATGTTTCCAGCATAAGGGTCATTTCAAGCCGATCATACGCGCCATTTTTGCCGCTGATCTCCGCGACAAGGCGGGAATAAGGCATCAAGTCTTCTTCGGTGCGCCAGTGAATCAACTGACGATCACTCGTTGTGTAGGGGGAACGCGAAGTCGCCAAATAATAAATGGCCTCAAGCAAGCTGGTCTTACCCTGAGCATTCGCACCATGCAGCAGAATAGGCGCATCTGGCAAACCGATTTCCAGACGCGCATAATTGCGAAAATTGGTCAGCGAAAGATGTTCAATATACATTAAAAGGACTCGTCAACGGATAAAGATTATTTTAACGCAGAGAAAAAAAGAGACAGAGACACAACAACTTTTCGGTTCTCTGGCTCTCTATTTCGCGCTGTTTAGCGCGCTGTTTAGATGTAAGACTTTAGTTAACGCTGCGGGATTTTACACACGCCATCAATACAATCCGCTTCTTCGCGTTCAAGCTGGTCAAGATCAACCCCAACCAATCGATTGATGGCGTAGCGATTTTTCGCAATAAAGCGATACATGCGCGGCCCTACCCAATCGCCAATAAAGGGCAGTCGCAAAATCGCCCAAAGTGGCAGACCCAACGGAAGCGCCCGCAGCATCCGCCGTGTTCCGGTAAAGCCGGGGAAAACCCGCAAATTTGAATCGAGCACGTGAATTTCGCCCATTAAATTCGATTGATCGAGCGCCGGAAAACGCGATGATACTTGCGTCCGGTCATGTAAATCCAAGAACTCAACTTGCTTAAACCAATCCAACGCACCGACCACACGTCGGGTCGTATTACAGATGACACAATGCCCATCATAAATCGCGGTAAGCGCCACAAATCACCTCAAAATGAAACATTTTATCTATTGATTATACCATGATACGCATTAGATTTTTGATAATTAACCTCAGTTTTGGATAACACACTTTGATTAACTTTTATGATGTCCTCATCCCCCAACCCCTTCTCCATTGCATGGAGAAGGGGAGAAAACTGGTTCACAATGGTTCTTTAAGTCCCCTCCCCACTTCGTAGAGAGGGGATTTAGGGGTGGGGATAGAATGAAAACACTGTCCGAAACTCAGGTTGATTATAAGTTACGCAGTTCATAGTAATTAGTTTTTAGTCAAAGCAAAGATCACAAAGAAATTTAAGGAATCTACTTTGTGTACTTCGTGTCTTCGTGGTTCAAAGTAGTTCTTTGTAACACTTATGCTTTGATCGTGTCTTTAAGAATGTAGCTACGAAGTAAACCAGCGGAGCAGCCTAATGACCCTACCCGCACGATCTCCGGTGCAGTTTGATGCACCGTCGAACAATCCAGTTTATGAGCCTTATGAGGCTTCCAGCGAAGGGCGCAATCAATTTGATGAGGCGCGTCTCATCGAATTAGCGCGGCAGAATCCGGCGTTATTCGCCCCTATCTATGAGCTTTATTTTGACCGCATCTATGCCTACTGCTTGCGGCGCTGCGAAAATACTCAGGAGGTGGAAGATTTGTGCAGCCAAGTCTTTACCCGCGCACTGGTCGGATTACATACCTATCGCGGCGGGATGTTCGCGGCGTGGTTATTCCAAATCGCGCATCATGTCGTCGTCAATCATTATCGAAAAACCCGCGCTCCGCTGATTCCGCTGGATGATATTGATATGCCGGACGAAAACGCCCTAGAAGCGATTGAACGCGATGAGGATGGACGCATCCTGCAAGCATTAGTGGCAACTCTGCCGGACGATCAGTGCGATTTGCTGGCGCTGATGTTGGACGCGGAACTGACATCAAACGAAATTGGCCTAATCGTGGGCAAAAGCGCGGGCGCGGTTCGTACCCAAGCACACCGTATCATCAAAGGGCTGCGTGAACGTTATATCCAGATCATGGGAGATAACATCGAATGAACAACCAACCAGAACTGCTGGAACAATACCTAATCGCGCTGCGCCGCGACTCCCATGCCGCTCCCCCATCCGGCCTTGATCCGGCACTTGTGGCCTTTGCCCATAAGCTCGCCGCCCAACCGAGGCCGCCCAAAGATGCCGCGCTTCGGGCGCGTGTATGGCAAAAAACACTCGCCAATGTGCGGACACACAATTCGTTTAGCACAAACGGCAGCCATTCTTATTCAAAATTCCCAGAGGAGAAAATCCTAATGACGGCTTTTCCTGCCGAACTCATGTATGACAAACCTACTACGCCCCATCGCAGCCTTTCCTCACGGCTGACGATGATCGCGGCGGTCATGGCTTTCATCGTTATTGGCTTGATGCTGTTTAATCGTCAACCAGAAAATCCCAATGAGGAACAACCGATTATCGCCGGCGCGCAAAATAACAACGCACAGCAGACAATTGCTACGTTAGTACCGACACTCGTACCTACTGGGACTCCGATTCCAGCGGAGGGAAATGTGATTACTCAAGACACACATACGCCCGTACCGTATATCGTTGGACTATCTTCCACCGTTCCCGTCAATGCGGTTGATCTGACTGAGAATGACATCATTATAGGCAGCTTGACGAATGAGCAGCCCACCTTCATCTATCGTTTCGTCGGACAAGAAGCAGGGGCATATTTCATCGATCTACAATCGGAGGATTTCGCGCCTATTGTGACGTATGCGACCAATTTAGGCGGTTACTTTACCGAGTTCGTGCCGGAAGCAGGCGGTGTCATTTCACTTGGTGGCGCTCAGGTGCCGCCGACACTTATGTCTGATGCCGCCCAGCCAACGCTTGTCCCGGTTGAATCACCCTTGCCACCGACAGTACTGGCACCTGTGAACACCCTCCCAACATTTACGCCGACACCTTCCAATACGGAGGCAACACCAACATTTGTGCCGCTGGAAGTCACTATCCAAGCACTTTCGCCGAACAGCGTTTATTCCACCACACCCTTTACGTTTGCGTCAGCCAATCTGATTAGCTCAAATCTATTGGTACCTGTGATGGTTGTTAGCCCAAATCAGGAAGTGTATATGGTGGTGCAAGGAAGAAGTGGGACGGAAACGGGCGCATACAGCATCCAAATCAGCCCGCTAGAAGCGCAGCCCATCGCGTACGGTGACACAATTGAAGCAAGCATTACGCAGGAGCAACCTTACGCTTATTATGCCTTTGAAGCGCTGGAAGGCGATGTCATCAATGTACGGGTTGAGGGCATAGGGGGTTTTAATACCAATTTGCTGCTGGCAGAGGCTATAAGCGGATTAAATTGGTTCGATGACGACAGCGGCGCAGGCAGCAATCCTGAAATTTATCAGCTTACCTTACCCTTAGCGGGAACATACCATCTCGTCGTCCGTGCGACGCAAGGATTAGGCGACGACACTGGGGACTTTAGGCTCACCTTAGAGGACGGGTCTTAAGCTCATATCACGGGACGAATCGGCGATTCGTCCCTAGACTTTCTTGGCGAACCTTCGCGTTTAACCTTTCACGTCTTTCAGACTGACCGCGCTGTAAATCGCTTTCAAGAAACGGCTGGGGCGGCTCGCTAAAAGGCGGGTTTCCTGAAAGCCGTTTTGTTTCGCCAGCGCTGCCCATGTTGGATAAGACAATGGCTGCGGAACCGCGAAATTCCCCGAATCAACATCGTATTCCACCAGCAATAGACGACCACCGGGTTTGAGATACCCATGCACCAATTGCAAAATCGGATTTTTCTGGCGATGAAAATGAAGCGAATTCGCCATCACCACCCCATCCAGCGGCGGCAGATCAAGCGGATGGGTGAAATCGGCGGTGCGATAATGGACTTTCGCGGCTGGAAAAAGATCACGCATCGCCCGTTCTTGCTGCTTGAGTACGCCGCCGTCGCGGTCAATCGCATAAATTTCAGCCGACGCGCCGACAAGTTCAGCTAGTGCCAGTGTAAATGCACCCGTTCCAGCACCTAAATCCGCCCAAGTACCACCCTGCTGGCTAATTCCATCGCGCAGTAAATTGACATGATCGGCATGATTCATTCTGCTTCAAAGTCCTTGACTATGAGTATGACTAATTATAAAGCAGAAATAATATCGTGGCACTTATATTTGAAGCGATTGCGCTTTTAGACCTTGGTAATCTGGTTGCGCTCTACATGAAAGCGAGTCATAGTAAATATTAACTACACTATCAAATACCATTTGCTAGATAATTTCGGTGTAGGTGAAAGGAATTTTTAAATAGAATTTTAGTTCTAAATGGATATATCAAAGATATTTTGGATGATATACAATGATTTTACGGTTAATTTGGTTACAATGTGAATAAAAATGAGTAATCGCGTTGATGCAATAATACAATACAGTCTGTTGAAATGGGGACGGGAAAGTATCGGTTATGAGATTGAAATTGCTGCCAAAAAGATTGGTGTTTCAATAGATACACTGAAAAATTGGGAAAATGGCACTACCCGCCCTACAGTCAATCAGCTTCTCAAGATCGCTGAAGTGTACAAACGTCCATTCGCTGTATTCTATTTGCCTATCCCACCAAATCAGATGGACGAACCATTTGATACGCTGCGAGATTGGCGAAAGTTAGCTGATAGCACTGATCATAAAAAGTCAATTGGGTTGATTTTAGAACTGCGCGAGGCTCTACGTCGCCGCGAGATACTTCTTGACCTAGCTGAGGAGATGAATGAAGAAATCACCGAATTCGACATCACATATCAGAATAATATGTCCTCTACTGATCTGTCCCGACTTGTTCGTAATCAGCTCAATATAACTTATATGGATCAAGTAAAAATAAAGAATATACCTGATGCACTAAAAATATGGCGCACGGCTGTGGAAAAGCTAAATATATTGGTTTTTCAAACCGGTTTCTTCACTAATTACCCTATTAGAGTTGAAGAAATGCGTGGCATTGCTATCTATTATGACCGACTGCCCATAATCGTTATAAATTCCAAAGATTCTCATTCGGCGCGTATTTTTACACTTGTGCATGAATTAGGACACTTAATTCTCCGATTGTCAGGTATCAGCAATACATACGAAGATAACGGTCTCAACCAAGAAGAAATATTTTGCAATGAATTTGCGGGAGAATTGCTTGTCCCAAGTAATCATTTGATTGAGGAACCAGAAGTCAAGAGTCATGACAGTTTGATTTGGAGTGATGAAGTACTTGATTTATTATCCCGCAGATACAGTATTAGCAAAGAAGTTATTCTGCGTAAGTTGTTAACCCTTCAAAGAACAACAGAAAGCCACTATCAAGAGAAACGAGAACAGTGGCGCGAAGAATGGATAGCAATTAATGAAACAAGGGGCAAACAGGAGAAAAGCTCAGGTGGGCCTCAATACCACACCAAATTCGTTCGCTGTCATGGTGTACGGTTCGTTGAAACAGCATTCGAGGCATACAATCGAGGAGTTATTCCAGCAAATCAGCTATCTGAATATCTTGGCACTAAGATGAAACACATTCCGAAAATATTAGATCATTTACGTGCATTGTCATGAAATACTGTATCGATACCAGTTCATTCATCGAATCTTGGCATAGGCGTTATCCCCAAGATATTTTTCCGTCCTTCTGGCACAAACTATCTGATATTATTGATACACAGATCGTTGTTGCTCAAGAAGTGGTTATCAAAGAAATCGAAAGCCAAGATGATACTTTACATGAATGGGTCAAGCAACGAGAAAAATTACGCGTTCCATTTGATGAAAAAATTCAGCAAATTGCAAGCGGGATTTTGCAGGATTATCCTCGAATTGTGGGGTCACATCAGAAATTTGGTGCTGATCCCTTCGTTATTGCTCTAGCAAAACAACGAGATCTAACTGTAATCACTGAGGAACAAGGCGGTACCGATAAAAAACCTAAGATACCTTTTATCTGTCGACACATTAATGTCCGTTGTGTGAGTATGCTCGAGTTTATCCGAGAGATGAAGTGGTCATTTTGAAGCTATAATCAGTTCAAAATACGACAAAATACAGGTAAAAATACATTATTTACTCATATATTTTCAGGATTACTTTCAACAATACATTCCCCTGATTGATGAAGCTACAATAGCAATTGCGCCTTATGTATAGCACATACTAAATCAATCGGCAATTTCGTAAGATAGTCATCGGAATAAGCCCGTTTGGTATAAACGGATATAGGATGAACACTCCTCCCCTACATTGTTTTTTTACCGCTTCTGCAATTCTCAGATGATTTATAAAACAAAGGACAGGCTTTAAACCTGTCCCTGCGTTAGCTATTATAGTTGCGGTGTGCGCGATGTATTATTTGACCGACGACGACGGCGGCGTTTTTTCTGAGCATCGCCTTCGCCAGATGTTTCCGATGTCGCTGGGCGCGATTGCGATTGTGCCTGCTGCGGTCTGGGCGCAGGGCGCGCCGCGTTTTGCGACCCGCTGCCATTGTTGCCATAGCCACTGGTATTAGAACGCTGCGGCTGTGCATTGTTTCCGCGTGACGGTGCAGCATTGGCGGAAGGCACTCCCAACGGCGACACATAGGGATGATCGGTCACGACGGGGACGCGCATCCGTATGACTTTTTCGATGTCACGCAGGAAAGCGCGTTCTTCCGAGTCACAGAACGAATACGCGATACCAGATGCACCTGCCCGCGCCGTCCGTCCGATGCGATGGACGTAGCTTTCCGGGATATTCGGCAAATCATAATTGATGATGTGCGTAATTTCTTCCACGTCGATACCGCGTGCGGCGATATCGGTTGCGACTAAAACCCGCGTTGTGCCTTTGCGGAAGTTCGCTAAAGCGCGTTCCCGTGCCGTTTGCGATTTATTGCCGTGAATGGCCTCGGCTTGAATCCGCGCCTGTTCCAACTGCTCAACGACTTTGTTCGCGCCGTGTTTGGTGCGCGTAAAGACCAACACTTTCTTGATGGCCTTATCTTGCAGCAGGTGTTCCAGCAGATTGCGTTTATCTTTTTTCTCGACGAAAAAGATCGACTGGTCGATTTTTTCAACCGTTGTCGCTTGCGGCGTGACTTCGACCTTGACCGGCTCGATCAAGATGCTGTTGGCTAAATCCTGAATATCATCCGGCATCGTGGCGGAAAAAAGGAGTGTCTGGCGCTGCTTGGGCAGGACGTTAATGATGCGGCGCACATCATGGATAAAACCCATGTCCAGCATCCGATCTGCTTCATCCAATACCAGAATTTCGACGTTATTGAGCTTAATCAGCCCCTGACCCATCAAATCGAGCAGACGACCCGGCGCGGCAACAACAATTTCCACACCTTGCCGGACGGCACGGACTTGAGCATCCTGACCAACACCGCCGAAAATGACTGTGGATTTCATGTTGGTGTGGCGACCATAGGTGGAAAAGCTGTCGCCAATTTGGGTGGCAAGTTCGCGGGTTGGCGAAAGCACCAGCACACGGATGTTCCCACGCGGACGGGGATTATTCACAAGACGCTGCAAAATCGGCAGCGCGAAGGCGGCGGTTTTACCTGTACCCGTCTGGGCGCAGCCGAGCAAATCACGCCCTTCAAGGACGTAGGGAATGGCCTGCAACTGAATCGGTGTAGGCGTGGTGTAGCCCTCCGCCGCGACAGCGCGCAGCAAAGGATCGATAAGATTCAAATCTTTAAATTGCATGAAACCTCATAGGGTTTGTATATCAGCCAAACTCTCGGGGCTGATTGATTTCAGAAGGGTAATGGATCGCAGGTCAATCGTAATCGAACTGTAACCGATTAATTCGGGGGGATTCGCAAAAGAACGAAACACTCTCCGAGAGAGTTTTATACAGTGTACCACACAACTTCTTTAAAGTGCGTCATGGATTTAGGGCGATTGCATGAAAAGGGATGAAGGGGAGAAAATGGTGACAAAAGCAAAAGGAAGCAGAAGGTCACCATGCAAGAGGATAAACTTAAAAGCCTAATCGATTCATTCAAAGATCTAGCTGATCCACGCAGTGAACGAAGTCAAGACCATGCGCTGATGAGTATTTTATTTATTGCAATATGTGGAGCAACCAGGGGGCAGACAATTGGGTAGAGATTGAAGCCTATGGGAAAGCGAAACAAGCATGGCTCGAAACACAAATTGCCTTACCGCATGGCATCCCTTCACATGACACGTTTGGGCGTGTCTTTCGATTTCTTGATCCACAAGCCTTTCAAGAACGGCTTTTAGGGTGGGTGCGACAGTTTAGGTCGGTAACAAGCGGTGAAGTGGTCGCCATGGATGGCAAACAAATGCGCGGTTCAAAAGATGTGCCATGTGCAAAAGACGGATTATACAACCTCAGTTTTGGATAGCTTACCTTGATTAACTTTTATAATGTCCTCATCCCCCGACCCCTTCTCCATTCGCCAATTGAACGGTAAAACGACCACCAAAACGCGCTACTTTATCTCCAGTCTCAACCCCACCGCTCGGCAGGTACTAGCGGTTTGTCGTGACCATTGGCATATTGAAAATGACTTGCATTGGCTCTGGGATGTGGCTTTTGCTCAAGACCATAATCGCGTTCACAAAGACCATGCTCCCGAAAATCTAGCGGTTTTACAGCACATCGCGCTTAATCTTCTCAAACAAGAACGCTCAACCCGTTCCAGTGTTAAAATCAAGCGTTTACGCGCTGGTTGGGATGACAATTATTTATGCAAGGTTTTGTGCCTTTAGTTTTCATGCAATCGCCCTAGGTTTTCCAAGAAGCGAGTATGAGATGAACGGCATTCAATATGATGGTACGTGTAATGAGGTAGGCTTGACAACTTTTTTAGATAGCGCCGAAAGCTTATATGGAGATTTAGATGATGGGATATTGAATTTTGGGTAGTCTCCCTTGACAGTATTGGTAAAATAATACTCAAAAACGACGAGTGAGACAAATGAGCGAATTAGCAGCGGTTGGGGACTTTTGTCCGAATCCTGAGTGTGAAGATTACGGGAAGATTGAAGCAAAAACCATCATTCGCTATGGTAAAACGAGAGAGGGTCGTCAACGCTTTCAGTGTAAGACGTGTAAACAGACTTTCAATGAGCGCAAAGGCACGATGCTGTACAATCGCAAAACGGATGAAAAGGATATTTTAGAATGCCTGGTATTGTTGGCGGAAGGCACTCGTATCAGCAGCATTAGCCGTGCCAAAGGGATCAAAGAAGATACCGTCCTGTCCTTTTTGCGAGAAGCAGCCCATCATGCCGAGCAAGTGGAAGCGATTTTGCTCAATGATTATCAAATCAGCCAAGTTCAAATCGATGGTTTGTGGACGTATGTAGGACATAAAAAAAGGCGACAAGCGAATAGCGAGTGAGGACAAAGGCGAATACTGGCGTTGCACAGCGATTGAACCCAAGACCCGCTTGCGGGTGGGGCGTGGCATTGGGCAAACTGAAACGGAGGCTGCCATGCAACTCTGGCAACG
>Ga0209591_10008916_pt1 | contig 10893 bp, 8 predicted proteins | sample MAT01_FD_187207 | JGI IMG/M metagenome (GOLD analysis project Ga0209591, IMG submission 187207) | Freshwater microbial communities from Lake Fryxell liftoff mats and glacier meltwater in Antarctica - MAT-01 (SPAdes) (version 2) | ecosystem: Environmental > Aquatic > Freshwater > Ice > Liftoff...
TTATCTGCGCAAAGGCTGGACGTTATTCTCGGTAGTGCCGCTCCAAACCAATATCGATCCGGAGCCAGCGATGGCATCTCGAACCCAAGATGAGCAACGTCGATTCCGTTTAGAATTCCAGGTTTACACTTCCTAGCGTTCTCAATAAATCGTTCAGAGCAATGACTTTGCTGACTTGTGTCAGTCAACCAGGGTCTAACATAGCTGCCCTCCTCACGCTGGACAGCACACTCCTATCTATTCCTGAGGATGAATTCTTGGGCAATGCTTTGAGATAATCTCGCGCATTGCCTCTTTAACTATCCGCTGAAGGGTAAAGTTTGCTTCTATCTGAACTAGAAATCCGTTGCCGACAAGGTAAGCGTTTGTCTCGCTATCAAAGGCGATTTTAAGCTCGCTAGTATCTACAAATGTTTCCAACTCCCTAACAAGGTGATAGAAAGTGGTGTAAGTAGAAGAAATAGAACTATGCTCCATACTAATCTCTTGACAGCAAAATATATTGACCAATCTAGCATCGAACAGTCTGGAGCGAGTAAGGCAAAATCTTGGCCGTCACATAAAGAAAAGTATGACGCGACAATTGCTTCTAACTTAGCAGAAAAACTTGTCCGAGAACTTACTCAAAATGGTATTCAGTGTGATGAACAAACTCAGATGCTTTTACGAGCACAAATAACTATTGCCTATGATCCTCAAGAGAAATATAAGCAACTTCGCAAAGATATCAGTAGTCAACTAGGGGTAAGGCACCGATCCTGACGAAAATGTGCGAGGTGCCAATTAGATAGATGCAATTAGGGGTCGAACCCCGGTAAGTGTAAAACAGTGCCACGAAAACTTGAAACGCTCTTGTATCAGGGACTTCAGCGATCGTGGCTTTTAACCAATTTAGACCGATTCAGCTACGAAATTTCAAGCCTTTCAGGGCTGTGTGGCACTATTTTGCACTTACCTCGGCTCGACCTCGACATAAGGCGTGTTACATGACACTTCCTCAAATCGTAGATTGTATCACTTGGGTTTGACTTGTTAATAGGCATTATTTTTTACCTGATTTTGAGTATGATTGTGAACAGAAAAGGGGCGCTAAGAAGCGCCCGTTAAGATGTTGTCTATCCGATAATTGTTGAAAGTAAAATCCCGTATGTTGATAATTTTTCTATAACGGAGTCGTGAAATTCGAGAGCAGGAGTAGCATTGCTTAAAGCGTTCAGAACGTCAGATTTGGCTAACCATTCATTCTGTTCAAACTCCTCTAACCACGCCTGTAATTTTGGGTGTGCAAGGATAGCTCCGTAGCAGACTCGAAGCTCAGCCAGATCAAAGCGAGCATTGCAAAAAGCCACTTCGTCAAACGCGTCTTCTCCTAGCCAGTTAAAAGCTTTAGCTAGCTTGCTACCAGCGTCAACACGATCGTGAAGTTTTCGGATTAAATGGTCGATGTAATAAATAGAGTCAGCCGTTAGAGTCTGACTGATGCAAAGACTTTCATGTTTTTGAACAGAGATAGATATAGCTTTTGCATATTCTTGAGCAGATGAAGACATGATTTTAAGTCCTTTAGTTGGGGTAAGGCACCGATCCTGACGAAAATGGGCCATTTAGTCGTATGGCAACGATCCTGGTAATTAGGTATCATAAGGCTGTAAGTCTTGCTAGATAAAGCTTTCAAGTCTTAAAAAACATCGATATTCTTAACTAAGCGATCGGTTTCCTCTTTTTCTGCGTGATTTTGATGCTTATAGTACGGACTTGGACTTCTTTAGGACTAGCTTGAATTCAATAATGGATAGTACAGTGGCACTTTTCAGGGATATCAGCAGCCTGAAATCCACTTTTTTCGTTGATTAGTTGCGTGGCCGCGCAGCTACTCAAACTCATGGTGCTCAAAAACATCAAAAATATTGACATACAGTCGCTTCAGGAGATGTGATACCTAATTATTAGCATCGTTGCCATACGCCCTTTACTAATGCGAATGGCGATCGCACAGATTTCCGCAGGCATTGCTCGTTTACAGAAAACTACCCTGATAGGAAAAGTCTAATCAGGGTAGTGCCCCTGAGTACGAATACAGTACTCAAACTTATTTCAGTTTTGCTGAACCAGCAATCAGGTCGCACTGGTGCCCATCCAGCATGATGTATGTCTCCTGATGGCTAAAGCGCACTTCAAACCTGCCTTGATACTGCATCATAACCAACGTAACCACTACCCCGACTAGCGCACCACCCACTGCCAACCCAGCAGAACGCAAAACTGAATGATATTGATTCAATTTCATGCCCCATCCTCCCGCTATAGATGTTGACACTACTTAGTGCTATTTTTCGGCGGTCTTGGACAGGGGGTTTCCAGTATTTTCTACCTCTTTTACTAGGAACCTGATGTCCTTTGTTTTTATAAATAAAGCGGTCACACTTTTACTAGATTTGAGACTTATAGATAGAAACCCAAATTAATTAACAATCAGACCGAGGATGGTCGAAAGCCGCGAATTAAAAGCAAGATGCGCTGAGACTAATTTCTTATGGGAATCTAAATAAACCTTGATTGATACAAAGGAATAACTATCGCAATGAACACTAAATTACAACACCATTCATGCCTTTGTTACGCAGGATATATTCTCATTTCAAAGGTTTTCAAGCCTCTCGGTATTATGTGTCGAGGTAGCAACAAAGCTGCAAAAGCGGACTTGTTTTTTAGCACGGCTTGAGTTCTGCAAGATTGATCCAGCAAATTTTATCTCTTTATCCTAGAGGACTAGTTTATGAATCCTACTCGTCGAGACGTTTGCAACAAGACCATCAATGGCGTGATCGATTCAGTTATCCTGCAAGGACATGAGTGGAGAGTTCGGGTTCATGGTGTTTACTGGACTGCTGTTGCAGCTCAACCCGTTAGGTTACTACCTGGCGATCGCATCCAGGTTGTTGAACGGGAGGATCAAAAGCTGATCATTACTAAAAAGTGATTCTGCCCACTATGTATCAGTTCATTCAACCTAAACTGTTTACAAAACTTTTCGTTTTACAGGTCACATCTCTTCTGTTTTCGTTACTTTAGTTTCAAATCCATTATTCAGTTATTTTTCTGGAGGACTGTCGTGACATCTAAGTTCGATTGTTATGCAGAAGTTGTCCAACCAACCAATCCAAGACAACCAGCTACGCCAATTCCAATAATGACTCGGCAATTTAGAGAAATTGATCGTTTCCGATGGCGAGTTTCAGAGTGTTCACGAATTATCAGGCAATTCTGTCCCGATCCATTAATGTCGTCTGGTCCAAGCCCACCTAAATCTACTTCCTAATCTCATTCCTATGATTAACCCTAACCATAGATCGAAAGCAGATCCTGAGCAGTCCCCTACTGTACGAGAGATGCAAAAAGAGTTTAGCCTCAAGGTGAGCAATCTACTGCTACCCAATCACCCATCAGGCACAGCCTTTTTGAATTTCATTTGGCACTACTTGTCCATTTGGAATATGCGCGACATTGACCCCAAAGACATTCTCGCAGAGGCTGTTTATCAAGGGCTAAAATACATTCAGACCAATGCTCAACCAATTGAGATCCCCGAGGCATGGCTGAGAGTTACTTGTCTCAATCTTCTAAAGAACCAGATGAGAGCGACTATTAAGTATCAAAAAATCTCTGAATGTCTCAAGGAGTCGTCTAGTGAAACAGAATCTCCGTTGACCATTGCCGAACGGTTTGAATGGCTCGACAATTTCTACGAAGCTATCAAACAACTGCCTCCCGATGAACAAGAACTAGTTCAACTTCGTCTTTTTGACGAGAGAACCTACGAGCAAATTTATTACTGGCTAAAATTGCGAGACGGACAAGCGCCCGACATTTCAACCATCCGTAAGCGCTATTCGCGCGCAGTTATTCGACTGAAAAAGATTTTCCCGGCAGTATACCAAGACGACCTAGTCTAGGTCGAAACATCCCAACGGGATCAATCAGACCTGGCTCTCTCATGCCCACCCGTCGCGTTGATCCGTTGGTGCAAACCCTATAAACATGGCTCTGTCCACCTGTATTATGAACAAGTCTATTTTATTGAAAGAACAAATCTTCAGCCTGAGAGAAGATCAAAAGAGCGTGATCTCAGACTACTATCGCCTCGTGTCTAATTCATTTTCTAGCCCACCTAACATTGATGAAGTCATTCGGATGTGGGGGCTTGCTGAGAATGACCCTAGAATTGCCACATGGCTAGAGTTTATCGACTTTTTCTTCATCCCCTCGCTTGATGATGTTCCAATTTTCAGCGAGGACTCCCGGTCTCATCTCAGTGAACATATTCTTTTGATCGCTCTCCAAAAACATCCTCAAGACTCTGAGATGAATAGCATTTTAGATACCCTGAGTTCGTTGTTGAACCTGAAATGCCCTGACGGAAAAGGCTCGTTCAAACTCCCTAGTAAAGTCATGTCCGATAAGCACTGGAATGTCTTCATGCAAGAACAATGTCCTCAATGCGATCGCCCCTTGTCTGAACACGACATCAGTTTTGTGAGCCATGACAAAGACATTGGTTAACGCCCAACCCAGTTTCGCGTTGGTAAACTCTCGATAGCCTAGGTTCATAGCCTAGGCTTTTTATCGAAAACGGAGGAAGCTAGTAGACTTCGGCTGAAGTTCGCCCACTTTAACTAAAACCGTTAGAGCTTTTCCCTTGTACGGGTATTGTTAAACTCAGCGGAGTGGGTGACTGCTCCGCTGAGTTTAACAATACGCCATATAGGTCGCAGGTCGTTTAGAAAGTTGCATTAGTCCGTCTCCTCCATCCCTTTGTCTGCCAGCTGTTGCCAACTATCGTCGTAATAAAACTCTTTGACTAAACCTACCGGATTATTGATTGGGAAGACCTTTGCGTCCTCAGTTTCAGCTCTCTCTACTACATATAGCCAATACTGATTTTGAAGATCCTTTCCCTCCTCAAACTGAGTTAAAGTCATACAAACTCCCCGCTTATCCCAGCAGTTTCGTAGTGACTTAACCTCGATATACCGAACCTCACCCGATCGCATATCTGTCGAGGCAATATCGTAACCTGGATGGTTAGACTGAACCTCATTCATATCTTGAGGCTCCCGTCCATGCTGACGCTCATACTCCATGACCTGATTCATTCCTGCCCAATCGATCATATTGCGCTCAGCCTCTGGCAACTGAGGCTCTTGTGTTCTATCTTGCAAGGATTTTAGCGCAGGTCGTACTCTAACACCATCACGATATGTTTGAGATGGGTAGGACACTCTTCCTTTCACTCTTTTTCTCTTACGGAAACCGTTACTTGATTCATTTGAATGCTCCTGACGAGGCCCCCTCCGAGAATCGTCTCTCGTATGGCTAGAATGACTTGCAACTCTTTCTGGGCTAGCTTCTTGAGAATTCACAGGCTTAATATCTAAAATGCCTCTTTCTTCTAGTTCCGCATCTCTGGAGATGGCAGGCTTAATGATGGGCTGAACGGGGTCTTGAGTCCTGCTTTTGCGAATGGGTGGAGCAATAGTCGGAGCGATCGCCCGTTCTGAGACGTTGCCATTAGAGTGATTGCCTAAAGAGGACGGAGATGTTTTCTGGTCTTCATCAGGCTCAACCAGTTCGTCCGTCTCAAATTCGTCTGACACATCCTCGTCAAAGATTTGATCAAAATCAGACTCACTTTCCTCGAATGATATTGGCGCTAAGTTGGAGCGTGTGAGCTTTCTTACTTTTAGGCGATCGAGTAAATGATCAATCCCTTCAGGTATGCTAGTGAGTATGGTCATTAGCCGAGTTGCATCATTCAATTGAAAGCAACCTAGTTGCTGGTTAAGACTCTCAGTGAGATGGTGACGCATTAGCTCTTCACCCTCGTAATTAAGATAAAAGATAGAATTGTTCGGCTCAAAGTAGTAATTACCTTGCAGACCCGAAGCAATACATTCGCCATCCAACAACAATTTAGTAGTAATCGTATCCGCTGGTCGAATTCCAGCCTTAGCTAACCAATCAACATCTACTTCATCGCCCAACCCATATTGATCTCCGATTAGTCTCTCGATTCCCCCGATGAACTCTGCCGACCGAATCAACTTCTGCCATTTCTGGCATATCGTCTGAGCATCCTCAGATGTGCTTTGTATAACTTGGGTTGATTGCTCAGTCACACTGAGCAGTAGCGAGCGACAACCTGCTGCAATAGCTAAACTATGAGGAACTTCGGCGTGCAGAATTTTTACCCGATCGCGATCGGGAATAGCCTTTAATCGCCAAGGTGCGTCGGGAATAAGGATTTGATTGGGCGGCAGCAATAGGCTATCGTCCGTGAGGAGCAGAGGATCTCGATCTCCTAAAAAGATTTCTTTTAGCTCCGAGTCTTGCGACAGCTGTTGTAAAACTTCGTAGGCGCACTCTGTATCTTTAGAACTTAAAGCATTTCCCCCACATTCATCTGCCAATTCTTCTAAGAATCCGAGGTAGTCATGAATTCCTGGTTGGCGGCGCTGTCCTAAGAGCTCGTAGACTTCTCGTGTAGGTGAGGGAGGGTTAATTCTTTGCCGACGCTTCCCGAAAAAAGGAACATTGACTTGAAAGGTATGCTCTGGTTTCCAAAATCTTCCATAGTCCCATAAACACTTCTGACCTTGCATCTGATTGCGGAGCCATCGTCGATCATCGTCTGTCGATGCCCCTTTGAGAAATCTATTGTTGAAATAGTTATCGTAAATATTTTTGAGCGATTGCTGAAACTCCTCCTCCTTAAATGACGTATGATCTCCCTCTTCCCAGAGTTGTATCAGAACCTTAAAATGACTGACCACATCTCTAGGATGAGGATATTGAAATCCTAAAGCTTTTTGAAGCTCGCCTTTTGGCAATTTACTAACCATAAATAAAGGTTTTTGACTCGCCACTAGAGAGCCATAGGATGAGCTAAAGGAAACCTCATCACTCCGATAAAGCCTATTTTGTGGCTTCATAAAGCCCGGATAACGTTTTAGATTCTCCGGATTTTGTTCAACGGGTAACCAAGACTTTCCCTTCAAAGCCTCAAACAAAGTCTTATTTTCACCAGCTAACTTCTCGTTCTCTAGGTGTTCCCAGTTTTTTTCGAGAAATGAAAATACGCTTCTCAGATGGTTAGCAATCAGAGTCGTCACGCCATTCTGCGCTTGGTTTATCTGTGCATCAACATAAGCCAACAGATCTTTCGCACTAGGCGTTTCCAACATTTTTAGCTCTTGGAAAAAGTCACGCCACTGCTCTAAATTCTCATAAACTGATGTATCTGGTGTATGTGCCCGATCGCCTAATACTTGACGTACAGCATTATATTGGCTGGGATTATAGATAGAACTTGCAGCCCTTAGTTTGCCATCAGCACAACGAATAAGGTTTGATTCTCGTACCAGCTTCTTCACGTCAAAACCTTGGCTACGCTTTGAATCTGCCACAGCCTTATTGAGATGATCGCGTATCCATGCTAATGACTCTAATTGCTGTGTGCTGTCAAGAGACTCATAATCTTTCAGTAAATGCTGAATCATTTTGGCATGATCCAATACAGGAACATCTAAGAAGTCATAAAATGGCTTCCACTCCGTACTATCTTCGTGAATGCCTAAGCAAAGTAGCTTCAATGAACCAGCCACTATAGGAGGGATGTAACCCCCTGGTGTATAGACATTCTGTAAGTCAGTAAGCTGACCATCTATCGTAGGATAAATCTGCAATTGACGTAGTTTTATTTTGCGAATCTCGTCATTCTTTCCTTCGCTCCGTCTCCAATTGCCATCAGAAGACAAGAAATCAACAAGCCCTTTGTAAAAAACCAAGTTGTAAGCAGGCAAATCATCTTGCGCATCTAACGTATCAATTAAGTCACGAACCGTGAGTCGCCAAATGACTTTTTCAGGGTGACGATCGCAAAATAGAGCAATAGCGGTTTTTAGTGAGCCTTGAGCCTCAATCAGAGAAATTCTAAAGTATTTCAGCGTATCCAAAACTTCATTAGGGGTGCTGGAGCCATACCACAGAGGAGTTTCAACAGTTCCTCCAGCGTATAGCCTGCCATCATGACAAGGAACTATTGGAATCTCATTGAGATCTTCTTTGGGTAGGTTTACAACATTATTTGCAAAGTATCCATAGACTTGCGTGAGCCATTTTGAGTTCGGAATTTTATCACCATTAGGCTTCCACTCAAGAGCGTCATCTGAACCAAGTAAATCGCCAAGACGTTGCGCTACATCTGTAGCAGTCATCATAGAAACGGCTTGACATTGTTCAATTCTTCTCACACTATTCTTATCGATAAGATTTGGATCTAAGAACCAGTTCTTATTATCTACAAAGATCTCCTCCATCAAGATCTGGCGATCCTTCACAGGCACTCTGTAAATAAAGCCTGAAGGATTAAACCCAAAACTTTGCAGTGTCCCATTAGCCAAGATAGCCAGCGGCAATCCCTTTACATCAAGGCACCCGTCGCTAAGACAATAGTGCAACAAGTCAGCCACCCATTCCCATTTATGAAGGCAAGTCCTAGGAGCTTCTTTTAGCGGCATCCCTAGTGGTCGAAGTGTTCGTAAGCGCAATCGCAAGTCTTCAGGTCTAAAAACAGTAAGAGCAACATCCGCCTTTACAAAAGCATTTTCCAATTCAACTGGCAGAGACGGTTCTGGCAAATTTACTCCATCTAAGCACAATGGCTCGAACAAACTTTCCCAGCCCTTTGGCAAAACATTAATAGCTTTTGGCATTGCCCAGCGAGTTCCAGAGTCTTCTCCCTCAAGTGCTGCTCGAATCACCCGTTTAGAGTAGATTAGATACATTACCCCATTCGGCAATTCAGCCAAAGCCTTCCCCATATTCTGGGTCGGGAAAAAGCCGTAAAACCTCTCTGGCTCTGACTCTCCGATATCTTTCACCAAGCTCACAAGCAAATTGGCATAAGCATGAGATAGCACCTGGCGCACCAGCAATTGATTCCATTGCACTCGCTCTTTGTCTCTGCCCGTCAAGGCGTCGTCACTGGTCATCTCACGCCGAGACGAGTCCAAGTCAAAGAAGCCGTTAATATGGACAGGCAACCCAGTCTCTTGCGGAAGTGGTAAAAAACAATACGATCGCCCCACAAACGCCTTCTGTTGAGAATTGCCCGTTCTAGAAATCAGAGCCGCTGCCCCTGCCCACGGCACAGCTTTCTCTCCTCGTTCAGCCAGTCGTTGCATCAGGCGAAGCAACTCACCTTCCGCTCGTATTAGGCTGGTCACGCGCCAAGTAGAAGTAACTTGCTCTTCAGGCGTAACAACTTCGATCGTGTGTCTGTAAGATACTGATGGAAGATTGCTTTGATTAGGCTGATTAACCTGACAAAGTATCTGCAACTCTTCTGCGCCCCCTTGCAATGGGGCAAGTAATTTCTTTCGCTCATCTGCGACCACTTGCTCGTTTTGTGTCGTGATGGCGAGTAGGTTGTGCCTGCTGCCGTCTGACGTAATCTCGCTTACCCGAATCGAGAGAATCGACTTGAGGAAAATCAGCATCTCCTCCCCAGCTTTAACAAACTCATCCAACAATTCTTGAACGTTGTTTTGCTCAAACGGCTCATTCCGAATTTTGCTTATCTCCGCCTGAGCCTCAGTTCGTAGAGGCAAACGAAAGAGCGTTCCATTAAACTCTGCTATTCCTGGCTTCACACCACCTGGCTCATAGACCTTCATAAAGTCAGGAAAATTCCACCACCCTGCCTTTGCAAATTGCCAACTATATCCCGGTTGTGCCGAAGTTGTATTCGGAATAGCGTTTGCGTGAGGATCAAATAAAACGATGCGATCGCGAGAGATAAAGCTGGGGTAATCAGTGACGTGATAAATCGAGTTAAACCCAACTCCAAACCTACCTGTTTTCCAAAGGGTTTCTCGTTTGCCACTGTCTCCCAAACTTTTAATATTCCTAAAGTCCTCATCTGTAAAATTAGAGTCATTATAAACCAGCATGGCGGCCCCCATTAAAACCCCCATGCGAGGATCAGGAAGCTGCTTAAAATTGTGAGTGCGCCAATCAAAAATAATTTCTACGCAAGTTGCACCAGCATCATCGGCATTTTGAATCAACTCCTTAATGATGCCAACTCCCTGTGGATAATCCCGTATTAAGTTCTTCAATCGTACCGTCAGCGGTTCACTTTGATAAAACGCTTCACCCTGCCCTAACTCTGCTGATACCATACGCTGACCTTAATCGTGAATATCCGATGTAATGTACTTTACCAATAGACTTCCCATAATCAATTGCCGTATTGCAACACAGTTGAGGCCGGCAAGGAACACCTGTTGGAATGGCTCAAGAAAGCTGGCTCTGTCTACTGCGAGGTTCTAACAACCATTCGCAGCCATCTCGATGGCATCTGCAATTATTTTTAAAGTCGGACGACCAGTAGCGTAGTCGAGGGGATGAACAACTGGATGAAATTGATTAAGCGCCAAGCTTATGGGTTTGCCAACTTCGATAATTTTCGACTCTACAGGATCAATTATGCTATATGTTCGTCGTGAACATTTTTGGTCACTGGAAAAGGCTTAAAGCCTTGAAAAATCTTGCCAACTAATTATTTTGGGCATAGTCGATCCGATACGGGTATGCCCAACGACGAGCAGATGAGTCAGCTTTGCCCTTTCCAGGATGACCTGCAAGGCTCTTGGTTTCGGTTGAGCGTAGTTCTTACGTGTGCTTTCCGGCTTCCGAGGCTTTGTCCCCCTTCATGTGCGCTTGGTCAATCAGATGAGACGGTATGCTTTTGGAAAGTATTTAGGACAAACTATGATAATCACGATCGCATCCTTCAAGGGAGGGGTAGGAAAATCGACTACAGCGATCCAT
>Ga0209591_10008917_pt1 | contig 10891 bp, 11 predicted proteins | sample MAT01_FD_187207 | JGI IMG/M metagenome (GOLD analysis project Ga0209591, IMG submission 187207) | Freshwater microbial communities from Lake Fryxell liftoff mats and glacier meltwater in Antarctica - MAT-01 (SPAdes) (version 2) | ecosystem: Environmental > Aquatic > Freshwater > Ice > Liftoff...
ACGACGAGCTTGAATTGCGCCTGCCGGATGCGCGCGCGGCCGCCTGAACCCATCGGCTTGCGCCCTCGCTTGCCGCTCTTGAAGCGATAGCGCCTTGCGCGGCATGGCGGCGTCGCACAAAAGCAGTGTTTCGGGAAGGAAGTGTTCATGCAAGAAAAATCCCTGCCGATCTTCGACCCGGCGCGCTATCGCAATGTGCGCAAGCCCCTGCTCGACGCCGAGGGTCTGCCGGCCGACTGCTACACCGATGCCGGTTTTCTCAAGCGCGAGCTGGCGACAGTTTTTGCCGCCAGCTGGCTGATGGCAGGAAGGGGCGATCGCATCGCCAAACGCGGCGACTATTTCACCTTCGATTACGCCGGCGCCAGCCTGGTGGTGATCCGCGATCTGGCGCTCAATGTGCGGGTATATGCCAACGCCTGCCGCCATCGCGGCGCGCGCCTGCTGTCGGGCGAAGGCAATTGCCGCGCGCTGGTCTGCCCCTATCACGCCTGGACCTATGCGCTCGACGGCGCTCTCAAGGGCTGTGCCGGCATGGAGGACACACGCGACTTCAATCCGGCCGACTACGGCCTGATCGAGGTGCGGGCAGATGCGTGGGGCGGCTTTGTATTCGTCAATCTCGACGGCCGCGCGCCGCCGCTCGCCGAATGGCTGGGCGAGCTGCCGCAGCGCCTGGCGATGTACCGCTTCGAGGAGATGGCGGCCACCCGGGTGCGGGTGCACGAGATCGACTGCAACTGGAAGACCTGGGTCGAGAATTACATGGAGGGCTATCACATACCCACCGTGCATCGCGCCACCATCAGTGCCCACAAGGCGGTCAACACGCCGGAAGATCCGGCCGGGCGCGGCCAGTACAGCGCGATTTTCGAGAAGCACGAAGGCACCCTGGCGCTCCTGCCCGGCGACGCCGGCTTCCCGCCGCTGGAAAGCTTAGGCGGTGAATCGGCGCGCGGCAGCCGCTTTATGCTGATTTACCCGATGACCATGTTCGCGCTGACCATCGACGCGATGTGGACCTTCCAGTGCCTGCCGCTCGGCGCCGAGAAGACGCGCGTGATCCACACCTCGCTGTTTCCGCGCTCGCGCGTGGCAAGGCCCGATTTCGAGGCGCTCGCCGCCAACTACTACAAGCGCCAGGACATGGTGGTCAAGGAAGACAACGACATCACCGTGATCCAGCAGCAGGGCCTGCGTTCGCCATTGACCCGGCCGGGGCGCTTCGCCACCAGGGAAAAGATCGTCCACGCGCTCGACAACTGGGTGCTTGACCGGGTACTGGACAAGAGCGGAGAGCCGACATGACAGCGGAAAAGTACGCAGGCGCGATGAACATCGCCGCCCGGCCCGGCGCGCTCAACTGGCATATGGCGCACACCGCGTTGATCGTGGTGGACATGCAAAACGGCTTCCTCAAGCCCGGCGGCTATTTCGATCAGGTCGGCTACGACCTGGCCCATGCGCCGCGCACCATCGCCGCGGTGGTGCGCGCGGTGGCGGCGGCGCGCGCCGGCGGCATCCAGGTAATCTTCATCCAGAGCGGCTTCGATGCGCAGCACCTGTGCGTTGGCGGACCGACCGCGCCGGTGTGGCACAAATCCGAAGCACAGGTGCTGATGCATGAACGCCCGGAGCTTGCACACAAGCTGATCACCGAGGGCACCTGGGATTACGCAATCGTGGCCGAGCTGAAACCGGCGCTGGATGAACCGGTGATCCGCAAGTCGCGCTACAGCGCATTCGCCGGCACCAGCCTGGACCAGTATTTGCGCGCGCGGCGCATGGAGAACCTGATCTTCGTCGGCGTTGCCACCAACGTGTGCGTGGAGAGCACCCTGCGCGACGCCTACCACCACGAGTTCTTCTGCCTGTTGCTGGAAGATGCGACCCATCACGCCGGGCCGCCGTTTCTGCGCGAAGCGACGCTATGGAACGTCGAGCGCTTTTTCGGCTGGATCGGCAGCAATGCCGCACTCGAAGCCGCGCTCGGGATCGGCGCGCCGCAGGCGCTGGCGGCATGAGCGTGCCCGCCCGGCCGCCCGAAGGGCGCGCTCATCCTCCCGCGGGGAGGATGTCACGCAGTGACACGAGGGAAGTCCAATGAGCGAGGGGCGGCAATGAGCGCGCGCGACAAGGTGTTGGGCGGGCAGGATACGGTGCGCGTGGCCATCGCGCAGACCGCGCCGGTGTACCTCGATCTCGAACGCTCGATCGACAAGGCTTGCCTGAAAATCGCCGAGGCCGCCGCCGGCGGCGCCAGGCTGGTGGTATTCAGCGAAACCTGGCTGGCCGGCTACCCCTATTGGGATGAAGGCTGGAACAGCCAGGCCGCAGCGTGGATGGCAGTGCGCGAACGCTTTTTTGATAACGCACTGGTGATTCCCAGCGCGCAAACGCTGCGCCTGTGCGAAGCGGCGGCGGCGCATCAGGTGATCGTGGTGATCGGCTGCAACGAGCTCGATGGCAAGACCGGTTCGCACACCATCTACAACACCCTCCTGTATATCGGTGCCGACGGCGCCATCATCGGCAAGCATCGCAAGCTGATGCCGACTTTTGTCGAAGCCGCCTTCTGGGGCCAGGGCGACGGTGGCGATCTGTATACCCATGCCACGCCGATCGGTCGCCTCGGCGGGCTCATCTGCGGCGAACATGTGATGACCCTGGCCCGCGCACGCATGATCGAGGCGGGTGAGGACTTTCACATCGCCGTCTATCCCGGCGCCTTCAATGTGTGGAGCGGGCCGAAGCTGCAGGTGGAAGACCCGGATGGCAGCCATTTCATCGGCTATGCCTCGTGCCGCGCCCATGCCAGCGAGTCGGGTGCCTTCGTGATCTGCGCGGTCGGTTATATCGAGCCGCAGGACATCCCGGCCGGTTTTCCGATGCGCGATTCACTCAACATCGAATACGCGCGCGGCGGCAGCATGGTCGTAGCCCCGGCCGGCATGCCGCTGGTGGGCCCGGTGTATGGCGACACCATCGTCTATGCCGATTGCCCGGCTGCGATGATCAAGATTTCGAAATCGGTGATCGATACCAATGGTCACTATGCGCGGCCGGATGTGTTGCGGCTGGTGTATGCGCCGCCTTCGACCAGGCCTGCCGCGGAAGATCGATGACACGCGCGGCGATCGCCTTCTTCGGCCTGGGAGCGCTTGGCGCAGTGCTGGCCGCGCGCCTGCTGGCGGCAGGTCACAGGCTGGCGGCGTTTGATCCGCAAGCCGCCGCGCTGGCGGCGCACCATGCCGCGTGCGGCCCGGGGCTGGCAGACGCAGCTCAGTGCTCGGTATGGATCACGTGCGTCACCGATGAGGCGGCGGCCGAGGCCTTGTATTTCGGCGTCGGTGGCCTGATCGAGCGGCTGCCCGGCGGCGCGCTGGCGATCGATCACACCACCACCGGGCCGGGCTTCGCGCGCCGGCTTGGCGCGGCGCTGGCCGCGCGCGCGCTCGGCTTTGTCGATTGCCCGCTCTCGGGGGGCTTGGGCGGCGCGCGCGCCGGCAAGCTGCTGGCGCTGCAGGGGGGCGTCATGGCGGATTGCAACCGGGCGGCTGCAGTGTTGGCGGCCTATTGCAGCCGCATCACGCGCTTGGGCGCGGCGGGCAGCGGGCAGACGGCCAAGCTCGCCAACCAGCTGGCGATTGCCGGAACCCTGCGCGGGCTGCATGAGGCGGCGCGCCTGGCGCGCGCCGGCGGATTGGATGTCGGCACCTTGCTCGAGGCGCTTGGCGCGGGCTCCGCACACTCGGCGCAGATGGATCAGCACGCCGGCGCGCTGGCTGAGGGAGAGCGCGCTTTCGGCGCGCGCTTCGGCTGGATCGCCAAGGACCTGCAGCTGGCGCGCGCGGAGCTGCGCGCAGCCGGCGCCGATGTCGGTATGGCCGGCTGGCTGCTCGAGCGTATCGCCGCGGCCGAGGCAGGATGATGGAGTTGCGCCACCTGCGCTACTTCGTAGCGATCGCCGAAACCGCCAATCTGACGCATGCGGCTGCGCGCCTGCATGTGACGCAACCATCGCTGAGCCAGGCCCTGCGCGAGCTCGAAACCGAGATCGGTTGCGCCCTGTTCGTGCGCCGCGCGCGCGGGGTGGAACTGACTGACGGCGGTCGCGCTTTCCGCCAGCGCGCGGTGGAAATTCTGCATCAGGCCGCCAGCGCGCCGCAGGCTGCGCGCAGTGCCGCCAAGGGTTGCGCCGGCGAACTGGCCCTCGGCTTCACCGGCTCCAGTGTCTACGGCGTATTGCCGGCCTTGCTCAAGGCGTTCCGCGAACGCTTTCCGGCGGTGGCGCTGACGTTGCGTGAAATGCTCTCCGACGTGCAGCTTGAATCGCTGCGCGAGCGGCACATCGATGTGGGCCTGGCGCGCCCGGCGGCGGGTGAGCCCGGCATCGCCTCACGCACCATCGCGCGCCTGCCGTTCGTGGCCGCATTGCCGGTGCGCCATGCGCTGGCGGCGCGCCGCACGGTGCCGTTGAAGGCGCTGATGGATGAACCGCTGATCATGCTCCAGCGCCGCCGCGGCCCGGGTTTTTACACCCAGCTGATGACGCTTTTCAGCCGCGCCGGGGTGAACCCGCGCATCGCGCATGAAGCAATGCATCTGCCGACCATGGTCGGCATGGTCGGCGCCGGGCTGGGGATCGCGATCGTCTCGGCTGAACTTGCCAATTTCGAAGTGCGTGACGTGGTGTACCGGCCGCTCGAAGGCGACGAGGGCGTGGAGTTGGCGCTGATCTGGCGGCGTGGCGACAGCTCGCGCGTGCTGGCGGATTTTCTGGCGTGTGCCGATGCCGGTCTGGCCGGGCGCGTCGCCAAGCCATAGGCTGCGGTGATACGGCTTGGCGTCCCGATCCGATCGAACCGTGTTCGCAGCAGCGCCTACATTTGACCTTGATTGAGAAAATGCCGAACACATGAAGACAGAACCTCACCATCACAGCGGCGCCGCAGGCGGCCTTGCGGGCCTCAAGCAGCGCCTTGCCACCGAGCATCAATGGCTGGCCTACCCGGCCAAACCCTGGGCCGAGCCACCGGCCGGTGTGCTCAATTGCGCGATTGTCGGCGGCGGGCAATTCGGCTTGACCGTGGCGCACGGCTTGCAGCGTGAATGCGTCACGGGGGTGGAGGTGTTCGACCGCAATCCGCGCGGGCAGGAAGGGCCTTGGCTGACCTTCGCGCGCATGCACATGCTGCGCACGCCCAAGGATCTGGCCGGGCACGAACTGGGCAACCCGACCTTGAGTTTTCGTGCATGGTATGAAGCGCAGCACGGCCGTGCCGGCTGGGAGGCGCTGTTTCGCATCACGCGCGCCGATTGGCAGGCGTATCTCAACTGGTACCGCGAATGCACCGGCGTCAAGGTGCATAACGACACCGAAGTCGTGGAAGTGCTGCCGCCTGAGGCCGGCTGTGCGCACTTCCGCCTGACCGCGCGCGGCCCGGCGGGCACCCTGCGCATCATGGCGCGCACGGTGGTGTTCGCCAGCGGTGCCGAAGGCTCGGGCGGGCATACGGTGCCGGGGTTAATCGCCGATCACCTGTCGCCTGCGCGTTACGCCCATACCAACGACTGGCCATTCGATTTCGCAAGCTTGGCCGGCAAGCGGGTCGGCCTGCTGGGGGCAGGTGCGGCGTCGTTCGATACCGCCACCGCCGCGCTGGAAGCTGGTGCCAGCCAGGCGATGCTGTGTTTCCGCCGCGCTGCGCTGCCGCTCACCAACCCGCGCCGCTGGATGGAATTTTCCGGCTTCCTGGCCCACTATCCGGAGCTGCCCGATGCGCACAAATGGACCTACCTGCAGCGGCTCTACAGCATCGGCCAGCCGCCGCCCGAGCCGACCTACCTGCGCGCCGTGGCGCTGCCTGGCTTCAAGCTGGCGCCGGCCACGCCGTGGCTGGCGGTGCGCGAGGCGGACGGCCGGGTGCTGGTGACAACACCGCACGGCTACGAGCGTTTCGATTTCGTCTTCGCCGCCACCGGGGTCGCGGTCGATCTGGCAATGCGCCCGGAGTTCGCCGCCATCGCCCCGGTTTGCGCTCTGTGGCGCGATCGCTTCACCCCACCGCAGGACCTTGCCGATGCGCGCCTGGGGGCGTTTCCCTACCTTGGCCGCTATTGCGAATTCACCGAGCGTGAAAGTGGCGCGGCGCCATGGCTTTCGCGCGTGTTCACCATCACACGTGGCGCCACACTCTCGATGGGGCCGTCGTCGGCCTCCAACAGCAACGTCAAGTACACCGCGCCGCGCATCGTCAGCGGTGTGACGCGGGCGTTGTTTCTGGATGGCGCTGACGACTACATGCAAAAATTCAATGATGGCGATCACCACGAGTTGCCCGCCCTGCTTGCCAACCCGGCGCGCGCCGCCAGCTGAGGAGTACCCGATGCAAACCGAACGATCGATCCGCACCAAAGCGGTCGCGCAGGTGCTGCAATGAGCGCCCTGGTTCGCTGTTTCGACATGGCCGGTGCGGGCGATGTAGCCGAACTCGACGCCTGGCTCAGGGGCCTTGACCTCGGGCGCCTGAAACGCCTGGCGGTGCTGGCCAAGACCGAAGGCCATCATGCGCCCAACGATTTTTCGCGCGACCTGCTCAAGCTCAAGCTGGCGCAGTTGTTCACCTCGCTCGATTTGTCGGAAGAGTGCGCGGTCTCGATGCTGACCATCGGCTGCGAGGGCGTGGGTTCACCCAAGGGCTTTGCATTCGCGCAGTTCGATGCGCCAGTCGCGCCGGACGGTCCGCCGCGGCTGGCGCTGGGATTCGCGCGCAGCGCGGTGGCGCCGATTGCGGAGATCGGCACGCCGCTGATGGTCGATCGCGCGGCCGCTACCGCGCGTGCCGCCATGCGCGACGCCGGGTTGGCGCCGCAGCAGGTCAAGCTCCTGTTCATCAAGACCCCGCTGCTGCCGGCGCGTCACCCCATGGCCACGCCCGATCGCACGCTGATGCATCGCGGCCGCGGCATCTCGGCCCTGGGGGGCGGCATTGCCTTGGGCGAGATCGATCGCAGCCGCGTCACCGATGCAACGATTGTCACCGACCTTTCGCTCTACGCTAGCCGGGTGCAGGCGATCACCGGTGCCGAGATCGACCGCGTGGAAGTGATCGCCATGGGCAACCGCGCCGGTGCCGGCGGCGACCTGCTGATCGACACCACCCATACCGGCGACATCCTTGACCAGGCCAGCATCAAGCGCCTGCTCAAGCGCAACGGCTGCGCCTTCGACGACACCGGCAACCTGCTTGATGGCGAGCGCATCGAGGCGCTGCTGGTGAAGACCATGGTGCCGGAGTCGGGCATGCTGCGCGGCTCGCGCACCACCGTATACACCAGCGGCTGGGCGCCGGAAGCGCACATCCGCGCCGCCGCCTCGGGCGTGCTTGGCAGCCTCCTGGGCCATCTGCGCTTCTATGTCTCGGCCGATTCCGCGCACCAGGCGCCCGCAGGCGGCGGCGTGGCAAGTGTGGTGTTGCGCGCGCCGGCAGGGGCTTGAGCATGTTGGCAAGCCACGGCCGTTACGACTACCTGCCGATCAAGGGCCGGCCGCTGTACCACTGGCCCAATGGCAAACGCCTGGCCGTGTATGTGGCACTCAACGTCGAAGTGTTCCCCTTCGGCTACGGCATGGGGCCGGACCTCAACCTGCGTCAGCCCGAACCCGACATACCCAACTACACCTGGCGCGACTGGGGCAACCGCGTCGGCATCTGGCGCCTGCTCGACCTGTTTGACGAATTCGCCATGCCGTTGACGGTAAACCTCAACAGCGCGATCTACGACCAGTGCCCGCAGATCGCCCGGGCATTGCGCGAGCGTGGCGCCGAAATCGTCGGCCACGGCCGCAGCAACGCCGAACGCCAGGCCGAGATGGACGAAGCGACCGAGCGCGGCATGATCGGCGAAGTCACCGCGCGCATCCAACGCGAGGAAGGCAAACCCCCGGCCGGCTGGATGGGCCCCTGGGTCAACGAAACCCACGTCACCCCCGACCTGCTGTGCGAGGCCGGCTATACCTACGTGATGGACTGGGCCATGGACGAACAACCGGTTTGGCTCAAGACCCGCGCCGGCCCGCTGCTCTCGGTGCCCTATGCTCGGCCGACCAACGACATCACCGCACTGCACGGCGCCAAGGTGGCACCGGCGCTATGGGGCGACATGCTGATCGACCAGTTCGACGAAATGCTGCGCCAGAGCGAAGACGAGCCGCTGGTGTTCAACCTTTCGCTGCATCCGTTCCTGGTGGGGCATGCGTTCCGCCTCAAGCACCTGCGGCGCGCGGTGATGCACATCGCGGCGCGGCGCGAGCGGGTGTGGACGGCGCGTGCCGGTGATATTGCCGCGCATGTGATGGCCTTGCCGGTGGGCGTGGTGGTTTAGCGCTGGCGCGGCGTGGTTGCCTTTTGGCAATTTCGGTGCGGTCCGCGAAACGCGGGCACACATCGCCGGGCGAGCAAGCGACGGGTACGGGCGACTGCGAGCCAACAACCGGCTCCAGCGGACGGGCCGCTGCGCAACCCGCCGCAGAACCGCAGTGTTGTAGGTCACCGCGTGGTCGCCCGAGATCTCAGTCACAGCAAGACCGAACAGCGTTTCTACTGCTCAGGCAAAGTGCAGGGTGGCGTTCTCACGGTGCGCTTTACCCACCGAGGCGGTGTGATTCGCATTATTGGCGCCGGCTATTGGCGCAAGGGAAAGGCAATCCATGAAACAGAAAATTACCTACACGAATGAGCCCTTGGGCGACATTGAGGTCGTTCCTGACTTATTGCCGCCTCCCGCCGACCTGGCGTTTCGCGAAGAAGGCGTCAAAGTAACGCTCGCGCTGAGTAAGAAGAGCGTGGAGTTTTTCAAATTCGAAGCTTCAAAGCACCAGACTCAGTATCAGAGGATGATCCGGCGCCTCCTTGATGCGTATGTCGAGGTGCAGCAGCAGCAGCGCTCTATAGCTGGCCGATCCAGTCGGCCGTCCCGCAAGCGGGCCGCCGCATAGCATCGACCTTAACCCGCTGCTACGCACGGACGCACGCCATCGAGCTGGCGCGTGCCCGTTAGCGCCACGTTAGACCGCTCGGCCGCCCCCGCCACCCTTGCCCCTCTTGCCCTGCTTGGTGCGCCTGCGCTCGCATATCCGGCATCCGTGACGCGCTCTCTGGTGGCGCTTCGCCCGCTGACCTCACAACCGGTTCGGTCGCCACGAAGGCGGACGTAGAATGCGCCGGTCAGGTTCGTTCCTCCGTTCCCATGCCCACCCTCGACCACAGAATCCCGCCGCCGCTGGTAGGCGCCCTGGTCGCCGCCGCCATGTGGGGCGTATACACATTGGGCCCGCAGTTGGCGTTGCCGTCGTTGCTCAAGGTCGTCGTGGTCGCCCTCCTTGGCGTGGCCGGTGCGGCATTTGACTTGTCGGGCCTGCTGGCGTTTCGCGCCTCGCGCACCACCATCAATCCATTGCAGCCGCAGCGCGCCTCGGCGCTGGTGGTAGGCGGCGTATATCGATTCACCAGGAACCCCATGTATGTGGGCATGGCGCTGTTTCTGCTGGCCTGGGCCGTGTATCTGTCGGCCGTGCTGCCTTTCTTGGGGCCGCTTTTGTTTGCCCTCTACATCACGCGCTTTCAAATTCAGCCGGAGGAGCGCGTGCTCAAGGCCCTCTTTGGCGCAGGCTACCTGGCCTACGCCGCCCGCGTCAGGCGCTGGCTGTGATGCGGCCAGGGGTTTTCGATTGGGCGCGCGTGGTCTGCCTTGACATCGCGCTGCCCTTGCTGCAGGGATCGTCGTGCCTGGCGCAGGCAGGCGGCGCGCAGGCGGCGGACGCCAACCTCCGCCACCCGACCCAAATCGTGACCGCGGCGCGCGACCGTTACACGATCTCAGGCCTCGCTACGCATCTCGAAGGCGCAAAAGCGTTCAAGCACGGCATCGCGCGCTTCCCCGGCTATCCGGGCATCATCCGACTGCGCGACGAGAACGGCGCGCCCGGGTTCGAGATGCGCGGCAATTTCCTGGTGCGCTCGCGCCGGCACTGGCTGGACCATGAAACGCTGGTGGTGGTAGTCGATGCGCCATCGGACCAGTGGGGCTGGTTTACGCAGCAATTTCGCGAAGTTCCACGCTATGGCGCGGATGTGGCGGCGCTGCTCAATGCGATTGGCCGGCAATACAGCGTCGAAAACTGGACTTTTGTCGGCACCAGCGAAGGCGCGGTCAGCGCATTCCATGCCGCGCGCGGGCCTGGTGGTTCCGCAGGTGCATATCCGGGCCCTTGCGGAGCGCCTGCCGTGAAGGCAGCCGCCCCATCATGCGAGCGCGGCTGGCCGATCGCTGCACCGATTGCGCCTGACATGTGGCTTCCGCCCGCATCGATCCACTTGCGGCGACTGCCTTTCAAACCTTTACCGGATAGCCCGTGACCAAAAACACCGCACTCATCGCCGGCGCCACCGGCGCCACCGCCAAACGCCTGATCGAAGAGCTGCTTGGCGGGCTCTGGCAGGTGATCGGCGTGTGCCGCCATCCGCCGGCGCCGCCGCATGCGCCCGGCCTCACCTACCTGCGGGCCGACCTGCTCGACCGTGACGCTACCGCGCAGGCCCTGGCCACCGCGAGCACGGTCACCCATCTGTTCTATACCGCGCGCGCGCCTTTCGGCGAAGGCGGGGTCGAGAGCGTGCCGGCCAACCTGGCGTTGCTGACCAATGTGCTCGATGCCGTCAGCGCGGCGGCACCGGGCCTGCGCCACGTGCATCTGGTGGAGGGCCAGAAGTGGTACGACGTGCGGCTGCGCCCGCCGCGCACCCCGACCCGTGAAGACGATCCGCGCCACATGCCGCCGAATTTCTACTACGACCAGGAAGACCTGCTGCGCGCCCGCCAGGCCGGC